>Ga0116185_1004879_pt1 | contig 10764 bp, 8 predicted proteins | sample AD_JPNNA7_MetaG_FD_89754 | JGI IMG/M metagenome (GOLD analysis project Ga0116185, IMG submission 89754) | Active sludge microbial communities of municipal wastewater-treating anaerobic digesters from Japan - AD_JPNNA7_MetaG | ecosystem: Engineered > Bioreactor > Anaerobic > Digestate | place... | reverse complement strand
TCCAGTGTTAGATATACAAGCTGAGTATAAGAATATTGCCAGGGCTACACAAGACCATAACGGTCGCTGGCTGCAGCAGTTACTGATAGATCATCTCGAGGGAACTGCAAGACGGGCTGGGGAATTCTCTGCGGCCTTTGGGAACAGGGATTGGGGAGAGCTGCTGGGCTGGTGGCATGATCTCGGCAAATTTGATCCAAAATGGCAGAGCTATATCAGACGCAAGACAGGATATGATCCAGAGGCGCATATTGAAACCGAGAAGGGTAGGCCCAATCACAGCACTGCCGGCGCCATCCAGGCATTGCGATGTGGTGGTCAAAATCCGCCTGCACGCATCCTGGCCTATCTATTGGCTGGTCATCATGCCGGGCTTCCGGATTGGGATCCCGTAAAAACCGGTGGCGATTTGAATGGACGGCTTTTTGAGACCGATAGCCGGCTGCGAGAGGCTGATTTTGCAGGCATAAAAGACATTCCGGAAGCCAAATCGCTCCTGGCTAAAAGGATTCCTCAATCCCCTCCACTTGGCATCAAATCCGATAAGGAATTCCAAGCCGCTTTACCACATTTCCATTTATGGTTGCGCATGCTTTTCTCATGTCTCGTGGATGCTGATTTTCTTGATACAGAATCCTTCATGAATCAAGCGAATGCAGTCAATAGGGGGGCCTACAAATCTCTTGGCGAATTGGAGCAGCAGTTTGAAAAATATATCCAACACAAGGAAGAAAAGGCGCCTAATACAGCCCTGAATCATGCCCGAAAAAAAATCCGCGAACAGTGCTTGGAAAAAGCCACTCTCGCCCCTGGTTTCTTCTCCCTGACAGTCCCTACTGGTGGCGGCAAGACGCTCTCCTCTATGGCTTTTGCCCTTCGGCATGCCCTTGTTCACCAGAAACGGCGTATCATTTACGCCATTCCCTATACCAGCATCATCGAGCAGACAGCCAGAATCTTTAAATATGGGTCTGATAATGACACAGAAATAGAGATACGACGCAAGCATGGAGAAGTGCTCTTCGGTGAGGACCAGGTTGTCGAACATCATAGCAGCATAGATCCGGACCGGGAGACCAGCAGAAACCGCCTGGCTGCAGAAAACTGGGACGCTCCCATTATCGTTACGACCAATGTCCAGCTTTTCGAATCGCTCTTTGCAGCCCGTACTTCATCCTGTCGCAAGCTGCATAATATCGCCAACAGTGTCATCATTCTCGATGAAGTGCAGATGCTGCCACCGGAATATTTAAAGCCCATTCTTGCAGTGATGCGCGGTCTGGTAGCCTATTTCAACGTGAGTATTGTCCTGATGACAGCCACACAACCGGCTCTGGAAGGGCGCATTGGCAGCGGTCGTGCCATGATGGACGGACTTGATAACGTCCAGCGAATCATTGAAGATCCGGAGTCCCTGGCTCACGAGCTCGACCGTGTGGAGATTTCATATCCATCTGACTTCCAGACGCCCTCCTCGTGGGAAATCATACGCGATAAGTTGATCCACCATAAACAAGTACTCTGCATCGTCAATACCCGCAAGGATTGCCGCGAACTTCATGCCATGATGCCCGAGGGAACGATACATCTCTCCGCACTAATGTGTGCTGAAGAAAGAAGCAACATCATTTCCCAAATCAAGGAAAAACTGCAAAAAGGTGTTACTGTACGAGTCATCAGTACACAGCTGGTGGAAGCAGGCGTAGACATTGATTTTCCTGCGGTCTATCGCGCCTTGGCCGGCTTAGACTCCATCGCCCAGGCCGCCGGGCGTTGCAACCGGGAAAATAGAATGGCAGAAAAGGGGAAAAAAGGCAAGGTAGTGGTCTTTATTCCCCCTGAGCCGGCGCCACCGGGTCTTTTGCGCAAGGGAGAGCAAGCCTGCAAGGAAGTACTCCGGAGTGAAAAAGTGGAGGGACTGTCTCCAAAGCTCTTCAACAAGTACTTTCAACATTTTTATGGATCCCTCGATGAAGTGGACAAGCCAGGATTCTTTACGGATTTGGTGAGAGACGCACAGGAATTTAAATTCCAGTTTCGCACCCTGGCGCAGAAATTTCACCTGATCGACGAACATTTCTATCAGGCAATCATTGTGCGCTACAATAGTCCGAATAAGGAAGATGAGAGCGGCCAACTAATCGGCGCGCTTCAGAAACCAGGGAACAAACGATGGGTGTTGCAGAAATTGCAGCGTTATATAGTCAACGTCCCTATTCACGACTTTGAAGTTATGAGAACTCATAATCTCATCGAGTCAGTCGGCGGCTATTGGGTGCAGCGAGATAATGGTCTTTATCAACCAGGCATTGGGCTACAGCTTGATAGAGACTTTTTACAACAAACACTGATTAGCTGATTTAAGCAAACAGCAGTGATCTGATCGGGATAAGCTCCGCGCTTCACAAAAGACTTCATATTCTACAGCAAAATATTAAAAGAATGAGGAGGAAATTCATGCCTGAAACCTCTTATAAGCCTTTCTGCATCGAAGTCTGGTCAGACTATGCTTGTTTCACACGTCCTGAACTTAAAGTGGAACGGCTCAGTTACGATGTCCCCACTCCCTCTGCCGTACGTGCAGTGTTTGAAGCCATTTTCTGGAAACCGGCGATACGTTGGCAGGTAAACAAAATCGAAGTTCTCAATCCTATCAAATGGATTTCTCTGCGTCGTAATGAAATCGGCGCACTGATGAGCCCGCAGAGCGAAGGACTCTATATTAATGACCTCCGCCAGCAGCGGGGCGGCAGGTTCCTCCATGATGTCCGATATCGGTTCTACGCCACACTGGATTATATCCCGGAAACTCAACGCCAGGTGGGGCGGTCCAGTGCTGTGCTCGGATCATTATGGCAAGATGATGAGAGCACTCTTGGGCGGGAAGAAATCAAGCTAAATCAAAACAAAGCGGAACATTATCGGCCTGAGGAAAGCCCGGGCAAATATCTGGCTATGTTCGAGCGCCGTGCTCGCAAGGGACAATGCTTCAATCAGCCCTACCTCGGATGTCGAGAGTTCAGCTGCAATTTCCACTTTGTAGATCAGCCCGAAGAGGAAGCAGCCTCACCGATCAAGGAAACGCGGGATCTTGGCATCATGCTGTACGATATGGATTTCACCGATGCAGGCAATCCCCAGCCGCTCTTCTTCAGAGCTAGGATTGAACATGGCGTAGTTCATATTCCTCCACGGGAAAGCAAGGAGGTGCTGCGATGATCCTGCATGCATTGTATGATTACTATCAGCGCAAGGCAGCCGATTCCGAAAGCACAATCGCACCGGAGGGCTTACAATGGCAGGAGATCAAATTCATCATTGTGATCGACAAAGATGGTTGCTTTGTGGATTTGGATGACACTAGGGGTGATGATAATAAAGGCAAGCGGTTTCTGGTGCCTAAAAGCCAAAAAAGGCCTGGCCTAAAATCATGGCAAACGGCATTTCTACTCTGGGACCATTATGGTTATGTACTTGGGCATGCAAAAGACAATACTGAAAAAGCGCATACCATGGCACAATTGCAGTATGAAAGCTTTGTTAAGCAGCTCAAAGCTCTGCCAACGTTGCTTAAGAAAGACGCCGGGGTTGCTGCAGTTCTGTCTTTTTACGAAAATGGGCAGGCAGAACGAGTAAAACAGCATGCCAGGTGGAACGAATGCACTAAAATACCAGGTTGCAATCTTACCTTCAGGCTTCTTGGCGAGAGGGATGTAATCCCAGAGAGGAAAGCGGTAAAAGAGTATATCACATCACAAGTAAATGCAGTTGCTGCTCCCGATGCCGTCACCGGCCGGTGCCTGATCACTGGTGAGATCAGTCCAATTTCCAGACTTCACACAGCGACTCCAATTTGGGGGTCCAAGAGCAATGCCACCTTGGTGGCCTTCCAAAGGAAGTCGGGATATGATTCCTACGGCAAGGAGCAGGCTTTTAATGCACCCATTTCAAGGAGCGCTGAATCGGCTTATACAACGGCGCTGAAAGAGCTACTCTCCTCACAAGAAAACAGGATTGTCATCGGCGAAACCACCTTTGTATTCTGGGCGCAAAAAAAATCCAACAAGAATAATGGATTTAATCTGGAAAGCAATTTCACCTGGTATTTCAGCGATTCCAAAGATGATCCGGATCGTAACATCAAGGCGGTAAAAGGTCTCTATCAGTCGATCTTTTCCGGCCACCTATCCAATAGCTCGGACCGTTTTTATGTACTGGCACTGGCACCAAATGCCGCGCGTATCACCGTTCGTCTTTTCCTGGAAGGGACCTGCCAGGACTTTGCCGAAAAGATCAAACAGCATTTTGACGATCTTGAAATCATCCGGTCGCCGTTTGATCCCGAATACCTTTCGCTTTATCGGCTCCTGGCATCAACAGCCCTGGAAGACAAGCTGGACCGGGTGCCGCCAAATTTGATCGCCTCTGTTGCTGAAAGCATTCTGGACGGCTCCCCCTATCCTGCGGTGCTAATGCAGCAGTGCATTCGACGCATCCGCGCTGAACGTCAGGTTACCCGCACTCGTGCTGCGATCATGAAAGCATATCTCAATAGAATCAAGCGATGCACAAGGACTAATGAAAAGGAGATCACAATGGGACTCGATCCAGACAACACCAACCCAGGTTATCTGCTTGGACGGCTATTTGCGGTTCTGGAAAAAATCCAGGAGGAAGCCAACCCAGGCATAAACGCCACTATTCGCGACCGGTATTTTGGAGCAGCTTCAACGAGCCCGGTAGCAGTCTTCTCGCAGCTCCTCAAGCTGAAAAACCACCACCTATCCAAGTTGGACAATCCTGGTCGCAGGGTCAATTTTGAAAAAGCAATCGGTGAAATCATCGAAAAACTGAATGATTTTCCCGCTCATTTGGCAATGACAGAGCAGGGTTATTTTTCCATTGGCTATTATCATCAGCGTCAAGATTTCTTTTCGAGCAAATAGCCGTCAACCCTCAATAATTAAAAAAATAGCAAAGAAAGGAATTGCATATGGCAGCCATTGACAAACGCTATGATTTCGTCCTCTATTTTGACGTAATGGACGGCAATCCGAACGGCGATCCGGATGCGGGTAATTTGCCCAGAATTGATGCCGAAACCGGGATGGGTCTAGTAACAGATGTGTGTTTGAAAAGAAAGGTGAGAAATTATGTTGAAATGGTATACCCGCAGCTTGAGAGTGATTCCCCAAAAGCACCTTACTCCATTTTTGTGAGAGATAAAGCGGTACTCAACCGAGCCATTGTAGCTGCTTGGAACGAGGCCAACGATGGAATAGCCATAAAAACACCAGAAGACAAACGCAAGGCTGAACAGAGCACCCAAAAATGGATGTGTAAAAAATTCTATGATATCCGATCGTTCGGTGCAGTTTTAGCGACAAGTGATAAGGAAAAATCTGACGATTCTGATGAAGACAAAAAACTGCGCAAGACCGGCGGACAGGTACGAGGCCCTATTCAGTTAACATTTGCCAGATCTTTGGAACCGGTGATTACCTTAGAACATAGCATTACCCGAATGGCAGTAACAAATGAGAAAGATTTTGAAAAAGAGAGGACCATGGGACGCAAGTTCACAATTCCTTATGGGATTTACCGTACCCATGGTTTTATCTCACCCTTTCTTGCCGCCCAAACAGGTTTCTCTCCAGAGGATCTCGAGCTGTTTTGGAGAGCTCTAACTGAAATGTTTGAACACGACCGTTCTGCAGCACGAGGCATGATGAGCACCCGTCATTTGATCATTTTTAAACATCGAACAGCGCTTGGTAACAAGCCGGCTCATGAACTCTTCAGCCGGGTTACGCATCGCCGTACAACGACAAGTCCCGCAAGGGCATTTTCCGACTATGAAATCCTGCTTGATGGGAAACCGCTCAAAGAGATACGAACAGTCGTTGATGTGATCTGATTTCGATGAATCCGGAATTGAGCCGGCCCTGCTGGAGCCGGCTCAGATTAACAATGGCAGTTACTTACAAATCGCTACCAATGAACATTAAAAATGGATGATGAAGAGTATTTAACTATCTCCGGCTTGCAGCATTTACTCTTTTGTCCCCGTCAATTTGCCTTGATATATATCGAGCGTGAATGGATGGAGAATGTGCTCACTGCGCGTGGTCGCATCGAGCATGAACGTGTTGACCAGGGGTATAAAGAATGCCGCAAGGGGAGAAGACAGTTCAGCGGTCTCTTGATCCGTTCTGAGCAGTTGCGATTGCAGGGTAAACTGGATGTCCTGGAGTTGGACCTCATTGATGCAAGTGCCCCCGACAATCTGCAGCAGCTTGGGCTTAGAGGGGAATGGCGTGTTTACCCGGTTGAGTTCAAGCATGGCGAACCTAAAGTGAATGATTGTGATCGTGTGCAGCTTTGCGCACAAGTGCTCTGCCTTGAGGAGATGTTTTCACTTTCAATTGGAACTGCTTTTCTATTCTATCAGCGCGTTAAGCATCGTGAAGAGGTACGGCTCGATCAAGCACTGCGAGCCAAAACCATCCAGGCAGCAGAAGCTCTTCATAGGCTTTTTATCGCTGCGAAAACTCCGCCTCCGCACTATTCGGCGAAATGCCGATCCTGTTCCATGATCGACGTCTGCATGCCAAAAAAACTATCGGCAACGACGAATAACTACCGCCAGATTCTCTTCAATCCACAGGCACCAGCTGTATGAGACACATGCTTAATACTTTATACGTCACCCAGCCGGAGAGTCGCCTTTCCAAGGAGGGTGAGACTGTTGTGGTGACAAAGGATGATGAAAAACTAATACAGATTCCCATCCACACAATCGGTCAGATCGTTTGTTTCGGATATACTATTTATGTTACACCGCCTTTGATGGCCTTTTGCGCAGAAAACTGCATCAGTATTGTGTGGCTTTCCGAGAGCGGCAAATACCTAGGAAGGGTTGAAGGAGTCATAAAAGGTAATGTTTTACTACGGCGAGAACAATATCGCTTGGCTGATTTGCCGAGTAAAGCTTTGGAGGTAGCGCGAAGTATCGTAGCTGCCAAGGTCAATAACAGTCGCATCAATCTGCAAAGATGGCAGCGTAACCACGCCTCTGAGGATGAATCGGTCGACTATCAGATATGTAAACTGGCGGATATCCTGGGCCGTATTGCAGACTGCTCAGATATCGCGATATTGCGCGGATTGGAAGGAGAAGCTGCAAATGGCTATTTCAGTGTGTTTGACAAATTGATCCTACAACAGAAGCAATATTTCCGGTTTTCTGGCCGCAACCGTCGGCCACCACAGGATCCTGTCAATGCTCTACTTTCGTTCATTTACACTCTCCTGGTCTCTGACATCCGCTCGGCACTGGAAACAGTGGGACTGGATCCCTATGTTGGATATCTCCATGTTGATCGGCCCGGCCGGCCGAGTTTGGCCCTTGATATCATGGAAGAATTTCGCGCTGCATTTGCGGACCGTTTGGTACTCAATCTGATCAACCTCAAACAAATCAAACCTAACGATTTCGAATCAGGCAGCACGGAAATCCGAATGAATGTGGAAGGGCGGAAAAAAGTCATCATGGCTTATCAGAACAGGAAAAAGGAGATGCTTGAACATCCCTTTCTCAATGAAAAAATGGAAATAGGTCTGGTTTTTCTTTGTCAGGCCCGGCTCCTCTCACGTTTTATCCGGGGCGATATGGATCTTTATCCTGCGATGATCTGGCGTTAGGGAAAGGAGGTTATGCGATGATGGTTCTGGTGTGTTATGACGTTGAGACCGTTAAGCGCGAAGGGCAAAGACGTCTGGCGAAGATTGCTAAAACTTGCAAGAATTATGGTCAGCGGGTGCAGAACTCGGTTTTCGAGTGCCGGGTTGCCCCTGATCAGTGGGAACAACTGAAAACTCGTTTGATGAAAATTTATAAGCCAGAGGTCGATAGTTTGCGTTTCTATTACCTGGGAGCAAATTGGCAGCGCCGGGTGGAGCATCATGGTGCAAAAGCAACTTATGATCCAGAAGGTGCTCTACTAGTATAATCGCTAACCTTGTGCGCCATAGCAATATGCACAAGAGTAGCGCTTCAATATTATCAATCGGTTAAAAAAAATAAGCGGATTATTGTTCTAATTTATAATATCTATCTAATACATTGGCGAACTTGACAATTTAAGTTGTATAATATCAATAGCATAAAATCGATAGAGTCGCGCCCCGCGCGGGCGCGTGGATTGAAACGGTTTCTGTGGCCACTGGCAAGCGTGAAGATGGTCGCGCCCCGCGCGGGCGCGTGGATTGAAACATGAGACTGATTGGGATGTGACCGCCACCTGGAAGGTCGCGCCCCGCGCGGGCGCGTGGATTGAAACAAGGACGTAGCGCATGCCGTCGGCGAACATGCCGTCGCGCCCCGCGCGGGCGCGTGGATTGAAACTTGGGCGCTCAAGGCGCGCTGGAACTATATCAGTCGCGCCCCGCGCGGGCGCGTGGATTGAAACGATGTCAACCCGGATGCAGCCAAGAGTTACGGCCGTCGCGCCCCGCGCGGGCGCGTGGATTGAAACTAAAGCCGCCCTTGGGGTCATCATCGGCGCGGTCATGTCGCGCCCCGCGCGGGCGCGTGGATTGAAACAGAGCAGCGTCAAAAGCATTTAAGGGCGAGAAGGTCGCGCCCCGCGCGGGCGCGTGGATTGAAACTTACGGGGGGCATGTGATGGACTCCGAAAAATTGTCGCGCCCCGCGCGGGCGCGTGGATTGAAACATCACATGGGACTCGGCCTTGAACGACTTGAACCAGTCGCGCCCCGCGCGGGCGCGTGGATTGAAACTTGAACCGGCTCCGGCTTGTCCTGTGCCATGTCCGTCGCGCCCCGCGCGGGCGCGTGGATTGAAACACGCCGCTCTGCTTGATGGCCTCTTGTGCGCCGTCGCGCCCCGCGCGGGCGCGTGGATTGAAACCATCGTAATGGTGGCCGTGCCGGTGGCCCCTGCGCCCGTCGCGCCCCGCGCGGGCGCGTGGATTGAAACGCCAGGAACGCGACCACGGCACCCTTGCAGGCGGTCGCGCCCCGCGCGGGCGCGTGGATTGAAACTCGCCTGGTGGCCTGCATAGCGCTCACAGAAAAGGTCGCGCCCCGCGCGGGCGCGTGGATTGAAACTCGATTACGTCGGCCCGTCGCACACGGAGACCGCCGTCGCGCCCCGCGCGGGCGCGTGGATTGAAACGTCATCGACCGGATCACCAGCGGGTACGGCCCGGTCGCGCCCCGCGCGGGCGCGTGGATTGAAACGTTGATCTTTGGCTTGGAGGCGGTGCGCTGCTCGGTCGCGCCCCGCGCGGGCGCGTGGATTGAAACACCACAATGGAAAAAGACGAATTGACCCAGGCCGGTCGCGCCCCGCGCGGGCGCGTGGATTGAAACTATTCATTTTTATCATTTTTTTTTGAGCACAAACTGTCGCGCCCCGCGCGGGCGCGTGGATTGAAACTACTGCAGATAATTCAACAACTTTGTCGAGCGTATGTCGCGCCCCGCGCGGGCGCGTGGATTGAAACTTGCCTAATCAAGTGAGGTGATGTAATGCTGATTGTCGCGCCCCGCGCGGGCGCGTGGATTGAAACAAAAATTGATGACGTGACGTTTGACGCGGACACTGTCGCGCCCCGCGCGGGCGCGTGGATTGAAACCTGAAAAATCCCGTAGTGCTATGGGCGCATGATGTCGCGCCCCGCGCGGGCGCGTGGATTGAAACTGGCTCATCAATCAGGATGTGTTTCCCCAGTTGCGTCGCGCCCCGCGCGGGCGCGTGGATTGAAACGCGGCGGTATTCGGTGGGGACCAGATAACCTCCGTCGCGCCCCGCGCGGGCGCGTGGATTGAAACCTACTGCAGATAATTCAACAACTTTGTCGAGCGTGTCGCGCCCCGCGCGGGCGCGTGGATTGAAACACCACAATGGAAAAAGACGAATTGACCCAGGCTGTCGCGCCCCGCGCGGGCGCGTGGATTGAAACCATCGTAATGGTGGCCGTGCCGGTGGCCCCTGCGGTCGCGCCCCGCGCGGGCGCGTGGATTGAAACAAGTTCACCACCCGCATCGACGGCCAGCCATGGTGGTCGCGCCCCGCGCGGGCGCGTGGATTGAAACTACGCCACCGACGAACTGATCGCCGACTCGGCCATGTCGCGCCCCGCGCGGGCGCGTGGATTGAAACGGTCGCCAAAGAGAACCTTCAGGCCAAAGATACGTCGCGCCCCGCGCGGGCGCGTGGATTGAAACAACATTGAAGATCTTCACTTCGTGCATGTCGGAACATGTCGCGCCCCGCGCGGGCGCGTGGATTGAAACAGCAACTTCCACCCTCAGTGCGGCAAGCTCGCCCGTCGCGCCCCGCGCGGGCGCGTGGATTGAAACCAGAGATAGCTCTCTCAATCCACCCCGTTATAGTGTCGCGCCCCGCGCGGGCGCGTGGATTGAAACCTTTCAGCTTGTCGGAGGTCGGATCCTTTTCCGGTCGCGCCCCGCGCGGGCGCGTGGATTGAAACAGTCCAGATCGTCAATTCGTTTCTCCCGGAATTGTCGCGCCCCGCGCGGGCGCGTGGATTGAAACACGCGCCAATAAAGCCGCCTATCGTCCTGCATGGTCGCGCCCCGCGCGGGCGCGTGGATTGAAACCCAAAATGAGCAAGGACGTTGCAACAGGAAAGGGGGTCGCGCCCCGCGCGGGCGCGTGGATTGAAACGATGTTCCGGCATCCACAACGGTTGCATATGTTGTCGCGCCCCGCGC
>Ga0116185_1004876_pt1 | contig 10766 bp, 10 predicted proteins | sample AD_JPNNA7_MetaG_FD_89754 | JGI IMG/M metagenome (GOLD analysis project Ga0116185, IMG submission 89754) | Active sludge microbial communities of municipal wastewater-treating anaerobic digesters from Japan - AD_JPNNA7_MetaG | ecosystem: Engineered > Bioreactor > Anaerobic > Digestate | place... | reverse complement strand
TCCCACGGCATAGGCGGCGATGATCACGCCTTCAAGAATCGAGTGCGGGTCTCTCTCGACGATGAGACGGTCCTTGAATGTGCCGGGCTCCCCCTCATCGGTGTTGATGGCGAGGTATTTGACCGGGGCGTCCTTGGGCATGAAGCCCCACTTGACCCCCGTGGGGAAGCCTGCCCCGCCTCTCCCTCTCAGTCCGGATGCCTTCACCTCCGCGATGATGTCTTCAGGAGACAGCTTCAAGGCCTTCCTGAGGGCCTCATAACCCCCGTACCGGAGATAAGTGTCAATTCTTTCCGAGTTCGGACGATGAACATTCGCCAACAGGATCGGGTCCCACTCCGGCATGCTACACCTCCCCCCTGAGCCGTTCGAGGATGTCATCGATGCTTGCCGGCGTCAGGTTTTCATAGAGCTGGTCATTCACGCGCATGGCAGGAGCTGTCCCGCAGGATGCGAGGCACTGGACGGTCTCGAGGGTAAACCGTCCGTCAGGGGTTGTCTCTCCCGGTTGGATGCCGAGCTTCGCGCTGACGTACTCCACCACCCGCTCTGCCCCGTCGTTGAGGTAGCACGAGAGACCCTCGCAGACCTGGATGACATGTTTTCCAACCGGCTCGATCCTGAAGAGGGTGTAAAAGCTCGCTGTGCTGTACACTTCTCCAGGCGTTACACCGAGACGTTTGGCCACCTGGCGGACGGCTTCCTTGGTCAGGTACCCCTTCTGCTCCTGGGCAATATACAGGGCAGCGAGCATCATGGACTGCTTGGCAGGGTCAGTGATGGCGTTACCCTCCGGTCTTTTGAGGGCCTTCATGAATTACCTCCCTTCATCGGAAAACCTGGTGAAAAGAAAGACGAGACCTGGTGACCGAAGGTTTCCCAAGTACGGTTATTCTTGAGTTTAAGCCTGAACAGCATGTGATCGACAATCCGGGGCAGGGTTCTTGAAGCGATGACGGGAAACGGCTCATACTTGTTTACGGGTAGTTCCTCCATATATTCCTCCAAACATTGTCTTGAAAGAGGGTGTTCATGCGCATTCAGCAAAGGGCAATTTTGATGCCATGAATATAACAGAATGTTATCATTGGATAATAAAATCATATTTGGGGTAAAAGGATTTTCCGGCGGGGAATACTGCCCCATAGGCGGGGAGATTTTACCCGAGGGCTGCGGGCAAATAGTCTTGCAATGGAGATATCGATGGATTATGTGCACTCTCTATGGAAGCAGCGGATACACCCAGCATGATCTTCGCAGACAAGAACGGCAACATCATGGATTTCGAGGGGCTGGGCATGGTTGTCAGGAGCGGAGATTATTTCGTTCCTGCATCTCGGGAAGACACGATTCCCCTCCCTAAGGGGTCGCAGCTCTACGTTCTTCCGGACAGGCTCCCCATGGGCATGGACAGGGAGACGGGGGAGATCGTCGTGCTCAGGAAGAACCCCTTTGACGGCAGGGGGCCTGTCTATGCGGTGGCCGCGTTTCTCTCCGCCGCGCACACCCAGACGCACCTTGCTGCCTGGGAGAACCGGGCCAATGCTGGAATTCTCCCTCTGTTCGCCTATACCGGCCTCGGGTGGTCGGACGGATTTGTCGCAACAGCCATGAGAACGGATGCCTCCCGCCGCCAGGACCCCGACATGTTCGACATGGATGCCGTACACGAAGGGATAAGAGACTGGAAACGGAAATTTCCCGGAAACAGGCTTGTCGAACACCTCTCGCACTGCGCCGCCTGCTACGGCTGCCCTGCAGCCCTCAACCTCTTCCAGGGCAGGGAAGAGGCGCCGCTGCCGACATCGCCTTCGTGCAACGCAAACTGCGTCGGATGCATCTCCTTCCAGGAGGGATGCGAGCCTCCTTCACCCCAGGAGAGAATATCGTTCACTCCCACCCCCGAGGAGATCGCGGAGGTGGCCCTCGCTCACATTTCCCGCGTCGATGAACCCGTGGTGAGCTTCGGACAGGGGTGCGAGGGCGAACCTCTGATGGTCGGGGATGTCATCCGGGATGCGATCCGCCTCATCAGGAAGCAGACATCGAAAGGCACGATCAACCTCAACACCAATGCCAGCATGCCCCGCAGGGTGGCCGAGCTCGCCGATGCAGGCCTCGACAGCATGAGGATCAGCATGAACTCGCCGCGGCCGGAAACCTATGCCGCATACTTCAGGCAGGGCTACGGGTTCGACGCACTTTCGAAGAGCGCGTACGAGATGAAGAAGAGGGACCGCTTCGTTTCGATCAATCTGTTCGTTTTCCCCGGCGTAACCGATGCGCCGAAAGAGGCGCAAGCTCTCCGGGAGTTCGTCTCTTCGAACGGCATCGACATGGTGCAGTGGCGTAACCTGAACATGGACCCGGATGCGTATCTCGACATCCTCGGACAAAAGTTTCCTGCCGGAATCGGCATGAGGCGGCTCATCGAAGAGATCCCCGTGAGAAGAGGCTATTTCAATCCTTATCTCGGGAATGCCGGTTGACCTGATTCAGACGGTCGGATCTCAGAATTCCACAAACCCGCCGCTGTCCGGAGGAAGGCCTGTTGCCGCATCACAAGCGGATACGTCAACCTTTTCCCAGAATTCGAGGAGAAGCACGGTGAAGTCGTCGCTGAAACTCTTCCCGGCATTGTATGCCCGCACTTCGGCCTCGATACGGTCGATCACTTCCTGGCCGCGAGTCTCTTCAACGGCCCGGATGAAGGATTTCTTGAGACGATCCATACCGAAGGGGACCGCTTCGCTGTTTTCGGTCTCGATGAGGCAGTCGGTGTACATGAGGAGTGCATCGCCGTTTTCTATGTTCGTGACGGTTTTCTCTTCATAGGCCCCGTCATCGAACATGCCGAGGAAAAAGCCTTCGGTATCGAGCTCCACGATTTCTCCGGTGCGCTTCCTGTAGAGCAGAGGGGCAGGATGGCTGGCATTGGTAAAGGTGATCGAGCCGCCCACGGCATCGGCCAGCACATAGAATGAGGTGATGTAGTCCTCGGTGAGGATCTGTTTGAGTTCCTGGTTGAGCATATGAAAGAGGATTTTCGGGCTGGCCACATTGGATGCAAGATTGTTGAAGCTCATCTTGAACATGGATGACACGAGCGCGGCGGCAACCCCGTGGCCGGAGACATCGGCGATGACGAAGCCCGTGAGTCCCTGGCCGAGGTTGATCACGTCGTACAGATCGCCGCCTATGTGGATGGACGGGATGTATTTCGATGAGATGCTCACGCCGTTCATGTTCTCATAGATATCGGGAAGCAGGCTCTTCTGCAGCCTTCCCGCCATCTTGAGCTCGTTGATCATCTTCCTGTTCTGTCCCTGGATGATATCGTTCTTTTCATCGACCTCTGCAAGGGCCATGGCGAGCCTCGCAGCCTGCTCCTCCATAAGATCCTTGGTTTCAGCCATTTCCATGAGGAGATAGTTCATGTTCAGGTTCTGATTCACGAGGTCCGTAATGTCGGTAAACACCACGAAAACGCTGCTGTCTCCGTTGTCCAGGGAAATCTCACGGATGGTCTTTCTGATGTACCTGTATTCGCCGTCGGGATTCTCGATCCTCATCTCGCAGACGGCGGGATCGAGAAGCTCCCCGATACGATCCGGGAGGCTGTCCCTGTGGACCCCTATCATTTCATTTCTGGGAAGGGAGGTGATATCCTCGGCCTGGCTGTTCCAGAGGAAGACGACACCCTCCCCGGAAAGGGCAATGAGCCCAGAGGGCAATGCATCGATGAATTTATGGAGGAAGGCTTCATGGCGCATTGTTCCTGCTCCTCCTCCTGCCTGCACGGGGCCGTCTGTAAACGAGGGTTACGCTGTTCCCGCAGTCGTTGAAGGCGATCGATGTGAAGAAGCTCCTTGCCATGGCAAGACCCAGGCCGCTTCCTCCGTGTGCTCGAAGGTCCGAACACAAGAGAGCTTCGTGATCGAATCCCTTTCCCTGGTCCGTGACCGTATAGACAAGCTCTTCACGGCTCATGTGTATGTGCATGGCGACCGTTCTGGCGGCAAATCGGGGGTCGTGCATCCTTCCTTCCAGGAGCTTTCCGTATTCGCCCTCGCTCGTGGCCGCGGCCTTTTCCTCCATGGTTATCCCGAGGTTTCCGTGCTCGATGGCATTGAGGACGATTTCGCCAAGGGCTGTTTTGAGCATCGGGATATCCCGGCATACGACCCGTGCATTGCAGACGGCCTGGTTGATGATATACGGGAGCCTCCCGATGTCGTTCCCGAAAACAAGGAGCTTGTCCTCTTCATGAACGCAGTCGGTATCGGGTTCGGAAATTATTCTGAGCAGATGCCTTTTCCTGCTGATGCGGTCGATCGAGTGAACGATATCCTTGATTTCGAGCGGTCCCTCGATGTAATCCGCAGCCCCGTGCCTGATGCATTCCATGGCAAAGCCGCCATCGGTGCCGGAGCTGACGGCAATGACCTTCGTACAGGGGTCCGCCTCGCAGATATCGGTCAGCGTCATAAGGCTCGCGGCACAAAGCGGGGAGACGCTCAGGATAACGAAGTCCGGCTTGAGCTTCAGGAGGGAGATGAGCCCTTCACCCGGTCCGGGGGCTGTGTGGATGGAAAACCCCCTGGTCTGCAGTCCGTTCCGTACTGTCTCCAGAACCCGGGCGTCTTCCGATATGAGGAGGATTGTCTGTCGGGCCTTCGCCATGGAATCTCCGCTCTCATTCCGGTTTCGTCATGCCCATCACGAACCTGGCAATGGATCCCAAGGGGAGTATCTTCTCGACCCCTCCCATCTCGATAGCTACCTTGGGCATTCCGAACACGACGCATGTGTCTTCATCCTGGGCAATGGTGAACGCCCCGGCATTCTTCATCTCCTTCAGGCCCTTGGCCCCGTCATCCCCCATACCTGTGAGGATTATGCCGATGGCGTTCTTTCCAAGCGTGTTTGCAGCAGACCTGAAAAGGACATCCACGGACGGCTTATGCCTGTTGACCGGCGGGCCGTCCTTGACGGTCACATAGTTGCCTTTCGGACCCTTATTGAGAATCATGTGCTGGCCGCCGGGTGCAATGAGGGCCGTTCCCTGCCTGAGCCGGTCGCCATCCTTTGCCTCGGCGACCTCCATCTCGGTAAGTTCGTTGATCCTCTGGGCAAAGGACCTCGTGAAGAGAGGAGGCATGTGCTGTACGATCAGGGTTGGAGGTGCATCCCCGGGGAGCTTGTTCAGGATCTGTTCAATGGCAACCGTGCCGCCGGTCGATGCACCGATGACGAGGACCTTCTCGCCGTCCCGGACAGGAGTGGTCTTGCTTATCGCGAGAACCTCGTCGACGCCGTATTTTGGAGGCACCATAAGAGCGGGGGCTATTGCCTTTTTCAGCTTTGCCGTTGCCGCTGCCTTGACCTTCGCAGTGATCTCGGACCTGAGGTCGTCCATGTTCTCGCTCAGCTTTATCTTGGGCTTTGTAACGAAATCGATGGCGCCCAGGGACAACGCCTTCATCGTCGCTTCAGCCCCCTGCTGGGTGAGGGAGGAGAACATGAGTACCGGCATGGGATTCATTTTCATGAGCTTGCCGAGGAAGGTGAGGCCGTCCATCTTCGGCATCTCGATGTCGAGGGTGATGACGTCCGGCTTGAGCGTCTGGATCTTGCGGACCGCAATAATCGGATCAGGGGCGCTCCCTATTACCTCGATCTGGGGATCGCTGCTCAGGATCTCGGTCAGAAGCTTTCTCACCAGCGCAGAATCGTCAATGATAAGAACCCTGATATTCTTCATATGGCCGCCCTAAAAAAGGGTGAGGTCTCCGCCGGATTCCTGGAGCTTCTCTTTTTCCCTGAACAGTTTCGATTTGTAGGATTCTTCCGCCTTCATGATGCTCGAACCTACCGAGGGTTCGATCCGTTTGAGGAGCACCTTTGCCGTATCGGGGAAGAAGAGGATTTTTCTTCCTGTAAATCCGCCCACGTCCTGTTTCACGATAGAGATCTGCTCCATATTCAGGAAGGCTCTGACAAACTCGATATTGGACTCGGGAACGTTCCCGTCCGTCTTGCGGAAGTTGAGCACATGTCCCCCTCCGAAGACCTTTGCCTCGAAATCCCTTTTCGAGCCGTTGTGCTTGATCATCTCGTTGATGAGCTGCTCCATCGCGAACATGCCATACTTTGCCGATGCCGAGAGGAACATATCCTCGGACCTGACGTCGCCCGGGAGCATGAAGTGGTTCATCCCGGCAATGCCGGTCTTCTTGTCCTTGATGCATACCGAGATGCAGGACCCAAGCACTGTTGCCATGATGTCGTGAGAACTCACGTAGAACTCCCCGGGATAGATGATCACCATGTTGCGTTTGAAGTTCTCACTGTAACGTTTGTACATGCCGTCCTATGCCTTCTGATAGATCGTGTGTTTGAGATAGCGGAAGCTGTCCTTCATGTGCATGAGCGATTCCGAATGGCCTATGAACATGTAACCGCCGTCCTTCAGATATTTATGATACTTGGCGAGGAGTGCATCCTTTGTCTGCGCGTCGAAATAGATGATCACGTTCCTGCAGAAGATGATGTCAAAAGGGTTTTTCATGGGGAAGGATTCGTCCATGAGGTTGAGCCGCCTGAAGGCGATCAATGACTTGACCTCCTGGTTCAGCTCATACATGTCCCCCGTGCGGATGAAATACCTCGGGATATATTCCTTGGGGACAGGCACGATTGCCTGGGTGGGGTAGACGCCGTCGATCGCCTTCTGGAGGATTTCGGTATCGAGATCAGTGGCAAGGATCTTGATGTCCCACCCCCGCTCCGCCTTGAAGGCCTCAAGGACCGTCATGGCTATCGTATACGGCTCTTCACCGGAAGAGCATCCTGCAGACCAGATACGAAGCTTTCGCTGACCGCCCGATCTGCTCTCGGCGATCATTTTCGGGAAGAGCTCGTTCAGCAGGAAATCGAAGTGGTGCCTCTCCCGGAAAAAATCGGTCTTGTTCGTCGTGATCCGATTGATAAGGTTTACAATCTCGTTATCAGCGTTGCCGGCTTCATTGAGATATTCGTAATACTGGGTGAAATTGCTTAGGTTCAGGGCTCGAAGCCGTTTTGAAAGCCGTGCGACGATGAGCTTCTTCTTCTTGTCGGACATGTAGATGCCCGTCTCTCGATAGATGAGCTGCTTGAAGAGCAGGAATTCATTTTCGCTCAAGTCGAAACCGCTGTCGGTCAACGCTAAACTCCATCCACAATGTCCAGCTCTGCGTCGGACAGAAGCTTATCGACATCAAGCAGGATTATGAATTTGTCATCCTTCACTCCCATTCCCTGGATGAACTGCAGGCTTATGCCGGTGGAGAAATGCGGCCTTGGCTTGACGGCGTCTCTCGGGAGCGTTATCACATCGCTCACTGCGTCCACGATAAGCCCCATGGTCCGGCCTGATACATCGAGGATCATGATGACCGTAAACTGGTCGTATGGCTTTTTCTCCATAGAGAATCTTTCCCGCAGGTCGATTACGGGAACAACGATGCCTCTCAAGTTGAGCACGCCCTTGATGAAGCCCGGTACGTTCGGAATGGTGGTGCAGCTCTGATAGGCGATGATCTCGTTGAGCTTCAGAATGGAGATGCCATAGGTCTCGTTTCCCAGCAGGAAGGTGACATACTGAGAGGATAGGCTCTTATGATCGGCAGCGGTTACGGCCATTCCGTCGTCCCCCTTCTCTTAAAATTCTTCAAAATCGTTTTCCAGTGATGACATCGAAGGCTTCTGCGCCATTGACGCACGAACCTCTTTCTTCGGCAAAGGGGAAGGCGCCTGCTTGCCGTTCTTCTTCACCTTGTCGCCGGTCTCGATTATGGTCGACACCTTGAATCTCTCTACGATATTTGCCAGATGCCTCGCCTCGTTGCTCAGATTGTCGGAGGTGCTTGCGAGCTCCTCGACCGTGGCCGAGTTCTGTTGCGTCGTGCAGTCTATCTGCGAGATCGCCCTGTTGAGTTCATCCACCCCGCTTGCCTGCTCGGATGATGCAGCGGCGATCTCTTCCATGGTTTGAGAGAGATTTTCGATGTAGGAAATGATCTCTTCGAGGGATGCCCTGGATTTTTTCACCATCGTATCCCCTGCACTGATTTTCATCACCGTACCCTCGATGAGGTTTTTAATCTGCTTTGCCGCCTCTGCGGAACGCTGTGCCAGTGCCCGCACCTCTTCGGCAACGACGGCAAATCCCTTGCCGTGCTCACCGGCCCGGGCAGCCTCGACAGCAGCATTCAGGGCAAGCAGGTTTGTCTGGAAGGCCACCTCGTTGACCGTGACGATGATGTCCCCGATCTTTTTTGAGGCCTCCGAGATTTCTCCCATGCCCCTGACCAGCTGCTGGGACGCCTCACCGCTCTCATTGGCCGTCCTCACCATGGACTGCGCCTTTTCTCTTCCCTGCTCTGCGTTGGAGGCATTCTGCTTGATGGATGAGGTCATCTGCTCGATGGTGGCCGCCACCTCCTCGACGGCGGATGCCTGTTCCTGCGTTACCTGAGACAGACCCTGCGACCCGGCAGCCACCTCCTGGGTGGCGGCGTCGACCTGGACGGCTGCCAGCTTCACGCTCATGATCACTTCCTCGATTTTGCTGATGAACTCATTGAACCAGTGAGCGATATCGCCGACCTCATCATTTGAGAGCACGGGAAGGCGGACGGAAAGGTCTGCATCCCCCTGTGCGATGTCTTTCATCCTGTTTGAGATCTCATTGGCGACCCTTGTGATGCGATGGGCCACCCATGACCCTGCTATGGCTACGAGAATGGATATGACGATGAGGAAGATGTACATGTGAACCCTGACGACATTGACTTGTGCAAGGACCTCTTTCTCGTATGCGGAAGCCCATATGATCCAGTCAAGGTTCTTGTCGTAGCAGATGTATGCCCACTTCGGTTTGCCGTCGAAGGTATACTTCATGAATCCCTGTTTCTTCTGCACGCCTTCCCGTATGAAGTCTAAGGTGTTATAGAGGTTTTTGTTTCCGATGTTTTCGGGTTTGGGATGGGATACGCACGTCCCGTCGGAGGTGAATATGGTCATGTATCCCGTTTCGTAGTACTTCTCTTTCTGCGCCTCCCTGACGAGATCCGCCTTCAGGTTCCTGATGAGCTGCTCCTTGATGATGTCGAGGTTCCCCTCGATCGATGCGTATCTGACATCTGCCATGCGGGCAAATCCCTGGACCTTCGATTTCAGATAATCCCTCGCCTGTGACTGGAGAACCTGCACGCTGCTGTGGCTCAGGTAGAGGATTGAAATGATCAGGGGTATCAAGCCTGCCCCGAGACTGAGTGCAGTCAACTTTCCGCGAAGCTTCAATTTAAGATCCATTGTACCCACCTCTCAATGCGGAAAAACCTCTCAAGAGATTTCCCCGCCTGTATTATGTGATTGACGCTTTATCTCGAAAGCATCTTTCATCTCTTCCCGCTGATCCGCCTTTCAGCTGAATGCCATGCGCTCAATGCCGTGGACGTCGAGTATGAGCGATACCCTGCCGTTCCCGAGGATGGTGGCGCCTGATGTTCCCTCGACCTTTTTGAAATTCTTATCGATGCTCTTGATAACGGCCTGGGTCTGGCCGAGAACATCGTCCACCAGTACACCGAAGCGGCTGTCAGTGCTCTGCAGCACCACAACCAGGGCATCGCTCGGATCGATCTTGTCGGAAGGAATGTTGAAGAGCTCGTAAATTCTCACGAGAGGGATATAGTCTCCCCTGACATCGACAAGCTCGCCCCTGCCTTCAACGGTTTTGACCTCGGTACGCGACGGTCTCACCGATTTGTCAATGACGGAAAGCGGTATGGTGAGAACCTCTTTCCCTACTCTGACCATCATCCCGTCTATGATGGCAAGGGTGAGGGGAAGCTTTATCCTGAACGTTGAGCCTTTCCCCTCCTCGGAGATGATCTCTATGGTTCCACGGAGCTCTTCGATGTTCTTCTTCACGACATCCATGCCCACGCCTCTGCCGGAGAGCTCGCTCACCTTTTCAGCCGTAGAAAGCCCGGGCGCAAAGAGCATCTCGAAGATCTCCTTGTCGGAATAGCTCTTCCCCGGCTCCGCCAATCCTCTCTCGATCGCTTTATCGAGGACCTTTTCCTTGTCTATTCCTCTCCCGTCATCGGATATCTCGATGAATATATTGCCTTCCCGCTGGAAGGCCTTGAGCCAGATCGTCCCTTCGGGCGGCTTCCCGAGGCGTTTGCGCTCTTCGGGAGACTCGATCCCGTGGTCAATGGAATTCCGGATCATGTGCTTCAAGGGATCGCCGATCTGCTCGATGACGTTCTTGTCAAGCTCCGTGTCGGTGCCGCTCATCTGGATGTCGATTTTTTTGCCGTGCTCAAATGACAGATCCCGGACGATGCGGCGGAACCGGTTGAAAGTGCCTTCGACAGGCACCATGCGGACCCGCATCACCTGCTCCTGGAGCTCCCGCGAGATCCGCTCGAGCGAAGCGGTCGCACCCTGGAGCGGCCGGGATAGGATGGGGTCACCCACCTCGCTGGCTATCTGGGACATGCGGGCCACAGAGATGACCATCTCGCCTACAAGATTGACCAGCTTATCCAGCTTGTCGGTATCGACTCTGATGGTTGCCGATTTTGCAAGCTTGCGGCTCTGGGACTGGGCCAGGGCCATTTTTTCGACGATCTCCCTCGGGGCCTTGCCCTTTTCTACAAGTGCCTCGCCGGTCTTCTTGTGCTCCTTGAGAGTGACCTCGAGGTCAT
>Ga0116185_1004873_pt1 | contig 10773 bp, 7 predicted proteins | sample AD_JPNNA7_MetaG_FD_89754 | JGI IMG/M metagenome (GOLD analysis project Ga0116185, IMG submission 89754) | Active sludge microbial communities of municipal wastewater-treating anaerobic digesters from Japan - AD_JPNNA7_MetaG | ecosystem: Engineered > Bioreactor > Anaerobic > Digestate | place... | reverse complement strand
CTTTTGCCAAGGGAAGCTCCATAAAAAGCCACCAGGCTCACCCCATTTACTACAGCGACATTAACTCAACATTCCTTCTTGAAGAATCAATCCCCCGTATAACTTTCACTGTTGAAAATCTCACTTACCGGTTCAGCGATGGCGGAACAGCCGTTAATAATCTGAGCTTTGGTATTGAAGGAGGCAACCTGATTGGGATCATGGGTTCGAGCGGGTCGGGAAAGACTTCCCTTCTTAACATTATGAGCGGCATCCTGAAACCCACTTCCGGATCGGTTAAGATAAACGGGACTGACATTACGGAAAACAGGAACGCGCTGGAGGGCGTTGCGGGATATGTTCCGCAGGATGACCTGCTGATAGAGGACCTTACAGTTTTTGAGAATCTCTACTTTTCAGCCTGCCAGTGCTTCGGAGGAAAAAGCAGGGAAGAGATCATCCGTATAACGGAACAGACACTGATGAACCTTGGCCTGTGGGAAAAGAGAAACCTGAAGGTCGGAAGTCCGCTTAAAAATGTAATAAGCGGCGGACAGAGGAAAAGACTGAATATCGCTCTTGAACTTATAAGGGAACCCTCCATCCTCTTTCTTGATGAACCAACTTCGGGGCTCTCATCGAGGGATTCGGAAAACATTATGGATCTGCTCCGCGACCTTACCCTGAAGGGTAAACATATAGTAACCGTTGTTCATCAGCCATCCTCTGACATTTTCAAATTGTTTGACAATGTCATTATCCTCGACCAGGGAGGGCATATGGCTTACTTTGGCAATCCTGTTGAGGCGGTGATATATTTTAAAACCCTTGACGCCCAGATAAACAGCAGCGTCGGCGAGTGTCCCTCATGCGGAAACGTAAACCCCGAGATGATCTTTAACGTAATTGAGGCCCAGGTAGTTGATGAGTTCGGGAGGTACACAGAGAAGCGAAAAGTAAAACCGGAGGAATGGGCCGCCGCCTTCAACGAAAAACACCCTCCGGCACTTTCAACAGAAGTACTTGAAACACCCGCGAGAAACCTCGACAGACCCTCTCCGCTCAGACAGTTCCTGATTTATCTTATGCGCGATTTCAAAACCAAAACAGCAAACAGGCAGTACATGCTGCTCATGCTGCTCGAAGCGCCGGTGCTCGGTTTTATTCTGTCGTTTATTATAAGATATATTCCCGACCCCCGGTCGGACAAGTACCTATTTTTTGACAATGAAAATATTCCCATCTATATTTTTATGGCAATAATTGTGGCCCTCTTCCTCGGGCTCACAATCAGCGCCGAAGAAATATTCCGCGACAGAAAAATCCTGAAACGGGAGAGATTTCTTGGCCTTAACAGGCACAGTTACCTCGTTTCGAAAGTGGCAATTCTCCTGATTATTTCAGTAATACAGGTCTTCCTGTTCCTTATCATTGCCAATCCCATGCTTGAGGTAAAAGGCCTGTTCTGGAAATACTTTCTGGCACTCTTCACCACCGCCTTCTTTGCAAACCTGATAGGACTTAATATTTCCGCCAGCTTCAACTCGGCTATAACAATCTATATCGTTATCCCACTGATAATTATTCCTATGATGGTGCTCAGCGGGGCAATGTTCCCGTTCGACAAGCTTAACCGCTTCATAAGCAACGTCGACAAGGTTCCCTTTATTGCTGAGGTTATGCCCACCAGATGGACCTATGAAGCACTTATGGTTTCGCAGTTCAAGGATAACAGGTACGCCAGGTTCTCCGAAGCCAGTATGGCCCGACTGTTTATGACTACAAGAAAAACATAAGTATTGCCAACTATTATTCGGTGCGGTATATTCCTGCACTGATATCGGCCCTTGAAACGACCGATTCGGTGTACAGGGAAATGACCCGTATCAGCAATAATCCCGACAGGGTGCCTGTTAAAAGCAACGCCCTGGCCGAATCGGGCAAACTGGATCTGCTTCGGAATGAACTCGCAAGGCTGAACAGAAAATTCCCTTCCCTCCAGCCTTTCAGAAATATCAACGATCTCACTGTTGAAAAATATAACACCTCCGTTTATCAGGAAACTCTCACATATCTGCGCTATGTGGGAGACAGTTTCACAAGAATAGGAAATAAGGTTTCAGACGAGTGGGATAATTTTTACATCACCAACCGTGATGAGATAAGGAGACTCGAAAATATGTACGGTAACCTGAAACTTCAGGAAATCGTAACCAAATTCTACGAAAGGGACAAGAGCAAAATTCTGGAATATAAAAACAGGCTTGTTCAGAATTATGATCCCGTTTATCTTGAACCGGAAAACAGAGGCTATTTTGCTTTCCGTACACACTTCTTCGCTCCTTCAAAATACTTTATGGGAAGGCTTTTTGATACTTTCGGCTTCAATATCACGTTATTGCTTGTCAGCCTTATTATACTTTATATCACTCTCTATTACGAGCTTCTCGGAAAACTTGTAGATTATGTGGAAAAGATAAGATTCAAAAAATAATTTTATTTTCATTATCAGAAATTTATTATATTTGTTCAAAGTTGTCTTTTTTCAGGTGAGAATTTTAGCTTTTATATCTGTATTAGCTCTTGCAGTTATTTTTTCCGGCTGTCATTCCTCGTCGGGAAAGAATGCCAGATTTGTTTTCCCGGATGAGGACTCGGTTCCCCTGGCCCAGGCCGAACAGCTCAGCGAAGAGGCCCTCGACGACATTGCCAGGAACATCTCTTCTCCTGTGGAAATTGCAGATATCCTGCAGCGAATGCATGTTCCCTTCAGCTCCGGCTACCTTGCCTCATCAATTGATGCTTCGCGTCAAAGCACAAGTTTTGACAAGGCCCTGAAGCTTGGCATTCTTGGTGCAGACCTTGGCTACCTGAACATGTACGAAAAAACCGGAACATCAATCGATGTGCTTTCCTCAATAAAGAAGCTGGCCGATGGCATAAATGTGGGGCAGTTTTTCGATTTTGAAACGCTGAAGCGCCTCTCCTTAAACCGCACAAATCTCGATTCACTGCTATACATGTCACTCGACTCCTATAACCAGATTGACAAATTCCTCAGGGAAAAGGGAAGAGGGCAGCTCTCAGCCCTGATGATCACCGGAGTCTGGATTGAAGGACAGTACCTCGCCACACAGGTTCTTAAACAATTTCCCGATACTCTGCTCCGTAACCGCGTAGGCGAACAAAAAGTGATTCTGAACGACCTGATAATGCTCGTTGCCCCTTACTGTACGCTGGGTAATGAATACTCGGCTCTGTGCAAAGATCTCCAGGAACTCCGTGAGAAATACCGCGATGTAAGGATAACATATACAATAGGAGAGCCTCAGATGGTTGAGAAGGACGGAGCTCTTGTCGTTGTTCAGACCGACCAGAGCAAGGTTGAGATGACCGATGAACAACTCGAGGCCATAACTGTTACAACAGAAAAGATCAGAAACAGGCATATTACAAATAACTAAAATGAATAAACTGGCTCTTATATTGCTTGCGATTTCCCTGCCATTGATTGCAGGAGGCCAGTCGGGAGATCCTCTCGTAAGCAAGTGCGTGATGAGCGCCGGCAGTAATGTTACCTACCTGAAGGATTTCCGGGTCCAGCTTGGAAAGGCATCTTCACAGGGTGAATTCAGGTATAAACAGGTGTTCGCCCTCAGTAAAAACATGAAATACAGGTTCACTCTCTGCAACGCCTCCGAATCGGGAGGAGAACTGATTATGAAGCTGATTGACGATACTGGCCGGACAGTACTTCAGTCGTTCGATCCGAAAACCGGAAAAACATACCCGACAGTTGAATTTACCTGTAATAAAACCGGAACTTACAGGATTTTATTCGATTTCAAAGACTTTCAGCAGGGTCTGGGAGTCGGGGTTGTTTCGCTCGTAAAATAAAAAACCGCCCTCTGTTACAATAAGCCCGACAGCTGCGAAGCAAATGCAAGCAATAACAGCGTAACCAATATTATTTCATTTAAAATTTTCTTTCTGCTGTTAAGTATCTGGTTGGTAATCATGTATCCTGCCGGAATCCCCCCAAGATATACTATATCAGATACTAAAGCCGGCGAATATATTGCAACAGCAACTGCGACCAGTAATGTCCAGATGAGCAGAATGAATAATTTGCCTGATTTAATCTTCATGTTATTGATGCGGGGGAGAAGCAGGAGCAGCGAATAAAAAAGTAAAAGAAGGCTCACGGAAATAATAATAAGCTTCACCCCCGGCATTTCCGTTCCGGCATGCCGGACAGAGATATTGCTTATGAAACGCTGCAGTATAACCCCCGGGTCAGAATCAAAAACGTACAGATACCCTGCAAGAAGAAGGGAAGGAATTATCAGTCCGGTTAAAGACAACATAATTTCCTTTATGTTGTATCCCCTCAGTATTATCACGCCGACAACAAGTATTAAACCGAACCAGACAAGATTTGCGTAAAAAAGAATACCTGTACCTATAAGCAGAGAAGCATCAAAAAAGCAAAAGGCGGTCCCGTTTTTACGGTATGCATCCATTACCCTTGCCAACGCCAGGAGCAGCAAAATTGCCGCCGGTATTGCAGGACTGGCATCGTGCGCCTCAACAAACACGGAGCAGAAGATAACGTATATCAGCGAAGGCATATATGTTCTTTCCTGAAGGAAAAAAAGGGAAGTATTGAAATGGACCAATAAATATGAAATCAGGAGGAACAGGCCAAAAAACACGAATACTGATGCTCCGCCGCTGTTGAGATGACTTGTCAGCAGGCCGTATAGCGGCATAGGCTCAACGTTGTAACCCGTTGCCCCGGCAGATCCCTGCAAAAAGGAGACTGACCAGAACAGTATGATGACAAGAAGGTTTACAAGCAACCCTTTAAACCCTGTACTTTTAAAAAGCTGCAGAATCATTTTTCAGAGCAGATCAAATCCGATTTCGGTACGGTAATACATACCCTGCCATGAAATCAGTGCTGCATTCCTGTACGATGTCTGAAGTGCCTCATAAAGTGAGTTGCCGTAAGCGCTAACAGCCAGCACCCTGCCTCCGTTGGTAAGTATCTTTCCGTCCTGCTCCCTCGTCCCCGAGTGAAACACTATAGCGTCCTTTACCAGATCAAGACCGAACACCGGTTTTCCCTTTTCATAACGGCCCGGATAACCTTCCGAGACCATTACCACAGTTGATACGTACCTTTTGTCTATCAGTATTTTCCGCTTTTGAAGATCGCCCATGGCCACTCCTTCAAGCAGATCGAAGAAATCGGATTTTATTCTTGGCATGATGACTTCCGTTTCAGGATCGCCCAGCCTCGCATTATATTCAATTACATAAGGGTCGCCCTTTACATCAATAAGGCCAAAAAAGATGAATCCCTTGTATTTCAGTCCCTCGCCGGCAAGTCCGGCTATGGTGGGTTTAATTATTCTTTTTTCAACCTTGTACATAAAACTTTCTCCGGCAAAAGGAACCGGCGAGACTGCTCCCATGCCTCCCGTGTTGGGGCCTGTGTCTCCTTCTCCCACTCTCTTGTAATCCTTTGCCGAAGGCAGAATCCTGTAGTGCTTTCCGTCGGTTATTACAAAAACCGAAACTTCCCTTCCCCTGAGGAACTGTTCTATCACAACCTTTCTGCCTGCTTCTCCGAATTTTCCCGTAAGCATCTGATCGAGTTCTGAAAGAGCCTCGTCAATTGTATTGAGAATTACTACACCTTTTCCTGCCGCCAGGCCGTCGGCTTTCAGCACGTATGGTGGCTGCAGCGACTCAAGGAAACTGCGGGCCTCACCTGAATTGCCTATGCTGAAAGTGCGGTGAGCTGCAGTAGGTATATCGTGTCTTTTCATAAAGGCCTTTGCAAAATCCTTGCTGCCTTCAAGCATTGCCGCCTCTTTCTGCGGCCCGATGACAGGAATGTGTTTAAGAGAATCATCATTCAGGAAAAAGTCATGTATCCCTGCAACAAGAGGAGCTTCCGGACCAACAACCACCATACCTGCTCCCGTTGACAATACAGCCTCCTTTACTTTTTCAAAATCCTCAGGATTAATGTCAATATTTGTTCCCAGGGAGGAAGTGCCGGCATTACCAGGGGCAATAAATAATCCTGTAACTTTCGGGCTCTGGGCCAGCTTCCAGGCAATTGCATGTTCACGTCCGCCCGAACCAAGTATCAGAATTTTCATTTTAAAATGTTTTTTCAAAATTAGTATTTCCCGCGGAATTAATACCACAGGTAACTGAAGGCATCAGGGCAATACAAATTCGTATTCTCTGCTGAAAGCCCCTGCAATAAACCCTTCCAGACAGTTTTTTGCCAGGCAGTCGGGCCTGTCATGAAAGGTAATTACCGAGCCGGGTCTTATCTTTTTCAGAAGTTTTGCAGTTATGTCTGCGCCTGCTGCCCGCGCGGAATAATCTTCCGCCATCAGATCCCACATCATTATTGAATATTTCCCTCTCAGATTATGGTATTGCCTCAATCTCATACGTCCGTACGGGGGACGAAAAAGAGAGGAAGAGGTCAGTTCCGAAGCCTTTTCCACATCCTCCAGATATTTTCGGGTAGCGGTAAAAAATCCGTCATAATGGCTGAATGAATGATTCCCTGTTACATGGCCGGCATTTCTGATACCGGCCATCATCTCAGGGTACAGCAGCGCGTTCCTGCCGGTGCAGAAGAAGATGGCCCTGATTGAGTATTTTCTGAGTATTCCGAGTATTTCCGGAGTCGATGCAGGATGAGGTCCGTCATCAAAGGTCAGGCATACTGATTGTCTGCTGCTGTTAAGCCGGAAAAGGGCCGATCTGTAAATATATGTAACTGCTGCAGGAAACCTGACGATACTCATCCCTATCTGTTTGAAGGATACAGAAGTGAATAAAACCTGTTCAGTTCCTGTTCGAGCGGAGTTGCAATGTCGTCCAGGCCAAGCCTGCGGCTCATCCTGTAAATATCAATATATGTCTGCATGTTCAGTCCTATGGTGTATTCAAGACCGAATCTTTCGGTTGCTGGTACTGCAACACAATAGCCGAGATAATCGCCGGAGTATTTTAAAATCCTGTTAATGATTTCTTTTCCTTCATCTTTCCGGCCGCATTCAATAAGAGCATCGGCAAGCGATAATGCAAAATAGTCGTAAGGCATTTTATCTTCAGGTACGAGTCCGAGACCCTTGTATGTCACTTCCAGTGCCTTTGCGGTATCGCCGGCAGCCAGAAGACTGAGAGCCAGTTCCCCGAAAGTGCTCCGGTAATTTGAGAACATCCTCCGGTTGTTTTCATCAAGATATACTCCGGGTTTCTCAGCATTTCCCCATTTGAATTTATTGATAACATTGTCATACATCACGTAAGGATCTGTCATCCCGAATTCCCCCGGCGCCGGGGTGCCGGTTCTGACAGGTGCGACCCTGTAGGCAAGCCCTTCCCTGATAAAAAACCTGTCGAGCCCCTTGTATTGTGATGACGGTACAGTGGTTGAAAAGTAAACCGGACGTTTCCATCCATTTGTCGCCAGAATGTCCATTATAGCCAGATCGCCCTTAAAGGCATCAGTTTCAGGATATTCCCATATCATTGGTACAAGAAGGCTGTCGGCAAAATAAGGTTTCACTGTACCGTTTCCAAGCACAACCTCCCTGTCGACATCGATAATAAACTTATTGGATGGAAGATAATTCAGGTAGTCGCCTTTCCCTGTGATATCTATCATTGCCTGCCTGTTATCGAGTCCGGCAAATTCAACAGCCTGTTTAAGGCTGATGGGTTTTCCAAGTCTGTCATCAACAGGGATCTGGTTTCTTTTACCTTCTATATATTTATCCGGTCCCAGTGAAAATGGCAGCGGGTCGGATTCCCATGCTTTCTGCCTCATCATTTCAATATACCAGCCGGCCTGTATGTAACTCAGATTGGCCACTCGCACATCCGGTCTGACACCCTCTACATCCTGCGAATACCATACCGGGAATGAATCATTGTCCCCGTAGGTGAAAAGAATTGCGTTTTTGTCGGTCGATTTCAGATAGTTCGCACCTATGTCCCTCGCTGTGTAACGATCCGACCTGTCATGGTCATCCCAGTTCTGTGATGCCATAAGGAGGGGAACTGCCGGTATCACAATCAAAAATGACAGCAGGGCTGCAGGTCTTTCACTGAGTATCTTTTTCAGTGCTTCGTAAAGTAGCATAAAACCTGCTCCTATGTAAATTGCGAAGGCATAAAACGAACCTGCGTAGGCATAATCCCTTTCGCGGGGCTGGTTGGGATACTGGTTAAGATAAAGAATTATGGCAATGCCTGTCATGAAGAAGAAACCCAGCACCACCCAGAATGATGGTTTGTGCTTACGGTAAAACCAGTACATTCCTGCCAGTCCGAGCAGCAGGGGGAGGAAGAAATAAGTATTGCGCCCCGGGTTTGTCTTCAGATCCTCGGGCAACTGATCCTGGCTGCCAAGCCGCGCCTCATCGATGAAGCTTATACCGCTAATCCAGTTTCCGTGGAGCTTGTTGCCATTGCCCTGAAAATCGTTCTGCCTCCCGGCAAAATTCCACATGAAATAGCGCATGTACATAAACCCTGCCTGGTAACGGAAGAAAAACCTGAGATTTTCGGCGAATGTCGGGCATACAAGAGTCCTTTTACCGGAGGAAGTCTCCACCGAATACCTTTTGCCTTTAATCCTGCCCCAGTACCTGTATGCGTTTTCATGTTCGGGATCGGAGCTGTACATCCTTGGAAATATGGTCTCGAATTTCTCGTGGTAACCATATTCAGGCCTGAAGTATGGTTCGTACCTGCCGTTTATTTTATTGTAGCCTGCAATTTTCTGCCATACGCGGGTAACCGGAGCATTGTAATAATTGCCGTATAATTTGGGCGATGAACCGTATTGCTCCATGTTTATATAATATATCAGCGAGAAGATGTCTGAAGGGTTGTTCTGGTTCATCGGGGGCCTGGCCGACGACCTGATAAGTATCATGGCGTATGAGGAATACCCCAGGCAGATTACGGCAAGAGCCGTTATTATGTGATTAAGAAGGTACTTTTTCTTCCGCAGAGAATACCTTATAAGTAAAACCAGCGCTGCAATGACAAGAGCTGCGTAAAATAACAGTCCGGAATTGTAAGGGAGGCCGAAGATGTTTACAAAAAGAAGTTCGAACCACCCTCCTGCCTGCGGAATGCCGGGCATAAGCACAAACACCATCAGCCAGAGCAGGAAAACTGCAACCAGGGTTGTTCTTATCAGTCCCCTGACGGTTATCTCATATTTTCTGAAATAATAAATAAAAACAAGCACAGGCAGCACCAGCAGGTTCAGCCGGTGAATACCTATTCCGAGCCCCATCAGGTAAGCAATAAGAATGATCCACCTCCCTGAGTAGGGCTCATCTGCCTCATCCTCCCATTTGAGCATTGCCCAGAAAACAAGGGCTGTCACCAGCGACGACATCGCATAGAGTTCTCCTTCCACGGCGGAGAACCAGAAAGTGTCGGAGAAGGTATAGGCAAGAGCACCCGTAACGCCGCTGAATATTACAGGAAGTACAGTTTCACCTGAGGGCATTCCGCCGGGAATTAATACCCTGCGGACGAGGTGGGTTATGGACCAGTAAAGGAACATTATTGCCAGGCCGCTGCTTATTGCGGAAAGGGCATTCATTGCAAGGGCTGCCTTAGAGGCATCGCCTCCTGCAAAGAGAGTGGCAATCCTTCCGAGCATTATGAAAAAAGGAGCCCCGGGAGGATGGCCCACCTGAAGACGGAATGCCGAAAGAATAAACTCCCCGCAGTCCCAGAAACTGACAGTGGGTTCCAGTGTGATAAGATAAACGGAGGAGGCCACAAGGAACATCAGCCATCCTGTTATTGTGTTCCAGCGCCTGAAGGTGCTATTGGCAGATTCCATAGAGCTTTTATTTGCCTCCCGCAAATAACGCAAAAAAAAGTCAGTTAAGGACAAACCGCCGGTATTTTAACACTGTTAGAAAATGATTTCTTAATTTTACGCTCCATGAATAATGAAATAAGAAAAATACCCTTCATAATTTTTCTCTTCTTCTCTCCGCTTGCAATAAACGGTCAGAACTCAGGAGGCGATACAATATCCGTAAAGGAAAGAATGTTTATCGACATCGAGTCGATCAGCTTTTTCAAGAATAACGAGTATTTCAGCCGGATTACGGAAGGGTACACCCTCCCGGGTTCTTTTATAAGGCCGGCTTTCGTGTATTCTCCTTCACCCTCCCTTGAAATAAGAATCGGACTTCATCAGCAGTTGTATGCCGGCAGGATGGACCAGGAGAAACCCGCCCTGATTTTCTCCTCAGCCTGGAAAATTACACCCGCCACTCTGCTCACCATCGGCAGCCTGAAGGGAAGTGACAGTCACAGATTGTTTGATCCTCTTTTCGATGCAGAGAGAGTTTACAGCAGTTACAATGAGACCGGTCTTTCACTTGTAACCGAAACAGGATCATTATTCAGCGATACCTGGATAAACTGGGAGAATTTTATTTCTGCAGGTGATTCTGTCAGGGAGGTTTTTACAGCAGGGGAATCTTTCAGTTATACCCTTCCGCTCTCAGGAGAGGCGTTAAAACTCTCTCTGCCTGTTCAGCTGAAATTCAAGCATTACGGAGGGCAGATAAGCAATTATGACAGCCACGTGTTAACCTACCTGAATGCGGCGGCCGGGGCAAAACTGATATTTTCTCCGGCCGGATATAGGTACGGAACCTTTTCTGCAGAGTATCTCTGGTTCGGATCGAGGGAGCTTACAAAAAAAGG
>Ga0116185_1004863_pt1 | contig 10781 bp, 10 predicted proteins | sample AD_JPNNA7_MetaG_FD_89754 | JGI IMG/M metagenome (GOLD analysis project Ga0116185, IMG submission 89754) | Active sludge microbial communities of municipal wastewater-treating anaerobic digesters from Japan - AD_JPNNA7_MetaG | ecosystem: Engineered > Bioreactor > Anaerobic > Digestate | place... | reverse complement strand
GAGGGGAAACTCTCCTGGGAGCATCTCGATACCTCCTTTCGAGTTTTGGCGAATTCTCCAAAGGCGTATCAGATGCTCTCTGCTTTTTCAAAGAACAGGTAACGTATATTTTACGCAATCAATAAACTATGAACGAAAGGAGGTTAAAATGATCCGTTATTTATTGATTGTTTTGATACTCTTTCAGTTCATATCATGCGGGGGATCCGATGACGAAGTTGGGCCTCACGTTGCCGAGCAAACAGATTTTTACGATGGGGTGACGTTTCACCGCTTTTATCGTTATACGGGATCTCTGCTGGGATATGCAACAAGTCTCGATGGGGTCCATTTTGAAAAATATAGCGGCAATCCACTCATAGATAATTGCGCATTTCCCTGTCAGGTCATGTATGAAGGGAACCGGTACCTTATCCTACAGCGCAATGGAAACTCCTATTATTTGTATGATGTCAATGTGCCGTCCAGCCCCAGAGTGCTGAACAATGGCCAACCGATACTTCAAGGTGCATTTTTCAATGTCGGTGTGACTGTCAAAGGAAATCGCTGGCATATGCTCGTGGAAGGAAAGACCGGCGAGACTTTTCACTTAAGCTATACATGGGCAGACTATCCTGATCTTGACTTCAACAAAAACCTCGGAACCGTTGTCATCCATGACGCCGGCAATCCATACCTCGCATACATTCCTGATCGTGACGCAATCCTCGCTGTTTATGGCGCTGATTACAGTGCTACGGGGGTCTGGAGGGTGAGGGCAGCCGTGTTTGATTTCAGTTCATGGTCTGTGCAAAGTTTCATTCTTACAAAGACAGGCGTTCATATAGCGGACCCGGATCTCGGCGTTGGCGCTGAACCGAATCCTCTGATCCTCACCGTCGGATCCAATCAAAATGCCGTTAGCACCTACTTTTTCCGAGGGTCAAAATTGAACTTTTATGATGCCATTGTTGCCGGTAATGTAGAATTAGAAGAAGCACCAGATAATCCGACCATGTCAGCGGACTGAACCAGTTCACATCTCATAGGAACTTTTTGCGATTTGGCGTGGGCAACTTCTTGGGTCCCTTTTGGGGTCCCTTCAAACGATTTTGGATGAAAATATTGAACGTATTGCGACTATTGAACATCGCCGATACAGCTTCTATTATATTGAAATCAAAGGAAAAGGCCGGAATACCTGGGGTTAGCTGAAAGTCAATTTCTTGCATTCAAGTCCCGGCTTCGGCACCATGCATCCGACCAGGGGGTTGGCCCGGCCGCGGGTCAACCCCCTGTGCGTTGCGGTTGACTTTTCCTTGACACCGGCCGGGCGGGCGGCTATGGAAGCAGTCGGGCCCCGTACCCCGGGGCCGCGGCGCAGGCAGGGCCGTCCCAGGGAAACCAACAGCGCGGAAAACGACGGAGTCGACCGATGAGATCCTACGTTGTGTTTTCATCCATGGGGCCCGATCGTCCGGGCCTGGCGAGGCAGATCGCGGAATTCTTCACGGCGCGGGGCATCAACATCGAGCGCTCCCGCGGCTGCGTCCTGGGGGGGGAGTTCGGCATGGTCATCCTCACCTCGGGCAGCACCGACGACATCGAGCGGCTCATCAAGGACCTCGACAGCCTGCGCGAGAAGACGGGCCTCGAGATCCACGTCCGGAAGACCAAGGCGCCGCTGCACCGGGAGGTCGCGCCGTCGATCCCCTACAAGCTCATCGCCACCGCCATCGACCGGCCGGGAATCATCCACCAGATCTGCAGGGCCCTCCACAGCCGGGGCATCAACATCGACGACATCGCCACCAACGTGGACAGCAACCCCCTGACGGGCGCCAATGTCTTCCAGATGGTCTGTTATTTCTCCCTGCCGCCGGCCGTGAAGATCCTGGAATTGAAAAACGACCTCAACCGCATCGGCGACGAGTCCAACATCGACATCCGCTTCGACGCGGTGATCAGCAAGTAGGCCCATGACCCCACGCGACCATCGCCAGCCGGCGCCGATCCTCAAGCCGATCGTGGAGATCGCGGCCTCCCTCGGGCTTGCGGAAGAGGACCTGGAGCCCTACGGCCGCTACAAGGCCAAGGTCCGGCTGGAGGCGATCCGCCGCTTCCCGCGGCGCCCCGACGCCGCCCTGATCCTCGTGTCGGCCATGACCCCCACGCCCGCCGGCGAGGGGAAGACCACCGTCTCCATCGGGCTGGCCCAGGCGCTGGCCCGGCTGGGGAAGGCCACCATCGCCGCACTCCGGGAGCCGTCGCTGGGCCCCGTCTTCGGCATGAAGGGCGGCGCCACGGGCGGGGGGCTCTCGCGGGTCCACCCGGTGGACGACATCAACCTGCACTTCACCAACGACTTCCCCGCCGTGGAAAGCGCCCACAACCTGCTGTCCACCCTGGTGGACAACTCGGTCTACCACGACAACCCCCTGCACCTCGACCCGCGGAAAATCACCTGGCGCCGGGTTCTCGACATGAACGACCGCTTCCTCCGGGACATCGTCATCGGACTCGGCGGCTCCGTCAACGGCGTCCCCCGGGAAACGGGGTTCGACATCGTCCCCTCCAGCGAGATCATGGCCATCCTGTGCCTGTCGCGCTCCTACGCGGAGCTCAAGCAGAAGATCCGGAAGATCCTGGTGGGGTTCACCCGCGACGACCGCCCGGTGATGGCCGGCGACCTGAAGGTCGAGGGGGCCGTCACGGCGCTGCTGAAGTACGCCCTGCTGCCGAACCTGGTGCAGACCACGGAACACGTCCCCGCCGTCGTCCACGGCGGGCCCTTCGCCAACATCGCCCAGGGGACCAACAGCATCCTCGGCACCGACCTGGCGCTCCGCCTGGCCGATTACGTGGTGACCGAGGCCGGCTTCGGGTTCGACCTGGGCGCGGAGAAGTTCTTCGACATCGTGGCCCCCTACGGCGGGCTGGAGCCGCGCATCGTGGTCCTCGTGGCGACGGTGCGCGCCCTGAAGTACCACGCGGGCGTGGCCCGGGAAGACCTCGAGCGGCCCAACCCCCGGGCGGCCGTGCTCGGCATGGCGAATCTCCGCAAGCACTACCAGAACATCGACAAGTTCGGCATTCCCTGCATCGTCGCCCTGAACCGCTTCGCCCCGGACGCGGAGGAGGAGATCCGGGCCGTCGTCAGGGCGGCGGGCGACGAGGGGATGAACATCGCGCCCTGCGACGTCTTCCGCCGGGGCGGCGAAGGCGGCCTGGAGCTGGCCGAGAAGACGGTCGCCCTCCTCGAGGCGGCGACGGGCCGCTTCCGCCCGCTCTACGACTGGAACCTCCCCGTGGAGGACAAGATTTTCACGGTGGCCAGCGAGATCTACGGCGCCGTCTCCATCGACTACCAGCCCCTGGCGCGGCGCAACCTCGACCTCATCAACCGCTACGGCTTCGACAAGCTGCCCGTCTGCATCGCCAAGACCCAGCAGTCCCTGTCGGACAACCCCAGCCTCCTGGGGCTTCCCCGCGACTTCATCGTCACCGTCCGGGAGATCAAGATCGCCTCCGGGGCCGGGTTCCTCATCCCCATCACGGGCGACATCCTCCGCATGCCCGGCCTGTCGAAATTGCCCGCCGCCTGCCACATCGACATCGACGACGAGGGCAACATCACCGGCGTGAGCAGCCCCGGCGAGATCGCGCCCCTCACCTGACCGCCCCGTCGCCCGCCCCGCAATTCCGCGTTGCGAATTTTCCGAAAACGGAATATAGGGAAAACGGCCCGAGGGGCATGCAATCCCGGACGGGGTTCCCCGGAGGAGGGTTCATCGCCGCCCCCGCGGACGGCCGTCTCCCTCCCGGGGCGCGTTCCGCCCGGCAAGAAAGACCCCTCGGGGTCAGGCTTCGGCCGACGGAGAGAGAGCGAGAGAGAAAGAGAGAGAATCAACGGGGAAAAGGGGGTGAGAACATGGATTTCTGGACGGCCGCCGGCATCTGGGGCATCGTGGCCCTCGTCGTCATCAACACGGTCATGGTCGCGAGGATGAAGATCTCCATCGCGGGTGAAGAGGACGAGCAGGACGAAAAGCGCTGCGCGGGCATGTAGGCAAAGGCGCCTCCATCCCTGACCGGAGAGCCTGCCTGCCGGCCTGCCGGCCGCAGCGGGCACTCGAATCGCTGAAAGGAGAACCCTCTCATGGAATACATCCAAAAACACGGGGCCATTCTGGTCATCATGGTCATCTACACGGTCTTCTGCCTCGGGATCGGCCAATGGTTCAAGCATCGGGCCTCCCGCAGCGTCGACGACTTCTACGTCGCCAAGCGGACCATCCCCGGCTGGGCGATCGCCCTGGCCTTCTTCTCCACCTTCATCAGCACGAACACCTACATCGGCCAGGCGGGCTACTCGTTCCGGGCGGGCCTGTCCTGGGTGTGGGTCGGCTTCTTCTGGACGTTTTTCTGCATGATCTCCTGGCTCGTCATGGGCCCGCGGATGCGCTCGCAGACGGCCAAGCTCAAGTCGCTGACCATCCCCGACTACTTCGACTTCCGCTACAAGAGCGTCTATTCCCGGGCCATCCGGATCTTCTCCGCCGTCATCATCCTCTTCGCCACCGTGTGGTACATGGTGGCCATCGCCAAGGGGTGCGCCCACCTGCTGCACTCGACGCTCGAGATCCCCTACGCCTGGGGCGCCTTCCTGATCGTCTTCATCACGACCCTCTACTCGGTGATGGGCGGGATGTACAGCGTCCTGTGGACCGACGCCGTCCAGGGGGCGATCATGTTCGTCGTCGCCCTGATCATGATCGCGATCCCCTTCGCCTTCGTCGGCGGGGTGGAGCCGGTCATGCAGAGCATCGCCTACACGACGCACCCGTCGGTCAAGGGGACGCCGATCGGCGACGGCCTCGTCGTCTTCTGCGCGCTCGTGTCGTTCCTCTACATCGCGAGCATCGGCCTGTCCGTCGGCATGAAGCAGATCTCCGAGCCCCGCTGCCTGATCCGCTTCTACTCCGTCGACAACGCGAAGAGCATGAAGTTCGCCATGATCGCCACGCCGATCCTGCTGGGCGTCTCCCTGATCTGCGTGTTCTCCGTGGGCGCCCTGGTCCACGGCATGACGACGCCGCAGGAGGCGGCCTACCTCGTCAAGAACACCGACGAGGTCATCGGGTTCATGCTGGCGAAGATGAACAACCCCTGGATCACGGGCATCTGCATGGCCGGGCTCTTCGCCGCGGGCATGTCGTCGCTCGCCTCGGTGATCCTCATCGTCGGCACGGCCTTCATCGGCGACATCTGGAACCTGGTGAGGCCCCTGTCGCAGCCGCAGCAGGTCAGCTACACGAAGTGGCTCATGTGGCTCTACAGCGCCCTGGTCGTCTGGATCACGATCTATCCCCCCGCGGGCATCGTGGAGCTGACGGCCTTCTCGGGGGCCGTCTTCGCGGCGGGCTTCTTCCCGGCCGTCTACGGCGGCCTCTACTGGCGCTGGGGGACCGGCGCGGGCGCCTTCTGGTCCATGGTGATCGGGATCGTCGCCACCGTGGGCTGGCGGTTCCTGGTGCGCTTCAATGTCCCCGGGATGCGCGACTACCACGAGATCTTCGCGGGCTTCATCGTCTCGATCGTCGCCTACGTGGTCATCAGCCTGCTCACGCAGGGCGACCGGCCCAGCGAGGAGCACCTCGACCACGTCTTCCACACCAACCAGGCAAAGTGACCCTGCCCTACGCAGCAGCAGGGCGCCCGGCCCCGGCCGGGCGCCCTTTTTTTGGGCGGGCGCGCAAAAAAGGGCGCCCCGCGGCATGCCGCGGGGCGCCCCGTTATGGCCGATGCGTCAGCAGGGCCGCATCACTTGAACGGCCAGATGAGCGGCACGAGGATGATGACGAGGATCGTGCAGACCACCTGCGGGATGAGGCCCGCCTTGATGTAGTCCACGAACTTCAGCTGCCCCGGCCCCAGCACGATCGTGTTGGGCGGGGTGGCGATGGGCGTCAGGAAGCAGAGGCTCGCGCCCATGCCGATGCCCATGAGGATCGGCAGGGGGCTGATGCCCATCCCGACGGCCGAGGCCAGGCCGATGGGGCCGACGATGAGGGCCGTGGCCGTGTTGGAGGCAAACTGCGTCAGCAGGGCCGTGAGGCAGGTCATGCCGATCATGAGCCCCATGGGCGAGCCCGCGACCACGTCGTTGACGGCCTGGGCGATCATGAGGACGCCGCCCGTCTTCTCGAGGGCCGTGCTCACGGGGAACATGCAGGCGAACAGGAAGATCGTCTGCCACGAGACGGACTGCCAGGCCTCCTTCCAGGTGATGCACTTCGTGATGATCATGAGCGCGGCCCCGAGGGCGGCGGCCGTCAGCAGGTCGATGTTGAGGGTCTTCTTGATGAAGGGCACGAAGTCGCCCAGGGCCATGACGGCGACGACGAAGGCGAAGATCCCCACGGAGAGGCCCATCTTGTTGGTCCGGTACTTGATGTCGGTCTCGGGCCCGGCGTAGTCCTCGGCGTCACGGCCCATCTTGCCCTTGGGCAGAAAGCGCGTGCCGAAGAACATGAAGGTCGCGATGCCGGCGACGGCGATGGGGATCCCGACGAGGGCGAACTCGAAGAAGCCGAAGGTGGGCATCTTGGCCGTGCCGAGGACGCCGTTGACGACGCCGTTGGGGGGCGTGCCGATCAGGGTGATCGTCCCGCCGAAGGAGGTGGCGAAGGCCAGGGCCATCATGAAGGACTTCGTGTTGAATCCCGCCAGGGTCACGACACCCAGGACGATGGGCAGGAAGCAGACCGTCGTGCCCGTGTTGGAGAGCACCGACGAGAGGGCCGCCGCCACGATCATGATGTTCATCAGGACGAGCTTCTCGTTGCCCTTGCCCTTCTCGACGGCCCAGCGGCCGACCTTGTCGGCAAATCCCGTCCGGAAGAGGGCCTCGCCCATCATGAACATGAACATGAAGATGAGGGTCCACTGGTTCGCGAAGTCCTTGAAGGCGTCGGCGGGCCGGAGCACCCCGCTGATGACGAGCGCCACGGGCACGAGGATCGCCGTGGCCTCCAGGGGGATGACCTCCGTCATGAAGAGCAGGAAGGCCACCGCCAGGATCGCGATCGTCGTCCAGGCCTTCTGGTAATCGATCTTGGCCGCCGGCTTGGCCGGTGCCGGTGCCGGGGCCGCCGCCGGAGCTGGTGCCGAAGCTGCCGCCGGCGCAGGGGCGGCCGCCGGGGCCGCCGCGGCCTTCTGTTCCGCCTTCGGGGCAGCCGCCTGCGCCCCCGCGGGCTGCGCCGTGGCGTAGAAGTAGGCGGGCACGGCCACGAGGCACAGCAGAATCAATGACACAATCCACCATTTGCGTTTCATCAAGCCACCCATAAAGACTACCTCCCGTTATGATTCGGTTGATGCAGGCAGGGCGGGCCCATCCCGCCCCGCATGATTGGGAAGATCCCGGACTATCGCAAGAGAGAGCCGCCCGTGCCGCGGGCGGCTCTCTCCCTTACTTGATCTTTTGCTGAAGGGCCGCGCAGCGCTCCCGGGCCGACTGCATGAAGTGTGCGGCGTTGACGATGTAGCGCTCGTGCCGGCCCCGGGCGATCTGCCCCAGCTCGTCGAAGGCCATGATCTCGAAGACGAGCTTCCGGTTGTCCACCTCCGCCAGGGCCGCCACCGCCGTGACGGTCATCCCGATGAAGGTCGGGTTGAGGTAGCTCACGGACGTCGACAGGCCGACCGTCACGTACCCCTCCGGCAGCATCGGGTCGATCACGGAGACGGAGGCCTCGATGAGCAGGGCCGAGAGCGTCGGCGTGGCCATCAGCTCCGTGAGCGCACCGTGCCCGAAGGACAGGGTGTCGGCCGGCTCGATGGTCTTCTGAAACGTCCTGGACAGGCCGGGCTTGAGCTGCGGCAGTGCAAACGGAAGAGGCGTTCTGTGCATCGGTCATCCTCACTTTCTTCTCTATGGTATGGATTGTTGGGCTAGCCCTTGAAGAGCGACAGCAGCACCCCCGCCGCCACCGCCGAACCGATCACCCCGGCCACGTTGGGCCCCATGGCGTGCATCAGCAAAAAGTTCCGCGGGTTCTCCTTCTGCCCCACCACCTGCGAGACCCGAGCCGCCATCGGCACCGCCGAAACCCCCGCCGAACCGATCAGCGGGTTGACCTTCCCCCCCGAGACGAAGTACATGATCACCCCGAAGAGCACCCCGCCCGCCGTGCCGACCGCAAAGGCCGCCAGCCCCAGCACCACGATCGAGATCGTCTGGAAGGTCAAAAAGTTCTCCGCGCTCGCCGTGGCCCCCACCGTCGTGCCCAAAAAGATCGTCACGATGTTGATCAGCGCGTTCTGCGAGGTGTCGTTCAGCCGCCCCACCACCCCCGACTCCCGGAACAGGTTGCCCAGCATCAGCATCCCGATCAGCGGCGTGGCGTCCGGCAGCATCAGCGAGCACACCAGCGTCACCGCGATCGGAAAGATGATCCGCTCGGTCTTCGACACCGGACGCAGCTGCTCCATCACCACCATCCGCATCTTCTTCGTCGTCAGCAGGCGCATGATCGGCGGCTGGATGATCGGCACCAGCGCCATGTACGAGTAGGCCGCAATCGCAATGGCCCCCAGCAGGTGCGGGGCCAGCTTCGAAGTCACGAAGATCGCCGTCGGGCCGTCGGCCCCCCCGATGATCCCGATCGAACTGCACTCCTGCGGGTTGAACCCCAGGTAGAGCGCCCCGATGAACGTCGTGAAGATCCCCAGCTGCGCCGCCGCCCCCAGCAGCAGCGTCTTGGGGTTGGCGATCAGCGGACCGAAGTCCGTCATCGCCCCCACCCCCAAAAAGATCAGCGGCGGGTAGATCCCCAGCTTCACCCCCTGGTAGAGGTACCACAAAAGACCCCCCACCACCGTCTTCTCCTTGCCCGTCACCGCGTCGATCTCCACCGTCGGCGGCGCCATCAGCCCCGCCGCCGGAATGTTGGCCAGCAGCATCCCGAAGGCGATCGGCAGCAGCAGCAGCGGCTCGAACCCCTTGACGATCGCCAGGTACAGCAGCACAAAGGAAATCCCCAGCATGATCGCCTGCTGGTAGGTAATCGACATGAACCCCGTGCTCTGCACCAGGGCCTGCACGGCATGCAGAAGGTTGATTTCCATCGGTGTATCCTTTCCCCGTTGAGGCGGCCGCAAATCAGCCGATCACGGCCATCGTGTCCCCCGTGTTGACCGTGGCGTTGACGCTCACCCCGATCTGCTTGACCACCCCGTCGCGGCCGCAAAAGATCTCGTTCTCCATCTTCATCGCCTCGAGAACCAAAATCAGATCCCCCGCCTTGACCGCCTGGCCCGTCTGGACCGCAATCGAGAGAACCTTGCCCGGCATCGGCGCCGCAATCACCTCGTCACCCGACGCCGCCGCAGGGGCCGCAGCCGCCTTCGGGGCCGCCGCCGGCGCCGCCGCAGGCTTCGGGGCCGCCGCCGCAGGGGCCGCAGCCTTCGGGGCCGCCGCAGCGCCCGCCGTTCCGCCGATCTCCTCCACTTCCACCTCGTACGACTTGCCGTTCACGACAACGCGAAACTTCTTCATGTCCGCCGTCTCCTTTTCTGAGTTCTGTCTCTCAGGGCGCAGCCGCCCCGTCGTGTTGCCCCGGCCGCCCCTAGCGGCCCCGGCCCCGGTAGGCCTCGATGGCCGCCGCGATCACCGCCGGCAGCTCCCCGTCGTCCCCCGCAGGGGCCACAACCCCCGCCGGGGCCGCCGCCGCCTTCGGCGCCGCCGCCAGCCGCGTCGCCCGGCTCATCAGGTTAATGAAAAACACCAAAAGGACGAGGGCGAAAAACACCGTCCCCATCCCGATCAACGCCACCGTCAGGCCGAACATCAATTTCAACACGGTTCATTCCCCTTTCGTGCAATGTGGGCGGTGAGCTTGCCGCTTCTAGCACCGAGCCCCGCCCCGCGCTATCCGCGGATGTCTGATTCTTGTGTAGGACCGGCCGCGCAGGGTCTGTCGGTTTTTGTCTGACACCGTCCCGCGGCGCCGGCCCGGGGGCGGAGCCGTCCCCCCCCGCCCCCGCGAACCTCCTTACGCGGCTTCTCAGGCCGCGCCCTCCGGCCTCATCGTGCCCGTCTCGTTGAAGCGCACGTGCCAGCTGTAGGCCTCGTCGAGGAGCATGGGGATGTGGCCGCCCACCTTCTTCTTGGCCCGGTTGTAGTAGTCCCACAGCAGGGGGCGGTAGTCCGGGTGGGCGCAGTTCTCGATGATGAGGGGCACCTTCTCCTTCGGGTCGAGGCCGCGCAGGTCCGCCACGCCCTGGTCCGTGACGATGAGGTGCACCTCGTGCTCCGTGTGGTCGTAGTGGGTCACGTGGGGCACGACGCGGGAGATGGCGCCCTTCTTGGCCGCCGAGGGCGTCAGGAAGACGACGAGGCCCGAGTTGCGGGAGAAGTCGCCCGAGCCGCCGATGCCGTTGACCATCGTCGTCCCGAAGGTGTGGGTGGAGTTGACGTTGCCGTAGATGTCCACCTCGAGGGCCGTGTTCATGGCGATGAGCCCCATGCGGCGGGCGATCTCGGGGTTGTTGCTGATCTCCTGGGGCCGCAGGACGATCTTGTCGCGGTACTGCAGGATGTTCTTGTAGAACCGCTGGAGGCCCTCCGGCGAGGGGGAGAGCGACGTGCCGGAGACGGCGTTGAGCTTGCCCGCGTCGATGAGGTCGAACATGGCGTCCTGGATGACCTCCGTCCAGACCTTCAGGTTCTTGTAGTCGCTCTCCACGAGGCCCGCCATGACGGCGTTGGCCACGTTGCCCACGCCCGACTGCAGGGG
>Ga0116185_1004855_pt1 | contig 10792 bp, 12 predicted proteins | sample AD_JPNNA7_MetaG_FD_89754 | JGI IMG/M metagenome (GOLD analysis project Ga0116185, IMG submission 89754) | Active sludge microbial communities of municipal wastewater-treating anaerobic digesters from Japan - AD_JPNNA7_MetaG | ecosystem: Engineered > Bioreactor > Anaerobic > Digestate | place... | reverse complement strand
CTCGGCTTGATACCTCTCATAATCAACTCACGAAGATATCTCTGAATATCCTGAACTGACGCCTCTCCCGTAGGAAATTGTTTGATGAACAGGGAACCTCGTCCGGTTGTTGCCTTAACCTTCTTCAATTCCTTGACTAACTGGTCTGACATACTCTTGAGAGTATAAATCTTGTTGATGTCAAGGTTCGTGAAAATAGAGTCGAACCTCTGTGCAAAAGCATCTTCCGACATTTCAAGAGAGCAAATAATCGGATTATGTCCACGAAGAACCTGACGAGAAGCAAAATTAGCAAGAGTATTTGAGTTATGAGATAAAACGCCGTTTGTATAAAACTTATGATGGTATGGTAAAGAAACGTCATACATCTCTACAATTTCCCCTGTATCAAAAACATCAAAAATTGTTTCAACACAATCAATTCCCTTTATTTTGCAACCGGGGAAAACATCTTTTGCAAAGATTTCCTTATCATCAGATGTAATAAAAACATGGTTATCAGCACACTCAAGCTCAATACCAGACTCAAACAAAACAATCATCTTACGAAACGGGATTGTCTCTATGAGATAATCAATGTCAACAAATCCAATATCAGTATAAACTTGGTAACCATCAACACTATAATGATTTTTCGATATATTATCGAATAACATTTTTCAATTCCTCTATAATACGATTTTTATCAGAATTCCAATCACTTTCCCATATTATATAAACGTTATATCCACATTTACGAATTATATCAATTCTCTCATTATCATCTTTCCATTTATCCGTGGCCATTTTTTTTATATAAGGATTATAAAAATTTTCCTCATATAGAATAGGATTACAATGAAAATAATCCCCATAAAATTCAATTACGTTATTTTTATATAAACCATCTACAACAAATCTATCAACAAAACATTCTCTATCTATAACGATATTCAATCTTCTTTCTATTTCATCAAGGCAACCCTTACACGACATTGATGGATACATACTATTGAAAGTATCCATTCTCCTTTCCAGCATTTTTCTATAACGGTGTTTTCCTTCTGTCTCACCATACCTAGCAATAAAATTATTCAAGGTAGTTTTCTTTTTTTCATTTATTATTTTCTTTTCTTCATCTGTTTTTGATTGCATCTTTAGCAACCACTTCTTTTGTCTTTCTTCCCACCTCTTTATACCATCCTCTTCACCATATTTCTTTATATAAGACAGTCGATTATTACCGCTTCTTGATGATATTTCTTTATGTTTTTCTTTACCTCTCACTTGCTCAGAATGGGAAATTCTCTGTCTTTCAATATATAAATTATATCTTTCTCTACCAACATCTTCACCGTATTTTGATATAAAGAAATCTATAGTATTTCTATTCTTACTTGCCTTTCCAACATTTTCTTTCCAAGATAGATATTTCTCCTTTCCTTCTTCACCATACTTTCTGATAAAAGATTCAATTGACGGCATTTCACATACTTCCCCACTTTTATATTTGTTCACGGTTTCAATATATTTATAAAAGTCTTGTATCTCTATACAAAAGATATTATTTTTATCATCTTTTACAGATATAACAGTATTTCCCCCCACACACTTGAACCCGTGAACTCTTGAAACGATAACAGAGAAGGTAAAGGGTGGAAATCCGCCATTCAGATATTCATCAAATTGTGGGAAATAGGTCGGAACCCGAACAACGGATGTATGTAAAATTCTTTTCAGCCTTTCCCCCAACATCTCAAAGTAGTCCAGACCGATATCAATACGAAGGTCTTTACAGAGCGCGGCTTCTATAATGGAACGAATTTTCGTTCTCTCCTCATCTTTACGATTGATGACATCAACTGATTCGAGAATAGCTGACTTGATTGCCTTCTCCTTGAGATATTCATTCGTCTGGTCAAACAGATAGTCATAATTCTTCGGAACATCGAAATCTATCGAATCAATCTCAAGAAAAAGCTCCTTTACATCTTCCTCATATTTCTTGTCAAGACTACTGATTATGGCTTCCCGTGGAGCAATATTTCCATACTTCTCAACGTGGTCTTTCATAAATGTAAACACTTCAGCAATAACCGGATTGTCGAAGTATTGTCTATGAAAGACGGTTGCAATTGTAACAAGAAAAGACTTGTCCAACAAACAAGCCTTGACTATCAACTTCTCAAGTTGCCTATTGTCCATTACTGGATACTCCTCTGGACAAACTCACTACAGGTATAGATGACCGTATCACCTATTCCAGAACACTCTTTGGCACAAGAGCTACAGAGACTACCGTTCTTTTTCTGTGGAAGAAATAGTAGATTCGATGTATCAGACTTCGGAAGAATAAACGCCTTCTCTATACCAAGATAGTCGAGAATGGCCTGTGCCTTGTTGATGTCCCTTGACTGAATCCTCAAGTATTGTTTCAGGGTGACATACTTCTTCACATCCTCAACATCTTCAAGTTTTTCAATCTTCTTGATGGGAATAAACTTGTTCTTCTTGAGAACTCCTGCGAACCATTCCCCACTTTTATCACGAATAACAGCTTTAGCATTGATGTTTACAACGCCCATAAAAAACCTCCACAATTCTGATTGTTTACATTATAACACAATTTATGGGAAATGTAAACATCTATGTTTACACTTCCGTTTCCTGCTGATATAATAATTATAAATAATTCACGGAGAAATGTCAAGATGCCAGACGAAATCATCACATCATCCGAAGAACAAGAAAGGGACGAGGTTTGGAAGAGTCTATACGAACTATATCCAATCGACCAGCAAGTCCGTTTCAATGAATTTGATGTTACACAAAAACTTAGCATGTTGCCCTTTCTGAAAGTCCAATACGACGACTTATTTTACAAGGAAAAAGCCAGATATGACCGAATGTTAGAAGCGGTTGAGAAAATTCAGGGCATCCGTTACGATCACTACCGATTCAACTATGACAGGGAACTCACAAAGTATGAGATAGAAAAATTCTATCTTCCCAAAGACCCGACATTACTGGAAGCTAAAAAGAAACTTCGTAAACAACAATGGAGAGTCGATTTCTTCAAACTTTGCTCCGATTCTATCAGCAATATGGGCTGGCAAATAAAAGCCTTCCTTGAAAGTACCAAACAAGGGTTACTATAACATACTTGCATATAAAAGTAAACAATGATTATCTATAAGATAACAAATAAAATAACAAACAAATCATATATTGGGCAAACATCAAAATCTCTAGAACAAAGAATTTCTTCTCACATATCTACTAAAAATAAAAATAGATATATAACAAACACCATAAAAAAATATGGTGTTGAGAATTTTGAGTATATCATATTATGTAAATGCGCATCAAAAAAACAAATGGATGAACAAGAAAAATTTTACATTTGGTATTATAATACGAAACATCCATTTGGTTATAACTTTACCATCGGTGGTGAAGGAGCAAAAGGAAAGGTTGTATCTGAAAAATCAAAAGAGATAATGAGACAAAAAGCTATTGGAAGAAAACAATCACCAGAAACAATAGAAAAAAGAGTTTCAAAGCTGAGAGGAAAATCAACAGGAAAAAGAACCGTCGAGCAAAGAATGAAAATGAGTATGTCACATATAGGTAAAAAATTATCTGAAGAACAAAAAGATAAAATAAGAAGGTCATTGAAAGGCAGAAAACATACAAAAGAACAAAATGAGATAACAAGTAAGGCTATAAAATTGTGGTGGCAGAAAAGAAAAAATGATAAAAATTTGTAAACACGATCCTCTACATATCCAAATAAACACCGACAATATCCAATATCTTCGTGATGTGAGAGATTATTTCTCTGACTATGTAGAAGGGTTCATGCACATGCCGGCCTTCAAAAACACGGGCTGGGATGGAAAAGTGTCGATGTTGAACCTCTCGAAGAGAACCCTACCCTACGGACTTCTTCTTGACCTGATACGGTTCCACAAAAGAGAATATCAAGACCTTGAACTCAAAATAGAGGAAGATGTTCTCCGTATGTTGAAAGGAAAAGAGCTTCATCCAGTATACAACCTGAAGCATGTTCCCCACTACTATCAGGACGACTGTATTCAATCCGCACTTCATTATACGAAAGGTATCATTCGTGCAGCCACTGCAAGTGGAAAATCTCTGATTATATCCTACATCATAAAGACCCTATTTGAGAATCGCGTCTGTAAAAAAGCCCTCATCATCGTTCCCACCATCAGCCTTGTCGAACAGTTCTACAACGATATGTTGGAGTATGGATACTTCAAGGAATCAATGTTGGGAAGAGTATATGAAAAATATAAAGACTTTGACCGTATGGTTGTCATCTCGACTTGGCAGACCTTGAGTAAGAATCATAGGATACTACCGGAGTTTGATTGCGTCGTCTGCGATGAAACCCACGGTGCAAAGGCTTATGAGGTCAAGAAAATTCTTGAGAAGACAACAAACGCAACCTACAGGTTGGGGTTCACCGGAACACTTCCAGATTCCAAGGTGGATAACTGGAATGTAAAGTCATTCATCGGACCTGTCATTCGTGAGTATGGTGCTGGACAGCTCGGAAACGAAGGATATATCAGTAAGGCAAATATCATCGTTGTTGATGTCAAGTATCAGAATGAATACTCTGGAACCTACGATGAGGTCAAGGAACTGATATTCCAGAATCCTTTCCGGCTCAACGTCCTGAAAGAAATCGCATCATCGGTTGATGGAAACATTCTATTTCTCGTCGGTATGGTAGAAAGGGAAGGGGAAGTTCTGAAAGATTATCTTCAAAAGAACATAGAGAGAAAAGATATCATCTTTCTGTATGGAGCATCGAAAGTCGAGGAAAGAGAGTTCTGGCGAAAGGAGTGTGAGGTCAGGAAAGATGTCGTCCTCATCGCTACCTATGGCATATTCCAGCAGGGAATCAACATTCCGTCACTCAAGTATATCGTCCTTGCGAGTCCATACAAGAGTAAGATTCGAGTTCTTCAATCCATTGGTAGAGGTCTTCGACAGCATGAAACCAAAAAGGACGGTGCTTATATCTTCGACATCTTCGATGATGTGAAATATCTCTACGACCACGGCATCAAGAGAGAAAGACATTATCACAAGGAAGGTTTCGATGTCAGAGACATCGTAGTTCAGGAAGGAGATGTCATCGACGGGATTTTTCGTATATAAACTCTTTCAGCTCGCGTGACCAACGGGTATTGACAAGATAGTAATGCCTGCACTTGAACATAATCTCACAACCTGTTCTCCACGCCTCAAACAGGTCATCGTCTTTGTATCCATCAACAAATTTTTTGAACCTTCTTTCCAGTTCTTCATCCGTATCTTCTTCATTGTAAGCCAAGGGTATTTTCACCCACAAGTCAGTTATTTTTGGATTATTTGAACTACCTCTGCCTAAAGGCAGAGGATTCTTCTTTCATTGAGGTTGCTTGTGCCAAACACTCTCCAGAAGCGTAAATTCCCGTAGTTCCTACGGTACTGACTGCGTTACTAATTTCTAATTTTTCTTTAGCAAAATTCATCAAGTTGATTCCAGCATTTTGATCTCTAAGATGATGTGTTCCACAAATAGGACAATTCCATTCACGATCAGAAAGAGTAAGTTCAACATTCTTATATCCGCAAACATTACACATTTTTGAAGAAGCATAATATTTATCAGCAAATACTAAATGTTTTCCGTACCAATCACATTTATATTCAAGCATGTTTGTGAATGAACCCCAAGAATTGTCAAGAGTACTTTTAGCAAGATTCAAACATTGACTCATTGCTTGCATGTTAAGGGTTTCAATTCCGATTACATCATAACTTTCTACAAGATGAGTAGAAAGTTTTTGATGAAAATCCTTTCTTGAATTTACTATCTTTTCATGAACTCTTGCAACTTTTATTCTCTGCTTGTTTCTGTTTTTTGACCCTTTCGCTTTTCTCGTTAGTCGTCTTGACTCTTTTGCTAATTTCTTTTCATATTTTCTGTAGAATCTTGGATACCCAGATACTTTGTTTTCGTTATCTGTGAAAAGATTCTTTGAATCATAGTCTAAACCGACACATTTCGACTGTGAAGAAACTTGATGAATTTTAGTTTCGATAGTTTCTTCAACTAATATACATGCAAAATACTTTCCAGTAGAAGTTTTCTTTACTGTTACATTTTTAATTATTCCTTCAAATGTTCTATCATCTGAATACCTCAACCATTTTAATTTTGGAAGTTTAATTCTTTTATTTTCAAAAACAATATCAATATTATTATTTACGTTGATTGTTCTAAACGACTGTCTTGTTTCTCTTTTTGATTTGAACTTAGGATAAGAAACTTTTCTACCTTTTCGTTTACCAGAAATAGAATCAAAAAAATTCTTATAAGCAGTTTCGAGATCAACCCTTGCTTGCTGTATTGCAATGGAGTCAACTTCAGATAACCACTCGAACTCTTTCTTATATTGTTTTTCAGTAGTATATTTATGAGACTTTAGAGCAACTTTGTCATCTTTTAATTTCTCATATGTTTCTTTTCTTTCAGCGAGCATACGATTGAATACAAAACGAGTACAACCAAAAGTCTTATTCAAAAGAATCTCTTGAGTTTTATTGGGGTAAATCCGAAACTTATATGTTTTGTAAATCTTTCTCATATTATATTAGTAATTTTAATTACAATAACCTCTTTAAAAGTATAACAAATATATGTAGAAAAGTCAAGTGCAAAGTTACAAAATTATGCCAAATTCATCCCTCACCTAAAGGAGAGGGTTTTCATTGGCGTTCAGGATAAAATACAGGAAGATATCCACTCTTGGAACCTTCACTCCTTTGAGGTTTCGTTTCATTGAGAAACATCTCACAATCCCGATGTAGTATGTCTGCTAATTTTATCGGATCGTCAGTTATCTTTTCTGTCAGAATTTCTCTTAGCTTCATTCTTTCTTTTCCCGTTTATGAAAACATTCTTTCCTTCTTTCCTCTGTTTATGATGCCAGAGAACGTGCTTCTGAGCAAACTCAATCAACCGACCGTCTTTTTTATCAGAAGGGATTATCTCATTGACAGGAACCTTGAGATAGTCAGGTTTTGAATTGTTGTATGTGGCGATTATTGCTTCCCTTTCTGAAATTCTGGCTATAAAAATTCCCCGATATCGGTCAGCCTTGACACAATCCCCTTGACAAATACCTTCGAGTTCTAACAAGTTCTTGAAAAACATTCCTTCTCCTTCCAGATAGTAAAGTATTGTGTGTTCACATATCGTTCCTTATCCGAATCGAACCTCAAGCCCATCTCGTCGCAGAGGTCAACCAGATAATTAGTCAGTTCGTAAAAGTCAGCATTATATTCCAAGGTGAGCTTTCCCTTCGCTGAGTTCCATTGAACATCAATTTCCCTCTCATAATCCTCATAATCCTTGGAATATGTGTCAAGAACAAAGGTATGACTACGGGGAACACGAAGGATGGTCTTTATCATCGACTTGTCCTTTGCATTCAAGGAACCTTCATTGAGAGGTTGGATAAAGTTCTCAAATCGTGAAGGCGTCTTCTCTACTACTGCCTTCTGTTCGTTTATAAATCTGTCAAATCTTCCCATTAGTCCATATGCTCCACTTTTTGATGATGGAAACCGGAAGGTTTTCCATATATCTCAATACCGAAATGGTCTGATTTCTTCTCTTGGTCTTCGTAGGCATGCCATCTCTTGTTCAACTCATCATATGTCAGCCAAGTTCGAACAGTCGATGCTGGGTCTTCAAAATAAACCCTCTTGTCATCATATCCAATGGCAACGACATAGTGTCCCCAATCATACTCCATTTCCCAATCCACTGGCTTGTCTGGCCACGCCTGAACAATCAGAAGAGTGGGAACACCAGCATCAACGTTCTTCTTGAGATCATCAATCGTCATATTTTCTCTGGTTTCAGCACGAAGACCATATTTCTTACAAACTCTCACGATGTCAGCAGGCTCAGCACCAATTTCAGGGTCTACATTCAGTTCCTTTACAAGGTCTACTTCTCTTGGTTCGAAACCATAATAGAAGAAAACACCCTGTAGTGCAGATGCGCCACAGTCATAAGAATATGACTGTCGAAGCTCTGGAAATTCCATGAGCTTGATGTTGTTCAAGAAATTAAATAGTTTCATCAGCTTCACCAAATCCTATATCTCACCACGATGAACCCTTAAAATTAGTTCATCTATAACTTCGGGGTCTGTAATATTATTGTCAATGACCAGTTCAGTAACCTTCTTGATGATTTTTCCAATTTCCTTACCTGGCTTTAATCCAGTAAGCTCCATAACCCTTTTACCATCAACAACCTTCATAATTTTATCAACAGTTTTCGAACCCCATTTCTCCTTTATCTCGATTGCCTTGTTGACAATAGCCTCAAAATCCTCATCGGTCATAAACTTGTGGCCACGGGAAAACTCGTCTGCTCGAGCAACCGCAACCAAGACATCCCAATTATCATCATTTACGAGCTTTGCTATTTTACTTGGTTTCATACCAAGAATAAGATGGAATCTCATATGATTTGCGACAGCATAGAGAAGAGACTCTTTTTCCTTATTCGACATTCGTAATCTGTCTGCAATAGTTTCTACCAGTTTTACACCTTCCTCTGCGTGCCCGAAATAGGTGGGAGTTCCATCGGGCCTTCTATCAAATGTCACTCCCTTCCCTACATCGTGAAGAAGGATGGCGAGATTTACAAGAGGATCAGCAACTTTATTCGCTCTCAATGCCGCTAATGTATGGTCCCAAACTCCCCCCTCTGGATGATGTTCAAGATTGTGTTCAAACTCTTTCAGCTTGGTAACTTCTGGAAGTATCAATTCCAGAATACCCATATCATCCAGCTCCACAAGAAACTTGGCAAACCTGTCACCGGAGTCGGAAGCCGCTTTGAAAATCTCGTCTTTTATTCTTTCCGGTGCAAGTTTCTTTACGTTAGAAGAAAGTTCCTTGGCCGCCTGTTTCGTTTCCGGTTCTATATCAAATCCGAGCTTTGCAGAAAACCTTGCAGCTCTCAACATACGAAGATAGTCCTCACCAAACCGTTCCTTTGGATTTCCCACGGTTCGAAGAACCTTGTCCTTGATATCCCTCGTTCCATCGAAATAGTCAATGATGTTTCCATCCCTGTCGATACCCATCGCATTGATGGTGAAATCCCTTCTCTCCGCATCCTTCTCAAAAGAACCCGTGATGGTTATACTTTCTGGTCGTCTTCCAGTTGAATCGTATATTATAATATATTTTTCTGGATTCTTATGATCTGGATTATTTGGATCATATGGCTCAAGTGGGCCAAGTTTCATTTTTTTCTCCTTCTCTCAAGTCCGAATTCATCAATTTTTCTTATAACAGTATTCATTCCTAGTGAACTACCCCCACCTATAGAGGTGTGGGCTTCGTGGTCAATACTCCTATCGGAGCAAGTTTACCCACGCTCTAAGGGCTGTTCCTTCCCCAGTTTTACCAACTACATGGCTAACTTTAGCAAGTTCTTACTTGCATTTATATCTCTATCATGTATAGCACCACAATTTGGACATATCCATTCCCTTAGTGCTAAATTCTTTACATCAGGATTTTTATATCCACATTCACTGCATATTTGACTTGAAGCATAAGACTGTGGGGCTATTATTATTTCTCTCCCATACCAATTTACTTTGTATTCTAACATCCTTCTAAACTCTGCCCAAGATACTTCGCTTATTGCTTTTGCTAAATGTCTATTTTGTTGCATATTCTTTACCTTCAAGTCCTCTAAAACTATAACTTGGTTTTCGTTTATAATTTTAGAGGATAATTTGTGTAGAAAATCTTTTCTTTGATTCATTATTTTTTCATGTAGTTTTGCAAGGTGTAACCTTGTTTTTTCATAGTTTTTGCTATACTTTTGTTTCCTTGATAAATCCCTTTGTACCTTTTTTATCTTCTTTTCAGTTCGTCTTAACCATTTAGGATTTTCTATCTTCGTTCCATCCGATAGAACTAAAAAATCCTTTAAGCCTAAATCTATTCCTACTTTTTTATCTACATTAGGTAGTTTTTCTATTTCAATTTCTACAAGTATAGAAGCATAATATTTATCCGTAGGCGTTTTTGATATTGTTACTGATTTTATTTTACCTTCAAATAATCTATGTTGTTTTACTTTTATCATAGCCTTTAGCTTTGGTATTTTAAGATACCCATCTATAAGTGCTACTGTGCCATTTTGGTTATTTGTTGTATAGGATTGATACCCTCTTTTTTTCTTGAACTTTGGGAAACCTACCTTTTTATCTCTAAAAAAGTTGTTATATGCTCTTTCTAAATTTAGTTGTGCATTAGCAAGAGCAAGGCTATCTACTTCCTTTAGAAACGAATATTCTTTTTTGTATTGTGCAGGTGTATTCTTTAGCATTTTTTCTGTTTGTTTGTAATGTTCTATTTTATCATTAAGCATTTTGTTGTATATAAATCTTACACAACCAAATACTTTAGCAAAATATTCTTGTTGTTCTTTTGTTGGATATATTCTATATTTATAGGCTTTTAACAAGATTACACCTCCTTTCCTTGACTTTCTATATATTTTTTGATTACTTCAATTGATACACCACCAGTTGTTAGCAAGCAATAACTTCTTGACCAAAAATATTCTTTCCAAAGTTGTTGCTTGATTTCAGGAAATTCTTTTTTTATAAGCCTTGATGAAGCACTTTTATAAGAAAAGAATTTCCTGAAATCAAGCAACAACTTTGGAAAGAATATTTTTGGT
>Ga0116185_1004854_pt1 | contig 10793 bp, 7 predicted proteins | sample AD_JPNNA7_MetaG_FD_89754 | JGI IMG/M metagenome (GOLD analysis project Ga0116185, IMG submission 89754) | Active sludge microbial communities of municipal wastewater-treating anaerobic digesters from Japan - AD_JPNNA7_MetaG | ecosystem: Engineered > Bioreactor > Anaerobic > Digestate | place... | reverse complement strand
GACTTCGAATTTTGATGGTAGAACACCAATTGATTATACCAACGAATTGAGTTCATTTGTGCGTGCAGTTACATTGGAAACAATGGGTGTGACTGAAACACAATCACAAATCTTACATACATATGCGACAAATGCAATATTAAATCTCGATAAAAGCGATTTAAATACTTTTGTGAGATATGGTTCGGCATATGAATTTTTAAGATTGATGATTGAGGGGATTATTCTTGCTTATCCGGGTAGTCTTTTTGTGAATTCTCAAATGCAAATTAATGGTAATGAAACATATTTGCCATATACTGCGGATAGTGTTACAAATACTGCGATAATCACAATACCTGTACAATATATTGTTAATAAATTTGGTTTGGTTTATAATGAAGGAAACCAAAGCATTCCTGACAACAGTGAACTTAAAAATTTGAATTTGTCTTATGATAAATATGTGATTTGGTCAGCAGCAAATCCAACAGGTAACTCTTATAATATTATTGGATTTACTGGTTTCACTGGAAATTATATTTACTTAAAAGTTTCTGGCAATCCATTTCCAGATAATACTTTTAGTGGATATTCACGTAAAGTTGATTTTCACATTAAGCCAAACAATTATGTGTTTGAAGAATTTAGGGCGTTGTTGAATGATTATCAGAAATATATTGTTTCGGAAAGAGATAACACTAATGGATTCAAATTTGTTCTTAAAGACCCCACTTTACTTGAGGATGGTTCTATTGTTTATGGCAATACAAATATGTTGTGGAATACTGGTGATAAGTATAACATAGACATTGACACTCCAAATTATAGGAATTTTTTGAACAGCATGTTAAATATTGGCAGCAAGTATGATGCAATTAAGACAGATTTAATTGCCAGATTTTTAACGCCAGCATCGCTTAAAACATATGACCTTACAGAAGAAGGTAAGATGACAAAACTTCTTAGAATTTATGGTAGGGAATTTGATGAATTAAGGCAATTTATTGATTCTTTAGTGAACATCAATAAAGTAACTTACAATAAAGTTAACAACATACCAGACCAATTGGTGAAAAATCTTGCCAGAACGTTTGGATGGGACTATTTTTCATTAGTTAATGAAAATGAATTAGTTGAAAGTTTTCTAACTATTGATGATGCTGAAAGAAATTTAAATACTGATTTACTTCCTGCTGAAATTGATATTGAACTTTGGAGAAGAATCTTAATTAACACAAATTATTTTTGGAAATCAAAAGGAACTCGTGATGCAATAAAGTCAATGTTTTTGCTTATTGGCATTCCAGAGCCATTCATAAATATTACAGAATATGTTTACACGGTTGATGGCAGAATTAATCCAAACACAGTTCCTTTAACGTTAGAAGAATTACCGTCAGCATCATTGCCATACGATAAAGATGGTTATCCGGTAGCACCTGTTGAATCAAATACATTTTATTTTCAGGTTTCTGGTGATACCGATAGTGGTCAGGCATATATGGATGTATTCCGTATGGTTGGATTTAATCTCACACCAATTGTTGATAATAAAAAATCATGGGTGCAAGCTGGCGCAATAACCAGAGTTGATGATACCACACCGCAATATTATCAGGAAGACAGTAAGCTTGTTTTGAATACAAAAGAGGTTGATGTTGCTCTTGATACTGCACGTGGTATTGAATATGATGTTTATGATTACATCAAAAATACTGACTTTCCTGCAAATTCGAGTGGATATACAATACCATATAAATTTATTAACATTTCATTAGGTGTTAGCGCATCTCAAAGTACTTTCACTTTACCAGTAACAACATCTGAGTTACAGGGCGATTGGGAAGTACGATATAATGGTATTTTATTGAATGCGCCAAAGGAATATGATAGTGGTGGTACGTATCAACAATTAGCATATGCTGATTATGTTATTTCTGGTAATACGTTTACTTTAACAGGTCAAACAGGCACAATGTATGCGTATAATAATTCAAATCGTAGAGATGTTATTACAGCAACATATGTTTATTCCGCATCTACAAGTCCAGTTACCGGAATTAGTGTTCAATATATGGTAACAAGGGTAAACCCCAATATGGTTGGTACTACAATTCAACTACCTTCTGCTGCAAGTGGAGATGTTCAATTAACAATAAATGGCATTGCTCTCACAAAAGGTACTCCGCAATTCACTGCCGATTATGTTGTGGATTCAATGAATCCAAATCAAATTATTATACAAAATCCTGAATTTACATCATATTTTGCTGCATTACCTGCAAACGAAAGATTTGTTCAAGTTGCTTATGTTAGCGTGACAGGTAATACGAGCATTAATGCAAGAAGTGAAATATATAGGGTGGATAGTTTCAATACAGGAAAATTATATTATAATTCATTGGCAGGTAAGTATGTATATAAACTTAATTATAAGGTAAATAGTGCTAATGAAGTTAAATTGCTTATTGATGGTATTGGATTAGAACCGGGTACTGATTATACAGTAAATATTTCAAATCCATATGAAATATTCTTACCTGCTGGGATTAAATATGGTACGGTGATTAGTGCATATTATCTTGTGGGTGGTGTAGATTATTTCAATCCAATTGTTGGCGATGTGTTTGGTCTTGGTGATATTAGTCAGTTATCGTTTCTTGAATTTATTGAATTACTTCAAAGAAGGATGATAAATGCAAGAAACAGAAAAACTGTGACTGATTTTAAAGGTGGTTGGTATCCGACATTGCTTAATGTTTATATTCAGTACTTAAAAAGAGCCAATCTTGAGCCAACCAATCCATTGCTATCAAATGGTTATACATTTGAAAATTTATACTCATTTTTAAGCAAATATAACGCATTTTTCCAGAAATTTGTTGACCAGCTATTGTCAGCTACCATTATATTGAAAAAGGGTGGCTTATTGATTAGAAATAGTGTGTTTACTAAGCAGAAATTTACTTATAAAAGAGGGGTTAATTTATATTCTGGTGATACGAGTGCTGGTATCGATATGAGAGGTATGGCAATGATACAATATCTTGGTGATGATGGTAGTGAATTTATTATAGCACAAACAATTCCTGCACCGCCACCACCACCACCGACATTATATGTTGAAACAATACCGGGGGTGCTTGGTAGTATAATTACTGGCGGTAAGAATATTGTTGGATATGACTTGCTTACAGAATATGGTGTTTTATACAAAAAGCAAGCAGATGGTGTTTGGTGTAAAAATTCACAGTGTGGTTCACTAAGTGTTAATACATATGGAACAACTTTAACTGGATTAGATTGTAGCACTAACTATGAGTACAGGGCGTTTATTAAGTCAAACATTTATGGTTATACTGGTACTTCTGAATGCACAACTACACCAGCACCGCCAGTTACAATTACATTATCAACATGTCCGGCATTAAGTATTGATTATAATAGTATTGATAATACAGGTGGTATTGTTCTTCCAAGTGAATGTGGTTTAGCTGTTGATTATTATGGTATGCAGTATAGAGCAATTGGTACTGTGGGCGAATTTGGTTGCATGACTCTTAGTCCTACCGCATTAACATATACCTTTGCTGGCGGTTCACAAAATATCACAATATGCGGTCAGCCAACTAATTGTTTCTGTGTCACAAGTGCACCTGCATGGATAACAACTGAAGCACCTGAACCTCTTTCACCGTTGGGTGTAAATCATATCGTTACTGCTTCTGCTAATGCAGGTGCGTGTAGGAATGGAACAATTACATATAGTGCAATAACAAATTGTGTAAATGTTGGTGTATCGCAAGCTGCATATGTTCCGTCATCATATCCAATTAATTTCTTATGTGTGGTTGGATGTGGAGATGGTTATGACTGCAATTACGTTTGTCCTGAAGTAACACAATATGGTAGATTGTGTCAAATAACAGTACCGGGTAATTGTTACGTTTCAACGTTTACTTGGTGTTTGTGCAAACCATCTACCACCGCTCCATATCCAATGTGTGCTGAATTAATTTGCAATGGAACTGTAATTTGCACTAAGACTGTTTTAAGTAAACTTGCTTGTTCATGTAGTGGAACTTGGAGTAGATGCGTTGCATGTAATGATTGTATTGATGTATTAACATATGCTGAAGCGCAAACTGGTGGTCAAACAAAAGCTACAGTATCGAGAGTTACATTAACAAGTATTGGTGCAGGTGTTGGTTCGTATTGCATTAGTACGCCATCTTCTGTTTGTAGTATAACTTGTGGTGGACCGTATTTGCCAGAATAAAAATAAAAATTAGTGAAAATAAAATTTAAATAAAATGCCTATATTTCCCACACCAGAACCTTGGAAAACTACTTCACTAAGTACAGGTCCGCTTCTTGGTGGTACATATAATTGTACTATAACTACATGTATTTCTGCCAGCACAATATATGAGTATAGGGCATATTCAGTTATTGATGGCGTGCCACATTATGGAAATATTTTAACTGGCTGCACATTGGCAATACCAACAGCAGTGCCGACTGTTTGCACAGGTGTGATGTTTTCAGCAAATACTCAGGGCGGTTGTGTTTGTACCAATAAAATGTGCGATGATAATAATGCACCAATTGCTGAATATGGTATATTATATACACAACAGCCTTCAGTTTCTTGTGATGCGTGTCTCAGATACGATAAAGTACCGACTTGGGTATGTAAACAATCAACATGCGCCACAATTCCAGATGATACAACATATGCTGGATTAATTACTGCAATGGCTGCAAATACCACAACATATTTCAGAGCATTTGCAAAAAATTCTGTGGGTGTGGGATATGGTAATGTTTGTAATTTTATTACGTGTGATATACCGCAACCACCACTTACAATAACAGCAATTGCATGTACTGATTGTCTTGGTTTATATCTTGCTGGTGCATACTGTCTTGTGTGCTGTGATGGAAATAATTATGCAACAATTATTATTGGTTCACCAATACAAGAATGTACAATATTTTCTTGTACTTTAAATAGCGTTCCTGCAGGTAGTTACTATATCGATTACAGTGGTGTTGAACTATATTGTTGTGATGGATGGTATCAAGTTTCAACAAGTATGAATTGGGATATTAATTCAAGTTGTTATATGTTTGATAGCTGTTGTACCACATGTTTTGATTATAATGCTAATATATGTGGTTGTATATATGGTAGCGCATAAAATAAAATTAATTGTATTTATGTTTAAAGAATAAAAAATGGCATTTATTGAAAAGAAAGACCCGGTTGTTATTAACATCAAGTTAACTTCAAAAGGAAGAGAACTTTTATCGCAAGGAAACTTGAATTTTCGATATTTTGCTATTGGTGATAGTGAAATTGATTATAATTTTATTTCAGAAGCACAAGTCGTGGATTCTGAATTTACTGCATATAATTTAGGAATATTAAGACCTGCAGATAAAAATCCAAATCAATTATCATTCATAACAAAAACATTATCTGGCGACCCATATAATGAAATTTCAAACGTTCCTTCGTCACCATATATTGTTACAAATACTGCTGACTCAAACGGATTCTTCACAAATGTCACCAGTACTCAAGCAACATTTATCACTGATGCTAACCATGTAAAACAACCCGATGCGATGGTAGATATTAGTACAATTGCCGGGGGCAAGCAATTAACATTAATAAAAGCACCAAGCTATGGTACAAGCACTGCAGAACCTGCAGTTGGTGATATATTGTTAGTGAAATGGACGTATGGTTTTGATACAACAGGACAAACAGTACAAAGAACGCTTCCAACACCCTATTTATTTTATAGAATTGAAAATAAATTGTCAGGCACTCTCGCATTAAATAATTTAGTAATTGAAGTAGATAGGGAGCTACCTGATTTTACTGGTCTTGCAACAAGTGGGGTATATGCTGGTGCATTAATATATTATGACTTTATTAATTTTAGCGGTAATACTGTTTTTAATATGTCATCAACTGATTATTTGGATGAAAGTGTCCTATCATTTTTAGAAAATAGTCAATGTCCGACAATAGTATTTCCGTTTTGGAATATGTCAATCATATTTACTGAAGAAATTGCGGGAGTACAACCAGAGAAATTAAAATACACTCAATTAAATAGTAGAATATATGCTGGTTTTGTGTCGTATATTCAAAATCAAGCACCTGTTTATAAAAAATTAGGCGTTATTCACTATACTAACTCATCTCCGGCTAATGTATATGGCGAAGAATTTTACTTAAATACACCTAAACTTGTAATTCCAACAATAATGTGGCATAAATCTGTCACTGGAACAATGGGTGTTACATTGAGTGCATATGGTTCAGCTAAATTATTGGTCAATAGTGACACTGGTGCAACTTCCCTCAATACAGAATATTATGATTTAGCAGATGAGAGTGGTAATATTGTTGGAAAAGTATTTGCAACCTTAAAGACATTTGTGATTGAAGACCAAGAGCTTTTATTTGCAATGTCATATAAATCAAATAGAAACTGGACTCTTCCAAACTATTATGCAAGTACGAGTGCATTGCCTGATTGTCCACCGATGTCACCAATTGTGATGTGGAAACCAATTACTATCATTACACCTACTTTAACTGTGGTTAGTAGGGAATATTGTCATTCAACATCAGGTGGCTGGAAACCAATTACTGGCGCAAGTACGGTATATACATTAGCTGGCGTTGAAGATACTGGATATAGGGTTGGCGTATGTAATAGTGCACTTGTTCCGGGCGGTGTCTCAATAGGTACATATTGTATTGCAAATGATAATGCACTTACGGTATGCGCACCCGTATTGGTTGCACCAAATACTTGTGGTTTAATCACAATGTCAGGATTCAATAACGCAAACGATTATTACTTTAAAGGTACAGCAAGTTAAATAAATTAAAATGAACGGCAATACAGTTTTCATATCATATTTTTTTGAATCATTGAGTGGATTTTCAAGTGCAGTCCATTGTAACTATATTGGAAGAATTGAGTTGAACGATATTAATCCAATAATTGAAACAATCAGGTTTGGATTTTCAGATATTGATGATTTTAAGTTTTTAAATTCAAATACTGGCTCAACGACTGGTTATTCTGCGCACAAATTATTCGCATTGATTCAATTAGTTCAATACACTGGTGTTGATAGCTTGGCTGATGTTAAACCAGACACTGCATTGTGGAAAAAATATGAATTGACAAATCAAATTCTTGGGTATCCAACTGGAACTACAAGATTAATATCACCTGCAGATATGGTAGGAGTTGTATTTGAAATACCACTACTTAATTATTATAATACTGGTTCTACCGAATTTGGTGTGTATAATTTGGATTATTTGAGCTATCCAATTCCAGCAGAAACCGATAAATTATGTTTTGGCGATGAGGTTTATTTCTTTGGTAATGTTGAAACTGATATTGAAGCAGATGTATATACAAGCGACCTTTCAATTAACTTAGCTTTGAGTGAATTTAATTCCACTACGAATCCAACTTGGGATGGAATTTCTTCTGTGGCAATATCTGAAATAGGAATTTACGATGAAGATAAAAATTTAGTTGCCATCGGTAAATTAAACAATCCAATTATTAAAGATTCATCAATTACGAGAACAATATCATTTGCAATCGATTTTTAATATGAAAAAGCCTTGGTTGTGGATATTAATTGTTGTTCTCTTAATTGCATTGGGTATTATAGTTTCTGTTATCGTAAGTAAGCGCAGAGATGCAAGAATTAATCGTTTTGAATTTCCTTCAACCGTTGTTGTGAATAATTACACACCGCATTGGTATGCGGATACTATGGCAATGGTGATAATTAACAAAATATATAGCTACGATACTATTTCAGTGAATATATATCATGCACCAAAACATCTCAGCACTGAAGAATATGATATAATTGGATTCATTCAAAAAGTACCATTTCAACCGCATTCATATAACATTTTTGTCAAGCAAGGCAATCTTCCAATTTCAATAAAACGATTTCTTTCACATGAATTAATACATTTACATCAAATGGAATTGGGCGATTTGATTCAGATTGATTACTCTAAAATTGTTTATAAAGGTGATACAATATACTTTTCACAAGTCCCATATGAAAAAAGATTGTATGAAATAGAAGCCAGTTTGCAGGAAAACAGTATCCAAAAAGCATTGAATAAGTTACTTTATTCAAAATAATCACCCAAATCTATAATTTTTTATAAATTCTTAGTATTTATTATAAATTATGATTAAAAATTTATGATACATATGAAAGAATTAATTGCAGCTAATGGAACTAAGCCAAAATCTATCATAATTGATGGTGATTTACACAATAGATTTAAGACATTGTGCAAAGGAAAGAATTTAAAAATTGGTGGCGTGATTGAAGACCTCATCAAAGCATATTTATATGATACCAATGGAATGCAGCAAGTAATTAATGCTGTTAAGGGTGAAATAAATGAGGTTGAACAAAAAAAATACATTACCGAAGCACTCAATAAAAAGTAATTTATGGAAAAGTATATTTGGTCGTTGGATATCAGTACCACCAACATTGGTTTTGCATTGTGGGATGATAAAGGAAAACTTATCGAACTCAAACATCTTGAATTAAAGACTGGCAAAGATGTGCCTGTGGATGAAAGAGACATACACAAAGCAGAAATTTTTAGAAAATTTGTGGCTAACTATAAAGAGCACATTTTAAATGACCTCAATGGAGAATTAATACACATTGTTGTAGAAGAGCCACTTGGCGGTAGCAATAATCCAACAACAAATTCCTTACTATATGGATTTAATGGTATTTGCAGATACATACTGTTTGTAATGTTTGGAATATATCCATTAAAAATCAGTGTTTATGACTCAAGGAAACTTTTCTGCTCTGAATTGGTGAGGGTTAGTTATAAGAAAAATGGTGAAAAGGTTGAAACGATGTCTTTCCCAGAGAAATATAAAAAAGAAAAAAAGTTGTATATCTGGGAAAAAGTTTGTAAATTAGAACCGCAAATCGAATGGATATATAAGAAAGACAGTAAAGTGCCAAAGGATATGTGTTTTGATATGTCAGACAGCTATGCGGTTGGATTTGCAGGTTTAAAAACATTGGGAATTATTAAATGAAGTACATATACTTAATTCAGTCATTAGAAAACAGTTATTATAAAATTGGGGTATCCAAAGACCCTAAAAAAAGGATAAAACAATTGCAGACGGGTAATTCATCAGAATTGAAACTGGTTGAATCATACCCGTCTGATTTTGCCAATCAAATCGAAAAAACATTACATCGAAGATACTCACATCTTCAAAGAGAAGGTGAATGGTTTGATATGGGTATAAGCAATGAGGTCTCATTCGTTCAGGAATGTCAAAAAATTGAGGAAACGTTAATTTTCTTGAAAAAAAATAGCACCGTATTTATATAAAACCTTGACAAATTGGGTTTTTTGTCTTAGCTTTGACAAAAATTTTTGAAATAAAATTTATTTAATTTATAATGGTATGACAAAAGAACGTATTGAAAAAGCAATTGAAATCATTAATTATGCAATCAAAAATCAAATATCAGTAAAAGAAGCATCCGTTAAATGTGGATATGCTGATACGTATGTGAAAAACATTAAAGCATTAGTGTACCAAAAGTATGCGGAAGATACACTCGAAGATGAACTTTTCAACCAATTCGACAGCGCATATAACAAATATACTGAAAATAGGGGGTTGTTCGGTATAAAAGATGAGGAAAAAACCTCTGTAACATCCAATAAACCAGCAGATGTTCCCCCGGCAGTTAATGGCAGAGAACAATTAAATTTTGAACAAAAGGGAAATACTGCAACGATTGACTTCAGAACAGACGATAAATTACTTGGTAATTCACCCGTCAATCAAGACATGATAAACAAATCATTCCCCAATCAGGAAATTTTAAGGAATCTCGCAGAAGGCGATGAAAGCTATCCAAAAAATCATATAAAAACACTTGATGAACTTCTTGATTATCTGAATGTAGATAGAGAAGTTTGGAGAGTTGAACGTACTCGTCTCAATAAATGGGATGTTACAAGTTGGTCTGAGGGATATGCCAGAACAATTCAGAACTTTCAGGTAAGAGCAGACCTTGTTAGGAACATTCAGGTTGTTAAAGAAAGAATGGCTGGTGAGATTTTTATTGAAATGATAAAAAATTATCAGCCACCTATGTTTCTTGTGGGAAACACTGACACCCCCAAATCGAATGAAAACAATCTTTTTGAAGTATCAATTTTTGACCTTCATATGGGTAAACTTGCATGGGGTGGCGAAACCGGAGAAAATTATGATACGAAAATTGCACGTGCGAGATTCTTGGAATCGATTGAAAAACTGGTTCATAGAGCAAGCGGTTTTGATTATTCACGTATTCTATTCCCGGTTGGTAACGATTTTTTCAACAGCGATACCATATTTAATACTACAACACAGGGAACACAGCAGGACGAAGACCTTCGTTGGCAGAAAACATTTGATGTCGGTACAAGACTGCTTGTCGATGCAATTAATCTACTGAAACAGACTGGCAGACCTGTCGATGTGGTTGTAATTCCCGGAAACCATGATTTTGAACGTAGTTACTACATGGGTAAATTCCTTGAAGCTTGGTTTAATAATGACCCTTCAGTAACCATGTATAATGGTGCATCACCAAGAAAATATTATCGTTTCGGTAAGGTGTTACTTGGGTTCACACATGGAAGTGAGGAAAAAGAAAGTTCACTTCCGCTTCTTATGGCAACAGAT
>Ga0116185_1004851_pt1 | contig 10799 bp, 9 predicted proteins | sample AD_JPNNA7_MetaG_FD_89754 | JGI IMG/M metagenome (GOLD analysis project Ga0116185, IMG submission 89754) | Active sludge microbial communities of municipal wastewater-treating anaerobic digesters from Japan - AD_JPNNA7_MetaG | ecosystem: Engineered > Bioreactor > Anaerobic > Digestate | place... | reverse complement strand
GACCTTCGCCGATTTGATCTAAAGCATCATGTCCGATATCGTCATCAAAGCGGAAAATCTCGGGAAACGGTACACCATCGGCCACCAACACGGCCGGAGCGAACAGACCACCTTCCGGGAAGCCCTCATACAAAACGCGTCCAATCTTTGGAACAAGAGCAGGGATTTGTTGACCGGAAAACCGGTCATTACCGGCGACACGCTGGAAGAAGTTTGGGCATTGAAGGACGTAAGTTTCGAGATAAAACGCGGCGAGGCGGTAGGGATCATCGGACGTAACGGGGCGGGGAAAAGCACCCTCCTGAAAATCCTCAGCCGCATAACCGAACCGACGGAAGGTCGCGTTACGATCAGAGGCCGTGTCGCCAGTCTTCTCGAGGTCGGTACGGGATTCCACTCGGAGTTGACAGGTAGGGAAAACATATATCTCAATGGCACGATTCTTGGGATGACAAGGGCTGAGATCAAACGAAAGTTTGATGAAATCGTCGCCTTTTCCGAGGTGGAAAGATACCTTGATACTCCCGTAAAACGCTACTCCAGCGGCATGTATGTCCGCCTCGCCTTCTCTGTCGCCGCCCATCTGGAACCGGAAATCCTAGTTGTAGATGAGGTCTTGGCCGTTGGCGATGCAGCCTTTCAGAAGAAATGCTTAGGCAAGATGGAGGATGTAGCCCATGAGGGCAGAACGGTCTTGTTTGTCAGTCATAATATGGCTGCAATAAATGCAATATGTGAGAAATCAATTCTTCTTCAATCAGGAACAATACGTCAAATTGGTTCTTCAGCAGATATTGTTTCTTTATATCTACAATCTGATGTAAACAAAGGAAATGAAATAAAGTGGATTTGTGGTATTGGTGATGAAACATTCAGGCTTTTCAGAGTCTGCCTTAAAAATATTTTTGGTTACATGAGCAACCAGATCAATATTCAAGAACCTTTTTATATTGAATTTGAATTTGAAGTTGGTGATGGTGCTGAGGATATTCGTTTAGGGTTTCGCATAATTTCGTCAGAAGGTTGCATAGTCCTAACATCAGAAGATGGCGATTATTTAGATGTTTCAAAGAGAGAACCGGGCAGATATATTATATCTGCTATTATCCCGGAAAATTTCTTAAACAGCGGTTTGTATTATGTGACTGTGGGGGCTCATGTACCAATGAAGAGAATTATCTGCTTTGAAAATGAATGTTTAAGTTTCATGATAGAGAGAACTGGCGGTATAGGCGGCCCAGTAGATGATGGAAGAAAAGGGGTTGTAAGGCCTCTGCTGCAATGGAGGTATAATGACGACCAGGTGATACCGCAGTGAATTATAATATATTTAAGGAGAAAACCTTTGTTTAAAATACCTCTTTATAAACCATCTCTTGGATACAAAGAAAGACAATATCTGATCGAGGCTTACGATTCTTCATGGATCTCTTCAAAAGGTAAATTCATTTCATTATTTGAGGAAAGATTCGCTCAATATTTAAATATAAAACACGCCACAAGTGTCTGTAATGGCACTGCCGCGCTTCACCTATCGCTGTTGGCATTAGGGATTGGACCTGGAGACGAGGTCATCGTGCCTACTTTCACTTATGTCGCATCCGTCAATGCAATTGCATATACAGGTGCCACTCCTGTCTTTGTTGATTCATTATCAGATACGTTACAGATGGACCCAGAGGATGTAAGGAAGAAGATATCATCGAGAACGAGAGCAATCATTATTGTTCACATCTATGGTCATCCCTGCGACATGAATACCCTTTGCAGGATTGCTATAGACAATGATCTTTTCATCATCGAAGATTCTTCAGAGGCAATTGGTTCAACATATGATTCTAAATACTGTGGGACATTTGGGGATATTGCAACATTCAGTTTTTTTGGCAATAAAACCATCACAACAGGTGAAGGTGGAATGGTGGTTTCGAATGATGAACCACTGATGAATCGAATATTTAGATTGAAAGGACAGGGCTTGGTTGCGGGAAGAGAATATTGGCATGACATTGTAGGGTACAATTACAGAATGACAAATCTTTGTGCAGCCATAGGTTTGGCACAATTGGAACGTATAGAAGAAATTTTAGAAAAGAAACAACGAATTGCCATGTGGTATAAGGAAGGATTCCATGGTCTTAGAAATATTAGATTTCATGATCAAATAGGGAAAGTATCTCATTCTTATTGGATGTGTTCCATTATTCTTGAAAATGTAAATAAACGAGATCTTCTACGTAAGTCTCTTTTAAATGCTGGAATAGAAACCCGACCTTTTTTTCATCCTGTTCACACAATGCCAATGTATGAGTACGGAACATCTTCTTTTCCTGTTGCTGAAACGTTGTCTCTATGCGGAATTAATCTGCCAAGTTATCCTGATCTTACTAATGAAGATGTTGTGTTCGTTGTGTCTGAAACATTAAAGGCGATTTATTAGTCTTATAACTTTTTTTAGCTTGGATTGATGATAAATTGTGATTACAAGACCGATGCTGAGATTTTGAGATTTGCCAGTGTTGGTGAAGGGGTGCAAGTATTCCGCTTTGCCCTTATTCTGAAACCGGAGAATATATCACTTGGCAATTACGTGAGAATCGATGATTATTCCCGTATTGAAGGTGGCCAGGGAATAATCATTGGTAATTATGTTCATATATGTTCCTTTGCAAGCATTTACGGAGGGGGATCTGCTTATATTGGTAACTTCTGTGGCCTCTCACAAGGTGTTCGACTGATCACGGGAACAGAACAAACTTCGGCTGTTATGACGGCGGCGGCCCCTAGAGAAATGCGAAACCCCTTGATCGGTAGAATCATCATGGAACCGAATAGCTTTATTGGTGCAAATGCCGTTGTAATGCCTGACATAACCATTGGTGAAGGAGCGGTAATCGGTGCCGGGGCTGTAGTTACCAAGAGCGTACCACCGTGGTCGATATGCACCGGAGTACCTGCAAAGGTTGTTGGTAAAAGACAGAAGCTCTGACTAATTATGAGATATTACCCATTTCAGGAATTTATTAACGCTCGATGGATATGAATGATGCACTATCTTGTATATCGTGACGAATTATGAATAATAAACAATCAATCAATATTGTAATTTTTGCTGATAACTTTCGATGGTCTGGGGGTATGGAGTTTATCAGAATCCTCGCTAATGCTATGGTTCAAAAGGAGCAGGAAGTAGAATGTAACGTTACTCTTTTGTTTTGTAAAAGATATTTATTGCATGGCCTCCATGATTCAATATGGACTTTCCTCAGGGTCTTAAAGGACATCCTCATAAAACATCATATAGAACCAATACAGAATTCAAATATGCAATCTTTTTTTGATTACATGAAAAATATCGAAGGAAATATTAACGTTGAATTTTATAACGGCCGAGATGAAAGCCTATTGTCCTGTCTGAATCGCATTGAACCGGATGTTTTTTTTGCATCACGGAATATTCTTGGTAAAAAAATATCTATACCGTGGATATCATATATAGCTGATTTTCAGCACAAATATTACCATGAGTATTTTAGCAGTGAGGAGTGTTTGAATCGTGATATTCATTATGCAACTATAATTAGAGATGCTCCAGCGATATTAGTGAATTCATACTCTGTTTACGAAGACATATACAGATTTTATCCTTATGCATGCTCACGCATTTTTTCACTTCCTTTTGCAGCAGCACCAATGGCTAATTGGTTCTTGCCACCACCAAAAGATATTTGTCAGAAATATGGAATACCAAAAAAGTTTTTTATAATATGCAATCAGTTTTGGAAACATAAATCTCACATTACGGCTTTCGAAGCACTGCATGATCTTATATCGAGAAAAGGTAATAATGAATATTGCCATATTGTCTGCACTGGGAATACAGATGATTATCGTTTTCCATCCTATTATAAAGAACTTAAAGAAAAGATTGAAGCGATTGGAATCAAAGATAAAGTTTTCTTTCTTGGATTTATCCCGAAGATCGACCAAATCCAACTTATGAAGGAATCGATAGCTGTCATTCAGCCTACTCTTTTTGAAGGTGGACCTGGTGGCGGCTCAATATATGATGCAATTTCTCTGGGTGTACCTGCAATCATTTCAGATATTCCTGTTAATAGGGAAATTGACTCAGAATTATTGAGGTTCTTCCCAGTAGGCTCTTTTAAAGAACTTAGTATAGCAATGGAGGATTTCGCAAAATATCCACCACAACGAAGAAAAGCAGAAGATCTGATTAAGGAAGGCCGTCTAAGGACATCCCAGTTACGTCAAACTATTTTGGATGCCATTCGCTTTGTTACAAATGGAACCACATTGAAAGCCAGATGAAGTTGTCAATAATTGATTTCATTTTATTATGATCCGATTGATTCTTAACGCACGCGTATCGAATCATGTATCGGATGATGCAATCAAAGAGTTTGAAAAGGCGATTTTATCCGATCCGCAAGTAAAACCTGCTAATGGTGATCGTGGTATAGACCGTTTGTTAGGTGCCTTTGTATGGAGGCTCTATGAGCGGGCAACTATACGTCCTCTTTCTAAATTATTTGTTGTCTCACCATTTTCAGATAGAAACGAGTATTTTGCCATTTTGATGGGAATAAGACCACCACGAAAGTGCATGCCATACTTTGCTTTTAATAAAAGAAAGCATTTGTACCTTTTTGATGCATGGCCAGAATACCATGACGATATAAGAGAATTCGTGCATTTGTACAAAGTACGTTCTTTGCATGTCTCCTCACAACAGGCAGCAGAGCAGCTTCGTGAAAGCTGTCAATGTCCTGTATTTTGGGTCCCTGAGGGGATAAATCCATTGGATTACTTTTTTTTCTCACAGGAAAAAAAAGACATCGATGTGATTGAGTTTGGTAGAAAACATATGAGCTATCATGACAGCATTAAAAATGTTCTTAAAGATAGCAGAAAAGTTCACCTTTATGAGAAAATAAGAGGTGAGCCAATATTTAAAACAAGAGATGCATTTATCGATGGACTTGCACGTTCAAAAATATCCATCTGTATTCCTTGTAATATGACCCATCCCGAACGTTCCGGAGATATTGAGACGATGACGATCAGATATCTACAGTCAATGCTCTCAAAATGTTTGATTTTAGGTCATGCACCAAAAGAGATGCTTGAAATATTTGGCTATAATCCAGTTGTAGAGATTGATCATAATGATCCGTGTCAGCAATTATTGAGTTTGCTTAATACTTATGAAGAATTCGTTCCCCTTATTGAACGCAACTATAACCTCGTGATTAAAAATCATACCTGGGACAAGCGATGGGAAACAATAAAGAACACAATTTCATCGTTGCCGTAAAAGCATTGCCCCTGGCTTCAATACTGATTCCTACGTATGCTCGTCATGAATTACTTGTCGATACCCTTCAGGGTTTATTGATACAAAATTATTCACCGATGGAAATTATCGTTTACGACCAGTCTCCTGATCATCCTTTTGAGGTTAATGAGTTTTTTAAAAACCATAAAGAAAAAATCATCCACATAAGAGAAACTCGCAAAAGTCTCGTTTATGCCTATCGTCGCTGCGTGGAGCTTTCCCACGGCGAGATATGCCTTTTCATTGATGATGACGTTATCATTTCCGATTCGGATTTCGTTACCAAACATTTGCGTAATTACTTTAACGATCACATCGGGGCCGTTTGTGGTCAGGTCCTCCATGAAGATCAAATTGCACCTCGGGATATCGATACTCGTGTTTACGGCAAGCGTGGTTGGATGTTCGTCAGATTTGATATAAGTCATAAGATAGATAATTTGCCAAGTCTATGTGGTGCAAATATGTCCTTCAGAAAAAATCTTTATCTGCAGGTGGGTGGTTTTGATATTGCCTATGGCGGCAGCGGGTTTCGATTCGAAACAGACTTCACCTTTGCCGTCAAGAAGGCTGGTTATCAGGTTGCTTTCGACCCCGAGGCATCATTGGTGCACCGTTACAAACAACAAGGCGGCGCGGATAATCGTCATCTCCTCTCGACGGATAACGACTCTCATGGGTGGTATGTCGATTTTTTTGCAAACACATGGTATTTCTTACGAAAATGGCATAATATGCGAGAGTCGTTAAGAATAATGTACCATATTTGGCGTGAACATGTATTTAATAGGGTATATATCCATTGTGGTATTACTTTTCTATATCATAGACATATTGCATTTATGAAAGGCATCGCTTTGGGGCAAAAGAAGTTGCCACGTAAAAAATCGACTCCCGCACAATGAGTAGCTCCCGCAAGATAGCCATCGTAACGCCGATAACACCCTACCCTCCTGATTCAGGCACGAAACTGCGTATTTATCACTTGATTCGCATACTGAAGGCAGCAGGGCTCCGAATACTGCTAGTTAATTATGATCATAACATCCCACATGAAATACCAGACACGATTAGGAAGTGGTGCGATGAGTTTGTTCATATCGGTCTTGATGCCAATGATTCAGCCATCCCGTTGTATAAACGTTTGTACAATAAATTTACCAAAGTACCCTTTATTCCCCGACCGAATTTGACTGAAGAACTAAGTAATATTCTCCTCAGTTGGGAACCGGATTTCGTTCAAGTTGAAAAGACGATATCAGCAGCCTACTTGGATATTCCCAAACTTAAAGCCGCCGGCATGCGGATTGTCCTTGAGGAAGGAGGTGTCCATCACCTTTATTATGAAAGAGAAGCCGCAGCAGCAGAATCATTTATAAAAAAGGCGCTTAATTTAAGAAGAGCCGGACGATTGAAAAGTTTTGAAAAGGAGGTCATCGGCAAGGTTGACGCCGTCGTAGCCGTCAGCCATGAAGAGGCGTCTTTACTGCGGAAAATGAATCCGAACGTGAATGTTATCTATACTCCCAATGGCGTGGATGAGAATATATTTACTAACGAAATTACGCCGGCCGGACAGAGACACTGGGGCGCTTTTTTTTGCGGGAATCTGGCTTACCGGCCTAATCGGGATGCCGTTGACTTATACTTGCATCATGTCATGCCCATATTAAAGAAGGGAAAGGAGCAGCTCGATTTTGTAATCGCCGGCGGTGGTCCTCAGGATGATCTCTTGGCCATACATGATCCTCTTTTTCACCCCTTAGGATATGTGAATGACATATCCATGTATTTCAAGATGTACGCAATCTTTGTCAATCCCATGCGTCTCGGCGGCGGCACCAACCTTAAAATGCTGGAAGCCATGGCTTATGGTATGGCATGCGTGACAACAGCCATTGGCGCGGAAGGTATCGGCATAGAATCAGGAAAACACGCGATTGTTGCTCAAACATTTGAGGAAATGGCTGATTATCTTTGTCGCCTCTCAGACAATAAGACACAGGCTACTTTGCTCGGTGCAGCTGCCAGGCAATTTATAATTGATTATTACACATGGCCGGACTGTGCAAAACAATTAATAGCTTATTATAATTCATGATATACTTATGAGAATTAGCGTCGTCATTCCCGCATACAATGCCGCCGAAACCATTAAGGCATGTCTTGCTTCCCTTTATAAACAATCTTTATTACCTTCTGAAATCATCGTAGTTGATAATAATTCAACGGATAATACCGGTGAAATTGTGACACAGTTTTTCAACAATCACAAGAATGTACCTTCATTCTATCTTCACGAAAAACGTCAGGGACCCTCATTTGCGAGAAATTGCGGCGCAAAAAAAGCAAGTGGAGATATCATCGCTTTTATTGACGCGGATTGCATCGCTGAATCGACTTGGCTTCACAACATAAATAAATCTTTCGATAATCCAAAAGTAGGCGCCGTTACCGGTAGTATTATTGGTTATGAAAAGGATACCATGATAGGAAAGTTTCATGCACTATTTACCATGAGAGAACTGCCGGAATCGAGGCTGTTTAACGAATTCAATCTTCTCAGCGGCGGATTTCCGACAGCCCATTTTTCCATTAAAAAATGTCTGTTCGATGAAATCGGCGGTTTTGACGAAGCTTTACCTATTTATTCTGAAGATTATGATTTGTGCGCCAGAATATATGCAGCGGGGCATGCTATTAATTATAATAAAAAAGTCATGGTCTTTCACCAACACAGACATAGCCTGACATCAACCTGGCGACAAAGTTATGGTTTTGGGACAGGACACGGGACTTTACTGAAAAAGCACTTTCACAGGATGGTCATCATAGAGGCCCCAAGATTCCGCTACATTACAACAAGATGGCCTTTACGCATATGGTTGGATATGGCTTCTGCCGACAAGAAATTAATTCTTTTCGTTGCTCTTTCTATTATTTACTGGTATTTTATTTTTATATTATTATTATTTATAATACTGCTGTATCTGGATGTGGGACGAAGAACAAATAATGATCAAGTTTGCGCTGATATATTCGAAAAATGTGGAATAATTTTTTTATTATTTTTTAAGTCAATGGCAATAACCGCTGGAAGATTGGCAAGTTCATTAAGGCATGGCGTAATATGTTTCTAATTTTGACAAGATAACACTGTTTTAATGAAACAAATCAATTTTCTGCCCCTCTATGGAAGTTTATCTTTTTCTGGTCGACACGCAATGCTTTGTAAACGTGAACACCTTGCCATCTTGTTGATCATAATAGCAGGCATGCTATTGAGGTTCCATGGAATTGGCTTTCGTGATTTCAATTTAGACGAAGCCTATTCCTTTCTTTTTGCTAAAAATTACTCATTTGATGTCGTGCTTTCACCAATGTCGGTCTTAAATTCAGGCGACCGGCATCCCACATTGCATTACGTCATCTGTTGGCTTTGGTTACGCTCCGCATGTCCCCTTTTACAAGCTACGGGCTTATCAATGGAAGCCGCTTTCCGGAGTTTCGCCACACTTTTTAGTTTTTTTACATTGATTACAGCCATATATTGTGGCCGCCATATTGCCGGCGTGCGCGGGGGATTGTTGACGGGTGCGCTATTGGCATTTAACGGCATGTCGGTTTTTTTAGCCCAAGATGCGCGTATGTATTCCATGCTTGAGTTAGCAGGCGCTTGTTTATTTGCCAGTCTTTTACGTTGCCAGTCAGATACTGAAGGCAAATGGTCAAATCTTTTACTGCTAATTTTGTCCTCGTGGTTCTTGATGCTGTGTCATTATACAGGCATAATATTTGTATTTTCGGCATGGTCTTGGTTGTTTATCAAGTACAAATTTTGGAGAAGTCAACTAGTAATTGGCGCTTTAATATTAACAGGCTTGTATGCATACTGGTTTTTTGGCTTTTTGTTTCAGCTCCATAAAGAACAAGCAGGGGCTACTGCCGGATTCAAATTCTCATCAGGTCTGGTTGTACCCTTCACTTATTTCTCGTTCATAGTTGGCGAAACATTAGTTCTAATAAAAGAACGGTCTGATTTGTTTTCTGCTTTACCATGGATTATATTGGTGTTTACTCTGGTTACGATAGGTCTTCTGGGATCATGGCGTTTTCTGCGAACATATCCAAAAGAAAATGTAAGGGCTTTGGAAGTTGCCGTTTGGCTTGCTTTTATTCCTATCTTATTGATGTTGTTAGGATCGCTCTGGGTACATAAACTTTTTATGAGCGTTCGTTATGCTGTAGCGGCACTTGTCCCTTTTGTGATCCTTATCGCTGTTGGCTTAGTGACTTGGGCAGATAAACGCAACAAATATTTAGCAACAATAGCTATCCTTTTCTATTTTTTTGTCAGCATAGCAACGCTTAGCAATATGTATCAGCTTAAGGTTAAACCGACAACTTCGTGGAAGTCAATAGCGGCATATCTAAACGAGTTGAAGCCTGCAGCAGTAGCCATATATTCACCCTACATGAAACTACCTCTAAGCATATATTATTCAGGTGCGCCATTGGTTCCTCTTCCAGAGCAAGTGATGGGTTCATGGGATAAACTCATAAAAGTGAGACCAGAGTTGGTTAAGCATGATTCGGACATCGTGCTTATGCTCTCTCATCCTAAAATGTACCGAAGCCAATATCTGCAACTCTTCTCAATATCTTCCCACTTACGGCGACTTAAGACAGACTTTTTTGATGTCGAACTTTTCCTTAAACCTGCAGCAAATGAAGCATATATTACGAAGCGCTGATGCAATTTATAAGCGGGAATGCTCAAGTTATCTAAAATTGTAAATAAGCTCATGAAAATAATTATTATAAATACTTAAAATGGTTAAAAACGGTTTTATTAATCAGAAGGTATCCATCCTCATCTGTTCTCGTGATCGTCGTTTTGATCTGGAAACAATTGTCAATGATTTGAAATCAATGGGTACCGGTTATACCTTTGATATTGTGGTCGTCGAGGAAACGAACGATCCCCTTCCCATTGAAGGTGTTCATTATTTTCCCCATCCTGTGAAAAATTTCGGTTTTCCCTATGCGAGAAACCTCAGTGTAGCTAAATCGACGGGTGAAATATTGGTTTTTGTAGATGATGATTGTCAAATCAGCAATGAGTGGTTGAACAACCTATTGCGTCCCTTTCAGGACAAGTCGGTTGTGGGCGTTCAGGGCGGCGTTGTCGTGCCGGAGGGAACAAATGCCGTGGGCTGGGCGGAATCCATATTGGGATTTCCGGGCGGGGGCATAAAGCGGATCATCGAATCAGGCAGGAAGTTGCGTCAAACAGTTGAGATATCGACATTAAACTGCGCTTACCGGCGGTGGGTTGTTGATGCGGTCGGTGGTTTTGATGGTCGTTTAAAATGGGGGGGCGAGGATTATCTGCTGGCAAAAAAGGCATGTCAGCACGGAAAATGCCTTTTTGTGCCTG
>Ga0116185_1004849_pt1 | contig 10800 bp, 7 predicted proteins | sample AD_JPNNA7_MetaG_FD_89754 | JGI IMG/M metagenome (GOLD analysis project Ga0116185, IMG submission 89754) | Active sludge microbial communities of municipal wastewater-treating anaerobic digesters from Japan - AD_JPNNA7_MetaG | ecosystem: Engineered > Bioreactor > Anaerobic > Digestate | place... | reverse complement strand
TCATTTCCAGCCTAAGTCTTGCGGCCGCCTCATCGATCAGATCGATAGCTTTATCGGGGAGGAACCTGTCGGTTATATAACGGGTAGAAAGATCCACTGCCGCAATTATAGCTTCATCCCTGATTATCACTTTATGGTGTGCCTCATATTTCTCTCTTATGCCTCTGAGTATTGACACAGTATCGTCGCGGTCAGGTTCATCGACCATTACCACCTGGAATCTTCTCTCAAGGGCTTTGTCTTTCTCAAAATATTTCTGATATTCATTCAGGGTGGTTGCACCAATAGCTCTGAGTTCACCCCGTGCCAGTGCCGGTTTCAGAATATTTGCTGCATCCATTGCCCCTTCCGATTTCCCGGCGCCCACAAGGGTATGAATCTCATCTATGAACAATACTATCTCACCGTTGGCACCGATCACTTCATTTACAACCGATTTCAGTCTCTCCTCAAACTCTCCCTTGTACTTTGCGCCTGCTATCAGGGCTCCCATATCGAGTGAGTAGATCACTTTTGATTTGAGATCCTCCGGTACATCACCCCTTATTATCCTGTGAGCTATACCTTCTGCAATAGCTGTCTTTCCGACACCTGGTTCACCGATCATCAGGGGATTGTTTTTGGTGCGGCGCTCAAGAATCTGAAGTATTCTTCTTATCTCGTCATCTCGGCCTATAACGGGATCGAGTTTGCCTGATCTTGCTCTTTCATTAAGGTTGATCGCGTACCTGTTCAGGGAGTTGAAGGTATCGTCAGATGTCTGACTGTCAACCGTGGCGCCTTTGCGCAATTCCTTAACAGCTGCCTTTAACGCCTTAAGAGTGACTCCCTTGTCCTTAAGCAGCTGGGAAGCTTTGTCGCTTGTATCCAGGATACCCATCATCAGGTGCTCTGCAGTGACAAATTTATCCTTCATTTCTGCTGCAAAACTGTTTGCTTTCCGGAAAGCTTCTGATAAGGAACCGGAGATGTATGCTTCAGCACCAGACACCCTGGGGTAGGTATCAATTAGTTTATCAAGATCACGTGATAACTGTGCCGAGGAGACTCCCAGCTTACCAAAAAGGAATTCAGTGACGCTTTCCGCTTCGGTCATTATTCCCTTCAGGAGATGTGCACATTCAACAGCCTGTTGTCCTGCTGCCGAGGCTATATTAAATGCCTGCTGAACAGATTCCTGCGCCTTAAGTGTGAAATTATTCAGATTCATTGCTGATTGTTTTGAGAAAACCGATCAAATTATCTGCCATTGGAGGAAAATAGACGAATTGACATGATTATCTGATGCTTTAATGTCAAACTGTCAAATAGGAAGTCAATTAATATAATGTTATCTTTGAGACAGTCTGAAACAATCATTGCTAATGTCAAAACTACTGTGGAAACCAGGTACTATGATCTACCCTCTGCCTGCTGTAATGGTCAGCTGCGGAACAGATCCTTCTGAATACAATATAATAACTGTTTCATGGACAGGCACTATATGTACCGATCCGGCCATGTGTTACATTTCAATCCGGCCTGAGAGGCACTCATATAATATTATACGTAAAACAGGGGAATTTGTCATTAATCTTACCACAAAACCGCTTGCTCATGCTGCCGACTGGTGCGGTGTGAGATCAGGCAGCAAGCATAGCAAATTCAAGGAAATGGGATTAACGCCGGAAACCGCCACCAAAATAAAAGCTCCGCTCATTAAAGAGTCTCCGGTGAACATTGAGTGTGTTGTCAGGGAAGTAAAGGAACTGGGTTCACATCACATGTTCATATCAGAGGTAGTAGCTGTTCATGCCGATACGAGATACTACAATGAGGAGACCGGAGTATTCAGACTACACGATGCAGAACCTTTGTGCTATGTTCACGGAAAATATTATGAAACCGGAAAACTGATCGGAAAATTTGGTTTTTCAGTTGAAAAGAAAAAGAAAAAAAGAAAGAAAAATAGTTCTAAAGGCTGAATGTAAAGCCTGTTTAATGTTTGTGCGATTATTAAATTTTATAACTTCAGCTCGGAATTAATAGGCAACACCAATGAGTGAAAGGATCCTGGAAACACTGATGCAGCTGTTTGCGATCATTGCAAAACCTCTTGCTGACGATCATGAGAGAAGAGGGGTTGTTGAGGCTTTCCTTAGAAGACTTCTCAATGAGGAACTTGTGAAGGTGTATCTCGCAAAATATGATGCTGCCTATGATGAAGCCAGGAAAAAGCTCGAGAAGAGCAGTGCTGAGCGACGTGAGGGGGCAATAGCCATAAGGATCCGGAAACTTTGCAAGGAGATTAACGAACAGGGACAGCTTGACCAGGAGCAAAGGATCGTTGTTGTGATACAGGCCCTTGAATTCTGCAAATCAGGCAATCCTGAAGTGAGTCCTCTTGAACTGGGTTTTATAAGCACACTTGCTGAAGGCCTCAACATAACAAGTGAAGAATACGGATACATCGAGCAGTTTGTCCTTAATTCATTCCATAACTTCCCCGATTCCGAGAATTTTCTTCTGATAAACGGTAACCAGGAAAGTGATCTTAAAGAGGCAAAACATATCTGGAAAGAGCTGCTGAGAGGGCAGATATGGATTCTATTCGTTCCCTCAGTAAAACTTTACTTCCTGAGATATACGGGTTCCGGTGAACTCTCAATGAATGGACAACTACTGCAGGAAGATAAGGTCTATCCTCTAAGTTCAGGATCATCGGTAAAGGGATATAAGATCAAACCAATATATTACTGGGATGTGACAATGCAATTCCTAAAGGAGGAATTTGAATCATCAAGGGTGGTATATGAGGTTAACAATATTGAGTATCGTTTCAAAACGGGACAGGTAGGCATCCACCATATGAGCTTCAGGGAAGAATCCGGAAGGATGGTTGGGATAATGGGCGCAAGCGGTGCCGGTAAGTCTACCCTGCTGAGTGTCCTCAACGGTATTAATCCTCCCAACGATGGGGAAGTTCTCATAAACGGCATAAGCATCCATAAGGAAAAGGAAAAAATCAAAGGTCTTATAGGGTATGTCTCACAGGATGACCTTCTTATCGAAGAGCTGACTGTATTTGAAAATCTCTATTACAACGCCAAGCTCTGTTTCGGGAATATCTCGGACAGGGAAATAATCAATAAGGTTGATAACGTACTGAAAAACCTGGGTTTGTATGAGATCCGCGATATGAAAGTCGGGACACCCCTTAACAAGGCTATCAGCGGCGGCCAGAGAAAAAGGCTTAATATTTCACTGGAACTGATCCGTGAACCGGCTATAATGTTCCTTGATGAACCTACTTCAGGGCTTTCATCGCGTGACTCTGAAAATATTCTCGACCTTTTAAAGGATCTTACGCGTAAAGGTAAGCTTCTTTTTATAGTGATACATCAGCCTTCTTCTGACATCTTCAAGATGTTTGATAAGCTTATAATACTTGACACGGGCGGTTACCTGATATACAACGGAAATCCTATTGAATCGATTGAATATTTCAAGAGAAAGATTGAACAGGCTAATTATAACGAAAGTGAATGTTATGTCTGCGGTAACGTTAATCCTGAACAGATATTTAATATTGTAGAGACACGTGTCTTTACTGAAAGCGGAAAACCTACCGATACAAGGAGAATATCTCCGGCTGACTGGAGTAATCATTACAAAGCTGAAAAGAAAGAAGACTATATTGAACCAGGAGGAGCTTTGCCTGAGATCAATTTCAGGTCTCCGGGGATGCTCAGGCAGCTTATCATTTTCATCAAACGCGATCTCCTCTCCAAACTGTCTGACGTGCAATATCTTCTTATTACACTTCTTGAAGCACCCATCCTGGCGGCAGCGCTTTCCTTTCTTATCCGGTATTTCGATGAAAGCGTCTCCGCTCCAAAATACACCCTCTATGAGAACAGTAATCTTCCGGTTTATATTTTCATGTCTGTGATCATAGCAATATTCATGGGGCTTACTGTCAGTGCTGAAGAGATCATTAAAGACAGGAAAATACTTAAAAGGGAGGCCTTCCTGAACCTGAGCTGGAACAGTTACCTTGTATCAAAAGTCTTCGTTCAGCTTGGTATCTCAGCTATCCAGGCACTCACCTTTGTATTGATAGGTAATACGATAATAGGTATAAAAGGGATGTTCTTTCAGTACTGGCTTGTACTGTTTTCCTGCTGGGCAGGTGCCAACCTGATGGGACTAATAATCTCCGACAGCTTTAAAGCTGTTGTAACAATATATATCCTGATACCATTCCTTGTTATCCCGCAGATTATTCTAAGTGGTATAATGGTAAAATTCGAAAAACTCAATCCAAATCTTTCATCACCTGTATCTATACCGGTATATGGTGAGCTATTATCAGCCAGATGGGGCTATGAAGCACTGTCCGTGAAACAATTCAAAGATAACAGGTATGAGCGGCAGTTCTATGTTTATGATAAGGCAATGAGTCTTGCAAAATATAAGAAAGACTACTGGTATATAGAGGTTAAGGGTAACCTGGAAGAAATCCAGACTGATCTTAACAATAATACAAGAAGTAAGGATTTCGATAACAAGCTAAGGGTAGTATATAACGAATTCCGGAAGGATGCTATTAACTATCCTTCACTGAAATTTGATAAATATGAGCTGCTTACTCCTGAACAGGTGACTCCTGAAATAATTACGGAAGCACTTGCCCGGCTTGAGGTTGAACGGAAATATTTTGTTGCCTATTCAAATAATGCCAAAAACAAGAAAGATGCGTTACTGACAAAGCTCCAGGAGACGGATAACAAGGCGTTTCTGAAGCTACGTGATGATTATGCCAATGAATCACTTGAGGAGTTTGTTACAAACAAAAATGAGACAGAAAAGATAATCGAATTCAAAGGAGAGCTGGTTCAGAAACTTGATCCCATATACATGGATCCCAAATACCCCTTCATAAAAGCTCACTTCTACTCTCCGGTGAAATGGTTGTTCGGAAGGCAGATGGACACATATGTAGTTAATATAATAGTATTGTGGTTCATGTCATTGATGTTTTATTTTATTCTTTATTTCAGGCTTCTCAAGAAAGTGCTTGATTCCGGAGAGACCGCCTTCGGGAAGAAATCGAGGTTAAGCGAGTAGAAAAAACTAAGGGTGTCTTTGTGAGACACCCTCCTTTTTAGTTACTGGATTACCGATCAGAAAATTGCCAGGAGACTAGTTTATTCAACGATCTCTATCATTTTAAAGGGAACCCTGATAATGGATTCATAATCTTCACCGGCTTCCAGCATATCTTCATCATCTTCCTCATAATACCAGTTGACCTCGACTTCATTCTTTGCCTTATGGATAGCTTCAAGCTTCTTGAATACATCCAGAATGCATTTTGAGGAGCTTGTGTTGAAATATTCAAGCCTTATATTTACGACAGTTTTGTTAAGAGGTGTTTCTTTATAACCGTCCAGCCAGTCAACGATAGGTTTGTAAAACTCTACTGAGTTTTCCGGGATTGAACGTCCCTTGATTTCAAATATACCTTCTGCAGCATCAAATCTGACAGTCGGGGTTTTTGGTGTTCCTTCAATGATGATCGGTTCCATCTTATAAAGTTTTTTTGGTTTATCTGATTTATCTTTAATTAATTGTCCTCATTTACTAAAATATCCAGATAGAAAAATGAATATTTATCGTTATATTCTTTAAATGTATATTCGAGTTTGTTACCTGTTTTTCTTGCTATATCCACAAGCCCGAGTCCCCCTCCTCCCTTGGCAGAGATCCTCTGGTGATTGAGAATGAACTTATAAAGTTCTTTTATCTCTTCATGGCTTGAACGATTGATCTTTTTGATCTTTTCCTCAAGTCTTTCAACATTATCGGCCTTAACAAAGTTCCCTGTGATAATCTTATAACTCCTGTCGACCTTCTGAACTATAAGCATTCCGAATTTTTCAGAAGTCTGATCCTCAAAATCATCAGGTACCTTGTCAACATGGTGGTAAAGGTTCTGAAGGCTTTCGACCAATACGTTATAGACTTTTTTCCTGAGTCTTGACTGGTCATTTACCTGAATCATCTTATCCTCAACCGTATCAAGTATATGATTGATAACATCAGAATCAACATTACCTTTATAAAAAAGAATAATGTTATTCTTTAACTGGTCCGGTAAATAACTCTCTATATTAAAGCCCATTTAAGCTTCCAGTTGGATATGGAATTTTTTACGATAACAAATATAATAAAAATATGAAGTTAGCAAATTTTAACTTTTCCACATACCGGTTCTTGGAAAATTGCGCCATTTTTTGATAAATCAGCTAAATTATGATGATGAACGGCATTTTCAGAAAGATGTCAGGCGACATTGTCCTTTCGTGAACCCTGAAACATCTCATATCCTGCTAATATACATTCAATTGAACCGTTGAAAAGTTTATATTTCAGGCTGGCTTTAAGCCCAATTCCGTTAAGGTATTCTTTACCTGAAGTTATTATCCATGCTTTATGTCCATGGAAATTATGTTTGAGCGTCGATCCGATACTCTTGTACAGGTCCGTCAGTTCTTCGACCTCCAGCCTCTGTCCGTAAGGAGGATTAAATACCAGGAAACCTTCATTATCCAAAGGCTTTAAGTACTTAAAATCAGCCACTTCAAAAGAGATCACACCCTTCAGTCCTGCCTTTTCTGCATTTATTACAGCCTGCTTTATTGCTTCCCCTGAGATATCCGATCCTGCAATCCTTGATTGTGATCTAAGTATCTTTCCATCGTATTCCTTCCTTACTTTATTGAAAAGCTTCTCATCAAAGTCTTTCCATCTGGTGAATCCGAAAAAGCTTCTGAAGATCCCCGGAGGTACATTGTTTGCCATCAGTCCGGCTTCAATTGGTATGGTTCCGGAGCCACACATAGGATCAAGAAGTGGAGTGGAGACATCCCAGCCGGAGAGCATAAGTATGCCTGCTGCAAGAACTTCATTGAGAGGAGCTTTCCCCTGCTCAACTCTGTACCCGCGCTTGTACAGAGGGATCACTGATGAGTCAAGCGACAGTGAAACCCTGTTCCCGCTTATATGCACATTAATCAGCAGGTCAGGATTACCCGTATCCACATTTGGTCTTCTGCCTGTTCTGTTCCTTAAATGATCTGCAATTGCATCCTTTACTACCAGTCCGGGATAGGCATTATGGCTGAATATTTTTGAGTTGACCACGGGTGCTATTGAAAAAGTCATTTCAGCATCAATCACTTCTGACCAGTTTACCTCATATGATCTTCTGTAGAGATCCTCCCTGGAGGATATATTGAATCCTGCCACAGGCATCAGTACAGAGAGAGCCGTGCGTAAACAATAGTTAGCCCTGTATAGAAGCTCTTTGTTGCCAGTGAACATTACTGCACGGTTTGCCGGCTCTACATCTGAAGCACCCAGCTCTCTGAGTTCAGCAGCAAGGACATTCTCAAGACCATAAAGGGTCTTTGCCACAAATTTAATTGTACCCATGACTGTCAAAGTTAATTATTTGAGCTGATAAACTGTTTTTTTGCCTGATCCTCTATGAGAAAATAAAACATGTTGCTATTTTTAGCGTTTTAAAACAGGTAGTGTAATAAATTAATTTTTAATATAATGAAGAAGCTGAATCTTTACCCGGTTGTTTTCCTTTCTCTTATCCTTCTGACTTTCACTTCGTGTGAAAAAGATAAGCCTCTGGCTGAGGCTATAATCGGCACCTGGGAAATACAGGACAGGACGGTTGTTGTTTATGAAAACGGCATTAAAAAGGAATCTCATACTGAATATCTGGAAGCCGATGAGATGGTTTTCCAGTTTGTTTCCGGCGGCACGGGAATATATTATGAATATACACCAGCAATCATGTTTTTAACTGGGCTCTGGCCAATGCAACACTTGTTATCAGTAATCTTTTTGAAGAAGATCTGCAGGCTGAATTAACAATAGATGGTGATGTGATGATATTATCATATGATGAGACTAACAGCCAACAGCCATCTGTCAAATATGAATACTATTTTACGGGGTACAGGGTTAATTAATAGTTAAAGAGTCCCTTCCGCAAGTTCACCAGATCTATTCCGCAGAATACGGTTATAGGTTCCTGCATCTGAGATAACCTCAAGGGCTTTATCTATGACAGGATCTTTTTCGTTAATTATCCGGTAATACTCGTTAACCTGCCATATATTGCTTGCAACCAATGCCTTCAATATAAGCAGCATCTCTTCTTTTGATCTGTTGAATTGATTTTCAACATATTTTACACCCAACTCCTCTCCTTTTTTTATGAATTCGTTCACTTCTGCGGAAGTGAATTGAAAACCTTCCTTGAATTCATCGAAAGAGGTATAACGGGAAGTTATTTTTGCTCTGTTCCTGTCGGTATATTCAAGAACAAATGAACGGAAAACATCTCTCCTTACAAGTGACCTGTAATAATCTGAATAATTTGCTGTATCGGCAGCCATAAACACATCAGGCATGATCCCTCCTCCGCCGTATACTGTTCTGCCGTTAACGAGAGTCCTGAATTTCAGTGAATCAGGCATATGGATGCTATCGGCAGAAATCATTTCCCCGTCGGAGTATCTTTTGTAAAAGGCACTCATATACTTATCATAACCTTCATTATAAGGAGACTGTATTGATCTGCCTGTAGGAGTGTAATATCTTGCGATTGTCAGGCGGATCATTGAACCGTCAGTCAGATAGAACGGGTTCTGTACAAGTCCTTTGCCAAAAGTGCGCCGGCCTATTATTACACCCCTGTCCCAATCCTGTATTGCGCCGGCAAATATCTCGGTGGCTGAAGCTGAACCTTCATCGGTAAGGACCACAACTCTCGCTGATGAGAGATCGCCTGATCCTGCAGACTTGTAATCTTTTCTCGGGTATTTTCGTCCGATGAGATAAACAAGCAGGTTCTTATCCCTGAAGAAATGATTAGCCAGGTCTGTCGCAGCTGCCATATAACCGCCCCCGTTGTTTCTCAGATCAATCACCAGGTTTTTCATATTCTTCTGCTTCAGCTGAGCAACTGCATCCCTGAATTCCTTGTCGGTCGTTGCGGCAAACTTGTTTAGCTTCACATAACCCGTTTCCTTATCAAGCATATAAGCTGCATCAAGGCTGTTAATGGGTATTTTATCGCGTACAATAGTGTAATCTAGAATATTTCTGACACCTTTTCTGAAGACACCAATATTGACGACTGTTCCCTTAGGTCCCATAAGTCTGTTTCTGACACCGGTTGTCGTTATCCTGATACCTGAGACTTTTTCGCCGTTTATAGTGACTATCCTGTCTCCTGGAAGAAGGCCCACTTTCTCAGACGGCCCGCCCGGTATTGGTTCAATAACGATTATAGTATCGCGGAGTAAATTGAAGGAAATACCTATTCCCTCAAAATTACCAAGAAGCGGCTGGTTAGCTTCCTTAACTTCTTCGGCAGATATATATGTAGAATGAGGATCCAGATCTCTAAGCATATCAATTATAACCTTCTCAGTTATTTTGCTCAGGTTTGTCGAATCGACGTAAAAATCTTCGATCAGATTAAGCGTCCTGCCAAACTTAATCGTTTCATTCGTCAAAGTCTGCCCTGATACATATTGACTTCCTGACAAGAATATCAATATAAAAGCGACTGCCAGAATTTTCCTGATTATCATGATTATGTTTCCTCTCTTTCTATGTATTGTTCATTGTTAAATGGCCTTGATTTTCTTCGTTTACCCCGGCCCCAAGGGGAGCGAAGAACCGATCCCGACTTGTCGGGAGAGCTCGACGAAGTCAAAATCAACTTACTCCCCCCTCGCCTTCGCGTAGCCGCTTCGGCGGAGCAAGGTTGGGGTTGGGGTAGATGTATTGATTTTCAAGCGTTTTGTAATTCATTATGTAATATTACCGATAGTCAAATAACTTATTATATACCTGTTACAACAATTTTCGTGCCCTAAGGTTCTATTCCCATTCAATTGTAGCCGGTGGTTTTGAGCTTATGTCATAGACTACCCTGTTTATGCCTTTCACCCGGTTGATTATCTCATTTGAAATTGTTCTAAGAAATTCATGGGGCAGATACGACCAGTCAGCAGTCATCCCGTCAGTTGAATTGACTGCTCTCAGAACCACGGTATTTTCGTAGGTTCTTTCATCGCCCATCACTCCCACTGATTGAACCGGAAGAAGTATTACACCTGCCTGCCAGATGCTGTCATAAAGATCATGTTTGCGAAGGCCTTCAATAAAAATTTCATCAGCTTCCTTCAGTGTCTCGATGTTCTGTCTTGTTATTTTTCCGAGTATGCGGATTGCCAGACCAGGCCCCGGGAAAGGGTGTCTCTTCAGGATAGTATCCGGAAGACCCAGTGAATACCCGACTCTCCTGACTTCGTCCTTGAATAACAACCGCAAGGGTTCAATCACTTTAAGGTGCATACGCTCAGGCAACCCACCCACATTGTGATGGGATTTTATTGTTGCTGATGGCCCTTTAACAGAAACGGATTCAATCACATCAGGATAGATAGTGCCTTGTGCCAGCCATTTCACATCTTTCACTTTACGTGCCTCTTCTTCAAAAACTTCAATGAATACTCTTCCAATAGTTTTTCTTTTCTCCTCAGGATCGCTTATACCTTCAAGGGCATCAAGGAACTTGTCAGCAGCATCAACCCCAACGACATTTAGTCCTAATCCAAGGTAAGAATCCATCACTTTCCCAAATTCATTTTTTCTCAGTAGTCCGTTATCGACGAAAATACATGTAAGGTTTCTGCCTGAGGCTTTATTCAGCAGAGCAGC
>Ga0116185_1004846_pt1 | contig 10803 bp, 5 predicted proteins | sample AD_JPNNA7_MetaG_FD_89754 | JGI IMG/M metagenome (GOLD analysis project Ga0116185, IMG submission 89754) | Active sludge microbial communities of municipal wastewater-treating anaerobic digesters from Japan - AD_JPNNA7_MetaG | ecosystem: Engineered > Bioreactor > Anaerobic > Digestate | place... | reverse complement strand
ACTCGGTGTCGGGGCTGCCGGCCTATACCTCGCGCTTCAGGAAGAGGCCCGCCCGCACCTGTTCCGATCCGGGCGCACCATGGGAGAATCTCCGGTGCAGAACGATCGACGGATGGAGCTTTTCCGCGCCCCATCTCCGGAGGGGCGGAAGGGTAGTCGTTCTGGTTCACGGGCTGCACGGAGACCTGGCCCGGATGGAAGCGCTGGCCGGGCTCTTCGGCAGCAGGGGTTTCTCCGCGATCCTCGTTCCGGTCCGGGGGCACGACGATCACCCCTGCCGGCGCACCACCGGGGGGCCGGGAGAGGCGCTGGACGTTTCGGCTGCGGTCTGCGCCGCGGAGGAATACGGCTACTCCCCGGGCGACATACTCCTGTACGGATCGTCGATGGGGGCCGCCGTCGCCCTCAAGGCCGCCTGCATCCACTCTCCGTCCCCGCTGGGCGGCGTGTTGGCCCACGCCTGCTATACGGATTTCTTCGCCGCGGCGAAGCAGAAGCTGGGCCCTTTCAGGACGGGGGTGCTGAAGGCCCTTCTCCCGGGAGAGGCCAGGAGGGGGCTGGAGGACTTCAGGCCGGCGGACTACGCGAGAGCGACGACCCGGCTCACGCCGCTGGTCTTCATCAGCGGCACCAGGGATTCCGTATGCCCTCCGGAGATGGGCTCGGCTCTCGCCGACTCGTCCGCCAGGGGGCTCTTCATGGCTCTGTCCGGAGCGGGGCATCCCCACTGGGAGAAACCCGAACTCCAGAACTCATGGCAGATGGAGAAGGCGGTGAACCTTGCCCTGGACTGGATTGCAGGTGATCTGACCGTGGAGGGGACCCTGTTCGTTGACGAGGAATGCAATTACCGCAATGTTCCCCGATTCAGGAAAAACAACTCCAGGAGCGGCGGTTCGAAATGAAGGGTTTCAAGGAATCAGGCGAGCTGGCGATGGCTTTTGCCGCCGTCCTTCGTGACATGAACGGCGAGTTCGCGGAGTCCGACCATCTCCCGGTCGTGAGCGACGCCGACTATGAGGCCTACCAGGCTCTGATGGCCCGTCTCGTCCTTCTCCAGCGCGAGCTGGACGACTTCATCGACAGGGCCATGGCTCTCGAAACCACCATGCAGGAGGCGCCCTTCCAGATACTCGACTTCTCGTCGGAGTGGGAAGGTTTCTAGAACCTCATCCGGCGGTCAGCCCGCCATGTACTTTCGCCTCACCCACCACAGCACGAGCACGGCCATGCCCAGCAGCGCCGCGGTCCCGAGGAAGGCGGCGAGGAGCCGGTGCCTGACGCTCACGTACACGCCACCCTCGAACAGCGGCAGCTCGACCCAGTAGTAGGAGCCTCCGGACATTCGGACCCTGGTTCCGCCCCGGGCCCGGATCACCCTGCCCCGTTCGTCGAGCCAGCTCCATCTGGCCTCCGGGAAGTCCACCAGATAGGTGCCCTGCTCCTCGTCGGTCTCCAGGAGATGCGGCGGCCCGGGGTCGACCTCGATCGAGGAAACAGTTCTCAGGAAGGTCTCCATGCTGTCTGTGGAGAAGGCCGCTGCATCCGTCGTGATCGAGGCGGTCGACACCCAGTAGCGGGCTCCTGCCGTCCCCGAGGAGCTGTCCGCGAGGGACTGAAGGAACTCCTCCGGGGACGCGGGACGCGCCAGAAGAACGAGCAGAAGAAGTTCAGACAAGTATCATCCTCCGAAGCGCGGCGAGCATCTCGTCCCTGGAGGCAGGGACCTGGAGGTGCATCACCGAGCTGACCGTTAGAGGTATCCTGGGTTTCACTCCGGACGCCAGGATGATCGACTGGCCGGGAACCCTGGCGGCGAGACAGGAGACGATCCCGTGCTCGCCCGGTCTGGGTCTGATCACCATCGCCCTGCTGGCGAGCTGCATCTCCGAAAGGTCGGGGAGGTTCGAAGCCAGGCAGAAGGGTTCCGAGAGCCCCTGCATGACCGCCTCGATCTCGGCCGTGAACCAGTCGTCCGTCGAATAGACGGTCACCTGCCTTCTCTCGCCCAGATCCCTGCCCGTTATGGGGAAGGCCACCATGACCTCGTCGATGCCGTTCTCCGAGGTTTTTGCCATCCATCCTCCGAGCCCTGTGATGTCTCTCTCCATCGAGGCGAGCAGGGCGCTCTGGCCCGGCAGGATCACCGGATAGGTCCGGAAGCCGGCGATGCCGTACAGGGCGGGGAAGATGGTTCTGCCGGAGAGCATCCTGCCCTCGGGCACCTCCGCGATTCTCAGGGATGCCTTTCTGTCGGGCATCATCGGAGCCATCTGCCTCAACAGATCCAGCAGATACTCGGAGAGGGCCTGTGACGACAGCCATACTTCTGTAGAGCCCGAGGAAGCCTCCTCGGTGGGGAGGAACTCCCATCCGTATATCTCGCACACCGACGCGAGAGCGGAGCGGAACGAGGAAGGCTCGCCCTCCGCGCCGGACGAACCCGGTCCGGAAAGAATCTGGATCTCCTCGATCCCGGCCGATCTCTCATCCAGCATCAGGTGGAAGATCTGCCCCTTCCCGGGGCCGGGCGACATCTTGCTGAAACAGCGTCTCCCGCCGGCAAGCGCCATCTCGATGCTGTCGGGCAGAAACACGTCCGCCATGGCCAGCTCGAGCTGGCGCACGATCCTCGGGCCTGCGATCCTGTCCAGATGCCTCGCCGCCGCCTGTCCACGGACGGTTGCGGAAGCGACTCCGGCGACCGTATCCATCCAGGCGTTCCAGGAGAGCACCGTGCCGGACCTGTCGTAGATGGCCGTTCCTCCGGGCATCCTCTCGGAGCCCGGCTCCGACGGGTCGGGTATCCACCTCGTCCACCTGATCGAGTGACCCTGTCCGTACTGCTGCATCTCCTCGATCCAGCCGTCGCGGAAGTGCGCGGAAGCCTGCTCCTTTTCTCCCTTGAAGCTGCGGAGGACGGGGCATCCTTCGCAGGGCGCCTCCCTGCCGTAGAAGGAGAAGCACGACTGGAGCGAAGAGCCCTCGGGCTGCCACAGAACCTTGAATCCCTCCATGTACGCAGTCTTCCAGGCCGCGGAGGCGGGTTCCCTGACCGGCGCGGCCTGATCCCGCCGACAGAAGCGTTCGAAGAGCCTCGCCACCGCCTTCGCCATGCCTGTGTCCGCGTGCCGCTGAGAGTCGTACCTGATCCTCAGAAGCCTGCCCCCGAGCATCTTCACGTCGAGGGTGGCTGCATCCGGTAAGGCGTCGGAATGGGCGGCCGTGGACATTCCGGCGGTCTGACCGGCCTGGGATGTGGTCACCTCGATGCGTGACGCACCGGTCTGCGCCGCTATGTCGTCCAGAACTCCCGGGAGATCCTGCCAGGAGGACACTCCACGGTCGTGGAGGAGCTTCTCGATGGATTCGAGTACCGACTTCCTGCTCTCCAGCTCCACCCTGGCCCGCGTCGCCGATGCAAGCTCCAGGCGCATCGCCAGGATCGGGAGGATCACGGAAGCCTTGTGTTCGAGTGCAAGCGGGCTTGGAGCGCCGCAGAAGACACCCATGAACATGCCGGACCTGCCGAAGGACTTGATGAAGACATGTCCGCTTGCGTCGTTCTCCCCGGAGTCGATCCATTCCGAGGTTTCGACGCCTGCGTTCGACAGGAGCCCGCCGGGCGCGAAGTCGTCCTCCGTCACCGGGCTGTTCCTGGATGCCAGCATCGCATAGGAGTCGCCCTGCTTCTCGAAGACGGCTCCCCCTGTCGCCCCGAAGGCCTCGAGGGTGGAGTCGAGTTCGAGGGCCGCGCTTGCTGGAGCCCTGGATTCCAGCCCCGTCAGGATCGTCTCCCATCCGGTAGCGAGGGATTCGGGCAGAGGGGTGACTGTCATCCATATCGATCCGTCGGCCTGCCTGACGGGCATGTTGATGAGTTCGTGGCGCCTCCCCCAGCGGTCGAGTACCGTTACGAGGCTCGACTGACCAGTGGGCGAGCCGGTGAAGCTCTTGAGGAAATCGCTCCCCGAAAGTTCCCATGGGGTGTACCCGAGCAGAGCGACAGCGGCGGGCGTGGCCAGAGGCAGGCTGTCTCCCCTGGAGAGGCAGAATGCCGGGATGGACGCCAGCCGTTCCGCTCCCTCTCCTGTAAGAAGGTAAAAGAAGAACTCCTCCGCCTGGACCCGTGCGGCGACCGTGACGAGGCCGGGGTCGGCCGCGATCTGCAGGATCGAATAGCGACCGTTCTGCGGAATCCTCTTCGCGAGATCCCTGAGCGCCGGAATGGAGAACGGAGGGGCGGAGAAGCCCGGATCGGAGGAAACCGAGACGACGGAACCGTCGCTGATGACCGACCGGAGCAGGACAGGCGTTATCTCCATCTTTCCTCCTCGTCGCGCAAGATACCCTCAGTGCCGCCCCGGGGGGAAGTCCCATGCGGGTGAAGGGCCAATCCGTTGAGGAAAGGAAGCTTGCGCGGGGTTGTTGACACCCGTTTTTGGAGGGTGCATATACCCCCCCGCTCGGGTCACACCGGGCACCCCTTCGGGACGCTGAAGCTCCCTAGTCGGGGCTTGACACCCAGGGATCATTTGTCTAGAGTTACCTTTCGCCGGTTGGCGACCGATCTTTGAAATCGCAGAGAAGACAGATACTGCAAACGCACTGTGCGGGACCCGAAGCATGAGCTTCAGGTACCGGAAATTAGATTCCGTCAGGAATCAAAACTTTTCTTTTGCGGAGAGTTTGATCCTGGCTCAGGACGAACGCTGGCGGCGTGGATAAGGCATGCAAGTCGAACGGGATGGGGATTCAAGCAATTGTGTCCCTTGAGAGTGGCGAACGGGTGAGTAACACGTGGGTAACATACCTCCGGGTGGGGGATAACTCAGGGAAACCTGGGCTAATACCGCATACGGTCAGACTGCCCATGGCAGATTGATCAAAGGTGGGGACCTTCGGGCCTGCCGCCTGGAGATTGGCCCGCGTCCCATTAGCTTGTTGGCGGGGTAAAGGCCCACCAAGGCGACGATGGGTAGCCGGCCTGAGAGGGTGTCCGGCCACACTGGGATTGAGATACGGCCCAGACTCCTTCGGGAGGCAGCAGTCGAGAATCTTCCCCAATGGGCGAAAGCCTGAGGGAGCGACGCCGCGTGAGGGATGAAGGCCCTTTGGGTTGTAAACCTCTGTTAGGGGGAAAGAAAAGCAGTGGAAGCAATATGTCCATTGCCTGACGTTACCCCCAGAGAAAGCTCCGGCCAACTCCGTGCCAGCAGCCGCGGTAATACGGGGGGAGCAAGCGTTGTCCGGAATCATTGGGCGTAAAGGGCGTGTAGGCGGCTTGGCAAGTCGAATGTGAAATCCCACGGCTCAACCGTGGAACTGCGTTCGAAACTGCCTTGCTTGAGTGCGGGAGAGGTGTGCGGAATTCCTGGTGTAGCGGTGGAATGCGTAGATATCAGGAAGAACACCGGTGGCGAAGGCGGCACACTGGCCCAGCACTGACGCTGAGGCGCGAAAGCGTGGGGAGCGAACGGGATTAGATACCCCGGTAGTCCACGCTGTAAACTTTGGGCACTAGGTATTGGAGGTCTCAACCCCTTCAGTGCCGTAGCTAACGCGTTAAGTGCCCCGCCTGGGGAGTACGGTCGCAAGGCTGAAACTCAAAGGAATTGACGGGGGCCCGCACAAGCGGTGGAGCATGTGGTTTAATTCGATGCAACGCGAAGAACCTTACCGGGGTTTGACATGGGAGCCTCGCCGCAAGGCGAGGTCAGCCCTATGAAAGTAGGGTGTGTCCACACAGGTGCTGCATGGCTGTCGTCAGCTCGTGTCGTGAGATGTTGGGTTAAGTCCCGCAACGAGCGCAACCCTCGCCGATAGTTACCAACGGGTCATGCCGGGGACTCTATCGGGACTGCCGGTGATAAACCGGAGGAAGGTGGGGATGATGTCAAGTCATCATGGCCCTTACATCCCGGGCTACACACGTGCTACAATGGTCGGTACAGCGGGTTGCAATACCGCGAGGTGGAGCAAATCCTCAAAGCCGGCCTCAGTACGGATTGGAGTCTGCAACTCGACTCCATGAAGCCGGAATCGCTAGTAATCGCGGATCAGAATGCCGCGGTGAATACGTTCCCGGGCCTTGTACACACCGCCCGTCAAGCCATGGGAATCGGCAGCACTCGAAGTCGCTGGCCTAACCGCAAGGGGGGAGGCGCCGAAAGTGAAGCCGATGACTGGGGCTAAGTCGTAACAAGGTAGCCGTACCGGAAGGTGTGGCTGGATCACCTCCTTTCTAAGGTGTGTAACCGGATGGCCGAGAGGTCGTCCGGCACTCCAGGTTGAGCACAGTGTGCGAGTGGTGTCTGTCTTCTCTCGATTCATACTTTTGCCGGGGGGCTTAGTGACCTCCCGCCCTGTGCGGGCCTGTAGCTCAGGTGGTTAGAGCGCGCGCCTGATAAGCGCGAGGTCACTAGTTCGAGTCTAGTCAGGCCCACCAGGGTCTGAAGGCTACCGGTAAAAGGGGGTGTAGCTCAGTTGGCAGAGCGACGGCTTTGCAAGCCGTAGGTCGCCGGTTCGAGCCCGGCCATCTCCACCAGAAGAGCGAGGTGATCGCGCAGTTCTTTGACATCTATACAGGGCGAACGATTCTTCACTAGTACCTGAGGATTTGTAATGAAGCTACCAAGGGCATACGGTGGATGCCTTGGCACAGGCAGGCGATGAAGGACGTGGTAAGCTGCGATAAGCTCCGGTGAGGTGCAAGCAACCTTTGACCCGGAGATCTCCGAATGGGAAAACCCACCTGGAATAAAAGACCAGGTATCTCCTTACTGAACACATAGGTTTGGAGAGGCTAACCCGGGGAACTGAAACATCTTAGTACCCGGAGGAAGAGAAAGCGAAAGCGATTCCCTGAGTAGAGGCGATCGAAACGGGAAGAGTCTAAACCGAGCGGTGCGTGATAGCTGCGCAAGCGTTGCACCGCCGGGGTAGAGGGAAGTGTCCGGAGGATGCGTCACCTCGGATCGAAAAGCATGCTAGCAGAAGCTTCTGGAAAGTTGCTCCAAAGAGGGTGAAAGGCCCGTACGCGAAAGCATGCTCTGGATCTGGGACACTCTCCCAAGTAGCACGGGGCACGTGAAATCCTGTGTGAATCCGGGCGGACCACCGCCTAAGACTAAACACTCGCCTGTGACCGATAGTGAACTAGTACCGTGAGGGAAAGGTGAAAAGCACCCCTGGCGGGGAGTGAAATAGTACCTGAAACCGTGTGCCTACAAGCAGTCGGAGCAGACTTGTTCTGTGACGGCGTGCCTTTTGCATAATGAGCCGGGGAGTTGCTCGTACGTAGCGAGGTTAAGGCCGGGAGGCCGGAGCCGCAGGGAAACCGAGTCTGAACAGGGCGATTCAGTTGCGTACGGCAGACCCGAAGCCAGGTGATCTATCCATGGCCAGGCTGAAACTTGGGTAAAACCAAGCGGAGGGCCGAACCCACTAACGTTGAAAAGTTAGGGGATGAGCTGTGGATAGGGGTGAAAGGCCAAACAAACCTGGAGATAGCTGGTTCTCCTCGAAATAGCTCTAGGGCTAGCGTCGATGCAGTGTTCCGGAGGTAGAGCACTGGATGGGTTAAGGGGCCTACAAGCTTACTGACCCCAACCAAACTCCGAATGCCGGAACATGGTCTACGGCAGTCAGGCCGCGGGGGCTAAGCTCCACGGCCGAGAGGGAAACAACCCAGACCGCCGGCTAAGGTCCCCAAGCATACGTTAAGTGTATCTAAGGAAGTGGAGTTGCTTAGACAACTGGGATGTTGGCTTAGAAGCAGCCATTCATTTAAAGAGTGCGTAACAGCTCACCAGTCAATGCGATTCTGCGCCGATAATAATCGGGGCTCAAACGTATCACCGAAGCCGCGGACTGTCGCCTTGAGCGACAGTGGTAGAGGAGCGTTCCGTATGCGCTGAAGGTATCCTGCAAGGGGTGCTGGAGTGTACGGAAGTGATCATCCCGGCATGAGTAGCGATAATGCAGGTGAGAAACCTGCACACCGAAAGCCTAAGGTTTCCTGGGCAAGGCTGATCCTCCCAGGGTAAGTCGGGTCCTAAGCACAGGCCGAAAGGCGTAAGCGATGGGAAGCAGGTGAATATTCCTGCACCATTGTGTGTGCGTTCGAGCGATGGGGTGACGCGGAAGGTAGGGCCATCCGGGTGATGGATGTCCCGGTTTGCACCTGTAGGAGGGAGCGGCAGGCAAATCCACCGCTCCAACTCCGAGGGGTGTGACGAGAGCTTCGGCTCGCAAAGTGGTCGTGTCCATGCCGCCGAGAAAAACCTCTAAGCGAGTACACATAATGTCCGTACCGCAAACCGACACAGGTAGGCGAGGAGAGGATCCTCAGGTGTTCGAGCTAACCCGGGTTAAGGAACTAGGCAAAATGGTCCCGTAACTTAGGGATAAGGGACGCCCGGTCTGGTGACGGTGTACAACCTGAGCCGGGCTGGGCCGCAGAGAAATGGCCTGGGCGACTGTTTACTAAAAACACACGTCTCTGCCAAGTCGTAAGACGACGTATAGGGACTGACACCTGCCCGGTGCTGGAGCGTTAAGGGGAGAGGTCAGAATACGCCTAACCGTGTATTCGAAGCTTTGAACCGAAGCCCCAGTAAACGGCGGCCGTAACTATAACGGTCCTAAGGTAGCGAAATTCCTTGTCGGGTAAGTTCCGACCCGCACGAATGGTGTAACGATTTGGGCACTGTCTCAACCCGGGGCTCGGCGAAATTGCAGTAGCGGTGAAGATACCGTTTTCCCGTGGAAGGACAGAAAGACCCCGTGGACCTTTACTGCAGCTTGATATTGGGTTCCGCCGTGGCGTGTGTAGGATAGGCGGGAGACTTTGAAGCCTGGTCGCCAGATCAGGTGGAGTCAACGTTGAAATACCGTCCTCGTTTCGTTGGAACTCTAACACGGGTCCGTGATCCGGATCGTGGACAGTGTCTGGTGGGCAGTTTGACTGGGGTGGTCGCCTCCCAAAAAGTAACGGAGGCGCCCAAAGGTTCCCTCAGCGCGGTCGGTAATCGCGCGTCGAGTGCAAAGGCACAAGGGAGCTTGACTGCGAGACGGACAGGTCGAGCAGGTACGAAAGTAGGGCTTAGTGATCCTGCGGTCCCGAGTGGAAGGGCCGTGGCTCAACGGATAAAAGGTACCCCGGGGATAACAGGCTGATCGCCACCGAGAGTTCACATCGACGTGGCGGTTTGGCACCTCGATGTCGGCTCAATGCATCCTGGGGCTGAACAAGGTCCCAAGGGTTCGGCTGTTCGCCGATTAAAGCGTTACGCGAGCTGGGTTTAGAACGTCGTGAGACAGTTCGGTCTCTATCCTCCACGGGTGTAGGAAGCTTGAGGGGATCTGTCTTCAGTACGAGAGGACCGAGACGGACGCACCTCTAGTGTACCAGTTGTCCCGCCAGGGGCACCGCTGGGTAGCTACGTGCGGACCAGGATAAGCGCTGAAAGCATCTAAGTGCGAAACCGGCCCCAAAACTAGGCTTCCCGACCGAAAGGTCCTCAAGGCCACTCGGAGATTACGAGTTTGATAGGCCGCAGGTGTAAGCACAGTAATGTGTTCAGCCGAGCGGTACTAATCGGCCGTGCGGCTTCATTACTAATACTCAGGTAGCCGTGGAGAACTGTCCGCCCTGTATAGTTGTGAAAGAACTGCGCCGGAGTTTCCGGTGACCATGGCGGAGGGGCCACACCCGTTCCCATTCCGAACACGGAAGTTAAGCCCTCCAGCGCCGATGGTACTAGTTGGGAGACCGGCTGGGAGAGTAGGACGTCGCCGGATCTAAATGGAGCCCCCGTGGTATAGAGCCACGGGGGCTTTTTTTATGGACCGGGTTCGGTTTCCCCGGGCGGTTTACACCGTCTGGAGGGCACGGAGGAAGAGTACGTCGGGAATCCTGATGACCGTTGCGATCATGGCCGGGGCGCTGACGGCGCTCACGCTCGACCCCGGCAGCGGATTCAACTCACCGTCAGACTACGCGGGGGGCGATTCGGTATCTATTCTGGTCGACAGCATCATCTCAGATGCCATGTCCTGCGTGGGCACGCCCTACGTCTACGGGGGCGTCGGACCCGACGGATTCGACTGCAGCGGGTTCATCTGCCGCGTATTCGCGGACAACGGAATCGAACTTCCGAGGACGGTCACCGCCATGGAAGCTATGGGTGTCTCCGTCGCCCGGGAGGAACTCCTACCCGGCGACCTCCTGATCTTCGAGGCGCCTAAGCATGTAGGCATGTATCTCGGCGACGGGCGGTTCATACACTCGTCGTCGTACCAGGGCGTGGGAGTCGTCGTCACCGAGCTGTCGCAGGCCAACTACGCCCGAAGGTACTCCTCGGCGCGACGGATCATCCGCCCGGCTGCACCATGACGGTCAGCATGGAATGGAACACCAGGGCATGACTGCACGGATTCACCCCGACAACGGCAGGACATGCGGTTGCTCCGGCATCACGGAACTCACAGCCGTTTCGCTGGTCTGCCTTCTCGTTCGGGATCATCAGGTCATCCCTGTCCGGTCTCGACCCGTCCCTGGTCGCATGCCTCAGAATGCTGCTGGCATGCCTTGTCATGCTGCCCTTCCTCCGGGCGGGGCGGCTGTCCGTCCGGGCGGTATTGCTCCTCATGATCACCGGTGCGGTCCAGTTCGGCCTCATGTACCTCGTCTACATCGAATCATTCAAGAGCCTCGAGGCCTGGGAGGTCGCGATGCTCACCGTGACCACGCCGCTTTTCGTGGCGGCATTCGAGTGGCTTTCGTCCCGTCGGGGAGGT
>Ga0116185_1004840_pt1 | contig 10811 bp, 9 predicted proteins | sample AD_JPNNA7_MetaG_FD_89754 | JGI IMG/M metagenome (GOLD analysis project Ga0116185, IMG submission 89754) | Active sludge microbial communities of municipal wastewater-treating anaerobic digesters from Japan - AD_JPNNA7_MetaG | ecosystem: Engineered > Bioreactor > Anaerobic > Digestate | place... | reverse complement strand
CTCCTCACAGAATGCATGATGCAATAGCATTTTCAGCCATGCTATTGGGCGAAAGTTCAACAATGTCGGAAGAAGCAGCCATGCTGGGTGTACCATCTGTTTATCTTTTCAATAATTCAACTTTTTACACACAGCATCTTGAAAAAGATTATGGATTGATATTTAATTATTCCGAATCTGAAGAAGATCAGCAGAAGGCAATACAAAAAGGAATAGAATTATTGCAAACTTCAGGATTAAAAGAAGAGTGGAAAAAGAGAAGAGATAAAATGCTTTCTGAAAAAATTGATGTCACAGCCTTTATGGTCTGGTTCATCGAAAACTATCCTGAGAGTAAACGCATCATGAAAGAAAATTCGGATTATCAGTACAATTTTAAATAACATGTGGAATTTAGCCATTAGCCTTTGGACTTTAGCCTTTAGCTGGAGCCAAAAGCCAATAACAATAAATAATAATTATGAGAAACTTTAGAGAACTTGATATATGGAAACGTTCAATTTCCCTTTCAAAAGCGATTTATAAATTAACAGAATCCTTTCCTGACAGAGAAAAATATGGTCTTTCAATACAAATTCAAAGAGCTACTGTGTCAATAGCTTCAAATATTGCAGAGGGTGCTTCACGTAAATCAGAAATTGATTTTGCAAGATTTCTTGAAATTGCAATTGGATCATCTTTTGAAGTTGAAACGCAGTTGATTATTGCAAAAGAAATTGAATATATCTCAAAGGAAAAATATATTAGTATTCAGTCGGAACTCACAATTATACAGAAACAATTAAATCTGTTAATTGCCAAAATTCGCATGAAGTAGGTTTTGAGCCTTTGGACTTTAGCTAATAGCCATCTGCCAAGAGCCAACAGCTAATTACTAACAGAAACATTTAATAATAAATAATTATTGATGGATTTCACAATAACCATTTATAAAATCCTTCTGGAATCCCTGAAAAAACAGGGTTTTTCCTTTGATACCTTTGCGCAATTTCTTGAACAGCCTAAAGAAAAGTCTGTTGTATTACGGCATGAAATGTATGGAATCGGGAAATTTATATAGAAAAAAATGGCAAAAATTCAGGTAAAAGATACGGAAGTAACAATTATTCAAATAAAAGGCGAAGATTATATTTGCATAACCGATATGCTCAAATCAAAAGATGGTGCATTCTTCGTTTCTGATTGGCTGAGAAACCGAAATACCTTGGAATATATAGGCATTTGGGAGCGGATATATAATCCGGATTTTAATTATGGCGAATTCGCCACAATTAGAAATAAATCAGGTTTGAATAGCTTTAAGATTAGTGTAAAAGATTTCGTTGAAAAAACAAAAGCAATAGGTCTGCAGTCTAAAACCGGACGTTACGGTGGTACTTTTGCCCACAAAGATATTGCATTTGAGTTCGGTATGTGGATTAGTCCGGAGTTTAAAATTTATCTTGTACGGGAATTCCAACGTCTGAAAGAGCAGGAGCAGCAGTTATTGGGTTGGACAGCCAAAAGAGAGTTGTCAAAAATAAATTATCACATACATACAGACGCCATCAAACAAAAGCTTATCCCCAAGGAGCTGACACAGGAGCAAACTGCCATTATATACGCGAATGAAGCAGATGTGTTAAATATGGCTCTATTTGGTTTAACGGCAAAACAATGGAGAGATGCAAACTCCACATTAAAAGGAAATATTCGTGATTACGCTTCTATCAACGAGCTAATATGTTTATCGAATATTGAAAATATAAACGCTGTGCTTATTAACGAAGGACTTTTGCAAAATGTAAGGCTTCAAAAACTAAATCAAATAGCAATTCATCAAATGGTAATTTTGGAAGAAGTTGGAAACAGAAAACTATTGAAATAAGTATGGACTTTACAACGAGCACTTTTCAAACCCTTCTTGAATCCCTTCAACAACAGGGTTTTTCGTTTCAAACCTTTGCAGAATATATTGAACAGCAAAAAGAGAAAACAGTAATCTTACGTCATGATGTAGATAGGGTGCCATATAATGCATTAAAAACTGCCCAAATAGAAAATGAATCAGGCATTAAAGGAAGTTATTATTTTCGTATTATTCCCGAAAGTTTTAATGAAACTGTCATTAAAAAAATTGCAGGTTTAGGTCATGAAATTGGCTACCATTACGAGGATTTAACTATATCCAAAGGGAATATTGATAAAGCTTACGACTCTTTTTGCGGGAATTTAGAAAAACTTCAAAAATTGTATTCTGTAAAAACAATTTGTATGCACGGCAGCCCTATAAGCAAATGGGATAGTCGTGATATCTGGAAAAAATACGATTATAAAAAACTAGGAATTATTGGTGAGCCTTATTTTGATATCGATTTTAATAACGTTTTCTACTTAACCGATACTGGCCGTTGCTGGGATGGAGAAAAATTCAGCATACGCGATAAAGTTAATTCATCATTCAATTTGTCATTTCACAGCACCCAACAAATTATTAATGCTGCAAACCAGGGGAAATTACCTGAGCAAATTATGTTTACTATTCACCCTCAACGTTGGAATAATAATATGTATAAATGGGTTAAAGAGTTTGTTTTTCAAAATATGAAGAATAAAATTAAACAAATGCTAATTAATAATGAATCTAAAACCCCTAATTCATCCCAAAACTAAGCGTATTCGTAATTCCTATGTAATTCTATATTTCACTGTTTTTACAGCAAAATAGAAATAAAACACCTTGTACTTTCTACTTTTTCTTAAAACGATGCTTGACTATGCTCTGTTTAGTATTCATCAAGCATATTCGGTTTTTCAGGGGTTTTACTGTAACAATTTGTTAGGTTGGGTTCAATTAAGAACCTCATTAATCTCCTGACTTCGACACGTTAAAAAACACATTATTTCGTTTATTATTGATTTGGAAAAAGCTCATATTTTATGAGAAAATTCCAATAATCGTATGAAAAAATGTAATTTAATACGAATATACGTACGAAAAAATGTATATTTGTACAAATAAATAAAAATGAGAAGAGCAAAATTAGCAGAGCTTATTGCCTGGAAAAATTCTGATTCCCGGAAACCATTAATAATAAGAGGTGCCAGACAAGTTGGCAAAACCTGGATTATGAAAGAATTTGGCAAAACTCAATACGCTCAAACGGTTTATGTGAATTTTGAAAAAAACAAGCGACTACGCGCATTGTTTTCAGATGATTTTGATATTAAAAGAATAATCGTTGCATTACAGGCAGAATCGGGATTAACAATAAATGCCGAAACTACCTTGTTGATATTTGATGAAATACAAGAAGCTCCTGAAGCAATTGCTGCATTAAAGTATTTTCAGGAAGATGCAAATGAATATCACATAGTTGCTGCAGGTTCTCTTTTGGGAGTGGCTATTCATTCTCATGTTTCTTTTCCGGTTGGAAAAGTTGTTTTTATGGATTTGCAGCCGTTAACTTTTTTAGAATTCCTTGATGCGATTGGAGAAACGGCCCTTGTTGAAATCATTCATGAAGCAGATTGGAAATTATTAACCGCCTATAAAACAAAATATATTGATCGACTAAAGCAATATTACTATGTAGGAGGCATGCCCGAAGCGGTGTTGACATTTAGCAAAAACTACAATTTTAAAGAAGTACGTATTATTCAAAAACAAATTTTGGATGCTTACGAACAAGATTTTTCTAAACATGCGCCAAAAGAAATTATTCCTCGTATAAGAATGTTGTGGAATTCAATTCCAGCTCAATTAGCCAAAGAAAATCGGAAGTTTATTTATGGAATCATTAAAGAAGGAGGCCGGGCAAAAGAGTATGAATTAGCCTTATCATGGTTAGTTGATTGCGGACAGGTTCATAAAGTTTGCCGTGCAACAAAACCCTTTATACCATTGAAAGCTTACGAAGACATCAGTGCTTTCAAATTATTTATGGTCGATATTGGATTGTTAGCAGCGATGGGTGATATTGATGCTAAAACAATTATTGACGGAAATACTATATTTTCAGAATTCAAAGGAGCGCTTACAGAGCAGTATGTTTTTCAACAACTTATTAGCAGTAACGAATATGTTATTTATTATTGGACTGCCGAACGCTCTTCTGCCGAAATTGATTTCGTTGTTCAATATAATGGTGTTGTCGTTCCCCTTGAAGTTAAAGCAGAAGAAAACTTGAAGGCTAAAAGTTTAAAAGTTTTTGTCGAAAAATTTAACCCACGGGTTTCTGTTCGCACATCAATGTCTGATTTCCGCATACAGGAATGGCTTACCAATGTTCCTTTGTATGCAATAAGTAAATTGAAAGACATTATCCTTCAAGTTATCGGTATTAAATAGGATCCGACTACTTTTTCATTATAGCTTTTTATGGAATCAGAATCCAAAAAATTCCGTTTTTTTTGAAATAGGATAAAATGTATTGCTAAAAAAATTGAGCCAATTAGCACGTACGTTCAAGTTAGTTGGCCATACTGGTCCGCGGCAGTCGGGGGAACCCATTCTTGTAAAGACACATTAAATTTCTTCAACATTCCTTATCATGATAATTAAAACCCCCAATTCATTCCAAAATATCAGATAATATTACCGGGAAAAAATAAAACCGAAAAATTGTTCCTAATTTTAGTTTTGTATGCTTTTATGGAAAAAATGAATCCGCTGTGGCGGATATTTTTTTGTCTTTTTCTCTGATTAAGAAAAAGTAGTAAAATTTGTATATTTTACCATGTAATATTAAAAATATATTTTAAATTTGCATGGATAAATTTAAATTTTATTTATGTATATTCCACGATACCTCGAAAGTAGTATTATTAAATCAATAAAAAATAATCCAGTTGTTGCCTTAATTGGACCTCGACAATGCGGAAAATCAACGTTAATTAAGCATTTAATAAAAAAAATTCCAAATATATATTTAGATTTAGAACGACCTTCTGATTTAAACAAGTTAAATGATGCAGAGTTTTTTTTAGCTACGCAAAAAGGAAAGTTAATATGCATAGATGAAATTCAACGAAAACCGGATATCTTTCCTCTTATAAGGAGTTTGGTAGATGAATGGAGGTTAAATTCTACATTCTTAATATTAGGTTCTGCCTCCAGAGATCTTATAAAACAAAGCTCGGAGTCGCTTGCAGGAAGGATTGTATATAAAAAGTTAAGCCCATTTTTATGGGAAGAAGTAAATGCGTATTTCTCGTTTGAACAGTATTTTTCACATGGCGCATTTCCTCGAAGTTTACTGGCATCAGATAAAGAAATGTCGTTCGAATGGAGAGAAAGTTTTATTACTACCTTTTTAGAGCGAGATTTGTTGCAGTGGAAAGGATTTACCCCAATTACCATGAGGAGACTATGGCAAATGCTTGCCCATAATAATGGTCAAACTGTTGATTATTCAAATTTAGCCAAATCCCTAGGAGTATCATCTGTTACCGTAAAAAATTATATAGATTTACTGGAAGGTACTTTTATGGTAGATGTGATACCATCTTATATTTCAAATCTTGGTAAACGTTTAGTTAAATCGCCTAAAGTATATATTTCTGATTCCGGTATATTAGCAGCTTTACTTGGGTTAAGAGATTTTAATGAAATAATGGGACATCCATCTTTTGGTTGTATTTGGGAACAAATAGTATTGTTGAATTTAAAGGGTATGTTCCCCGATGCATCGTTTTATTTTTATCGTACAAGTAATGGTGCAGAAGTTGATTTTGTTATGACCTGGCGTAATAATGTTGTTGCAATAGAATGTAAAGCATCTTCAACGCCCTCGTTAACGAAAGGCAATTACAACGCATTTGAAGATATTAAACCGAAGCATGTTTTTGTCGTTGCACCAGTAAAATCAGGGTGGCTGCTAAAAAAAGAGATTGAAGTGGTAAATATGTTGGAGCTAAAAACAAAGATGAACGAAATGTAACAAGCCATTTAATACCGATACGGTATCTGTAATAGTCCAATAAATTGTCCTATAACAGCTACTCTATCGGCATTATACTATTTCATGTTTGACTATTTCATATTAAGTAATGGTATAACATAAGTTTGTTACTTTTTTGAGTTTTTTTTGTTTAATTTTTTATAAAAATTTCTGAACTATTTTTATAATAAGTTTAAACCATACATACAAAAAATGAATTCTAAAACCCCCAATTCATCCCAAAACTAAGCGTATTCGTAATTCCTATGTAATTCTATATTTCACTGTTTTTACAACAAAATAGAAATAAAAAGCTGTAAATATTTGTTCGTTTCGGCGGATCTGAGTTTTGATTATATATATGGAATTGATTTTAGATTCTGAAAAAATTGCTTTTTTAGGAATCAGAATCCAAAAAATTCCGTATCTTTGAAACATGATAAAACGTATTGCTGAAAAAAAATTGAGCCAACTGGCACGTACGTTCAAGTTGGTTGGCCTCACCGGTCCGCGGCAGTCGGGGAAAACCACCCTTGTAAAGCAAGTTTTTAGGGACAAGCCCTATGTAAGCCTCGAAAACCCCGATGCACGACGATTTGCGATGGAAGATACCCGCGGGTTCCTTGAGACTTATGCCAAAGGTGCTGTTCTTGACGAAGTTCAGCGGGTACCCGATCTGTTTTCTTACCTTCAGGAAATAGCCGACAATAGCCGTCAGAAGGGATTATTTATCCTGACTGGATCAAATAATTTTCAGTTGCAACAATCCATTTCACAATCATTGGCAGGAAGAATCGGATCCATGGTGCTGCCGCCCTTTTCATTAGTCGAGCTAAAGCCCTCCATGATTCCCGCATCGGATGATGAGCTGATGCTGAAAGGGTTTTATCCACCTGTTTACGATCAGAAGATACCTTCGCAAGATTGGTACCCAAACTACATCCGAACATATATTGAAAAGGATGTCAGGCAGATAAAAAATATTTCCGATCTCATTACGTTCGAACGGTTTATGTTGTTGTTAGCCGGCCGCTGCGGTCAGGAACTCAATATGAGCGCACTTTCTGTAGAATCTGGTGTGGATGTGAAGACAATCCAGTCGTGGCTGGGTATCCTCGAAAGTAGTTATATCGTTTATCTATTAAAACCACATTCAAATAATTTTAAAAAAACTGTCGTAAAAAGGCCTAAAGTATATTTTTATGATACCGCCCTGGTTTGTTCCTTACTAAGTATTCACAATGCATTGCAACTCCAAAGCCATCCTACACGGGGAGCCTTGTTTGAAAATATGGTGGTCACAGAATTAGTAAAACAAAGACTCAACGCAGGCAAGGCGGTGAATTTGTTTTACTGGCGCGACAAAGCTGGGCATGAAATTGATCTGATTATTGATAATGCAGGTAAATTGTTGCCTATTGAGATTAAATCGGGTAAATCCATCAACAGCGATTTTTTTAAAAATATTGACTACTGGTGTGGTCTTAGTGGCGTTGTATCGTCAAACTTACTTTATGCCGGTAACACCGGCCAAAAGAGAAGCAATGGAACAGAAGTCATGAATTGGAGATCGTATCTTTCGTTGTGAAAAACATTTGATTCTGTTGTAAGTACCCATAAAAAATAAAATCAAGCGATTTAGGAAGTATCATTAAATTTCTCCCACATTCCTTGTCATGATAATTAAAACCCCCAATTCATTCCAAAACTAAGCGTATTCGTATTTCCTAAATAAAATTCAGGAGTGTAATTTTTTAAATTGTCTTTAATTAAAGAATTTGAATAGCCAACAAATATATTGATATCATTGAATATTTCATAATTTATATTACATGAAATATTTTTCTTGCTCCAGATTACTTCATTCATAAAAGGAAGTCCTAAAACGGCAAGACCTCCACTATATTTATAATCATTTCCTTTTCGGGCAGTTAAATAAGCTAATTCTATTTTTAGTTTTCGAATAGGTTTATATTTAATTGCAAAAAACAATTCGTCCGTATTATCTCTCAAATAATTTCCAATATTATATCCATTTGTTTCGAATGTGGTTGTGGGAATAAAATGTTTATAAACAATAGGGTTGGTTCTAGTGTATTCAGTTATTAAAGTTACGTTTTTTAAATAGATATTACTAATAGCTGTTCCTATTTTAAAACTAAAAAAATTAGAATGTTTATCTTCTTTAAACATATTTACCGTATTTATTTCATCAAGAAAAAGGGAAGAATATAGATGAACATGTTTTATTTGTCGCGATGAAATATCAAAAAACATTTGCGCATTTTGTCCTGCATAATTACTCATTCCATTCTGACCATGGTCAATTGCTTTAAAGAACATTACAGGAATAAGAAAGCCCGGTTGTATTCCAATATCGCTGTATATAACGGAGTTCCCTAAAGAAAAATTCAAATTTTTAAAGGGAGTAAATGTAAACATATTGGCTGCAATATATTTTGGATGATAAATAATTCTATTTCCATGACCGAAACTGTATGTTTTCAAACTGTCAATTACTCCCGAAACTAACCAACCATGTATATAATTAAAGTCGAACCATTTTACCGGTTTAATATGTAAGCTGAGCATTGGGAATGAAGGTGGCCGATTAGAAATAATATTAGCTCCATTGTAATTATTTCCCCAGCTTATATGGTCTTTTATAAGTCCAACACTTCCCCAATTCCAAGAATAGGTAATTCCTCCTTTCATTTCTTCGTAATCGCCTCCTCCTTTTTTATTAGGTTTATAACATCCTCCTGTTTGTTGCGTAATATAACTTGACTTGGCTAATAGTTCCGATTCATGATTATCGCGTAAACTGGCATAAAACCCCCAATTTTTTCCGATAGTTGCGTTTGCTTCGGCTCCATTTCGTATATAACGATAAGAACCGTTTTCATTTGTCATGAAGGTAAATGCAATGATTGGATTAAGGGTGATGGTAAATAAAGAATCTTTATAATAAAAAAGATCGATGCGTTTTTTTAAAGGGCTTTTATTTTTTGAAATAATTTTAAAAATATGATCGGTGGTTTCAAAACCCGGAAGTTCTTTGCCAAAATCCAATAGATAAAAATCGAGCTCTTGTTGTTGTCTTTTGCTTAATAAATCTTTTTTAACATAAGCTTCATTTAACTTTTCAGCTATAAATTTACGGGAATACGGTTTAATAACGGAGTTAACAGAAATTATTTGATCGTTGGCTAATTCGTCAATAAACTCGTATATATTAGAATTACTTATATTCTGATAAATTTCCTGTGAATGTAGTTGGAAAAAACTGCAAAAAATAAACAGCAAAAGAACAATCGTTTTTTTCATAGTATTGTAATTTAATTGCAAATATAGAATTTCTGAGAAAATACAAATATGGAATGTTTTTATTCGAATTCATTGTTGTCCGGTAAAAATATTTTATGTGCGATTAAATCATTTCGTTATCAATTATTTATAGATATTTCGCCCGCTAAAGGGGCTTCCTTTTTCATATTAATACTTTTCTATAAATATCCCGTCCCGTACGGGACGAAATATTTCTAAAACAAAGAAATACAAATTATTCAAAGTTCCGTAGGAACGACATATATAATTTCTCCGGACATTGATGATTCGAATTAAATAATAGTCTTTTTTTAAACTAATAAAAATTACATTTTAGCATAACTTTTTTATTTTATATAAGTATAAACGGAAATATGATAAATTTGCATAATGGTATTCAATTAGAAAGAAATGCAATATCTAATAGCGTTAAATAATTTTAATATTTGTAAGTGTCTAAAATATAGTAAATTAACTTAAATTATTTGTATGAAATTTATTTTTTCCAGAATAACAACAGTATGTTTTATATTTACTTTTTTATATTCTTGTACTCCTCAAAAAAACTATATTTATTTACAACAGAAAGATGGTAATCAAGATATTGTAAATCAGTCAAATAAGCAGTTTGCCTATAAAATTAAACCAAAAGATGTTTTGTATATTAAAACGGTCCCGATTGATGAAGAATCGGCATTGTCAATCAGTTCGAATAGCCAGTCGAATCAGTATTCAACAGAGTTAGGAGCCTATTTAAACAGTTTCAGCGTTAACGATTCGGGTTATATTGAATTGCCTTTAGTCGGAAAAATTAGCGTAGAAGGATTAAATATTGATGAAATTCAACAAGTGATTCAGAAAAAAGTGGATTTTTATTTAAAGAATTCATTAGTCGTAGTTAAATTATTAAGTTTCGATATTACCATTTTAGGCGAAGTAAATAGACCGGGAACGTTTAAAGTATATAATACCGAATTAAATTTGTTGGAAGCATTAGGGATGGCAGGCGATTTAACTATGAATGGGAATAGAAATCAAGTTGTTTTAGTTAGACAGAATCAACAAAAGGAACTTATTAAATTAGACCTTACCGATAAAAATATATTACAATCGGAATATTTTTACTTATTACCGAACGATATTATTTATGTGAAACCGAACAAATCGAAATTTTTTGGCACTAACCCATTTCCTTTTGCTACCGTACTTTCGTCGATTACTACCGTAATTTTAGTATTAAACTTTATAAATAAATAACTCAACTTTATAATAAATAATATCGCTAAAAATAAGTGACAATTTAGGGATTGAGATGTATCACAAAAAAATGTTCTTTTTTATAATCGAAGTGAGAAAATTTGCCGACAGCATTGACTTCCTGCCTTGCCGGCAGGCAGGTTTGTAAATTTTTGGTCAAGCAAAAAGTTATTAAAATAAAATTATACAAAACTTAAATAAGTAAATCTTAAAATATAGAAATGAAAGATATGGATTTTGAGAATCATATTCAAGTCGAAACAGAACAAGAAAATAATTTTGATATAAAAGCCGAATTTTTTAAGG
>Ga0116185_1004839_pt1 | contig 10812 bp, 12 predicted proteins | sample AD_JPNNA7_MetaG_FD_89754 | JGI IMG/M metagenome (GOLD analysis project Ga0116185, IMG submission 89754) | Active sludge microbial communities of municipal wastewater-treating anaerobic digesters from Japan - AD_JPNNA7_MetaG | ecosystem: Engineered > Bioreactor > Anaerobic > Digestate | place... | reverse complement strand
GCCAAAAAGATCTACCATGCAAGGCAGCTGATCAAAGACATGCGTGAGAGGGGGATCTATGTGCGGACTTCTTCGATGAAGGGCATCGCCGAAGAGGCAGGAGGGGCCTACAAGGATATCGACGAGGTGGTTGCGGCCGCCGAGGTCGCCGGCGTCAGCAGGCGTGTCGCCAGGTTCATACCAATCGGCAACATCAAGGGATAGGAGGCCCGGCGAAAGGTGCCCATGTCCTACCGGTATCTCGAAGACATCGCCATTGCGGACGTGGCCTTCGAGGCCTGGGGGAAGACGCGGGAAGAACTATTCACATCCGCGGCAGACGCGCTGACGAATGTCATGGTCGAGGACGTGAAGAGCGTCAGGTCGGTTGAGCACAGGGACATCCACGTCGAGGCAGGGAATCTGGAGAGGCTTCTTTTCGAGTATCTCCAGACTATAATCTTTTACAAGGACGCAGAGCAGCTCCTCTTGCGAGTCCCCAGGGTCTCGATCACGCAGGAAGACAGCTCTCTCGCCCTGGATGCACAGGCGATGGGAGAAAAGATCTCTCCGAACAGGCACGGGCTCCTCGCCGACGTGAAGGCCGTCACCCTCCACCGGTTCGGGGTGAAGGAGACCCCTGAAGGCTGGAAGGCAACCGTTGTCCTCGACATCTGACCGTGTGCAGGCATCCCTTTGAAACAGATCCAAAAGGAGGAATGGAAGATGACCAAAGAGGTCTTTAAAAACGGCGTGAATGTCACGCAGCTTCTCAATACGATCGACCAGATCGACTACAATCCCGAGGTCGCGACATTCGCCTACCGGGCAGACAATACCTGGCTTGGCGGAACCCGCAGCGAGGCAGTCGTGAAGGATTATTACGGAGCGCTCAAAGAAGAGAAGAACCGGGAGCCGCAGATAATCGATATGGACGAGGTGGAGGACCTTCTGGGCGGCGGCAAACAGGTGAGCCCCGCAGAGCTCCTCCTTGTCTCTCTGTCGGGATGCTTCACCAAGACTCTCGTCACCAAGGCCGCATCCCGTGATATCGATCTGAAAAGCGTGAGATCCTGGTATGAGGGCGAAATTGATATGCGGGGGTCTCTGGGGGTAGCCGACGATGTCGATCCCGGGTACCAGAGCATCCACATCGATCTCGTCATAGACGCAGATATCCCCGCGGACCAGAAGCAGGAGCTCGTCGATCTGGCAAAGAGATATTCCCCTGTCTACAACACGATCAGCAGGTCCGTGCCCATCACGGTGGAGCTTCACTGACACAAGGTGAGGCGCTCACGGGATCAGGTGTGCCGTAAACCACTGGGCGGCGAGCTCTGCCACCTCATCGAGCTTGCCGGGCTCCTCGAAGAGATGGGTGGCCCCGGGGATGATCTTCAGGTCTTTTTCGGCCGTCAATGCCTTATATGCCTCCATATTGAGGCTGATGACGACCGTATCTTCGCCTCCGACGATGAGCAGGGTAGGGGCCTTGACCATCGGCAGGATCTCCATGACCAGATCGGGCCTTCCTCCACGGGACACGACTGCCCTGATGTCCACCGATCCTTCGACGGACGCCTTGAGTGCAGCCGCTGACCCCGTGCTCGCGCCGAAATAGCCGATGGGCAGATCACGTGCCGCGGTATTGTCTTTTACCCAGCGGGTCGAGCCGGCCATGCGCTCGGATATGAGGTCGATATTGAACCGGTTGCTGTACACGAGGTCTTCCTGCTCGGTCAGCAGGTCGAACAGGAAGGTTCCGAAGCCGTTTTCCTGGAAGAGGCCTGCAACGTAGTTGTTCCTCGGGCTCAGCCTGCTGCTTCCGGCGCCGTGGGCAAAGATGATGAGCCCTTGCGGGTTTTCCGGTATGACGAGCTCGCCTTCGAGAGACACCTGATCGAGCGGTATTCTGAGGAGCTCCCTTGTTCCCATGGATTTCCTCCTTGCACGTCATTTGTTAAGGAGAGTCCACTTACTCATAAGGTTATAATGGACATGCCGTCTTTACGAACAACCCCGTCTGCGGCCGGGGTCCGGTCTCCGGGTCCAGGCGGATGCCCTGGTGAAATCCCGAAATAACTTGACAATCATCACTTGTGCATTACAGAAAGGAAAAAAGGAGACATGACATGGACAATCAGGACCTCTCAAGGCTGAGCGAGATCAAAGTCGACCAGAAAAACCTCTATCGCGAGGAGGTCTTCACCGACCTCAAGATCGCAACCATCCGTCAGCTCACACCCGTGTTCCCGGACGGTCAGAAGGACGATAAGCGCAAGATCCTGTTTTTCGGCCAGACCCAGATGATGACCCCTGCAGGCTCGCTGCCTGTCCATTTCGAGATAGATGCCAAATCCCTCAAGCAGGCGATGGAAATGTTTCCCGAAGCCGTCCAGAAGGCTGTCCAGGAGCTTGTCGAAAACGCACGGGAGGCTCAGCGCCAGGCGGAATCCCGCATCATCACCCCCGGGTCCGCACAGCGCAGCAAGCTCTTTACGCCGTGACACGCTGCCGACGAGGCATCGAAACTCTTCCGGCAGCTTAAGCCCGCTGCTGCCTGTAATCCGCAAACAGCGCTCAATCGCCGATTCAAGAGATTGATCCAGGGTGAGCACGATTGCGTTTACTCCCATGCACCTCTTGAGGGGGGCGGCAGTTTTCTCATCGAATACGATTTCAACAAATAACCGATCCGATTTCCGGATTATCGCCTCATGCCTTTTCTCTGTAAACTATCCCCATACCCGGCTCGTCTTTAGGGTCAGGAAACGTATGAAAAGAATGACGGCAATTCAAAAAAATATTTCTGCAGAGGACAGGAAAGGAGATCGGGTCATGAAATTGAAGCAGATCGGGGCATGTATCATGAGGAGTCTAGCAGTAATCGCCTGTGCTTTGGCGTACATCTTTGCTGTTTCTTCGCCTGTTTCCGCGGCTACCCAGTGGAATGTGGGGATTTCGGGCGGAAGCGGAGGCATCGACGGGTTCCACCTTTCCATAGGGGAATATTACCGGGTTCCCGAGAGGGAGGTCATCGTCATCCGTGAACGGGGGATCGACGACGAAGAGCTGCCGGTCGTATTCTTCATAGCGGAGAGGGCGCACGTCAAGCCCGGGATCGTTGTCGACCTCAGGCACAGGGGCATGAGCTGGATGGACATCACCCTGCACTTCGGCCTGAGCCCGGAGATCTACTATGTCCCTGTCGGGCATGGGCACCCCTATGGGCATGCCTATGGGTATTACAAAAACCACCCGCGCAAGGATTGGGGCAGGATGCACTTCAAGGATCGGGACATCGTGAACCAGGTGAACCTGAAGTTCATATCCGAGCACCGCAAGTATGCCCCTGAGACCATCATGAAATACAGGTCCGAAGGCCGGAGGTTTGCCGATATCGATCGGAGCATTGGCAGCGAGAAGCATGGCAAGGTTTCGTACAACAATGACCGCAGGGACGACAAGAAGGACCGGAACGGAAACCGTCAGGAAAGGCCGAATCAGGGCCACGGGAATGCCGGAGGCCGCCATCGATAAGAACGAACGGCTGTGAAAACAAACCCTCTTCCCGGCAGATGCGGGAGAGGAAAAGGTGAGGGGCGCATCGCCCCTCACTTCTCGTCTTCCTCCATCAAATCTTTGCGCCAACCCTATTGGATTCCGGATGCACTCCTCGTATAATTTCTTCTTCTATGGTGTGAATAAAGAGAAAGGAGCCCCAAATGAGCAGGGAGGTCTATATCGATGAGGATGAGTGCATTGCGTGCGGCATGTGCCAGGATATCTGCCCCGAGGTGTTCAAGCTCGACGACGCCGAGATGGTCGCAAAGGTGATCAAGCCCCAGGGCGGTCCCGAAGACCTCATCCAGGAAGCCATCGACGCGTGCCCTGTTTCGTGCATCCACTGGAAGGAGTGAGAAGATCGCCTACAGCGCTTCCATCTCTCCGTGCTCAAGGAAGCTGTAATACCCTTTCGCGCTTTGCAGGGTTTTTGAGGTATGGATCGGTTTTGGTCAGCGGTGCCTTTCGCATGGACATAGTATACACCAGTGTGCGGAGGAAATCGTCAGTGCAATAGAGATGGCGCCGGCCCTTCTTCAGCATTGAAGGTCAGGATGAAGATTATTGTACTCCCGGCCTTCTCCCCTGTTCCGGGAAGAGGGCCGGGTTCTGGGCTCAACGAATCATCGTCTCAGATGCTAAAAAGAGCATCAGGACGAACGCAGGTCATCGCCCTCGTGAAGGCTTGGAGTTGCCCTTCCCCTCAAGAGCATGGATCCCGAGAGCCTCCGGGTCAATGAGCTGGAACCGGGCGCCGATGCCGACAGGGCAAGACGAGATGCCGGGATGCAGCACATGGGGATGATCACGAAGAGCAGCAATGAGAGCGGCAGTTCCGCCCGGGAAGACGTCGAGATGAAGCAGGTTCCTCCTCCTCCGCCTCCGCCGTCTTCTGCAATCGGGACGTCACCTGGATTGTTTTTATCCTCATCATTGCCGTCTGTTCCGCCGTTATCTCCTCCGCTGTTATCTCCGTTGTTATCTCCGCCGTTGTCTCCTCCATCATCGCCCTCGTCTCCGCCATCAGTACCTTTGTAGAAGAAATGCTCCACCTCGTCGATGACGGAATCGTTCTCAAAGTCGTATTCCAGACTGGCGAGCTTGCCGTCTGCATTGTAATGGCACAGGTATACCTCATCGATCGTGCCGTCGGCATGATAGTCGATGTCCATCCTTGAGAGCCTGTTCGATGCGTCATAGGAATACAGCTCGATGCGATCGATCGTCCCATTGTTGTCATTGTCGAAGTCGAACCTTTGAGCTCTTCCCGATTCATCATAGGTGAGGGTTCTGACGGCATTGATGCCGATGTCCATGTCGTAGTCCGATTCCTGCCTGATGAACCTTCCCTCGTCGTCGTAATAGAAATAGTCTGTTTGCCCCTTCTGGTCGGTTCCGGGGTAGGTTGTGTCCTGTTTGCACAAGATGCCGGATGAGTCGTACTGGAAATTGATGAGGATAACCCAGCCGGTATCGTTCATGGTTCTCTTTTCCGTTGCAATCCTGCCTGCAGAATCGTACGTGAATTCGAAAACCTGATCGGGTTCTCCATCGTTGTCCAGGTCAACATCCCATTGTACCATCCGGCCCTCAGAATCGTACAGGAGTGAACAGAGGAATTCGATCTGACCGTCCTGCCCGTAGTCTCCCTCCCATTTAATCACTCCGGATGCGGCATAATCAGCCAGCTCGACGTTTCTCGTGACGTAGGGGATCCAGGCTGAGAGGGGGAAAGAAAGAATGATGATAAAGACACAACATACCCTTGCTTTCATAATATTGACCTCCTTAAACAAAATGCATTTCATCTGCAGCCCTTTCGAGGCAAAGACATGCAGATGTTGGCTTCGAATGATTTCTCCGGGAGATTTTCTGCTCCTCCCAAGGCAGGTTCATGCAGAACCTGTATCCCCTTGCCTCCGTAATCACATAACGATACTTCTCTCCATGCTCTCCTTAAGAGCGGCGATAACCTGCTCGTCGGTGGTCTTGTCGAAATATTCGTAGAACTGGCCCACGTCATAGAAGACGGGCGGAGTTTTCAGAACCACGGTCTCGTCGGCAAAATCAGATATCCTTTCGATACCTTCCATGCTTGCCACGGGAACGGCTGCAATGAGCTTCTCGGGCTTTTCTTCCCTGACGGTCCATAGAGCTGCCTGCATGGCCATTCCGCTTGAAAGCCCGTCGTCGGTAATGATCACGGTCCGGCCCGCAAGCGGCACCCTTGGTCTGATTCCCCGGTATTTTTCGATGCTCCAGGCAATCATGGTGTACTGCTTCTCGAGATCTTCCTCGGTATTTTCATACCCTTCGCAGAGACCGGTGAGCACCGGACTTTCCCGGGCAAGGAAGAGCTTTCCATCCTCGTTGATGGCGCCGATCGGGATGTCGGGGTTGCCCGGCTCGCACAGCTTGCGGGCGACCACGACGTCGAGGTCGGCACCGAGAATCCGTGCAATCTCGCTCGCCACCATGACCCCGCACCTGGGTATGCCGAGGACAACGGGCCGACTGCCCGAAAGACCGCAGAGCTCGCCCGCCAGGATACGGCCTGCCTCGGCACGGTCCCAGAAAGGCTCTTCGCTTTGAGAAATGGTCCGGAGTTCTCCCATGATGAACCTCCCACCCTAATAAAAAACGCAATCATTCGCCTTTATTCACAGGGAAGCGGATTCTCTCAGGCAGGGTCAGCGAAGAAATGTATTTACCATATAATATCGGGCGGACCTTTCAATCTCAAGGGAAGGGAGGTTTATCAAGGTTTTATGGGTGCAGCGTACTTTATGGATGCAGCGTTTTCAGGAAGGAGCCTCTCTGGGCAAGGGCGTCCATGGCATGCACGGCCCTGCTCAGCGAGGTGAAGGTCATGACATCGTTCCGGTAGAGCGTGTAGGCGATCTCGTCGGTGAAGGGCCCGTATGCAACGAAGACTATGAAAGGTTTTTTTGTCCGTGCACGGTGGGCCGTGAGGATGTCGATGAGGCCACGGTCAACCCTGGGAGGTGCAAAAAAGGCGATGCAGAATATTATCCCCACGTTGGGGTCGTCTTCAAGGGCCTGCAGGGTTCGTTCCATCATCCCGTTGTCTGCCGACGCAGTCAGGTCGACGGGATTATCCGCTGATGCGAATGCGGGTATGCTCTGCCGTATCCTCGAAACGGTCCGTTCAGACAGGCGGGCCGGAAAGAGGTGCTCCGTATCGGCAATCAGATCGAGGGTGATGATGCCGTAGCCGCCGGCAAAGGTGACGACAGCCACGCCGGGATCAAATACAGGGGGTTCGCGGGAGAGGATCTTGGCAAAGTCGGTGAGCTGCTCCTCGTTCTGTGCGAGGATGATGCCTGCCTGTCTGGCAGCCCCGGTAAAGACCTCTGCGGGAGACGACATCTTGCCCGTATGCGATGCCACGGCGTGGAGGGCCTCTTCGGACCTCCCCGCCTTCAGCACGATTACGGGCTTTACAGGGGTCGTCCTCCTGCAGATATCGATGAACGCGCCTCCGTCCTGGAAGGTTTCCAGATAGAGGGCTATGGAGCGCGCCTGATGGTCGCGGGCAAAGTATTCGATGAATTCGTTCTCACCCATGTCGATCCGGTTTCCCAGGCCGATGAATGCCTTCAATCCCCAGCCGATCACTCCAGAGACGCCCAACGCCTCGATTCCCACCGAGCCGCTCTGGGTGATGAACACCGATTCTCCGGGCTCTGCAAACATCCTGTCACCGTGCTCGACAAAGACGGTGTCGAGCCCCGTACCGGGGATGAAGACCCCGAGGGTATTGGGGCCGAGGACCCTCGTGCCTTTTGCCGAGACCCTCTGCCTGAGCTCCTCTTCCAGGCGCTCTCCTTCCGTGCCCGTTTCCGAGAAGCCGCTCGCCGGGATGATGACCGCCCTGAAATTTTTATCAGCGCATCTCTTTGCCGCCTCAACGGCCTTGCGGGCCTCGACCGCGATGACGGCGAGGTCGATGGAGTCGGGGAGGTCGGCGATATCCCTGCAGGCGGGTCTTCCCATGATCTCGCTCTCGTTCCGGCTCACGAGAAAAAGCCTTCCCTGCCAGCCGGCAAGGTACTGGAGGATCCTGTTTCCGACCTTGTCGCCTCTGGAGGTCGCACCGATGAGGGCAAGGGTTTCGGGATGAACGAAGGGGCCTGCAGCCTTCACCACGTCCTGTGCTGAGCTTGTTGGTTCATCCACTGTGTCTCCGAGTCTCATCAAGGCCGCCTCGTCATTCTTAATCCGAACTCGTGAACCGTACGATCTCCCATGTCATTCCCATTCTCTCCCCTGTCATCCCCGTGAAAACGAGGATGACAGAGGAGGGAACGATTCGCTCCATAAGGATTCCTCATCATGAACGATTCCCAAAATCGGCGTCCATGAACCCTTTGGAAATTCCCCCCTCACCCTCAGTAGGACCGGTGAGGGTGAGGGGGTGAGGGCGTGGGATTCCGTTTTCATTCCCTAGGAGACGTTTCACGTACTCCCTGAGCACCTTCCCGGTCTGCCGCCGGAAGAGGAGCCTTCTCCGCATCGAACGTGTCCGCCGTGACTCCCAGTGCCTTGAGCTCGTTCTTCTTGATCCTGAAGGTCTCTGTTCTCGGGAAGTCTTCGACGATCCGGATGTATCGAGGGACGGCATACTTCGCCAGCCTGTCTTTGAGGAACTCCCGCAGTTCGGCAGGCGTGAGGCTCTCGCCTGCCACGACGCTTACCGAGGCCATGATCTCGTCCTCGGTGAGCTCTGACGGGATGCCGTAGACCGCGCATTCGAGAACGCTCTCGTGTGTGAGGATGACCTTTTCGACCTCGTAGGCCGATACGTTTTCCCCGCGCCTCCTCATGGAGTCGGTCTTGCGGCCCACGAAATAGAGGTATCCCTGTCCGTCCCGGTACATGTAGTCGCCGGTGTGCTCCCATTCACCCCGTGTCTTCGATTCGCTGGCTTCGGGGTTTTTGTAGTACTCGACAGAGCTCTTCCGGTCGCCCGAAACCTTGAAGAGAAGCTCGCCCGTCTCGCCATCGGGGACATCTCTCCCGGCATCGTCGACGAGCCGGATATCCGACCCGATAGGCAGGCCGACCGATCCCTTGGGGGCATTGCCCAGGTTCATGAGCGTGCCCGAGCCGTCGACCGATCCGTACGCCTCCCAGAGCTTCACGTTGTACCTGGTCTCGAAGGGCTCCCACATATCAGCGGGGCAGCCCGCCGAGATGACCCGCGAGACCGTGTGGCTCCTCTCGAGCGGGTGGGTCGGCTGCTTGAGGAGGATGGGGATCATGGCGCCTATGGTGTTGAAGATCGTGGCCTTCGACCGGCAGATCTCGTCCCAGAACCGGCTCGCGCTGAACTTCTTGCTCAGGGCGACGGTCGATCCTGCCATGAGCGAGGTCGTCGTGGTGACGAAGAGCCCGTTGCCGTGAAACAGGGCCAGCGGCGTGTAGTAAATCGAATCGGGGGTGAGGATGATGGAGGCGAGCAGGCCGAGCTTCGTGACGAGGTTCTTGTTGTAGCGGGACACGACGCCCTTCGGAAGGCCGGTCGTTCCCGACGTGTACATGATGAGGAGGAGCGAGTCGGGGTCGAAGGACACCTCCGGCTTCGTGCCGGGCATATCCTCATAGGCCTTCCTCAAGTCGAGCATGCCGTCGGGGACGGCGAAGCCCGCCGGCGCTTCGAGGGTGTTGACGATGACTTTCCTGATTTTCGGGGTAAGCCCCGCGACGCTCCGGTAGAGGTCTATCTTGTCGTGATCGACGACGAGAAACCCGGTATCGCTGTTGTCGATGATGAAGCCGAGCCCTTCACCGCGAAGGCCCGTGTTCACGGGGTTGACGTACATGCCGATCTTCTGGATGCCGAAGAAGACGTCGAGGAACTGGCTCGAATTCCCCATGAGCATGGCCAGCCCGTCTCCCGGCTTTGCACCGACCGAGATGAGATAATTCGCGACCCTGTTTGCGTTGTCGTCCATCTCCCTGTACGTCACGAAGCGGTCTTCGTAGACGAGGTACAGAAAAGGCTTCTCCCCGATGACCGCTGCCTTTTTTTCGAGCTCGATTGACCAGTATGTCGTGTCCTCTGCCATATACCTGTCCTTTCTCCTTGTATTTACGTTCGGCCTGGGGATGCATACCCTGGATCAGAGTCTGGGCGGGATCGCCGGTCCTTCGTCCATCTGCTTGAAGTAGCCGGTGAACCGGTAGGGTGACTTCATCCGGATCGATCCCGTGGGACAGATGGCCACGCAGTCGCCGCAGAATGCGCACTGGTTATCCTTGAAGGCCTGCATCTTCGGGACCTTGTCGTCCATGACGATACTTTTTGCCGGGCAGGCCCTGGCACAGATCGCGCAGCCGGTGCACCTGTAGTAGTCGAACTCCACCTCGCCGAAGTGCATGTGATCCGGATTGTTATAGGTAGGTATTCGGAACCTGTCGATAAATCCGAACTTCATCATAAACGATTCTCCTTCAATAGATGGTCTTTGAGCCGCCGTCCTCGAACCACTCGACCGCGTGCGTCTGCCGGGCGACCATACCGTCCGGGTTGCCTTGAGGCCATCCGATGGCGAGTGAGTTCGCGAACTTGTAGGGGAAAGAGATGCCGAGCTTCTTTTTCCACGTCGGGTTGAGGTCGAGGGCGAGCTTGGCGAAGCCGACCCAGCAGGTTCCGAGACCCATGCTGTGGGCGGCGATGACCATGTTCTGGCCGGCGATGCCGCAGTCGAGGTCCGGGCTCGAAACGCCTCTGACATCCTTGAGGATGACGATGACCGTGGGCGCACCGTGCCAGAGGGTCAGCTTGCCTTCGGCCATCAGGCTCACGGCGGTAAACGGCATGGGATGGAGCTCATTGTGCCTGAGGCGGATCATGAGCTTTGCCAGGGGCCGAAGCCAGGAAAACCCCTCGCGCCGGTAGTCGAGCATGTTGCTGAACATCCTGCACGTGCCCACCACCGTGTCCGTGATGCCGCCTATGATCTCGGGGTCGCGCAGCACGATGAACTTCCAGGGCTGGGCATTGCCCGCCGAGGGTGCGAACCTGCCCGCCTCGAGGATCCTTCTTATCATGAACTCGGGGACCTGCTCTTTCCTGTAGAGCCTCACGCTCCTGCGGCTGAAGATCACCTTTTCGGTCTCCGTGAACTCCCTTTGCAGCCTCTCCAGATTGTCAGTCTGCATCGGCTCTATCATACCGACCTCCTTCACACCTTTTCGAGAATATGGATGGCCATGGCAGCCTCTCCCTGGCCGAGGAACCCT
>Ga0116185_1004838_pt1 | contig 10817 bp, 8 predicted proteins | sample AD_JPNNA7_MetaG_FD_89754 | JGI IMG/M metagenome (GOLD analysis project Ga0116185, IMG submission 89754) | Active sludge microbial communities of municipal wastewater-treating anaerobic digesters from Japan - AD_JPNNA7_MetaG | ecosystem: Engineered > Bioreactor > Anaerobic > Digestate | place... | reverse complement strand
TCCTTGGCCTCCTCTCTCTGGGTTGCGAGCCCCGAGAAGGATAACCGAGTTCCCCGATGCGCTTCTACTTTTCCACCGTTACGTGCTCAGACACTGTTGGGATAGCAACCAAAAATGGAAAACCGACAACCGAGAACCGATCAATAAGCGGCCAAGCCCGGAACCGTACCGGCGAACCCCATCTCTGGCGTTGCTCGGTTGCTCATTGTCGGTTGTCGGTTTCACAGTGCCGCGGAGTGCCCGGTGGATGATCTGATCCGCGATCTGCAGAAGCGCATTGCGGGCGAGGTCCGCTTCGACCGGATGTCCAAGGTGCTGTACAGCACCGACGCCAGTATCTACGAGATCGAGCCGCTGGGGGTCGTGATCCCCCGCACGGCCGACGACGTCGCCGCGGCCGTGGATGTGTGCGGCCGGCACGGTGTCGCCATCGTGCCGCGCGGCGCCGGCACGTCCCTCTGCGGCCAATCCATCGGGCGGGCGGTGATCCTGGACGTGTCCAAGCATCTCAACCGGGTGCTCGAAGTGAACGTCGAGGAGCGCTGGGCGCGCGTCCAGCCCGGCGTCGTCCTCGACGAGCTGAACGCCCAGCTTCTGCCTCACGGACTCTGGTTCGCTCCGGACGTCTCTCCCAGCAACCGCGCCACGCTCGGCGGCATGATGGGAAACAACTCGTCCGGTGCCCGCTCCATCGTGTACGGTCGAACCGGCGAGCACGTGCTCAAGCTGTCCGTGGTCCTGCCCGACGGCCAGATCCTGGAGGCGCGGCCCCTCCCCGACGCGGATCTCCAACGCGTCCTGGCCGCCGACACGCGTGAGGCCGATCTGTGCCGCACGCTCCACCGCCTGGTCACGACCCACCGGAGCGAGATCCTCGCGCGCTACCCCAGGATCCTGCGGCGGGTGGGCGGGTACGCCCTGGACGAGTTTGTCAACGGCAAGCCGTTCAACCTAAGCCGGATCCTGGTCGGCTCCGAGGGTACCCTGGCCACCACGCTGGACGCCACCATCAACCTGGAACCGCGACCCAAGGCGAGCCAGATCGCGTTGATGGTGGTTCACTACCGGACCATAAGCGAGGCGCTGGAATCCACGGCCGAGATTTTGACCACGGGACCGACGGCCGTCGAGCTGGCCGACAAGTACATCCTCGACCTCACCCGCAAGTCGTTGGAGTACGCGCGGCAGATGTCCTTCGTCCAGGGGGATCCGGGCGCCCTGCTTTTCGTGGAATACTGCGGGGAGACACGACAGGAGCTCGCCGACAAGCTGGATCGCCTGCAGGCGCGGCTGGCGCGACACGGCATCGGCACGGCCGTCACCCGTGCCGTCGCCCCCGAGGAACAGCAAAAGATCTGGAAGGTCCGGAAGGCCGGCATGGCGCTGCTGTTGGGGATGATCGGCGACCGGAAGCCCATCGCGGGCATCGAGGACACCGCCGTCGCCCCCGGGCGTTTGGCCGAGTATCTCCGGCGCCTGGACGACATCGTGCGCTCCCACGGGGCCGAGGCGGCCTATTACGGGCACGCCTCGGTGGGCTGCATCCACGTCCGGCCGATCCTCGACTTGAAGCGCGACCCCGAGGTCGAGACGCTGCGGGCCATCGCGGAGCAGGTCAGCGATCTGGTCATGGAGTTCGGTGGCGCCATGAGCGCCGAGCATGGGGACGGTCTGGCCCGCTCCTGCTGGAATGAGAAGCTCTTCGGGCCGACGCTGTACCGGGCCTTCCGTGAACTCAAGGCGGCCTTCGATCCGCGCGGGGTCATGAACCCCGGCAAGATCGTCGACGCGCCCCCCATGACCGCCAACCTGCGGTACGGCGGCAGCTACAGGGCGCGCCAGGTGAAGACCTACTTCCGGTTCGCGCACGCGGGCGGCTTCGACCGGGCCGTGGAGATGTGCAACGGGGCCGCGGTCTGCAGGAAGACACTGGAGGGGACCATGTGCCCCTCCTACATGGTCACGCTGGAGGAGGAGCACTCCACGCGCGGACGCGCCAATGCGCTGCGCGCGGCCATCAACGGCCACTTGCCCGCCGAGGCCCTGACGTCGCCGCGGATGTACGAGGTCTTCGACCTCTGTCTGGAGTGCAAGGGGTGCAAGGCCGAGTGCCCGTCCAACGTGGACATGGCCAAGCTGAAGTACGAGTTTCTGGCCCAGTACTACGCACGGCACGGCACGCCGCTTCGGGCCCGACTCTTCGGCCACATCGAGACGCTGAACCGGCTGGGGTGCGCGTGCGCTCCGGTCTCCACCTGGGTTGCCAATAGCGCACCGGCGCGCTGGCTGCTCGAACGCCTCGTCGGCATCCACCGGAACCGGCAACTGCCCCCCTTCGCCCGCGAGACGTTTCCGCGCTGGTTCGCGCGGCACGCCCGGCGGCGCGGAACCACGTCTGCGGCGAGCGGCGGGCGCCGCGGGCAGGTGGTGCTCTTCCATGACACGTACACGACCTACAATTACCCCGAACTCGGCAAGGCAGCCGTGAAAGTGCTGGAGGCGGCGGGATTCGAGGTGCTCCTGGCCGACAAGAAATGCTGCGGCCGCCCCATGATCTCCAAGGGCCTGCTCCGGCAAGCCCGGGAGAACGCCGCCTACAACGTGGACCGGCTCTCGCGGTATGCCGAGCAGGGCATCCCGATCATCGGTTTAGAGCCGAGCTGCGTCCTCACGTTTCGCGACGAGTACCCCGACCTGATCGACGACCCCCGGGCCGAGCGGCTCGCCAAGGGAACCTTCCTGATCGAGGAGTTTCTGGCCGGTCTGCACGAGCAGGGGCGGCTCCGCCTGCCGCTCCGACCCGCGGCGGCGTCCCTCCTGCTGCACGGCCATTGCCATCAGAAAGCCCTCGTCGGCTCCAGCCCCAGCCTCCGGGTCCTCCAGCTCCTGCCCGAGGCAACGGTTGAAGAAGTGGATTCCGGCTGTTGCGGCATGGCCGGATCCTTTGGGTACGAGAAGGAGCACTACGAGATGTCTCTGGCCATCGGGAACCGCCGCCTCTTCCCCGCCATCAAGGCCAAGGGGCCCGAATGGGAGATCGTGGCCGCCGGCGTGTCCTGCCGCCAGCAGATCGCCCACGGCACAGGCCGCCGCGCCAAGCACCTGGTGGAGGTCCTGGCCGAGGCGTTGCCATAGCCGGGTGGCGTGCGCGGGCGCTGGTGGGTGTTTCCCCGGGGCTGGCGTAGTGGGAAATAGTCGGTGGTGGCGGCGCCCGCCTGGATCAACCCGTTTTGCGAAAGGAGGTACGCGGGTATGGCAGCAGCGTGTTGCGGACTGAAGCTCGGCGCAAAAGTGCCGGACTTCCAACTGACGACGTACGACCCGGTGAAGGACGACTTTGGCACGTTCAGTATGCAGGAGCAGATCAACAACAAGCGCTGGACCATCCTGTTTTTCTATCCCGCCGACTTCACATTTGTCTGAGCCACCGAATTCGCTGCTCTGGCAGAGCAGCACGAGCGGTTCGTGCGCATGGGCTGCGACATCGTCACCGTCAGCACGGACACGCAGTTCGTCCACCTGGCATGGAAAAAGAGCGAGAAGGAGCTGGCCAACGTCCGGTACCCCATGGCCGCGGACCCGACCGGCACGGTCTCCCGCATGTTCGGTGTGTACGACGACGCCACCGGGCTGGCACTGCGCGGGGTCTTCATCGTCAATCCGGAAGGCACACTGCTCAACGCGGAGATCAATTTTTACAACCTCGGCCGCAACATCGACGAACTTCTCCGCAAGTTCAAAGCCAACATCTATATGAGCCGAAAAACCAACGAGGTCTGTCCCTCCAAATGGAAGGACGAGGGCGATAAGACCCTGGTCAACCCCGGCGCCAAGATGGTCGGCAAGGTGCACGAGGCCTTGCAAGTGTAGACGGCTGCCGTCCGACGAGACCGCGGGCGAGCCCGCCCGCGGTCTCCCGTATTCCCACCCCGCCCCTTGATCTGCCCGCATGCTTGCCGGGACGCTCTTCCCCGCCTAGAATCGTCCCGGCGTACGACGACCCCCCAGCGTGTGCTGGTCAGCCACGGGAGGGATCTGGTCATGTCGTGGTCCTCGGCCATACGGCGCCTCGTGTCCCGCGCCGACGCGCTTCCCGGACGGAAGGAGCGCTTGGGCGTTCCCGCCGCGCACTTCGTCAACGGCAACCGCCTGGAGCCGCCGTTCCCCGCCGGGTTGTCTCTCGCTCTATTCGGCATGGGCTGTTTCTGGGGGGCGGAGCGGTGTTTCTGGCAGCGGGAGGGCGTCCACTCCACCGCGGTCGGGTACGCGGGCGGCTTCACGCCGAATCCCACATACGAGGAGGTGTGCAGCGGACGGACCGGCCACGCCGAGGTGGTGCGGGTGGTCTTCGATCCGGCGGCGGTCTCGTACAACGCTCTCCTACGGATCTTCTGGGAGAGCCACGACCCCACGCAGGGCATGCGGCAGGGCAACGATATCGGAACGCAGTACCGGTCGGCGATCTTCGCGTACGGCGCGGTCCAGCGCGCGGCCGCAGAGACCTCGCGCGCCGCCTATCAGCGCGCCCTCGCGGCGGCCCGCCGCGGCGAGATCACCACCGAGATCGCCGACGCGCCCGAGTTCTACTACGCCGAGGCATACCACCAGCAGTACCTGGCCAAGAACCCCGGCGGCTACTGCGGCCTCGGCGGGACCGGCGTCGCCTACCCCGCCGGCGCCGTTTCGGCCTCGTAACCCGACAAGGACAGCAACCGTTTACCGCCGGGGCACCACCCGGCGTCGCGCCGGGGAGACCCGGGCGACGGATGGGGAGATCCGACGATCGGGGGATAGAGACCGGCGGGAGCGCCGCGTCGGCCCTGTCTCCCGCTGTCCTTGCCGCCCCCTCCCCGGATCCGCAGATCCTTGACACGGGGCGCCGCGCCGCGTACATTATGCTTCATTGCATTATGTAGATCTGCATAATGCCGATCGGCGTCACGCGGAGATGCCATGCAGAACCCCTTCCGGTTCGGCTCGGTCGTGAGCGGTGACGATTTCGCCGACCGGCGGCGGGAGCTGGCGGAACTGGGACGCGAACTCGCCGGAGGCCAGCACGTCTTTCTCCTCTCGCCCCGCCGCTACGGGAAGACATCCCTCATCCTGACCTTGCTGGATCGGCTCCGCGCCCAGGGCCTCCTGACCGCGTACGTGGACGTATTTCGCGCCACGACCGCCGCACAGCTGCTGGAGCTCATGGCGCAGACCGTCCTCCGCGGCGTCGAGTCCCGGCCCGAGCGCGTCCTGCGCCTGGCCGCGGACCTGCTCGGCAAGCTGCGCCCGCAGGTCGGAACCGACCCGCGCGGTAAGCCCACGCTCTCGCTGGAGATCGGCCACTCGCCCCGTAGCGTCCTGGCGGTGCGGGAAGAGGTGTTGGCGCTCCCGGAGGAGCTCGCCAAAAAGCGCGGGCGCCGCCTCGTCCTGGTCTTCGACGAGTTTCAGGAGATCCAGCGCTTTCCCGGCGTCGGTTTGGAAAAGGCCATGCGGTCGCACTTTCAGACCCATCGGCACGTCGGCTATCTGTTCGCGGGTTCGCGCGAGAGCGCCCTTCGCGACATGGCCAGCCGGGAGCGGGCCCCCTTCTACAAGTTCGGCCGTCTGGTGGCCCTCGGCCCGATCGCCTCGCAGGAGTTCGTGCCCTTTCTGCAAGTCCGGTTCAAACGCGGCCACCTGCGGCTCTCCGCCGAGGTTGGGGACGCCATCCTGGCCGCGGCCGACGATGTCCCCTACAACGTCCAGCGGTTGTGCCACCAGTTATGGGTGCGCCGGGCGGGAAAGGCGGACCGGATCGCGGAGCGGGACATCGGCGACGCCATCGCCGGCATCGTGGAGCAGGACGCGCCCCACTTCAACGTCGGCTGGGATCGCCTCTCGCTGCACCAGCGGCAGGTGCTACAGGCTATCGCCCGCTCCGGCGGCCGTAACGTGTTCGCCGGCGAGTTTTTGACGGCTCACCGCCTCGGTTCCCATTCCTCCGTCCAGACGTCCCTTCGGCAGCTCTTGAAGGAGCAGGTCCTGGCCAAGACGGGGGGAGAATATCGGTTTGCCGACCCGTTCTTCCGCGAGTGGGTCACCCTCCGACTCCCCTGACTCGCCCGCACCTCCCATATAGGGGACGTCCATAAAATTATAAAAATCGTTTTTCCGCCCAACCGCTGCGTCCCGCGTGCGCGCCAACGCTTCCGGCACCTGACCCATAACAACGCCAACATCAATTTCTCACCACGCTCCTTCGAACCGCAGAGTGTCGGTTCCGGGGGGACAACGCCGTTGCGCCGCACGGACAGGCGAGAGGAAGAAATTTATGATTTTATGGACGTCCCCGATTTCTTTGCGGGGGAATGAGGGCGAGGTGGACGCGCTGCGAACAGGAGCCGCCGGATCGCACCAGGCGCGCCGCTCTTACGTCGCGGATTCGAAGAAGGCTTTTTTGAGTTTCCGGCCCAGGATGTCGCGCTTGGCGGGACTGAGGCGGTCCAGGAAGAAGAGGCCGTTCAGGTGGTCCAACTCGTGTTGGAAGATGCGCGCCAGCAGATCGCGGCCCTCGACCTCGAGCGGCCGGCCCTCCCGGTCGAGACCGCGCAGCACCATGCGACGGGCGCGAACGACTGTCTCGCGGAACTCCGGGATCGACAGACACCCCTCCTCATTTGCAAACTCGCCATCGCTCTCCACGACCTCGGGGTTGATCACCACCAGCAGCTTGGAGGGATCATGGCTGTCCGTCGGATTGGCGACGAAGAGGCGGTGTGGGCTGCCCACCTGGTTGGCGGCCAACCCCACCCCGGGGGCGGCGTACATCGTCTCCACCATGTCGTCGATGAGTTGTTGCAGTTCCCCGTCCAGCTCGGTGACCTCCCGGGTGCGCTGCCGCAGAATCGGGGTCCCATACGTGACGATCCGTCGCGGAGCCATCCCGTCCTCAGGCCAAGGGTAAACCCGCCGATGCGTTCAGGTCCCAGCCGGCCCGCTCACCGCGTTGCAGGCGGACCGCCCCCGCCGCCGCGATCATGGCGGCATTGTCGGTGCAGAGACCCGGAGGGGGGATGAACAGGTCAAATCCCTCGGCCTCCGCTTCCGCCTTGAGGGCCCGGCGCAGGGCGCCGTTGCAGGCCACGCCACCCGCCACCACCAACCGCTCGACGCCGGCCGCGCGGGCCGCCCGCATCAGCCGCTCGATCAGCATGTCCACCACCGCTTGCTGGAAGCTGGCGCAGATATCCCGGATCTCCTGCGGGCCCGGCGCCTGCGCCGGCCGCGCGTTGGGGCCGTATCCTTTCAAGTAGTGCACGACCGCCGTCTTGAGACCACTGAAGCTGAAGTCCAGGCTGCCGTCCCCCACGGACGCGCGCGGGAACGCGATGGCGTCAGGGTCCCCACCCTCCGCCTGGCGCTCGATCACGGGCCCGCCCGGATACCCCAGACCCAGCAGCTTGGCCACCTTGTCGAAGGCTTCGCCTGCAGCGTCGTCCCGCGTCCGACCGAGTCGGCGATAGGTGCACTCCGCCGGGACGTGGTACAGGTGCGTGTGGCCGCCGGAGACCACCAGCGCCACAAAGGGGTTGGTCAGATTCGGAGCGTCCAGTTGCGCCGCAGCGATGTGACCCTCCAGGTGGTTCACCCCCACCAGCGGGAGCTTCCGGCTGTACGCGATGGCCTTGGCCACCGACACACCGACGAGCAACGATCCCACCAGTCCCGGCCCGGCGGTCACGGCGATGGCGTCGATGTCGGCCAGCGCGATCCCGGCGTCGGCGAGTGCGCGCCGGATGACCGGCGTGATGACCTCGACATGCCGCCGCGAGGCCAGCTCCGGCACGATGCCGCCGTACATCGCGTGCACCTCGACCTGGGAGGCCACCACCGTGCTGCGCAGCTTGCGGCCGTCCTCCAGGACGGCGGCCGCCGTCTCATCGCACGAGCTTTCGATGCCGAGGATCAAACGCATGGGCAACCGTTCGGCGGTTCGATGGTTCGGCGGTTCGGCCGTTCGGGGGTTCTCGTCGAACAGCCGAACCGTCGTACCGTCGAACGCTGTCTTTCTTAACTGCTGGCCTTCGCGGCCGCCGCGGGCGAGGCCCCGTTTTTTTCCAGGATGCGCGTCGCCTTCAGGATCTCCATAGCGCGCTGGAGCTGGACGTCCTTCTGGGGATCCGCAACCTCCCGGCGTCCGATCTCAATCCCCTCGCCTTCCTGGTCGCCGATTTTCTGGTCGCGCGGCGACTTCCCCTGCAGCAACTGCTCCCGCGCCTGCTGCTCGGCGGGGGTCAGGGGCTTGGCTTCCGGTCTGGGGAGTTCCACGACGATATCCGGTACAATCCCGGACCCGTGGATCGACCGCCCCTTGGGGGTGAAATACTTGGCCGTCGTCAGCCGCAGGCCCGAGCCGTCCGACAGCGGAATCACCGTCTGCACCGAGCCCTTCCCGAAGGTCTTCGTTCCCAGAATCACGGCGCGCTTCCAGTCCTGCAGCGCCCCCGCTACGATCTCCGACGCGCTGGCCGAGCCGCCGTTCACCAGCACCACCATGGGTAGCTTGGGAAATCCGCTGGCGTGCTCTGCCGTGAAGCGGAGATCCTGGTCCTTCTGCCGGCCCCGCGTGTAGACGATGAGCTGCCCCTTGTCCAGGAACATGTCGCTCACCGCCACGGCCTGGTTCAACAGTCCGCCCGGGTCGTTCCGCAGGTCCAGGATCAGCGCGTTGCTGTTGCTTTTCTGCGCTTGCTCCAGGGCGCGCTCGAGGTCCTTGGACGTCCGCTCTTGGAACGAGGCGATGCGGATGTAAAAGATCCCGTCGCCGAGCTCTTTCTGGCGGACGCTCTTGACCTCGATCACCTCCCGGACGAGCGTGACGTCGAAGGGCTCGAGTTGTCCCTCGCGCAGGATGCTGATGGTCACCTTGGACCCCTTGGGGCCGCGGAGCCGCCGCACGGCGTCCATCAGGGTCAAATCCTTGGTGAATTGGCCTTCGATCTTGACGATCCGGTCGCCGGGATGGATCCCAGCGCGATCCGCCGGGGTGCCCTCGATGGGGGCCACCACCGTGAGCATACGGTCCTTCACCGTGATCTCGATGCCCAAGCCGCCGAAGCTGCCCTGGGTTTCGACCTGCATCTCGCGGAAAGCGTCGGGTGACATGAAAGAACTGTGGGGATCCAGCGTCTCGAGCATCCCCTTGACGGCGCCGTAGATCAGCTCTTTCGAGTTCACGTCATCCACGTAGTTGGATTGCACCAGCGAGAGAATCTCGGTGAACACCTTGAGCTTCTCGTAGGTATCCTCGATCGCCGTGGTGCCGTGCTGGACGCCTCCGCTGAAGATCAGAAGCACCAGGGTGGCGACGACGACAAAGCCTTTCGTCCAACGGGTCCTCGATTCGGAACGCATGCGTCAATCCTCCGTCGTGAACGGCGCCATCGCCCGACGCACCGCCCAGCCCGCGCGCCCCCGGTTCGCTCCTCGGCCCACCCGCTTCCCCGGCCGCCACGGCTCCGGGTGCGCGCCTCGGAGCGTCCTCCCCGCGTTCAGCGGGGCTGCAACCAGACCAGCGGGTCCTGCGGCTTTCCTTTGTGTCGCAGCTCGAAATACAGTTGCGGGCCCTCCAGCGACCCGCTGTCTCCGACCCTGGCGATGACCTGGCCGCTGGAGACGGACTCGCCCGTCTTGATCAGGATGTCCGAGGCGTGCGCATACAGCGTGAAATAGCCGCTGCCGTGGTCTAGGATGACCAGGCGTCCGTACCCCTTGAACCAATCCGCATAGATGACCGTCCCGTCCGCCACCGCCACGATGTCTCGTCCCTGAGGGGCCGTGATCTCGATCCCGCGGTTGAACGTGACCGTGCGGAACCGCGGGTGCTCTTGCCGGCCGAAGGTGGAGGCCAGCGTCCCGGTCGCCGGCCAGGGGAGCGCACCCCGCAGCCGCTCGAACCGCCCGTCGTCCGGGAGCTCCAGCGACTCTTCGAGTTCCGTACCGGCGCCCTGGCCGCGCGCACCCTCCCGCTTCGGCGCTGCGCGGCTCGCCCGCCGCTGCCGCTCCTCTTCGCCCTGCAGTCGCGCGATGAGCGCCTGGAGGTCCTTGGCGGACTTCTCCAGCTCCTTGATGGCGGCCAGGTGGCCGGCCTTGTCCTCGCGGACTTTGGCGAGGAGGACGCGGTACTTCCGCTGCTCCTCCACGATCTGATTGCGCGTGGCCGCGGCCTTCGCGGTCGACTCGGCAACCTCCTTTTTGTACCGCGCGAACTCGGCCCGCTTCTCCGACAGGGAGGTCAGGCTGGTATTGTATGTCTGGATCAGCCGCTGATCCTGGGCGGCCAGCGCGGAGAGATACTTGAGGCGCCGACCGGCACCGGAGAAATCGTCCGCCGAGAGGAGCACCCCCACGTACCCCATTCTCCCCTGTTTGTACATGGCCCGCAGGCGCTGGCGCAGGAGACTCCGGGTGCGCTGCAGCCGCGCATCGGTGCCCTCGATGTCCCGCGACAACCGCACGATCCGCTGCGAGCTTCCGCGCAGCTTGGCGTCCAGGTCTTTCAAGAGCCTGGTCTTGTTCTTGAGGTCGTCCTCCAGCGCCGACAGTTCCCGCGAAAGGGATTCCTCCTTCCGACGCGCCTCCTTGACCTTCTGTCGCTCTCGACCCAGCTCGCGCTGGACCTCCTTGAGCTGATCGCGGCTCTCCTGGGATCGCGCGCTCTTCCCCTCGGTGCTGCCGGCCAGGGCCGCCGCCGCCGACAACAGCACGGTCGCCGCGAGGGCGGCCGCGCGCCGCGCGAACCCGCGTCCCCGGCCGCCGCCGTATCCGCGCAACGCCATCCTCCC
>Ga0116185_1004836_pt1 | contig 10819 bp, 11 predicted proteins | sample AD_JPNNA7_MetaG_FD_89754 | JGI IMG/M metagenome (GOLD analysis project Ga0116185, IMG submission 89754) | Active sludge microbial communities of municipal wastewater-treating anaerobic digesters from Japan - AD_JPNNA7_MetaG | ecosystem: Engineered > Bioreactor > Anaerobic > Digestate | place... | reverse complement strand
CCCCTCCAACGGAGGGGTGGTGCGAAGCAACAGGGTGGGTGTAGTTTATTCCGTCATTCTGAGCGGTGTTTTCCCGCGTGAGAATCTCATCTTTAAATCCTTTTAAAAGACAAAAGATGAGACCCTCACGCCCTCAAAAAGCGAGGGCTCAGGGTGACGGCATTTTAAACTGTTCACCACTCACTCATCACCTTATTTTCAAGATAATTGATTAAACACTCGATTTGGCTCCGCTGATTAAAAAATCTCAAGTATCTTTACCACTTCCTAAATCTATAATACGATAATTATAACAATTTATTACCAAGGTTTGATAAAGAAGGTCTTGATAACTCTCATTTTGGTCATATAAATGAGTATGTCCATGAAGATGATATTTGGGTTGAAATTTTTTAATCATATGATTAAATATTTTAAAACCTTTGTGAACTGGATCATCGCTTTCATGAATACCACTGGGAGGAGAATGAGTGATTAAAATATCAAGATAACGGTGGTAACGCATTTTTGACCAGTACAACTGAGGTAAGAGAGCAAGATATTTATGATACATAGCTTTTTGGGTATATTGGTGGATATTGCCATTATACCAAAGGGATCCTTCCAAGCCAGCGAGAATGACGCCTTGAAAGTTGATAACTTTTCCATCTAAATTATAACCACCTGCCAAACTTTTTTTCCCGGCAGAGGGATCATGGTTTCCATGAACAAAGGATAAAGGGACGTTGAGATTGCTGACGATAAAATCCAGGTAATGTTCGGGCAGGTCTCCGCAAGAGACAACGCAACTCACATTCTGAAACCGATCCCGACAAAAATTGCTATAAACTCGTGGGTCAATATGATCACTCACGGCTAAAATCTTCATCCCGATTATTATACCTAAAGGATTTATTTTTGATAAGTAATTAAGGTTATTTTAAACCATTCGGAATGAGTTTTATTCCAAAAGGGTTAACCAAAGGTAGGATGGAGAATACTTCAAAAAAGCTCTTTTCTTCATGGGTTAGTTGAATTAAAAAGTTGGTTTTTCTCAATTCAAAATGGAGAGAAGATGTATTTTTTAGGTAATTGTGTCCTTAATGTTATAATGCTGAATGAAATCTTGTAGGAAGGAAATGAGAAATTGGTATGAACGAAAAGCATCATTATGGAGTAGTGGATAATCTTGATAAATTATTTTTAGTTTTACCAGAACATATTCTGAAAGCTCTTGAGGAAAAAGAAAACTCTGATGAGTTAATAGAAATTGTTATGGATTTAGGTCGGCCCCCGGAAGCGCGGTTTACTAATGGTTTTTGCATTCTTATTGAAAATCCTGTGGAAAGAAGTGATATTGAATATACCCTGGGTAGGGTGGGTATGTTTACCCGGGATAACCGGGCTGGTATTGAGAGGACTCTCCATCGTATTTCATGCATCCGGAATCGGGTTGGAAATGTGGTTGGCCTCACTTTGCGAGTAGGGCGTGCAGTTTATGGGACCATTGATATCATTCGGGATATTATCGTATCAGGGAAAAATATCCTATTTTTAGGACCGCCAGGAGTTGGAAAAACTACCAAACTCCGTGAGGTCGCTCGAGTATTGAGTGATGAATTTCAAAAAAGAGTCATTGTTGTCGATACGTCCAACGAAATTGCTGGTGATGGTGATATTCCCCATCCAGCCATTGGACGAGCACGTCGAATGCAGGTACCGTCACCAGAAAGACAACATGATGTGATGATTGAAGCAGTTGAAAATCACATGCCAGAAGTAATAATTGTTGACGAGATCGGTCGCGAAGAAGAAGCCCGAGCGTGCCGAACCATTGCCGAAAGGGGTGTCCAGCTAATTGCCACTGCTCATGGGAATTCCCTACGGAATCTTTTATTAAACCCAACTCTTACTGACTTAGTAGGAGGTATTCAATCGGTAATCCTTAGCGATGAGGAATCACGACGTCGGGGAACCCAAAAAGCCATATTAGAACGCAAGGCAATTCCAACTTTTGATGTTGTGGTGGAACTCAGAGATCGTGATACTTTAGGAGTCTATCGAAATACTGCTGAAGCAGTTGACGTTATTTTAAGAAACTATGATCCTCGACCGGAAATAAGGAAAAAAACCAAAGACGGAGCAATCGAGGTCCTTCAGAAAAATGAGGAATTTGAGACCACTGAGGACGTATATTTGTCGGAGTGGAATCAACCGTTACATCCAGATGGGAAAATGCTACGGGTTTTTCTTTTTGCGGTGAGTCGAAACTATATGGAAAGAGCCATAACCCAGCTTAAGGCAACTCTGGAAGTCGTTGAAGATTTGAATGAAGCCGATATCGTTTTGACTCTGAAGAGTCGCTATCGGAAAAAAACTAATCGACTTCGAGAAGCTGAAAATCGAGGTATGCCAGTTCATGTTATTCGAAGCAACACTTATATTCAAGTACTCCATTTTGTCAAAGATCTTTTTGGTCTATCTGACAATTACGAAAAATCAGGAGAAACCGGTTTGATTGAAGCTGAAAAAGCAGCCAGGCAAGTACTACGAGAAAATGAGCCAATTGAGCTTGCACCGCGGAATGCCTTTGTTCGAAGACTCCAGCATAAAATTGCCGAGCGATATAATTTATTTTCTCAAAGTATTGGCGAAGAACCCTTTCGCCGAGTGACTATCTATCCAAGAAGTTTGGATGATACTCAATGAGACGTTTCCCAGGACTATTTATAACCTTTGAAGGAATCGAGGGAACAGGTAAATCAACCCATGCCAAGCGCCTTTTTGCTTTTTTAGAAGAAAATGGTTATCCAGTTCTTTTTACTGCTGAACCGGGTGGAACAGAGGTTGGTAACCAAATTCGATCGATACTTCTTCACCCTCAGACCGGAGAAGTTGATGCTGTAACTGAACTTTTTCTCTTTGAAGCCTCGCGCCGGGAACACGTCCTACAAGTCATTCAACCAGCCTTACAAGCTGGAAAGATTGTTTTATGTGTGCGTTTTTGCGATTCCACTATAGCTTACCAGGGGTTTGGGAGAGGTTTATCAATTGAGACCATTCAATGCCTCAATCAATTGGCTACTAATGGTGTTGTTCCAGATTTGACCCTGCTTTTGGATATCGATCCTGAAGAAGGTCTGAGGCGCTCATTTCATCATACCTCTCCTCAAGAATTGCGTTTTGAAGAAGAATTTATGAAAAAAAAAGAAGTTTTAATTTCCATTCGGAATGGATTTTTTAAAATTGCCGAAGGGGAACCGAAACGATTTCGGGTGATATCTACTTTTGAATCAAAAGATGTGATTTTTGAAAGGATAAAAAATTGTGTTTTATCAGTTATTCAGGACAATAAAAAGGAGGAATAGGCCATGAAGCCAACTTCTCTATTAATATGTGTCGTTCGAGATCAAGACGCTTTGAAGCTGGTTGATATCCTCAGAGCAAAACAAATATCTTTTACCAAATTGGCTTCTACCGGCGGATTTTTAAGGGAAGGAAATACCACACTTTTAATCGGAATCAACGAAGCAAAAAAAAATGAGGTTATTGAATTGATAAGAAGCCAATGTGAACATCGAGAAGAATATGTTGAATCTGCTATTCCGGTAAATGAGCCAATTGGACCCTATGTTCCACAACAGATTAAAGTTGTTCGGGGAGGGGGAGTGTTGTTCGAAGTTCCCATCGAACGTTACGAAAGGTTTTGATGCAATGAGTTGGTCAGAGATATGTGGGCATGATTTTCAAAAGCGGTTTTTTCAACGAGTTTTTCAAAATCAGTCTCAAAGTCACTCTTATCTTTTTTCTGGACCTGAAGGTGTTGGAAAAACAACTTTTGCTTTTGAAATAGCTCGGATTTTCAATTGCGATCGTCCAACCTTAGATGGTTCTTGTGGTTCTTGTCCAAATTGTCGGATGATTAATGCTGGAACCCATCCTGATCTGTTCGTACTTTCTCCTCGGGAAAATAAAATATTTGTGGAGGATGTTCGCGATTTTATCTTTCGTTTGGGATTAAAAAGAGTTTTTGGTAAGTACCGGATTGGTATTGTTGAATCAACTGAGTTATTCAGTAAAGAAGAGATTCAAAATTGCCTTTTAAAGACAGTTGAAGAACCTCCGGAAAAAAGTATTATTATTCTTCTCACTTCTCAGGTTCAGGTCTTGTTGCCCACTCTCCTTTCTCGCTGTCAAAGAATTAATTTTCAGTTAATGAGTCCAAAGGTCATAAAAGAATTTATCCAGAATAAATATAATATAACCGAAGAAAAAGCCTTAGATATTGCTAAGCAATCGTTGGGTCGAATGCGGAATGCTATTGAGCTGATAGAAGGAAATCAACCATTAATTGAAAAATCATTCTTTTTTTGGGATTGGATTCTGAGTGAAAATGAAATTTTTTCATTAGGTCCCTGGTTTACTGAAAATAAGGGCAAAATAATAGAGATATTTTCGCAGTTGGAATGGTATTTGCGAGATGTCATAATCTACCAAATCATTGGAGAGAGTAGCGATCAAATCCAAAGTTATTCTGGTTATAAACAGCGGATAGTTGCTGATTCAAATCGATTATCACTAGAATTGGTTTCTGGTATTATCTCGGCTATTGAACAATTAGAGAAAGATTTAAAGAGCAATCTCAATTATGATAATATTTTGCTGGATTTTGTTTTAATGTTAAGGGAGGAATTAGTGAGTGCCTTACGTTGTCGGAATTAAGTTCGAGCAGAATTTAAAAATGTATTTTTTTGAAGCCAAAAACTTTGATTTGCATTTTGGTCAGAAATGCGTGGTCGAAACAGTACTTGGTTTAGAAATGGGTGAAGTAGTGAAAAGACCATTTTTTTGTGAGAATATAAAAAATAGCCTTAAACCGATTATTCGACCAGCCCAGGAAATTGATATTTTGCAACTACAAAGTAATCGAGAAAAAGAAAAGGATGCCTTTGCCATAGCTAATCAGAAGATACAAGAACACCAGCTTTCTATGAAATTACTAAGAGCTCATTACACTCTTGATCGGGGAAGATTAACTTTTTATTTTGGTTCAGAGGAACGGATTGATTTTCGCAATTTAGTAAAAGATTTAGCAGCTATCTTCCGAACTCGGATAGAACTTCGTCAAATGGGAGTTCGGGACGAAGCAGGTATGATTGGGGGATGCGGGATGTGTGGCCGTGAATTGTGCTGTAGCACATTTCTAATCAATTTTGAGCCAATATCGATTAAAATGGCTAAGGAACAAAATTTAGCACTGAATTCAGCAAAAATATCCGGAGTCTGTGGTCGTTTGATGTGTTGTTTATCTTTCGAATATTCTCAATATAAGAAATTGATTTACCAGCTTCCTAAGAAAGGAAGTAAAATTTTAACTCCCCTGGGGTTAGCCAAAATTCTTGAAGTAGATATTTTTAAGGATATGATTCGCCTGGAACTTGAAGATGGGAAAGAGATATGTATTAATGAAGAGGAATACAACCGATTTTTTCTTTAATTATTTTTCTTAATGGCATTCTGAATGATAAAGGTGGTGTAAAGCTGTGGAAGAAGTACAGGTCCAAAAAACAACTTGGTATCAAAATTTAACAACAGAGCAAGAAAAAGTTTGGTTTGAAGAACAAATTAGGCAATGCGAAAAAGATATTACTCGATTTGCCTGTCATATTACTGGTAACATGGAAAAAGCCAAAGATTTGATTCAAGAAGCTTTTTTGAGAGCTTATAAATATCGCCATAGTTATAACGATAAATATCCCTTTCGAAATTGGTTGTATACCATTCTTTTAAATATTCACCGGCATAACTGCAAGAAAGAGAAGTTGTTTAAGACTATTATTCCTTGGAAAAATTATGATGATGAAGAACAAGAAGCTTGGGATTTTATTGAAAGCGAGGAAGAAGGCCCGGAAGTTAGAACCTTAAAAAAACAATTAGTAGTTGATATTGAAAAAGCCATACAGAAGCTTCCCTTGAAAATGAGAGAAGTGATTATTTTATGTGACCTGATTGGTTATTCCTACGAAGAAGCCAGCGAAATCGTTAGTTGTCCTTTAGGTACTATTCGGTCGAGACTTCATCGGGCAAGACGTCAAGTACAAAAAGAGCTGGAAAATGTCTATGGAGAAGATTTACTCACCTCTTGGAGATGAGAATTATGGAATGTGAACGGATTAAAAAATTACTTTCAGCATATCTCGATGGTGAGTTGTTAGAAGACGAAATGAAAGAGGTGCGTAGGCATCTTTTTGCTTGTTCTAAGTGTGAAATAGAATTCAAAAAAATTAGAAATATGAAGGGATTAATGGCTAAATTTGGGAGGTCTTTTGCACCTAGAGTTGACTATGAATTTCATTATGATATGCTTCAATCCCACTTAAAAGGATACCGGTTGAAAGAGATTCTTCTTTTTTCAGTATTGGCCTGTGTTGTTCTTCTTCTTTTGGTATTTTTTATACCCAACTACAAAAGTAGCGTGTTGGTATCGAATGCTGATACATCTTTAGGAGAGATTCATCGCAATCTCACCGGCGATAGCTATGATGTACCAAGGAATTCAGGGAAAGTTGTAGTTAACTTTTTAAAACAAGTTTCGAATGATTGGGAATGAAAAAATTAACCCGATTATTAATATTCATAATTATCCTTACTTCTTTTTTTGCTACCTACTCTTCTCAAGCTCGAATTTTGAGTCCGGAAGAAAGCCGACTTTTTTTAAAACGCATTATCCAGAATAGTACTGCTCAGAGCTATTGGGGAATATGGAAACTGACCGATTATACCAACGATGATTATAACAATGAGAGTCAAAATATTTTCTATGAAGTTGTTTATATTCCTGGTTTTGGGTTTGGCTGGGTAAATCTTGATAATCCCCATTATTATATTATTGGTGATGGCACTTACCGATTCGTTTATGATGAAAAAAAGCAAATGATCACCGCTGTGTATCCCGGTTTTGACCTACCTTTCCTTCCATTGGGAGAAGATAACATTGATCTTTTGGTTTCAAACTATTTAGTTAATGTTGAAGAGGACCTGGTATTGATTATTTCTCGGGAAAGAAATCAGGTGGTAAAATCTTTCCATTTGGACCAGGGGCAAGCACTGGTTAGTCAAACTTATTATTCTCAGGATGGACAGGTAGAAAAACAAGGAGAATATGTTTATCGTATTGATCAACCCGACAACGAACGAATTTGGAAAATTTTTCAAATAATGCAGCAAGTTACTAAAAAGAAAAATAATTTTCCCGAAGTTATTTTCAACCGAAAACAAATGCTTATTCCTCATTTACTCCCTCCAGGTTATGCTTTACGTCGATCCTATCTCGTTGAGGGTGATCAAGGAAAGATGTATCAAATGGTATTTAGTGATGGGATAAATTTTTTCTCGTTGTTTCAAACCCTTTTACCTCCTCAACCAAAATTTACCAGTAGAGTTCGAAGGATAGTTATCAAAAAAGACGGAGATCTTAATACTCTTATAGGGGAAAAAATGGGAAGACAAATATTTTTAGTGGGTAATTTAAGTCATAAAGTCTTGAGCGAAATTTTTGAATCGATTACTAATGAGGGAGGTTAATAGTATGAATAAAAAGATAAAATTTATTCAATTATTTTCTTTTTTTATTTTTTTCTTAGTATTATTGACTGGTTGGGCTCAGGCTGTCGATTCTATTATGCCTGAAGAAAATAATATTGTCGCTGATATAGTTGAGAAAGCCGGACCATCAGTAGTTTATGTGGATACTCTCTCTTTTGCCACTTATCGAAATCCTTTTACTCCCTTTTTTAATGATCCCTTTTTCCGAGATTTTTTTGACTTTTTTCCTCAGCCAGAAGAACGAAGAATTCCTCAAAAAGGATTAGGCTCAGGTTTTATCTTCCGGTCCGATGGCTATATTCTCACTAATGAGCATGTTATTCAAGGTGCCGAGCAGATTAGGATTACCCTTAAGGATGGTAGAAAATATGATGGAAAGGTAGTGGGGTCAGATCCATTGACCGATATTGCTATTATAAAAGTGAATGCAACTGATCTTCCCACTCTTCCTTTAGGGGATTCTGACCAAGCTCGGGTGGGAGAATGGGTTATTGCTATTGGGAATCCCTATGGTCTATCCCATACGGTTACAGTAGGAGTTTTAAGTGCTAAGGGTAGACCAATTTACTCGGGAGATGCCGGAAGAGAGTATGAAAATTTTTTACAAACTGATGCGGCGATTAATCCTGGCAATAGCGGGGGACCATTATTGAATATCAAAGGTGAAGTTATTGGGATTAATACCGCCATTCTTCCTTTTGCCCAGGGAGTTGGGTTTGCTATCCCCATTAATATGGCAAAAAACTTATTAGAACCTTTAATTGAAGCTGGCAAAGTTGTTCGTTCCTGGATAGGGGTTTATCTTCAAGACCTAACTCCTGATATGATTCAACAATTTGGGTTAACCGAACCAAAAGGTGCTTTAATAGCCGATGTGGTGCCAAATAGCCCTGCTTCAAAAGCGGGAATTCAACGAGGTGATGTTATATTAAAAATAGATAATCAGGAGGTTGTTAACACTTCGGTTTTTCATTCTCTAATTCGAGATAAAAAACCAGGTAACCAAGTCATTTTGTCGATTTGGAGAGACAACCAGGTGAAAGAATTTAGGGTGACTTTAGAGGAACTCACGACTGATGAGGTAATTTCTTCAGAGTTATCTCCAGATCTAAAATTGGGTTTTGAAGTTGATGAAATCACTCCAGAATTAGCTAGAAAATATAATTTGAGGACATTATCAGGTGTTGTCATTACTCGAATTGACTCCCAAGAAATATTAGATTCAGGTTACCTCAGAGAAGGAGATGTTATTTTACAACTCAATCGTCTGAGAATTAGAAACCGACAAGATTGGGATGCAGCTTTACAAATGGTTGAACCTGGTGATAAATTGATTATTTTAGTAGATCGAAGGGGTCGAACTTTTTTTGTTCCAATCGAAGTTAAAAGTTCAAACTTTCTCAAACCATGAAAGATAAATTGGGGTGGGGAAAACTCTACCTTTGTCCCACCCCCATTGGGAACTTGGGAGATATTACCTATCGCACAGTAATGATACTAAATCAAGTGGATCGTATAGCTTGTGAGGATACCAGAGTATCTAGTAAACTTCTGCAACGGTATTCTATAAAAAAACCTTTAATTTCCTACCATGCCCATAATTATCAGACAACAATCCAAAAGATTGTCATTCATCTTAAAGCCGGAGAAAATATTGCTTTAATCACCGATGCTGGAATGCCAGGAATTCAAGATCCAGGAATGGAGTTAGTAAATAAAATGATTCAAGATCGAATTGATTTTGAAGTATTACCAGGTGCATCTGCGGTTTTACCGGCGGTGGTCTATTCTGGTTTTTCTTCCAAGGGATATGTTTTTTTAGGTTTTCTTCCCAAAACTGGGAGTGAACGTAGAAAGCTATTAGAGCATTCACTTTTTTCTTCACCAGCCGTTGTCCTTTATGAGTCACCTCAAAGAATACTTTCAACTCTGCAAGAAATTCAAAATATAGTTGGGGAAGAAAGGAAAGCCGTCCTTTGCCGAGAGTTAACCAAACTTCATCAAGAAGTAATAAGAGGAACACTGAAAGATCTAAATAAAGCATTAATTCAGAAAAAAGTCATTAAAGGTGAATTGGTGTTGGTGTTAGAGGGGTTATCTTTAAGCGAAAACTCGATTCTCCCTTTAGTCAGGAAATGTATTGAGCAACTTCTGTTAACCGGCCATTCTGAAAAAGATACCGTAGAATTGACCAGTTCAATTTTTAATCTAAAGAAAAATAGGTTAAAAATTGAAGTTAATCGCCAAAAAAACCCTCATTATGGGGAAGCCGGAAAAATTTTTGAAAAGGTTGAGCCTCAAGATATTGATCCAGAAAAATAAAGTCTTTTGATGAAGTTTAACCTCTCTTTACAAAAACCCAGAATTGATTTTATTCATAAAAATTGGTTTAATGGATGCGGTACAGGAGGTGTTTTTTATTAAAGCACACCATGAATCTGCCGAAGTCATTTTATTTTTGGTTGCTCTTTCTTCCCTATTATTTTTAATTGGTATTATTGTAGTACTCTTTGTTGAAGGGTTACCCACCTTTCGTGAAGTTTCAATATCCCAGTTCCTTTTTGGAAATAGGTGGTATCCTACCTCAGAGCCACCTCGTTTAGGAATCCTCCCTTTAATCCTCGGTTCGCTTTGGGTAACCGCTGGTGCATTAATTTTTGCCATTCCCTTAGGTCTTTTTTCGGCAATATTTCTTGCCGAGCTTTGTCCCAAAAAGCTGAGAGAAATTTTAAAACCAGTGATTGAAATGTTAGCTGGCATTCCTTCGGTGGTTTATGGTTTTTTTGGTATGGTAGTTCTCAGCCCACTTTTAAAAGATCTTTTATCTCTTCCTACTGGTCTAACTGCTTTTACCGCTTCGATAATCTTAGGAATAATGGCTATTCCTTCTATAGTAAGCGTAGCTGAAGATGCTATCAGCTCAGTTCCCAAAAGCTATCGTGAAGCTTCCTTTGCGGTTGGGGCTACCCATTGGGAAACCATAAGAAAAGTCATCATACCGGCTTCATATTCCGGGTTAGGAGCTGCAGTTATTCTCGGGGCTGGTCGAATCATTGGTGAGACCATGACCGTTTTAATGGTTGCCGGTGGAGCAGCAGTTATACCTACCAGTTTTTTCCAACCAGTTCGTACCATGACAGCAACCATCGCGGCTGAAATGGGAGAGGCACCAGTGGGAAGCCTTCACTACCATTCCTTATTTGCCATTGCTATTATTTTATTTCTTATCACTTTT
>Ga0116185_1004834_pt1 | contig 10822 bp, 13 predicted proteins | sample AD_JPNNA7_MetaG_FD_89754 | JGI IMG/M metagenome (GOLD analysis project Ga0116185, IMG submission 89754) | Active sludge microbial communities of municipal wastewater-treating anaerobic digesters from Japan - AD_JPNNA7_MetaG | ecosystem: Engineered > Bioreactor > Anaerobic > Digestate | place... | reverse complement strand
CCGCTCCAGGGCCTCCCGATCGGCCCGCTCCTCCTCCATCTGTCCAGAGCTCATAAAAGAGGGCTCTATATATTCATCCCTAGCCAGAGTATGATATTTTAGGAGGAGGTCTAGGAGCCGCTCAGTCTCTACCTCTGAGAGGTCTCTCTTGTTTAGTTCCCTGGTTATCTTGTCTAGCATCGCCCCAAAAGCCTTGAGCCTGGCCTCCCTGTGGAGGTGATACTTAGAATAAAGAGCGTCTAGCTCCAGGGCCTTGAGGTTCGCTATCTGTTCCTGTAGCTCTTTGCTCCAGTCTATGAGGGCCTGCTTGCTCTTGCCTAGCTTTTTAGCGATCTTGTCAAAACTCCAGCCCTTAGCCCTGAGCTCAATAAACTGCTCTTTTAGCTCTAGCGTCTCCATCTCTTACAGCCCGTTCCTGTGAAAATACCCCATAGCCTCCAATATCAGAGGGTAGGGGGCCTCTGAGGCCTCAGCTACTACCCTGGGGGAGGGCCTTACTAGGCTCCATTCAACTAGATTATAATGCCAGCAAATAGCATTTGCTATGGCCCGCTCTTTTCCGATCTGTGCCCCCTCATTCTCATAGCTCTCCCACTCCTGGGGGAGGCCATAGGCTGAGGGCTCTATTTTGAGGAGGTCTGCATATTTGCCCCCGCCCTCAAGAGCCGCCTCAAGGGCCTTGTTGTATTTGCTCCATCTGCCCCAGGTGAGCCATTTATTAAGCTCCTCCAGGCTATACTCTGCGAGGCCTGTTATCTCCTGGAGCTCTTTAACGTCTGCGATCTTGGAGCCCCTGCTCTCCTCTATGAGGTCTATGAGGCCCTCCCAAAAAGTACACTCCATATAATCAGAGGGGAGCTCAGCGGGGGCATCCTCATCGCCCTGTTTAATCCTGGCTATAGTTGCCTCAGAGAGTCCATCCATTTTGAGGCTGTGGTAATAGCCCTCTTTTGTCTGCCGCAGGCTCTCTAGCTGCTCCTCTGTGGCCTCCTCCTCCAGGATGAGCCTCAGGGCCCCGCCCCAGGAGCCCGCCTTTTTGTGGGCCTCCAGGAGCTCCTCACTCATCTCTTGGAGCCTCTGCTCATGGAGCTCCGTCTCTGTTTTGCTATTATTATCGCTCATAGATTCTACTTCTGTAATGTAACATTTACGGAGGTACAGGCTCTTAGTGAGCCCTCAAAACTGAATAAGCAAATAGCAGGCCAGGCCCGCCATTATCGACTTAATATCGGCTCTGGTCTCTGCAAGGAGGCCATACCCGCCCCGATCGCCGGCAAAGTCCTAGCCCTGGGGCTGTGAGGCCTCCTGTAAAAAGGCTCTCAGAGCCTGCTCTGTTACTAGCAGAGGCCTCCCGATTCTCTGGGCCTTGATTCTCCCCCGCTTGATATATTCCCTAACAGTCTGGGGAGTTACTCTCATCGCCTGGGCTATCTCTGCTACTGTGTAGAATTTGGTATTTTCAATTAAAAAAGGCATATCAAACTACCCCTTTTTTGGTATGTTTTTGATTTTTCCATGCTTTTGCTCATACTGCTCAAGGTAGGCCTCCAGGGCCTCAGCCAGTACATCCTTTATTAGCGATCGCTCCCAGTAGGCTACTGCCTTGATCTTATCCAGGAGGCCCTCATTAATGATAAAGGTTGCCCTGGTCTCATTCTCTTTAGTGCCCTCCTGGGAGCTCTTGGTTATCTCCCTCTGTGAGGTCTGGGGCCTGCCTGTCTTTTTGGCTGGGGCCTCCGCCTGGGGCTGGGGCTCATCTCCTAATAGAGAGCTTAGCCCGCCTGTAAAGTTCTTTTTTGCCATTATGCCCGCCTCCTGTTTTGCTAACTTAGTTTTTATCTCTGTCTAGTATCTCTTGAGAGAGGGCCAGATAATCCTCTGCTCCGCTGCTCTTTGAGTTATAGGTAAAAATATCTTTGCCCTGGGTAGGGGCCTCTGCTAGTGAGATGTTCCGCCTTATCTTGGTAGTAAAAACTTGCCCCCCAAAATGGGCCTCCAGGGTCTGCACTACATTCCTGTTTAAAACTATCCGGCTGTCATACTTGGTTATAATAATGCCCCCCACTACCAGGTATTTATTGAGCCGCCCTTGTATCTTTTTAATAATATCCATGAGCTTAGCCAGGCCCTGTATTGCTAAAAACTCGCTCTCTATGGGGATGAGTACCTTTTCTGAGGCTGTGAGAGCATTAAGGGTCAAGAGCCCCAGAGAGGGAGGGCTGTCTATAATAATATAGTCATACCCAGAGCGGAGGGGCTCCAGGAGCTCCCTCAAGATATGGTCTCTGCCTGGCTCAGAGCTAAGCTCTACCTCCGCCCCTGCAAGGTCTAAGTTGGAGGGGATGAGCTCCAGGCCCGCCCTCACCTCTACAGGCCGGAGGGGATAGAGGCCCCTGAGGGCTCCATAGATATTAGGCTCTTGCTCTTTGAGCCCCAGGCTCTGGCTGAGGTTCGCCTGGGGGTCTAGATCTATGAGGAGTACCTTTTTACCCAGCCTGTTAAGAGCCGCTCCGATATTAACGGCTGAGGTAGTCTTGCCCACTCCCCCCTTATGATTGCTTATAGCTATTACCCTGCTCATTTGCCCGCCTCCTATTTAAAAATATTTTCATTCTCTATAAGGCTCTGCGCTTTGCCCTCATCCTGGCCCCCGATCGGATCCCTGTTAGCGATCTTGCTAGTATTGCCATTCCAGGAGAGGAGCTCATAGAGATTAGCCCGCCCGCCCCTATTCTTTAATATCTTTGTGTAGATAGTGCCCTTAGTATCTATCCTCTTTTTGGCTATATCTGATAGATCGGCTTTGTCTCCTGTGTACTCAAAGTCATTATTCCAGAGGCCCACCACTAGGCTAGCTATCCGCTCAATATCGCCCGCCTCCCCTATATTGGTAGCCTGTACCTTGAGATGATTAATAACTTGCCGGTTAAACTGGGCCCCTAGAATGATAGGGAGGCCTGTAGATACTGCTACATCTTTGAGCTCCAGGCATACCCTCTTTAGCTCCTCCTGTCTGGCCTCTCCCCGCCCCTTGTCTTTAGTGCTCAGGAGTTGCATATAGTCTATATAGATAGCCTCCGCTCCCCCGTTTTTATGGAGGTAGAGAATAGCCTGGGCCAGAGTGCTAGAATCATACTCTGCATAGTGAATATTAAGCAGGCCTGTAGAGATGAGGCTCTTAAAAAACTTATCCTTTTTGCTCTTGAATACCTCTGCCTGGCCTTGCTTAAAATACTGCTCTGTGCCCTGGGAGTAATAAGAGAGCAGGCTTTTACGGTTATTAAGAGAGAGCTCCTCATTAATGTAGATATTCAGAGCGTACATTAAAATAAGGTCTGAGGCCTCCTCATAGGTAAAAAAGTATACCCTCTTACCCTGGCTGGCTGTGTTTAGGCTGAGGTTTAATAGCAATGAGGTTTTTCCATGAGAGGTAGGAGCCGCTATAATAGAGATCGCCCCAGAGGGGAGCAGGAGCTCCTCATTCTCAATAAACAGGCCAGAGCTCAGGCTCTGGGGCCTGGCCCTCATCCGATCTGAGAGCTCCCCCTCATCCGTCTTTACTAGGAGCCTGTTAAACTCTGTGGCTTTGTCTTTGAGCTTTAGCTCCCTGCTCTTTGAGAGCATAAGCTCTAGGGCCTCCTGGGCCTTGCCCTCAGCCTGGAGCCCCTCCGCCTCAGCCAGGAGCCGCTTGAGCCCGCCCGCCTGGGCCTCTCTGTCTTTGCGATATTGGAGCTTGTCTACTGTTGCGCTAAGGCTCTCCTCTGTTACTCCCAGGGCCTTGATCGGAGGCAATGAGGTAAACAGTTTAACTAGTCTATCCCGCTCTGTTGGGTCTGTGAGGGAGAGGGCCAGGGCCAGAACATCCTCTTGCATCCTGTCTGCATCCTTAGCCTCCAGGCCCCGCTCTAGCTCTATCTCTTTGTACTTATCAATTATCCCCTGGAGCCTGTGCTCATAGTGGGGGATAGCCGCCCCGATCGCCCGCCTCAGGGCCTCCGCCCCCTGCTCCCTGAGTAGGCTATCTGGGTCTGTTTTGCCCCCCTCTTGGGCTGAGGCTGGGAGCTCTGCTACATATACCTTGAGGCCTGAGGCCCCCAGGATATCAAGGGCCTTGCTAAACTTATCGCTAGGAGGGTTATCAAAGCAGAGGGTAAAACTCCTGGCCCCCCGCCTCTTTGCATCCTCTATCTGGGCTGGAGTGATAAAGTCCCCGCCTGGGGCTACTACATTCTCCAGGCCCTGGGCTGTAGCGTGTAAACAGTCAAGCTCTCCCTCTACTATTACAAGGTCTTTATGGCCCTGGAGGGCCCGCAAATTAAAAAAGCTCTCCCCCACTTTGAGGCCTGTACTGTTCAGATATTTAGGCTCAGCCCCTGAGCCGATCGCTCTAAACTTAAAGCCCTTGAGAGTGCCTCCGCTCCTGTGGGGGATGCTCAGCCTATGAGTAGATCCTATCCCTTTATTGAGAGGCTTTATAAACTCATCCGCCTGCTCTGGGCTGTGCTTTTTGGTCTCCACTAGGTAGGCCCTGAGCTTATTCTGAGAGGGGATAAAGCCCAGCCCCATAGCCTCTACTAGCTCTTGGCTGTAGCCCCGCCCCTTAGTGAGATACTCCCTAACAGCCTCCGCCCCTGGGGAGTGCTCTAGGCAATATACAAAATACTCTTGAGCATCCTCCATGAGAGAGGCCCGCTCCTGGCTCCGCCTGTAGGCCTGGCTATCAAAGTTAGCACTCTGGGGGAGGGAGAGGCCTGCTACTTTTGCTAGCCGCTTGATCGCCTCAAGCATCCCCTCCTTAGTATCCCCTAGCTTATCCCTGGTTATTACATAGTCTATTAGGCTGAGATTAGGCCCGCCCTGCTCAAGTATCCTCCCTGGCCTCTGGGTAGTTATTACTACTTTATCCGGCCTGGCTCTTTTAGGGAGAGAGCCGTCTAGGCAAGTGGCACACCTCCAGCCCCCGCTCCATCTCTGAAAATTAAGCTCAGGGAGAGCCTGGGGGATAGCCTCAAAAAGGGCTGGGTAGAGCTCGTATTTTATCCACTCTGTTAGATCGGTCATATAGTTTTACCCTGGCTCTTATGCCTTACTATGTTCTTTTGCTCATTCTCTCCCTCTACTACCTCCAGGTCTGCCCCCTCAATTTGGGCCCCTGTAAAATCTGCTCCTGTGATATTGGCCCCAGCAAATATAGCTCCTCTGAGGTCTGCCCAGTAAAAACTTACCCCCTCAAGGTTGGCTGTGGTAAAATCGGCTCCCTTAAAATTGCAGCCCCCCAGCCAGGCCCCTCTTAGATCGGCTCCGCTAAGGTTCGCCCCCTCAAAGTTAGCATCTTGAATCCATTCCCCCTTGAGGTTAACGTCGCTGAGATCGGCTCCGCTAAAATTGAATCTTGCATGGTTATACCTATCAGAGGCTAGGATCTCCTCTAAAGGTTTGCCGTCAATCATTACATCTTTAGGCTCTCTCATTTTTTAAGCTCCTCTGTTATTGTGTTTACTGGTATTATTTGAATTACTCTTATTACTCTGCATCGCTCAGGCCTGGGAGCGGCTCTAAAATGGAGAGGAGTCTCCCCTAAAATAGCGATCTCCCAAAGCAGGCCTGAGAGCTCCCGCCTGCCCCATTTTGCTAAAACCCCTGAGTGCCCGCTCCAGGTCTACCCCTGCGCCCCTCTGAATTATTGCCAGTACCTCCTCAGAGGTATACATCCGCTCAGGCTCAAAGAGCCGCCTTGCCAGGGCCCAGAGCTTAGCCTCCTCAGGAGTGGGCTCCCTGCTAGGTTCCCTCCTGGGCTCAGGCTCCCCCTCCATCTCTGAGCTATAATCTTTATCCATGCCCCCCAGGGTAAAACTCAGAGCTCCCTTAATATCTATCCCCGCTAAACTCATGTTACTTGTATTATCCTGTAATTAGGTATTACTCAAAAATATCTGGGCCTGCTCCCCAATATGGAGCTTGAGCCTGTTTAGCTTAATGAGCTCCCCCGCCTGGGCCTCCTGCTCAGAGTTAAAAAGGTCTAGGTCTATCTCCCCCTCTATGGCCTCCCTTATTAGGGCCTCTAGGATATCCGGCCTCAGAGCGTCTAACTCTACTGCTAGCTCCCCATACTCTGCTATGTGCTTATGAGCCCTGGAGTCTGTTTTTTTAAGGGCCTCTGGGCTGTGGGGGAGGTGATACTCTGCTATATGCTCCCTGAGGAGGGCTACTCTTTCAAAGGCTATACCCCTTACCTTGAGCTCATCCTGGAGGGTGATCTCCATAGCCCTAAGCATCTCTACCCCTGAGGGGTCAAAGTCCCCAAAATAGAGCAGGATAGGGTATTTGCCCTGGCAATATTTCAGCCTCTCCTTATAATCATTCAAAAAACTAACAGAGCTAAAGCCCCTGCATACTACAACAGGTACAGTATAAGGCCTGGCTACTCTGGTAAAAATGGAGCTCAGGGCATCTTTTTCTATCCATATCTCTAAGTATACCTCCTGGCTCTGGAGGAGGTCTCTACTGTATCCCTGTAAAAATTGCTTGAGGGAGGCCTCAATAAAATCCTCCGCCCCGCCCCAGCCTGTGAGGTCATGGTAGGCCCTTACCCTATCCTCTATATACTCCCAGGGGATATAGCCGTCTAGCCTAGCCTGCTTGAGTAGCCTACTGAGCATCCCATACTCACTAACCTTATTCTCAATATACCCCTTGCCTACTAGCTGATAGTAAACTTGCCTGAGGGTGAGGGGCCTGTAGGCCTTGAGCTCATTCAGTATAGCTATAACCTTGTTTAACTTGTCAATCTGGAGAGGAGTCCAGGAGAATTTTCTCCGCCCGCTACTCATTGCCCCGCCTCCGCCTTGTAAACTTGCATTATTTAAATTATCCCGTAATATGGTATTACTTAGTAATATTAGTAAAGGCTATCCAGGAGCTCCTCAGGAGCATTTTTTAGCCTCATCTCCTCCTTAATGGTATGGAGGTATATCTGGGTAGTGGCTGGGTTAGAGTGCCTGAGTACGCCCTGGGCATCCTCCAGCCTCCCGCCCGCCCTCAGGATGCTAACGGCTGTGGTATGCCTCAGGCTGTGGGCTGTGTAGGCCCTGCTGTCTAGCCCTATGGCCTTGAGGCCCTCTTTAACTATATGGCTAATCTCCCTAGTAGAGAGCCTCCGCCCCTGGCTGTTATTGCTCAGGGATACAAAAAGGGCCTCCTCCTTTTTCGCTCTTTTGCGTATTTTGAGATACTGAGCTATGGGGAGGTAGGCCTTATCTGTGAGAATTACAAAGTTATCTTTTGCATCTCTGCCCTTGCCTTGCACTAGCAATATTCTCTTGCCCCCCCGCTCCTGAATGTCCCCGATATTGGCCCTTGAGGCCTCAATGGTACGGAGGCCCGTCCTATGGAGCAAATTAATAATAGCATGGTCTCTGAGGGTCAGGGTCTGGCTGTAGGATGCTAGGGCCTGGCTCTGCTCCTGGGAGAGGGGGAGCCGCTCAAATTTATGCTCCCGCCTGGGGAGCTTTGCGCCCTTAGCTACATTGGGGTAAAGTTTATTAGCCTCAGCCCAGGCATAGAATACTTTAACGGCTGTGAGGTAGGCTGCTACTGTGAGGGAGCTCATCCCAGAGGCCAGGAGCTCAGCCCTGTACTCTAAGATATGCTCTTTAGCGATCTGAGAGAGGAGATAGCCCTTTTTATCTACCCAGATAAAATACTGCTTTAGCACTCTGCGATATAGGGCCTTAGAGCTCTGCTTAGCGTCATAGTTAGCGACAAAAGCCCCCAGGAGCTCCTCTATCCTCTGGGGGGAGGGGGTCTCCAGGGCCTGGGCTGGGCTATTGGCTAGGGCTGTGCTCATCGCTCTTGCTCCTCTGCTGTTTACTGTTTACTTGAATGTATAACAATAAAAGCAAAAAAGCAAGTATTATTTGATTTATTTTTATTACTGGTATTATTAGGTAAACATAGGGGGTCTGAGGGTAGGGCGGGGGCATCCCTCAAGGGGGTAGCATTTGTTTACTCTTGTTTACCCCCCTGAGGCTGGAGGCCCTGCTCATTCTCTGAGGTATCCCAGAGCAGAGTAATAACCTTGCTCTCCTCTCCAGGGGCCAGGGCTGGGGGCTCATCTCCCTCCTCTAGCCATACCAATTTAAGAGGCCCCCTGCTCCCCAGGGTCTCTTTAACCTTATTGAGTCTATGCCTGTAGCTCATTCGCCCGCCTCTCCGATCGCTCAGGCCCTGGCCTGGCTGGGGTCTGTAGTGTTATCTTGCCATACTTAATTATATCTCTGGGGAGGCCCTGGGAGGAGCTTATCCGATCGCTATAGGCCTCATCCGTCTCCTCTACATACTTAGGGGGTCTTATAACAATAACAGTATCCCGCCCCTGGCCCTCCAGGAGTGCCTCCGCTTTTTTTACTCTGCCTCTAATATCGCTCATAGCCTGAGCCCGCCTCTGTTTTATGTTTTATCTTTTATCTTTAAGAGCAAAAATATAGCTATTCTATATTTTTGCTCTATTCTCAGAGATCCTCACGGATCTCTTTAATCTCACTCGTTTTTAGGCCTGCCTTAATTTACTGTTAAATATAATTATAGGGGCTGTGGCCCTCCGGTTTTGTAACGCAACTTTCCGGTTTAGTAACGCAACTCTCCGGTTTAGTAACGCAACTTTCCGGTTTAGTAACGCAACTCTCCGGTTTAGTAACGTAGGGGGCTCTACCAGTTTTTATTGAGATGAAAATATAGTACGGGGCCCGCCACTCCTGGCCTCTGCTCTAACTTAGTGATAAGCCCCAGGGCCTTAGCCGTATCTATCGCTGAGTTTAGGGCCTCCAGAGCGTCTTTTTTGTACCCTTTAAGTATGAGCTCTGGGGTAAACTTTTTGAGGGCTGTATCCAGGCCTATAAATGGGATATAACGCTTAGCAGATAGCTCTCTATTGAGGTAGAGTATGAGCTTTAGGGTAGTGCCTGGTATTTTATGATGCCCCCGCGCCTCAGTTATCCGCTTGATAGCGTTCTCAGGCATATTTATATATTTATCTGCTATTTGATCTACATAAACATAATGCAGGGCTAGCACTCTGGTCTTTTTGCTAGATATTACTTTGCCGTCTTTTTTATCCTCTACTGTTATCTCAGTCCATCTTACCAGGGGCTCATATCTGGCTACAGTTAACTCCCTTGTTTTGCCGTCTCCTAGCTGCTCTATCCTTTTGTAGGAGATGAGGGCCCTTTTGTTTGGGTTTTTCTCCAGGCTATCTAATATTTTTCTTACCATTCTCATATCTGCGCCTGAGGGAGCATCCCCGCCTTTATATGCCCTGGCTATCTCGTACTCATTTACACCCAGGAGGGGGGATATCGCTTGTATTGCCCCCTCTGGGGTATCCCATTTTATAGGATATACTCCTTTATCGCCCTTGTAGTATGTCTCCTTATCCTCTGGGTTATCGGTCTGGCTTTTTTTGTGCAGTAGCTGGGGGAGCACAAAAAAGAGCATGAGATATTCTCCAGGAGTATACTTAATATCTGAGTTATTGCTATTTTTAAATTCAATATCCCATTTTTCATTAAGCAGTTTATTTTGTACCTCTTTGCTCATATTGCTAAAGAGCTCTAGCTGCATACTCCTGGAGGCATTTAGGCCAATATCTACTAGATGCCCAGGAGCCCGATATTTTCCAGGGCCCGCCCCGATCGCTGGGGGCTCTATAGGCCTGAGTATAAGGGCCTCCTGCCCCGCCTCTGTAGCTGGGCCTGGGAGGGATCGCTTAGTAGGGCTGGGAGCCGCCCCAGGCTGTGGGGGTCTCTGCCCCGCTCTGTGTTTTTTCTTACTCATTGGCCTCTAGTATCTCTTTTCTAAAGTATGCGATTCGCTTAGGGTCTGGAGGGGTCTCAGGGTCTGGGTATACCCTATATTGAGGGAGGAGCTCCTGCCAGGCCTGGGGGGTTTTTACGCCGTTAGCGAGTTCATAAAAAGGGCCATATTTGGGGAGAGCTGATTTTGCAGCCATAGCTAGCCCTAGCTGTTCTTTTATCATATCCTTATAGAGCTTTATGCTAAGGCCCCTATCCTCCATATAGTCTAGCATTGCCTGGGCCAGGCTCTTTAATTCTACTAACTCCTGGAGGGCTCTTTTTTTGAGAATATCCAGGGCCCCTCTGTAGAGATATGTTGCTTTTTTTTGCCCTGGTATCTGATATCTATTTTAATGAGGCCCTCTTTATCAATATTAATAGGATTTAATACAATATAGCGGCCCGCCCTATTTACTGCTTTTTGGGCGATCGCCTGCCGCTCATGGGGGTCTTTGATCTCCAGGAGGATATAATTAACTAGCTCCTCTGTGGTCTGGTAGCTATCCCAGAGCAGGGTAAACTTGTCAAGCTCTACTATGGTCTTTGAGTAGAGCATCCTAAATTGCATTAAAACAGAGAGGGAGTTCATTATTAGCTTATCCGCCTCCCTGAGCTTGTTATATACTTTGATCTCCTGGGGGGTCTTGATGCTATCTACTAGGGCCCTTAGCTCTGCATCTGTGAGTATACGGCTGAGGGAGTGCCTGGCCCTAGCTGTATCCTCCGCTATTAAAAGATACTTTTGTCTGGCTGTGCCTGAGGCCAGTATCTTGCTTATATCTTTTTTATTCATTGGCCCGCCTCAAAGTGTTCTCTATCTCCTGGAGCCGCTCCTCAAGGTCTGATATCTCTATGGCCTTGAGTACGCTATTGAGTACAAAAGCCTCCCTATAGGCCTTGCCGTCTGAGATCTCCCCGCCCTGGTATCTCTTATATATCCTCAGGAGGAGCCGCTTAACATCGCTAGCCTG
>Ga0116185_1004821_pt1 | contig 10844 bp, 10 predicted proteins | sample AD_JPNNA7_MetaG_FD_89754 | JGI IMG/M metagenome (GOLD analysis project Ga0116185, IMG submission 89754) | Active sludge microbial communities of municipal wastewater-treating anaerobic digesters from Japan - AD_JPNNA7_MetaG | ecosystem: Engineered > Bioreactor > Anaerobic > Digestate | place... | reverse complement strand
CGCGACGGCCGCCGCCGGCGCGAGCCGGCCGAGGCCGGGCAGGCGCGCGGCGGCCTCACGCAGGCCGCGCGCCTCGCCCGGTGTCCAGAAGCGCCACAGGCGGAGCAACAGGGGGAAGATCGCGAGGACGGGGACGGCGGCCAGTTGGCGGACGACCAGGTCGCCGAGAGGCATGTCGGTGCTCTGTCCGACGGCTCGCGCCAGGCCCCACTCGGCGCCCAGTGTGGCGGCGCCGGCCACGACGAGCGTGGCCAGGCGCCGCCACTCGTACGGGATCGGGTACCACTTCTGCGAGTAGAAGTAGACGGTCACGGCGAGGATGGCGTAGCCGAGCACCGTCGTCCAGGCGGCGCCCCACATGCCGTAGCGCGGGACGATGACGAAGTTGAGGGCGATGTTGACGCCGGAGGCGATCAGGAAGAAGACCGGGATCATGCGGTTCTTCTTGGCCACGTTCGAGCCGACCCAGAAGATGTAGTACACGGCGTACAAGGCCACCGAGACCGCGAGCACGAAGGTCGTCGGACCAACGGTCCAGTACCGCTTGTTCAGGAACACGTGTACGAGCAGCGGCATGAAGGTCCCCATGAGCACGAGGACACCCACGTTCAGACCGAGGAAGTAGGTCGAGCTGCGGGCCACCATGTGCTTGTGCTTCTCGGGCTCGTGCAAGCGCGCGTAGTGCCACTGCGGCCACGCCATGCGGAACGCCATGAGGGTGAGGTACAGCGGCTGGCTGAGCGAGTAGGCGACCGTGTAGAGGCCGACCTCGGCCTTGCCCTGGAAGTGCAGCAGGAACCAGCGGTCCGACAGCTTGAGCCAGTAGTACGAGACGCCCGTGAACAGGGCCGGGATGGCGAACGCCAGCATCGGGCGCATGAGCTCCCAGTGCCACCCCCAGTCGATCTTGCCGATGTACGTCGGGAGGAGCATGGCCTGCATGCCGGCCGCGGTGACGAAGTTGGCCGCGAGCACGCCCATAGGCCCCCAGTGGAAGACGGCGACGAAGAGGATGCTGAGCGGGACCTGGACGAACACCCGGCCGATGGTGTAGGCGCTGAAGATCCAGGGCCGGTGCTCGAGACGGAAGAGCGTGAACGGGAGGTCGTTGAGGTTGCTGAAGAACAGCGTCGCGAGGCCGACGGCGAAGTACTTCCAGTCTCCGGCCTGGTACTGCCCGCCCATGAGGAAGGGCGCGATCTTCGGCAGAAGGAGCATGGTGGCCCCGAGGAGGACGGCCGGATACACGGTCGAGACGTAGAACGTGTTGGTGATGACGCGCCGGCGGGCGGTCTCGGACTTGTCGTCGAAGTAGAAGCGCGAGAAGGCGACGTCGAAGCCCAGGGTGACGAAGACGTCGACGAAGGTCGTGACCGAGACGACCATCCCGAGGACGCCGTAGTCGTCCGGTGAAAGGAACGCCGTGTACAGCGGGAGGAGAAGGGCGACGAGGAACTTCTGCAGGGCGCGTCCGGCGCCGTAGATCACCGAGTCCTTGAGCAGGAGCGAGTAGCCGCCCTTGCCGCGCCCCTGCCTGTGGCGCTGCGCTCCGTCGCGGGCCGCGTCGGCCGTCCCTGCCCCTTCGTCAGTGGCCACCATCGCTCTCGGCCTAGCGGATCTTGTGCGCCGGGTTCCCCGACCAGACCTGCCCGGCGGGCACGTCGTGGCGCACCGCGGCGCTCATGCCGACGACGGCGCGCGCGCCGACCCAGACGCCGTTGGCGATCGCGGCGCTCTGCCAGATGACGGCGCCGGCGCAGATGTGCGCACCGCCGCCGATCTGGACGTGTCCGGCGACGAGCACGTCCTCGCCGATGTCGACGTTGTGGCCGATGTTGGCGTGCGGTCCGATCCGGGCGCCGCGGCGGATGACGGTCTCGCCCAAGGCGCCGCGCTGGACCGTCGCGTGCGCCCCGATGTGCACGTCGTCCTCGACCACCACGCTGCCGAGCTGCGGGAAGCGCACCCAGTGACCCTCGGGATCACGCTCGTAGCCCATGCCGAAGCAGCCGATCGTGCAGTGCGGCCCGAGCACCACGCCGCGGCCGATGCGGGCGTTCATGACCCAGGCGTCGAGACGGGCGACCGCATTCGCCGTGGCGGGATCCGCGTACTGGGGCGCGCGATCGCCGGCAAGGTCGGCGAAGTAGCGCTGCGCGACCTGGGCCATGGCGAGACGGGGGTTGTCGCAGACGACGAGAGCGCGGTGGGCGCGGGCCGGATAGGTGTCGCCCACGCTCGTCTCGGGCTCGGGGGCGAGCAGCAGTGTGCCGCGGAAGGCAGCCCAGGACGAGGGCGTCCGCGTCCAGGCGACGTCGCCGGCTCCTGCGCCGGTATCGGTGGCGACGCCGGAGACGGCGGCGTCCGCCGCCGTCTCCGGCGTCGCCACGATCACCCGGCACGCACGCCCGGCGTCCTCGAGAAAGGCGCAGATATCGGCGACAGTAGGTGTGGTCATGTCGGTCTGTCCAGCTTCGCCGCCAGGACGCCGGGACCTCGGCCGAGGATGCGTCGGCGTTCCGACGCGACGCCCTGAGGCGGGGCGGCAAAGCCGCCCCGCCTCAGGGCGTCGCGTACGGCAAGTATTTCGCCAGCAGCTCGGGGTCGAACCGCCGGGGCTCGTAGTCCGTCGGGATCTCGATGTAGTAGGGACTGTCCGGTCCGAGCACCCGCTGGAGCGTCGCGTACGGGTGCGGGTCGTTGAAGTAGACGCCGTTCGGGGTGTCGAGGTCGACCACGACGTGGGAGCCGTAGCCGACGATCGCTCCCGGGGCGACGGTGATACCGGCGCTGGTGTTCGTCCGGCTGCCGATCACACAGCCGTAGCCGAAGCGGGTGATGAGCTGCCGCTTCGGGGCCCGGGGGCGGCCATGGTAGATGTTCTTCGTATGTGACGACATGATGCCGGCGGCGACGAAGGCCCAGTCATCGACGATCACGGACTTGGAGATGCAGGAACCGGTGCGCACCCGTACGTGGTCGCCGAGCAGGCAGACACCGGTCGTGACGCAGTCGTCGGCGAACTCGATGTCGTCGCCGAACCGCGTCCCTGGGGCGAGATGCACGCGGTGGCCCAGTCTGACGCCGTCGCCGACGACCACGTCCGGGTCGATGATGCACTCGAGGCCGTGCTCGAAGTCCGCGCCGTGCGCGAAGTCCTTGGCGATCCATGAACCGCTCGGGGCGTGATACTCGTAGGCGTCCCAATCCACCGTGCGTGCCTCCTCGGTGACGCAGTCTGAGACCGCGGGCGCGCCCGCGGACGTCGGTCAGTCTACCACCGGGCTCGCCGCCGCTCAGCGGTGCGCCACGAGGTCCTTGGGGAGGAGTTCGGCGTCGGCTTCCGCCGCCGCAAGCTCCTCAGCGGCCGGTGGAGACGATCCGCGCCGGCGGGCGCGCGCCATCACTTCACCGACGCGCAGGCCGGCGGCGTGCAGCTCGATCACCGCCTGCGGAAGCAGGTCGAGAGGCGCGACAGGGCCGTCCCCCGGCGAGACCGAAAGGCCGGCGGCGGCGAGGCTGCGCCGGTCCACGTCGCCCTCGAGGCAGACGACGGCGACCTGCGGAGCCAGGCCGGCGAGGCCGGCGGCGTCGATCTCCCCTCCCGGGCCGATGACGCGCCGCTGGGGCGCCGACCGACAGACGAGGAGCGCCTCGGCTTCGGAGAGACGGCTGCGCGTCAGCTCCTCGCCGAGGTCGGCGCCGATCCTCTCGCCGCCGTAGAGGGTCACGCGGCCGGCGTTGTCCGGCGTGGCCACGAGGACGCGCGCCCCGAGCTGCGCGAGGGCGCGCACCACGTGGCCGTACGCCGGGCCGTCTCCGGCGACGGCCAGTACCGACCCCGAGATGCCGACGCCGGCCCCCAGCAGCTCGTGGACGGCGGCGAGCGCGGTCCAGCGGTAGAGACCGACGGCGTCCTCGTCGACGCCGGCGACCGGGACGCCCCGGCGACGGCAAGAAGCGACGTCGACGTCGGGGCGGCGCCAGGCGCTCGTGCCGCGCATGAGCGTCACGGCGGCGCCCGGAGAGAGGTTGCGGACGATCGCCTCGTCGATTGGGCGGACGCCGGGCAGGTCGGTGACGACATCGACCGTGTGAAGGCGCGCCTGCAGCCGTGTGGGGAAGAAGCGGACGCGGTCCCTGACGCCGGCGACGTCGGCCAGCCAGCCGGTCTGCGCTTCGGCGTCGCGGCGCGAGGCGCCGGCGCTGTCGCGTCCGACTGCGTAGACCTCGGCGGCGCCGGCCAGCGCCGCGAGGACCGGCGTCAGGCGCCGATATCCCACCGCCGCCTCGGTGAGGACGCGCAGGCCGCCCAGGTCGAGGTGGCGGTCGGCGATCTCTCGCTCGGCGAGGCGCAAGACGCGTCGCCAGGGGAAGCGGTCGTCACAGGCGAAGCGGGCGTCCACTGTAGCCTCGTCGCGTCTCACGTCTGCTCACCGAGGGACCGGCTCATACCATCGCCACCCATGCGGTCTGGTCACCGAGGATCGCGCCGCTCATGTCGTCTGGCCGCCGAGGACGTCGGCGAGGAGCCGGACGACACGCGCCGCGCACCTGCGCCCGGGGTCTTTGCCCGGGTCGTAGCCGGCGACGTCGAGGCCGAGCAGCGCGCCGTTCCGGACGACGGGTCGGAGCAGGGCGGTGAGCTCGTCCCAGTCGAGGCCGCCGGGGAGCGTGTCGTACACCGCCGGCATGGCCGACGAAGAGAGCACGTCGAGGGCGACGTGCAGCCAGAACCGTCCCGGTCGGTCGGCGAGCGCCGTGCTCACGGCCCGTCCGACTTCGACCGGGCCGTGGTGTCGCACGTCGGCATCGTCGGCGAAGTGTGCCTCGGGGAGCTCCCTGAGGGCGTCGGGGGCGCGCCGCGCGCGCATCACCCAGTGGTCGCGGAAGCCGAGGACCCAAGCGTCGTCGGGGTGGACCAGCGGCAGTCCGCCGACGATCGTCGTGAGGGAGCTCGGGCCGCCTCGCGTCAGGACGGCGAAGGTCATGTCGGCGAGGGCGCCGTCCGGGGCGCTCTCGGCGTCGTAGAAGTCGAGGTGCCCGTCGACGAACGCGAGACCGACGTGACGGTAGCGCTCGCGCAGCGCCGCGACGATGCCGACGAGGATGCCGCAGCAGCCGCCGATGACGAGGGGGGTGTCCGGCGAGTCGAGGAGCTGGGGGACGCCTTCGCGGATCTTCTCCGTCGCCGCGCAGACCTCGCGGTACGCGAGGACGCCCGTCGCCGCGTCACGGGTGTGGTCGCCGACGTGGATCTCGAGGTCGCCGAGGTCGGCGACCGCGACGCCGGCCCGGCGCAGGGCGTCGTCGAGGCCAGCGTCACGCAGCGCCGCCGGCATGAGACGGGCGCCCCGGAACAGCGGTCCCGACTCCAGCGGCGCGCCGAGCGCGACGACGCCCCGCTGCGCCGGCTCTGCTCGCGGGCGGTGGAACCATGGCGTCATGGGGGTCATCGCGTTCTCGCCTCTACCGCCTGAGCATTCCCCAGGAGGTAGCGCTCGATGCGTTCGGCCAGGCCGTCGTCGGCGACCTCGAGGAGCATGCCGTTGCGCGCCTCGCCCTCGTGGAAGGCGGCGATGCCGGCCCCGGCAGTGAAGCAGCGCACCAGGCGCATGCTCCCCCCGTGCGTCACGAGCAGGGCGTGGCGCCCGTCGAGAGCGACGTCGCGCAGGCAGCCGAGGACGCGACGCTGCTGCTCGACGAGCGTCTCTCCGCCGGGAAAGCGGAACGCCTCCGGATGCTCGCGGTAGCGTCGCCACGTCTCCGGCTTCGAAGCGGCGATCTCGGCGAACGTGCGCGCCTCCCAGCGTCCGCGGTCGCTCTCGGCGAGACGTGGGTCGACGATCAGCGCCGGTCTGCGGGCGCCGGTCGCGAGCTCCGCACGCACGATGTCCGCCGTCTCGCGGGCGCGTGTGAGGTGACTCGTGACGACGAGGTCGAGGCCGCGCCCGCGCAGCGCGCGACCCCGGTCGCGCGCCTGGGCGCGGCCCGTCTCGTTCAGTGGCACGTCGGCCCACCCCTGACAGCGGGTGGGCTCGAGGTTCCAGTCGGTCTGTCCGTGGCGGAGGAGAAGGATCATCGGATCAGCCCGTCCGCCTCGCGGGGCTGGGGGCGCCGGCGATGCGGCGGGCAGGATGCGCCGCGTCCAGGCGCAGGGCGCGAGGCCGACGCGGCCCCTCAGTGGAACGTGAGCAGCGTGTCGCTGCGCACCCCCAGGCGCAGGGTCTCGACGGAGACGACCTCTTCCGGCGGGATGTTTCCGAGATTGACGTTGGCCCCGAAGCGCTTGATGAACCAGACCTGCTGGCTCTTGACCGGAGCCTCGAACAGGAGGTCCGTGACGTCGACCGCATCGGCGATCTCGTGCACGAGACCCTCCTTGACCTCGCCGCCCGGTTGGTAGATGCCGACACTGCCCGACTCGCGTCCCTCGGTGATGACCTTCCAGGCGCCGGCGTCGAGCTCGCGTTTGATGCTCTCGACCCATTTGTACGGGGCGATCACGACGCCGGCGTGCTTGCTGCCGACTTCGCTGAGGACCTTGAACTCCCTGCTCAGGCGGCGCACGAGGGCGATCTTCTCGTCCTCGGCCATGGGGACGGTGCCGTCCGAGACCTCGATGTACTCCATCCCCATCGTGCGCACTGTCTGCAGGTACTGCTCCAACTTGCGCTGGCGCAGGCAGACCTCGAAGAGCGTGCCGCCGAAGCAGACGGGTATGCCGCTGCTCTGGTAGAGCTCGATCTTCTCCTTGAGGTGCGGTGTCACCACCGCCGTGCCCCAGCCGAGCTTGACGATGTCGGTACACTCCCCTGCGCTCTCGAGGAAGTCACGCACCTGGTCAAGAGACAACCCCTTGTCGAGGACGTGCGTGATCCCGCGCTCGCGCGGCTTGGTCGTCCGCTCGGGCAGTCTGAGGAAGTCGAGCATGCCGGTCCTCCCGCAAGACAGGCGGTCGCCGCCGATTCCATCGTCATCGTAGCAGACGTCCCGCAGGGGCAAGGCGTCGCTCCCACCCTTGTGCGGCTGGCAGACGTCTCGCAGGGGCAAGGCGTCGCTCCCACCCTTGTCGGGCAGGGCGGTCGACGCGCGGGCGACGGCAGTCGTGGCCGACGAGCAGGTCCAAGGCCTCCCGTGGCGGGCTCAGAGGCGCGCGACAAGCTCGGCGAGCTTGTCGCGCGCCTTCGCCGTCACCGCTTCGTACAGGCTCGTGCCGTGGCTGTCCATGGCGACGACCAGGGGTCCGAAGTCACGCACGCGGAACTTCCACAGGCATTCGGGCATCAGCTCCTCGAACTCGACCTCCTCGATGGCCTCGATCTGGGTCGTCTCGAGGGCCGCGGCCCCGCCCGTGACGGCGAGGTACACGCCGCCGAACTCCTGCAGGACCGGCAACGAGTCGGCGAGCAGGCCGCCCTTGCCGATGATCGCGCGTACCCCGTACTGCTCCATGAGCCCGCGCGTGAAACGGTCCATGCGGGCGCTGGTCGTGGTCCCGATGCAGAGCTTCTCGTAGCGCCCTTCGCCGAGGGCGCGCACGTTCGGGGCGGTGTGGAGCACGGCGGCGCCGGTGAGGTCCATGCGCGGCATCTCGCCGCGATCGAAGATGGCGATCTGCGTCGCGTCGCGGATGCCGATCACGTGTCCCTCGAGGCGCAACCGGTCGCCGGCGTGCAAGGTGCGCAGGGCGTCGAGGTCGGTGACGGGGAAGGTGAGGCGCCGCTCGTTCGCGCCGGTCTCGTGCGCCGTCGTCTCGTCGTAGCGCTCAGAAGCCATAGGTGACCTCCCCGGCAGGCGTGACGACGGCGCTCGCCCGGCGCGCCGCCCAGCACTGGAGGTTCACCGAGACGGGGTTCTGGGTGATGTGCGTGTGCGCCCATTCGATGTTGACGGCCAGGGCGGTGGTGCGGCCGCCGAGGCCCATGGGGCCGATCCCGAGTTCGTTCGCCGCCGCGAGAAGCTCGTCCTCGAGGGCGGCGACGGCCGGGTCGTCGCTGCGAGTGCCGAGCGGCCGCAGGACCGCCTTCTTGGCGAGGGCGGCGCACAGGTCGGCGGTGCCGCCGAGGCCGACGCCGACGACTGTCGGCGGGCAGGGCTTGGGTCCTGCCTCGACGATGCACTCGAGGACGAAGCGCTTGACCGCCCTTACGCCGTCGGCGGGGACGAACATCCTGAGGAAGCTCATGTTCTCGCTTCCCGAGCCCTTGGGCAGGCAGTGCAGCTTGAGGGCGTCGGCGGGCAGGCCGGTGTGGCCGGCGACGGACTCGTAGTGCATCGCCGGCAGGTACCGGCCCGTGTTCGTCCCCGTGTTCTTGCGCGTGACCGGGTGGACGGCGTTGGGGCGCAGCGGGTGTTCGAGAGTGGCGCGCTCGACTCCCCTCTTCACCGCGGCGCTCACGCGCGCGAGGTTCAGCGGACAGTCCTCGCCGACCTCGAGCCAGCAGACGACCGTGCCGGTGTCCTGACAGACGAGGTTGTCGTCGCGTTCGGCGACGGCGACGTTCTCCAGCATGATGTCGAGGAAGCTCCGGGCGCCGGGATCGGTCTCGTTCGCGCGCGCCCGGACCAGCGCCTCCTTGAGGTCCGGCGGCAGCACCTTCAGGGCGCGCAGGTAGGTCTGCTTGGCGGCCTCTTCCACGGCCACGTAGGCGGCGGTGCAGGCGACGTCGCGGGCCGAGGGCGGGCGTGTGTCGGACGACGGTGGCATGGGGACTCCGGGTCGCATGATGGGCAGCGCCTTCAGTGTACGGAGCGAAAGCCGGCGCGTCACTCGCCCGCAGCAGTCCCGCTACCCCCTGAAGAGCATCATCAGCCCGCTCAGCAGGAGGACGGCGGCGAGGAGGCCGCGCACGCCCGGGTCGGCGCGCGGACGGTCAGATGTGAGCCGACGCTGACGCCCGGCACAGAGCCGATCAGCAGGGAGTCGACCATCCGGAGGTCGACGTTCCCGTAGCCGAGCTGGGCGAGGCCGGTGACGCCGAGCAGGATCGTGGCATGGAAGACGTCTGTGCCGACGACGCGGCTGGCGGCGGAGGGACCCGCGTGCGGGTGTGAGGTAGGTGACGACCACAACCACGGCCCACAGGGCGAGTGTCGGCCACCAGATGCCGCGCCGCGCCGCGAGCGCCCGGCTCCGTCAGTGGGGCGTCGACGACCGTCCCGTCCGGGTCGACCTCCTCCGCTGCGACGTACTCAGCCGCGGCGTCCATGGCCGCGCGCCGGCGCCGCCCTGCCCCCGTCAACGACGGAGCCCTCGGTCACTCCAGGGCGCTCGGGTCGCGATGCTGGGCAGGTCAGGCGTTCGCCCCGACCTTCAGCGGGCGCGTGTGGATGCCGCACTCGCCACCACACTTGCTGGTCCCGATCCAGCGGCCGTCGCGCTCGTTCGCGCCCGTCGTGATGCGCGTACAAGGTTCGCAACCGAGGGAGCGGTACCCCTCGGCGTAGAGGGGGTTCACCGGGATGCCGTTGACGGCGATGTACTGCCACACCTCGCGTTCGTGCCAGGGCAGGATCGGGTTCAGCTTCAACAAGCCCTCGTCACGCTCTTCGACCTCGAGGTAGTCGGTACGGGTCCGACCCTCGGTGCAGCGCAGGCCGGTGACCCAGCAGGTCACGCCCATCTCCTCGATCGCCCAGCGCACGGGCTGGACCTTGAGCAGGTCGCAGCACCTGTCCGGATCGGTCTTGTAGAGGCCGTCGGGGATGTCGGCCGTGTTCTCGAAGACGCGCGTCTCGGGATATCGGGCGACCAGCTCGCGCATGAACTTCTTGGTCGCGGCCGGCTTGTAGCGCGTGGTGACGACGAAACCGCGGATCTTCGGGCTCACGCGCTTGGCGAGATCCCAGACCACGACGGAGTCCTTGCCCAGGCTGTTGGCGACGACGAGACCGTCGCCGTGCTGCGCGTAGTAGTGGTCGATGAGCTCGAGCGAACGGTCGACCTTCTGTTTGAAGTTCAGGTTGTCGACCAGCTCATGGATCTCGGCGGGTGTCGTCGCGTGCTGCATGTCTCCTCCTTGCGGGCCGCGGAAGCAGCATGGCATAAGATGCAGAACTCTTATGGTAGCTATCTATCCTGATAATCAGAGCACCGTATCCCGGAGTGCGGAGTGCGTCAAGCCCGGGTGACGGGTCTTGCAGCGGCTCAGGAAGAGGCGCCGTACTGCTCGCGGAAGAAGGCGAGCAGGGCCTCGGCCGCCCGCGACAGGACACGGGTCCGCGAGCGCACCGTGTGGAAGTCGCGGCGGATCTCGAAGTCCCTCACGGGGACGACGACGAGCAGCCCGTGCTCGAGTTCGGGGCCGACGGCCCAACGGCTGACGAAGGTGACGCCCCCGCCGGCGATCGCCGCCTGCTTGGCCGATTCCATGAGGCCCATCTCGGCGGCGATGTTGAGCTGCTCGGGACGCACGCCGGCGGCCTTGAGGTGGTCCTCGACGACGGCGCGGATGCCGGCGCCCTGTTGCTGCACGATCTGTGGTTCGGCGACGAGCTCGGCGAGGGTGACGTCGTCGCGCGACGCCCAGGGGTGCGTAGGGCTGCAGACGAGGACGACCTCGTCGCGCACAAGCGGCTCGACGGTCAGATCGGGACGGTGGGTAGGTGCGCCGACGGCGCCGATCTCGAACTCGCGCGCGACGACACGCTCGATCACCTCGTGGGTGTCGTCGACGTGGAGCGAGACGCGCACGCCCGGGTAGAGCTTGCGGAAGCGCGTCAGCAGGCCGGGCAGGACATGTTCGCCCGGCCAGGTGCTCTACCGCTACGCACGCGAGATCCTCGCCCTCCACGAGCGCGCCTGCACCGAGATCCTCGACCTCGGCGAGCTCGTCGCCGGG
>Ga0116185_1004807_pt1 | contig 10860 bp, 6 predicted proteins | sample AD_JPNNA7_MetaG_FD_89754 | JGI IMG/M metagenome (GOLD analysis project Ga0116185, IMG submission 89754) | Active sludge microbial communities of municipal wastewater-treating anaerobic digesters from Japan - AD_JPNNA7_MetaG | ecosystem: Engineered > Bioreactor > Anaerobic > Digestate | place... | reverse complement strand
TACGGTGAGAACCCGAACCGCCTCCAGCACTACTACCAATACCAGGTGATCCTGAAGCCGTCCCCCGCCGACATCCAGGCGGTATACCTCAAGAGCCTGGAAACGTTCGGTGTCGACCCGATGCGCCACGACATCCGCTTCGTCGAGGACGACTGGGAGGCCCCGACCCTCGGCGCCTGGGGGCTCGGCTGGGAAGTCTGGCTGGACGGCCTGGAGATCGCACAGTTCACCTACTTCCAGCAGGCGGGCGGGATCGAGGTACGCCCGGTGGCCGGTGAGATCACGTACGGGATCGAGCGCATCGCCATGTTCCTGCAGGGTGTGGACAGCGTCTACGACCTCAAATGGAACGATACCCTCACCTACGGCGACGTGCACCACCGCGGCGAGGTGGAATGGTCGGTCCACAACTTCGAGGCGGCAGATATCTCGTTGCACCTGCGGCTCTTCGACGAATACGAGCGGGAGTCGCGGGCGCTGATCGAGCGGGGGTTGGTGCTTCCCGCCTACGACTACTGTCTCAAGTGCTCCCATACCTTCAACATTCTGGATTCGCGAGGGGCGATCGGCGTGACCGAGCGCGCGCATTTCATCGCGCGGGTCCGCGCGCTGGCCCGGCGGGCGGCCGAGGCCTATCTCAAGCAGCGCGAGGAGATGGGATACCCACTCCTGAAGGGCCAGCGGCAGGAGGCGCCGTAACCTGACCGGCACGAGCCGTAAGGCCCCGGGGGCGGCGCCAGACATGGCCCCGGTGTTCCCGGGTGTCTCCCGGCCCGTCAACCCCACGCCCACCGGCGACGACAGTCGTAAAGGACACCATGGCAAAGGAATTGCTCTTCGAGATTGGGACGGAGGAGATTCCCTCCGGTTACCTCCCCCCTGCGCTGGAGGAGTTGAAGGCGGCGGCGGGCCGCATGCTCGCGGAGCAGCGGTTGGCGTTCACGGCCGTCCGGACGCTGGGCACGCCGCGGCGACTGGTCCTTTTCGTGGACGGACTGGCGGAACGCCAGACGGATGTGCGGCGCGAGGTCGTCGGCCCGCCCAAGGCGGCGGCCTTCGATCCGGAGGGAAAGCCGACCAAAGCCGCCGAGGGATTCGCCCGAGCGCAAGGGGTGGCCGTGGAAACGCTGGAGGTGCGCCTGCTGGAGCGGGGCGAGTACCTGGTGGCGGTCCAGAAAGAGCGCGGCGCCCGTACGCCCGAGGTGCTGGCGGGGCTGCTTCCGAAGCTGCTGGCAGCCCTCGCGTTCCCGAAATTCATGCGCTGGGGTGAGGGAACTTTCCGCTTCGTCCGTCCGATCCGCTGGCTGCTGGCCATCTACGACGGTCGCGTGGTGCCGTTCGAGGTCGGCGGTCTGAAGACCGCGGGCAAGACATACGGCCACCGCTTCCTGGCGCCGCGGGGCGTGCGCGTGCGGAGCTTCCAGGAGTATCTCGAGGTCTTGGAGGAGCGATTCGTCGTCGCGGATCCGGTCCGGCGGCGCGATCTGGTGCGCAGCCAGGCGGGCGAGGCCGCTGCCTCCGTCGAGGGCCGACCGATCCTCGACGACGCGCTCGTGGAGACGGTGGCGGATCTGGTCGAGTTCCCGACGGCCGTGTGCGGCGCCCTCAAACCGGAGTATCTGGAACTGCCGCGCGAAGTCATCGTGACCCCGATGCAGAAGCACCAGCGCTGCTTCCCGGTGGTGGACGCCGCGGGCAATCTCCTGCCTCACTTCGTCGCCATCTCCAACATGCGCGCCAAGGATATGGGTGTGATCGTCCAGGGCAACGAGCGCGTGCTGCGCGCCCGTCTGAACGATGCGGAGTTTTTCTTCCGTGAGGATCGGAAACGGCCGCTCGCCGACCGGCTGCCGGATCTCCGGCACATCATCTTTCAGGAAAAGCTCGGCTCCGTCGCCGACAAGGTGGAGCGGCTGCAGCGGCTGGCGGGGTGGATCGCCGCCCAGGTGGACCCCTCGGCGCGGCCGTCAGCCGAACGTGCCTCGCTGCTCTGCAAGGCCGATCTGCCCACGGCGATGGTGAAGGAGTTTCCCGGCCTCCAGGGCATCATGGGGCGGGAGTACGCACGCCTGTCGGGCGAGGCGCCGGAGGTGTGTCAAGCCATCGAGGAGCACTATCTCCCCCGCTTCGCCGGCGACCGCCTCCCCGCCTCTGCGGCCGGCGCGGCGGTGGCCCTGGCGGATCGCCTCGACTCCATCGTCGGCTGCTTCGGCATCGGACTCGTCCCCACCGGCTCGGAGGATCCCTACGCCCTGCGCCGCGCCGCGCTGGGGGTGGTGCAAATCTTGCTCCAGCGTGCGTGGTGCCTACCCTTGGACGAAGCTGTGGACTGCGCCCAGGCCGGCTTCGGCGGCGCCGGCGGTCCCAAGGCCGAAGCGACCCGGCGGACCGTGCTGGAGTTCCTGCGCGGTCGGACCCAGGCCGTGCTCGTGGAGCGGGGGCTACCCGGCAACATCGTCGAAGCAGTGTTGTCCGCCGGCGCCAACGACATCGCGGACGTCGCGCGGCGCGCCGAGGCGCTGGGCGCACTGCGGCTCGAAGCGGACTTCGCGGAACTGGCCACAGCCTTCCGACGCGTGGTCGGGATCATCCCCCACGGATTCGACCGGCCGGCGGACGCTGCCCGCTTTGTCGAGGGGGCCGAGCGGGCGCTGTACGCCCAGGCCGTGGAGCTGAAAGGCGAGGTGGATCGGCTGGTGGCGGCCCGGGATTACCTCGGCGCGCTGCGGCGCATCGCGGCGCTCAGACCGGTGGTGGACATGTTTTTCGAGGAGGTGTTGGTGATCGGACCGGACGAGGGGCTCACGCAGAATCGGTTCGCGCTCCTCAGGACGGTGGGGAACCTGTTCGCGCGGATTGCCGACTTCACAAAAATCACGGGGTAGGGGGACATCGGAGGACTCTATGGCAACGGCAAAGAAATGGGTGTACTTCTTCGGCAACAAGAAGGCGGAGGGGCGGGCGGAGCAGAAGAACCTCCTGGGCGGGAAGGGCTCCAACCTGCACGAGATGACCCGTCTGGGCATCCCGGTGCCGGCCGGCTTCACCATTACCACGGAGGCCTGCATCTATTACACGAACAACAAGAAGCAATATCCCCAGGGGATGTGGAAGCAGGTCGAAGACGCGTTGGCAAAACTGGAGAAGGCCATGGGGGCCAGCTTCGGGGATCCGAATAACCCGCTGCTCGTCTCCGTCCGCTCCGGCGCCCGGGTATCCATGCCGGGCATGATGGACACCGTCCTGAACCTGGGTCTGAACGAGACCAGCCTGAAGGGTCTCATCGCGAAGACCCAGAACGAGCGTTTCGCTTACGACTCCTATCGCCGGTTCATCCAGATGTTCAGCGATGTGGTGATGGGGATCGAGAAGCCGGTCTTCGAGCGGATCATCGAGGCCAAAAAGCACGAGAAGAAGGTCAAGCTGGACACCGAGCTGACCGCCCAGGACCTGAAGGACCTCGTCGAGCTGTTCAAGCGCGTTTTCAAGGAGAAGACGGGGAAGGATTTCCCACAGGAACCCAAAGAGCAGCTCAGATACGCCATCAACGCCGTGTTCGGCTCCTGGGATAACCCGCGCGCCGTCACCTATCGCCGGCTCAACAAGATCCCCGGCGACTGGGGCACCGCGGTCAACGTCCAGGCCATGGCCTATGGGAACATGGGCGAAAACTCCGGGACCGGCGTGGCCTTCACGCGCGACCCCGGCACGGGTGAGAAACGCTTCTTCGGCGAGTATCTGATCAACGCGCAAGGCGAGGACGTCGTGGCGGGTGTGCGCACCCCCATGCCCATCGCCGAGCTGAAGAGGCAGATGCCCAAAATCTACGCCGAGCTGGAAGGGATTTACAAACGGCTGGAGAAGCATTACCGCGACATGCAGGACATCGAGTTCACCATCCAGGAAGGCAAGCTGTACATGCTGCAGTGCCGCGTCGGGAAGCGCACTGCGGCCGCAGCCGTGAAGATCGCCGTGGACCTGACCAAGGAGAAGCTGATCAGCAAGGAGGAGGCCGTCCTGCGCGTCTCCCCCGGCCAGCTCGACCAGCTTCTGCACCCGCGCGTGGATCCGACCGCCCATCCGCAGAAGATCGCCAAGGGTCTGCCGGCGTCCCCCGGCGCCGCGGTCGGCAAGGTCGTCTTCACCGCCGCCGAGGCCGAGGAGATGGCCGGAAAGGGCGAGCGCGTGGTGCTGGTGCGCCTGGAGACGTCGCCCGAGGATATCGGCGGCATGCACGCGGCCCAGGGCATCCTCACCGCGCGGGGGGGCATGACCTCCCACGCGGCCGTGGTGGCCCGCGGTATGGGCAAGCCCTGTGTGGCCGGCTCGAACGACATCACCGTGTACGAGGAGCACGGCTACTTCTTTGCCAAGGATCTGAAGATCCAGCGCGGCGAATACATCACCTTGGACGGCAGCACCGGCGAGGTCCTGCTGGGCGAGGCGAAGCTGATCCAGCCCGAGCTCTCCGGGGATTTCGCCACGCTCATGACCTGGGCCGACAAATGCCGGAAGATCGGCGTGCGCGCCAATGCCGATACCCCGACGGACGCCAAGGTCACCCGACAGTTCGGCGGCGAGGGCATCGGCCTGTGCCGCACCGAGCACATGTTTTTCGAGGGCGACCGGATCGAGGCCGTGCGCGAGATGATCCTGGCCGCGGATCTGGACGGTCGCCGGAGGGCCCTGGCCAAACTCCTGCCCATGCAGAAAGAGGACTTCAAGGGCATCCTGGGGATCATGGGGAATCTGCCCGTGACCATCCGGACGCTCGATCCGCCGCTGCATGAGTTTCTGCCCAAGACCGAGGAAGACATGCGGGATGTCTCTCAGAAGACCGGCGTACCCATAGACCGGATCAAGGCCAAGGTGGACAGCATGCACGAGTTCAACCCCATGCTGGGCTTCCGCGGCTGCCGCCTGGGTCTGGAGTACCCCGAGATCACCGAGATGCAGGCCCAGGCCATCTTCGAGGCTGCCTGTGAACTGCGCAAGGAAGGGAAGAACCCGTTCCCCGAGGTCATGATCCCGCTGGTGGGCACACTGGCCGAGTTCCAGTTGCAGAAAGACATCGTGGAGCGCGTCGCCAAGGAGACCATGAAGAAGTACGGTGTGAAGGTGAAGTACATGATCGGCACCATGATCGAGATCCCGCGCGCCTGCATCGTGGCGGGCGAGATCGCGTCCCAAGCGGAGTTCTTCTCCTTCGGGACCAACGACCTGACCCAGACCGTTCTCGCGCTTTCCCGCGACGACGCCGGGAAGTGCCTCCCCGGTTACGTGGATCGCAAGATCTACAAGGAAGACCCGTTCGTCAGCATCGACCAGGAGGGCGTCGGCGAGATGATGAAGATGGGCGTGGAACGCGGCCGCAAGGTCCGGAAGGACCTGGAGCTCGGCATCTGCGGCGAGCACGGCGGCGACCCGGCCTCCGTCATCTTCTGCCATCAGATCGGCCTGGATTACGTCAGCTGTTCGCCCTACCGGATTCCGGTGGCCAAGCTGGCGGCGGCTCACGCCAACCTCAAGGGCAAAGTGAAGGTGAAGGAGATGGGCGAGAAGTAAGCGCCTTCCAGCTCAGGTAGCCACAACGGGGGTCCCGAGCCATCGGGACCCCCGTTGGTTTTTCCAAGTATCCCCGGGAGTGGTCAGAAGCTCGCGGAGGGAACCGGACCGGAGAGGCGGTGAGCTTTGATCGGGAAGGTTGGTTCGAGCCTCCCAGCACCCCCTTAGGCGGACGCCTTTGCGGGCACTTCGCAGTATCAATCCGGCGCTTCGGTCTTATTCTGGATCGCGACAAAGCGGGCGCCGATTTTCCTGAGAACTGCAGCCTCGTAATAAACCATGCCGCCGTCTGCCCTCCGCGCGTCCATGGGTCGGCGAAGTTTGGCGAGCGTGGGATAGAGCCGTTTCGATTTGCGCAAACGTAAGTTGCTCGCGGCGCCGCTCAATCTCGGCGTGCTGACGGTACGCATACCGACCGACGCGGCCCGTGACCTTGATTGCGTCAATTTCCATCATCCGCGAGGCGTCCTTGTCGACGTTCGAACCGACAACGTCCAATGATGCGGGTGGTCAGCCCGTTCCAACCGGGCAAACCATAAGCCCAAACGTTGCAGATAAAAACGCAGCGTTTTGCCCGGAGACCTTGGCTCGGATGCGGGTGCCCGACCAAACACGCGAGCCGAGGAGGGACAAAACGAGGCCGGCGGCGCGTCCCCCCTGGAATGGGCAGAAGGCCATCGGGATCCCGGGCACGGCCAAGCCGGTGCCCGCTGGGGCGGGCGGGCGTCGTTGCCTTCGCCGAGCGCATCGGCCTCGCCGGGAAGCGGCCAGCGGTCCGCCCCGTCGCCGTGCCCTCGCCGAATGCGACCCCGCCGGCACAGAGCCTGCTCGCGGTCTGGGCCGGCGGGACCCGAGCCCCGCGACGGTCCCCCGGTTCGTCCGGCGGCTCACGGGGCCGCCTGTCCCCCAGACCGTCGCGGCGCTCTGCGCCGGGTGCCTGGCCCGGCTCGCAGGCGATACCCTCGACCGCGACTCCCGCGGCTGCGCACGGTCCGGCACCCAGGAGGGCGTCCGCTTGGCCGAGGCCCGCTGCCTTGCCCCCGGCTGGCTCCGGCGCGGGAACCCGGGACGTGCCCGGGGGGCCACCGCGGTCCTCGCCGACCTCCAGGCCCGCCGCTTGGCGCTGGAAGCGCTCCAGCGGCCCTACAGCATCGCCGCCCGGTTCACGAACCCGCGCCAGGCGGCGGTGTCCCGCCTCGCGTGCCACCCGTTCGCCCCGGGGCTGGAGGTCGGGGACCTCGGCTCCCAAGTGCACCGGTGGACGCGGGCCCGCCGGCTCCTCGGGGGCCGGGAGGCCGTCACGCGGCGGCCCACGGCGCGTGGCCGAGCGGTGTTCCCCGCCCCCGGGGACTGCTTCCATGCCGTGGGGACCCCGCGCCCGGCCGCGCCTGTGGCTGGCTGGCCCACGTCCAACGGGCGGGCCGCTACCGAGCACCGTCGCTAGGAACTCCCGCCCGCCTTCGGGGCCGTCGGGTTCTGCTCCCGTCGGTTCTGGGCCACCGCGGCCGCGCTCCGGCGCCTCGGCGTCCTCTCCACCCGCCGCGCGGCGTGCCAGCCCGCGCTCGCCGCCCCCGTGCGCCGGCCGCTCGCCACGCTCCGGACCCCCGTCTTCGCCTGCGGGGCGCTCCTCGGGCAGGCCGGCCGACCCTGCGTGCTCCGGCTGTCGCGGCCCGTCCCCTGGCCGCACCGGTTCCGCGCCCACCTGCAGCGCCTGCTTCCGTGGGTCCCTCCCTGCCATGCGCTTGGCGATCCCCCCGTCGGCGCGGTTGTTCCGGGAGCGCCACTGCAATGGTTGGGGTTAATCGAGGGAGGGTGTCCGTCGTGGATACGCTTTCCCGACTCGGATGAGCCTCGGCCATTGGCCAGGTTCAGAACCCCGATGGCTCCAAGCTGTCCACGGCTTCGGCCGGAGCCCGCACAGACTCGCCGGACCGGGGTATCCGGCGAGTCGAGGCGAGATGGCAAGGTGGAAGGCGAGGGGATGCTGGGGGGATGGACGCGGCCACGGCGTCGGGCGCGGCCGGCGCCCGGCCCCTCAGCGGCCGTAGACCAATCGGGGCAGGAACATCACGAGGGAGGGGACAAAGGTGATGAGCAGCAGGATGACCAGCATGCTGAAAAGTAGAGGCCAGACGGCGCGGCAAACGCGGCCCAGGGGCTCCCTGGCGATGGCCGTCGAGATGAAGAGCGTGGCGCCTGAAGGCGGTGAGGCGAGCCCCATGGACAGGTTCACCACCATGATGACGCCGAAGAAGACAGGGTCGATGTCCAGCTTCTTGACAAGGGGAAACAGAACGGGGGCGAAGATGATGATGGAGGGTACCGTCTCCATCACGGTGCCGACGAGCAAGAGCAGAACATTGACCAAGAGCAGGAAGACCCAGGGGGTGTCGGTGATACCGATGAAAGCGTTGGCAAGTCGGAGCGGGATTCCCTCCCGGGCCAGGATCCAACTGTAGACCGTGGAGGTGGCGATGATGAACATGACGATCCCCGTCCCCACGCCGGTGCTGACGAGAATCTCTGGCAGGTGGTGCCACTTCAGCTCCCGGTACACCAGCCCGCCGAGGATGAGTCCGTAAAAGACCGCGACGGCCGCGGCCTCAGTTGGCGTGAATACCCCACCCAGGATCCCGCCCACGATGATGACGGGCATCAGGAGGGTCAGGATCGCCTCGCGGAAGGAGATCCAGGCCTCCCGTGCGGTGGGGAAGGCGACGCCGGTGTACCTTCGCCGCCGGCTGACGACGTAGGAGTGCGCCATCAGCGCCAGACCCATCAGGATGCCCGGAACGGCCCCGGCGATAAATAGCGCCCCGACGGAGACCCCCGTGGCCACCCCGTAGATGATCATCGGGATACTCGGGGGGATCATGGTGCCGATGGTGCCGGCGCAGGCGATCAGAGCGGCGGCGAAATCCCTCGCGTATCCCTTCCGCTCCATGGCAGGGATCATCACTGATCCGATGGCGGCAGAGTCGGCAGCTGCTGCGCCGGAGATGCCTGCGAAGAACATGCTGGCCACCACGGACACCATGGCCAGCCCGCCGGTCACCCAGCCCACCAGAGTGTTGGCGAAATTGACCAGTCGGTTCGAGATCCCCCCCTTGTCCATGAGCGCCCCCGCCAGCAGGAAAAAGGGGATCGCCTGAAGCACGGTGGAGTCCGTACCACCGAACATCTGCTGCGGGACCAAGGTCAGGGGGATGTCGGTGCGCAACACAAGGAAAACACTGGCGGTGAGACCAAACGCGGTGGCCACCGGCACGTTCAAAGCAAGCAAGAGCAGCAAGAGCCCGACCAGGATGAGGCTAGTCAATCCAGGCTCCTTCCTTCCGGACCTCGGGCGGCGTACTGCGGAACCCTGCAGCAAATGCGTGGAGCGTCATCAGCACGCCCGAGACGGGCACGGCGAGATAGGGAATGCCCATCCGGATGCCGAGGCTCGAGGAGTACTGCGGCCAGGTGTGCAGCACCAGGGACCCCCCGTAGGCGACCATGATGCAAAAAAAGGTTACGGAGAGGGCGACAGCCACGGCGGAGACGGCAGACGCCCAGCGAGTGGGGAGGGCCCGAACCAGGCTGTCGATTGCCGGATGGGCGGCGCGGCGAACGCCGACACTGATGCCCAGAAAGGAGACCCAGACCAGGAGGAAACGGGTCAACTCATCCGACCAGAATATGGAATAGCTGAAGATGAATCGCCCGGCGATTTGAACGCCCACCAGGAGGGTCATGGTCGCCAGTAGTACGGCCATGACCCACTCGGCGAGACCATTCGCCGTACGGCTCAACACGTCCGCGCGCAAGCCACCTGGAGGCGAGAGTCGGCCGGTCACGTGCTGGGCCTAGCGCGTGTTCACGATGCGCTGAACAAGGTCCTTACCGAACTGGGCCTGGTACTGCTCAAAGACCGGCTTCATGGCCTCGCGGAAGGCTGCCTTGTCCGTGTTTTCGATGACGACCATGCCCTTGACTCGAAGCTCCGCGATCTGTTTCTGCTCCTCTTTGTGGATAAGGCCTCGCTGGAAACGGGCGACCTCCAGCGTCGTGTCATACACGATCTTCTGGAGATCAGCGGGCAGGCGATCCCAGGTCCGCTTGCTCAGCAGGACCGGGGCGGGGGAGTAGAAGTGGCCGGTCAGCGAGAGGTATTTCTGGACCTCGTACAGTTTGAAGGCATAGACGATGGGGGTCGGGTTCTCCTGGGCATCCAGCAGGCCCTGCTGAAGCGAGGTAAACACCTCGCCCCAGGCCATGGGGATCGCATCGGCTCCGATTTGCCGGAAGGCGGCCTGGTGGATCTTGTTCTCCATCACCCGTATCTTCAGCCCCTTCATGTCCGTCGGCTGGTTGATAGGTTTCTTAGATGTGGTGATGTGGCGAAACCCGTTTTCCCAAAACGCCAGCCCCATGATACCCACCGACTCGAACTTCTTCAGAAGACTTTGGCCGATCTCGCCGTCCAGGACCTTGTAGGCATGCTCCGCGTCCCGGAACAGAAAAGGAAGGTCCACCACGTTCATCTCGGGGACGAATCCCCCCAGGGGTCCCGTGGAGGTAACCGTGAGATGGACCGTGCCGAGCTGGAGTCCCTCGACAACCTGCCGCTCGTCGCCGAGCTGGCGGGTGTGGTGAATCTTAATGGCGACACGGCCTTTGGTTCGCTCGCCCAATAGCTGGTTCAGGTGCTCCATGGCCACGGTGTATGGATGTTCGGCCGGCGCGGTATGTGCCTCGATCAGCTCGAATTCCAGCGCGCCGGCGTGTACCCCTGAACTAGTCCCCAGGAGCAGCGCGATTACAGCCGCCGCCTTCAGTATGCTGAACATCGCCCGTCGTTCCATTGCTGCCTCCTCGTGCGGGTGTTGGCGGGCCGCTCGGCACGAACTCGCTTCACATCCGTTGTTCTGAGTTCGCCGCCGGTTCCGACGTATCCTCAGGGCGTGATGAGCCGCAGCATGTTCTCCCGCAGGACCATTCGCTCCTCTGCCGGAGTAAGCCCGGCGACCCGGATGCGTAGGATCTCAGGCCCGGGGTGCACCATGGGAGCATCCGAGCCGAAAACCACGCGGTCCGGCCCGATTTCGCGAACGGCTTGCAGAATTCTGCCGTGGAACAACATCCCCGTGGTGCCCAATATCACATTAGGCAGCCGCTTGGCCACACGAATCGCGGCGTCGACGTACCCCATCCACTGCAACCCCATGTGGTCCATGACGACGGGCACGCCGGGGTACGCTTCGGCGACCTCGCCGATCTCCCAGGGGAGGCTATACGGGGCGTGCCCCGAGT
>Ga0116185_1004789_pt1 | contig 10891 bp, 8 predicted proteins | sample AD_JPNNA7_MetaG_FD_89754 | JGI IMG/M metagenome (GOLD analysis project Ga0116185, IMG submission 89754) | Active sludge microbial communities of municipal wastewater-treating anaerobic digesters from Japan - AD_JPNNA7_MetaG | ecosystem: Engineered > Bioreactor > Anaerobic > Digestate | place... | reverse complement strand
TTTATTTTTGAGAAAAAGTGCAAATTTATATAAAGAATCTTGATCGGGTTTTGTTAGGTGTGAATAATTGCAGTATTGCTCAACTGCCTTAACATAAACTGCTATTGTATTCGGGGCATAATTTCTAAGGGAAAGGACTTCCCGCAGTAGATTTGTTTTATTCATTTGCATACATTAAAACTCCTTTATTGGTGGTTTTCCCGCAACAAACTTACAAATTTATTTTATTTTTTGTATTATTACATAAAGTAATGAGTTGTGCGTTATGCTACTAAAAACATTCAATCTAAAAATTAAAAACTATGGCAAACTTTAAATCAAATTCAGAAATAAACTATGACAGATTTCCAACAAATCTGTGCGAGATGTTTGGAAAAATACCGAGAAAAAATATTGACTTCACCTTTTCAAAAATTGAAATATGGTTTAGCGGTCAATGTATATTTGAGAAAGAGAAAACAGGCAAGTTGACGAGTGAAATAAAAAACGGTAATATCTCGTTCGTCTTAAATAATGATGGCTTTTCAGACTACATAAAACCCTCATTCGAATTCGAAGAAATCTCGACTACAAGCAACAGAATTGTTTGGAGCAATGACATAATGAATAACAAAGGTCTAAGGTATGCAGACCTTCAACCATATTTAGTTTCTCTATTTTTTATTGATGGAGATTTGGTTAAAGCAGCATTTAATATAGCAAATCAAAACACAATGGTTGAATTATATAAATGAATATGACAAATGAAAAAATTCGATTTAAACATAGAAAAAATTCTTGAAAACTGGGAGGTTAAACACGCAGTTCGTGAAATTATAGCGAATGCATTAGATGAACAGAAACTCTCTGATACGGCTGACATTCAGATTTACAAACAAAGTAATGAATGGATTATTAAGGACTTTGGAAGAGGTCTTAAATATGAACACTTCACACAAAACGAGAATGATGAAAAACTAAATGCTAATGGAATTATTGGCAAATTTGGAATAGGTCTTAAAGACGCACTAGCAACTTTTGAACGGAAAGGAGTTTCAGTTAGAATTCTCTCGAAATTCGGTGATATTTCTCTTGGCAAATCGCAAAAAAGTGGTTTTGATGATCTGGTAACGCTTCACGCTTACATTTCAGAACCAAGCAATCAATATTTGATTGGTACCGAATTTCATTTAAGTAATCTTTCTGATTTTGATGTAGAGGAAGGTAAAAAGCTCTTTCTCAAGTTTAGCAATGAATCAATAATTGAAAATACAAAGTATGGTGCCGTTTTGAAAAAATCAGGTACACAAGGAAAAATCTTTATCAATGGTGTTTTAGTAGCAATTGAGGATAATTTTCTATTCAGTTACAACATTACATTGCTAAATGCGAGCATTAAGAAAGCGATTAATCGTGAACGCACCAATGTCGGCAGAACAGCATACGCAGGGTTAGTACGCTTAATGCTTTTAGAGTGTGAAAGTGAGGTAGTTGGAACGATTTTGAGTAACGATTTGAGTCAATTCTCTTATGGAAATAACCACGATGAACTCAAATGGATCGATGTTCAAAATCACGCTGCAAAAATACTTAACAAATACAAAGAAGTTGTTTTTGTAACTGCAGAAGAAGTACGTCAAACCGATTTAGTAGAAGAAGCAGAGCAAGGCGGAAAAACAGTTGTTGTAATCCCCGATAATCTTCGTGATAAAATCATAGAAGAAAATGAAAAGATAGAAGAACCTGAAAATAAAGTACAGGTTTTCAAAGAATTTGTACAGCAACGAAATGACAACTTTGAGTTCAAGTTTATTCCTGAATATGAAATGTCATTTTCAGAACGTAGTACATTTGCCTTAAAGGATAAATTATTTCAAATAATAGGAGGCAAACCCTATAATGTGAAAGAAATACTTGTTTCTGAAACAATGCAACGAGACGAATATACATTTAGGCCTGCTGTGGGATTATGGCAACCAAGTGAACAACGAATCATTATTTTACGTTCTCAATTAAATAATAATTCTGCATTTTTGGGAACTCTTCTACACGAACTTGCTCACGCAATAAGTGGTGCCACTGATGCAACAAGAAGATTTGAAAGTGAATTGACAAGACTGTTGGGAATTATCGGCAATAAAGCAATTACAAACTAGACAATGACACAAGCACAAACGCACAACAAGGTATTGCCAAAAGCGGGGCTGAACGGCTTCGATTGGACATTTGTACAAGGCTCAACATTCGTTCTTCTATTGAACTTTTGTGCTAAAAATCCCCGCCTTCGGCAATACCCAAACCGTTAACCACCAGACAAGACAACACTAAAGCTACAATCACAAAAGAAACTTGGAAAATTTAGTTTCTTAATCTGATTTTTGGATAAAATATGGATATGATATAGACATTCTATATTTTTGTATGAAATTTTTTAGATAAAATACAGATAAGATATGGATAGGTTTACTAAGAAACTCAATTTTGACTTCATAACCAATCAACGGGTTTTACAGCTTATCGGTTACATTGATGGCTTTAAAGGTAAATGGGATATTGCCGGTAAACAGGAAACCCGCTATTTGAAAGAATTGCGGAGAATTGCCACGATAGAAAGTATTGGTTCTTCCACAAGGATTGAGGGGGCAACGCTTACTGACCAGGATGTAAAGGAACTTTTGAAAGACATTAAAATCACAAAACTGAGCACCCGTGATGAGCAGGAAGTAATCGGCTATTACGAAGTTTTGGAATTGATTTATGAAAATTATTCCGACATCAAACTTTCGGAAAGTTATATCAAACAGTTACACCAATTATTGCTGAAACACAGCCATAAAGATGAACGGCACAGAGGAACTTACAAGTTTCTGTCAAATAAAGTTACAGCTACTTATCCGACAGGAGAACAGCGAACTATTTTTGCCACTACCGAACCCGCATTGGTAGCAGGAGAAATGCAGGAATTAGTGGAATGGACAAACCAACAGTTAGAACAGAAAACCATTCATTCGCTTATTGTTATCGGCAGTTTCGTTTACGATTTTTTAAGCATACACCCCTTTCAGGACGGTAACGGCAGACTTTCCCGATTGCTTACAACACTTTGTTTGTTGCAGAATGATTATTCTTTTATCCGGTATATTTCTTTTGAAAACCATATCGAGCAAAATAAAAATGTCTATTACGAAGCCTTAATGAATGGGCAGAAAAATCGGGGGACGGATAACGAACGTATAGATTTGTGGTTGATTTTCTTTTTGGAAAGTCTGAAAACACTCACTGAAAAATTAGAACAAAAATATGATCGATTCAAATCTAAAGGCGGTTACCTGAATGAGAGACAACAGTTAATCAAAGACTTTATTACAAACAATCAGCCTGTTAAAGTAAGCGATTTAGCAAAGCAATTTCCAAAAATAGGATTGAGCACCTTGAAAAAAGATTTACAATATTTACGAGATGAACATGTGCTGACAATGATTGGAAAAGGTAAGGGTAGTGTTTATGTGTTGGCTGAAAAAAAGTAATCTAAACCCTGCCTATATGCCGGGCTGTAAACAGTTAGCGTTCATTATAAAAAGATAGAACAGTTTACCAATTCAACACGAAAAATATTATTACAGCGAAGAAATATAATTATGAGTAACGCAAAAATATACCGCTGAAAATGAATTAGAATTTTTTCTTCTCTTGTTTAAAATTTTATGATGTAAGTTTATTCTCCATTTAATAATTTTACCTGTTACATTTTTTAAGATATATATGAAAAATATTTACATTCATATTTTGTGGTGGTTCGCTTTTTCGTTTGTAGCAATATTAAACGGAGTTTTAAGAGAACTAACTTACAAAAATCTTGTAGGCGATCTGCCTGCCCATCAAATATCTACTGTAACAGGAATTATTATCTTCGGTATAATTTTCTATTTCATATTTAAGAAATGGAAAATAGAGAATAGAGATCACGCTTTAATATTAGGTTTTATCTGGTTGGTATTAACTATTCTGTTCGAGTTTGGATTCGGGCATTTTATAATGGGCAATTCCTGGGAAAAACTTTTATACGATTACAATCTTACAGCGGGCAGAACCTGGAGTTTGTTTTTATTGTGGCTGTTAATTGCACCCTACGTTTTTTATAAAATACTCAACAAAAATAAAGACTGATGTTAATTAACAGACTAAAAGTAAGAAACTGAAAAGCTATTAAACTGTTTTATAAATCTGCTGTCTATAATTTTTTTAAAAAATCACCGATTGCCTTATTTACTTCTTCCGGATTTTCTATCGGACTCAGATGTCCGCTGTTTTTAATTATCACAAACTCAGAGCCGTTAATTTTTTCAGCCATCGATTTCATTACCGCCGGAGAAGTAAGTGCATCATCTTCGCCGCAAATAATCAGGGCGGGAATATTAATCCTGCCTAAAAACTCTGAGGTATCATTTCTTCCAAGCATTGCAAGCAGTGATCCTTTAACTCCTGCAGGATCAAACTGTGATGATTTTATAATCCGTTTTTCAAGATCGGTTTTATTATTTTGCTTATAATGCTCGCCGTAGCAATTAGTTATAAAATCTTTTGTAAATGGTGCAAGTCCTTCCGTGTTTATTCTTTTAATTCCGGCAGCACGTTTTAATTTTCCTTCGTTGTTATCAGATTCCGAGCGCGTATCACATAAAATAACTGCTGAAAATTTATCCTGCATTCTTTCAAGCGCACGAAGTGAAATATATCCGCCCATTGATAATCCGCATAAAACCGGTTTATTTAATTTTAATTCATCAATTACAGATTCAAGATCATCAACAAATGATTCCATAGTAAACTGTCCGTCACCAGCAGGTGAAACACCTAATCCTCTGATATCATATCTTACACAATAAAAATCATCACTCAGGAATTCAACCTGCTTATCCCACATAAAGTGATCTAAAGGAAAGCCGTGTACAAAAATAATTGGTTTTTTATTAGGATTACCATTTGTAAATACTGCAAGATCTTTAACTGTAAGATTCATATTTAATACTTTCTGAACTTAGCCGGTAATAATTCATTAAGCGAATACTTACCTGCTCCGAGAATTAATAATGAAATAAAAATAATTAAGTAAAGCAGCGCCATTTCTTTGACTGCTAAAGGATCAGTTGCATGATGAATTATTCCTGCAACAAACATATTAAATACTAATATTCCTGCGCTGACACGTGGAAACAAACCAAGAACCAACAGACCCGCACATAAAAATTCCGCAAATGCCGAAAGAGTCATACTTGTGCCCATCCCTAAGCTAAAAGGATCTGCAAATTTAATTTCACCACCAGATGTTAAAGCCTGTACCTTCATTAAACCATGATTGAACATAATAAATAAACCTGCACCTGCCCGCAGAATTAATAGCGCAAGATCTTTCATATTGATTTCTCTCCTTTTTTGATTAGTTTTTATAAAAGTTGCAGCTAAATATATATTTAAAATACCTTAAAATATAAACCCTCTTCTTGTGCTGTGAGATTAATCCGAAATGATTTGTATGTTGATTTATTTTTACACATTTGTTCAGACCCTATTAAATAAGTCTTATATTAAGAAATCTTTATCACTCGCAATTATAATTATTAAAATTACGCTTAATATTTTTACAGATAACTACGATCAAAAATGTTTTTCTATTACGTCTTAAAATTATTTATTCTTTCATTAAGAAAAAGTTAATATTTATCTTTGCCTATAAAAATTAAGTTCAGAGTCATGAAAATAGCATTTGTAACAACTGAGTGCGTTCCATACGCAAAAACTGGCGGGCTTGCTGATGTTGCCGGTGCACTGCCAAAAGCATTAGAAAAACTCGGCTGCGAAGTAAAAATATTTATGCCGAAGTACAGTTCGATTGATGAATCCAGAAAAGGTTTGCGATATAATTGGGATATCGGCGAGATGATCGTTCGGGTTAACGGAATAGATCGCTCTGTTCATCTGCATCAGGCAAAACTCCCTAACAGCAATGTTGAGGTTAATTTTATTGATTGTCCTTATTACTTTTATCGCGGTGCAATTTACACAAACGACAGGGATGAGGACGAAAGATTTATTCTCTTCAGCAAAGGAGTAATAGAAACTTTACAACGCTTTGGATGGGCTCCGGATATTATACATTGTAATGACTGGCAATCCGGACTTATTCCGCTTTTTATAAAAGACAATTACAAATGGGACAGGTTGTTTGATAAAACAGCAACTGTATTTACAATCCATAATATTGCTTATCAGGGAAGATTCTCCAAATCTGCTTTGTCTGCTGCTGAGATTCGCGGTGATTTATTTTATCCCGGCGGACCAGTTGAGTTTGAGGACTCTGTCTCATTTATGAAAACAGGAATTGTATTTGCCGATTTAATAAACACAGTAAGTAACAAATATTCTCATGAAATTTTAAAAGAAGAGCACGGAGCCGGACTGCATAATATTCTTCGTGCCCGTAAAAGTGATGTTTATGGAATATTAAATGGTGTTGATTATGAAGAATGGAACCCCGAAACAGATAAATTTCTTCCGTTCAAATATTCAATGAAGGATCTTTCCGGTAAGACAAAAAATAAAAAATTTTTAATGGATCATTTCAACCTTCCGTTTGATGTAAACAGACCTTTGATCGGAATGGTTTCAAGACTCGTGCAGCAAAAAGGATTTGATATTTTTGCCGGTGCTATAAACGAACTGATAAATCTTAACGCTCAATGGATAATTCTGGGTGGCGGTGAGCAGAAATATGAAAACTTCTTCCGCGGACTTCCAAACTATTTCCCTGGTAAGATCGGAACATATATTGGTTATAATAATGAGCTTTCTCATTTGATAGAAGCTGCGGCAGATATTTTTGTTATGCCATCGCGTTACGAGCCTTGTGGATTAAACCAAATTTACAGCTTAAAGTACGGAACAGTTCCTGTTGTAAGAAAAACCGGCGGACTTGCAGATACAATAAAAGACTGGGATGAAGAAAAACAGTTTGGTTTTGATCATGGCAACGGATTCTCTTTTTATGATTATACAAGCTATGCTCTTTCTTCTTCTGTAGAGCGCGCAGTAAACACATTTAAAGAAAAAGATATCTGGAAAAAAATCCAGCTTAACGGAATGAAACTGGACTTTAGCTGGGACTCATCTGCTGAAAAATATCTTGAGCTTTATAAAATGGCAAAGGAGAAAAGATAACAACTAATCAATCAATGAAATCATTGTTTGACAAATATTTAAACTCTGTTTCAAAAAAGTTTCTGCACTCTGAAACTTCCGAAATGGGTTATCGCACCGATTTCGAAATCCTTCTTCAGGGAATCTTCGAAAAGATAAATGTAAGAAGAATTGACCACGATCCAAAAGCTAAAGCCGGAAACAAACCCGATTTTATCGTAATGAAAAACGATATCCCTATTCTTTACATCGAAGCAAAAATTATTGGTGAGTCTTTGGATAAGATTGAAAAATCAAAACAGATGGAAAGATATTTTGGTTATGCTAATCTTGTTCTTACAGATTATGTTGAGTTTCGTTTTTACAGAAACGGAATTAAATATCAAGAGCCAATAAAGTTTGCCGAGTATAATATTGAATCGAGAACAATAACTCCGCTGCCTGATAAATTTGAATTTGCAGCAAAGACTATAATTGATTTCACTCAATCACACAAAGAGCCGATAAAATCAGGTGAACATCTTGCAAAGATAATGGGCGGAAAAGCACAACGAATAAGAGAAAACATTAAAGATGTGCTTTCAAAGAAGGACGAAAAGAAGCCTGAAATACTTTCAGTTTACAACACTATAAAAAAACTTCTTGTGCACGATCTCAGCGAGGAAGATTTTGCTGATATGTATGCACAAACTCTTGTATATGGTTTGTTTGTTGCAAGATATCATGACAAAACTCCTGAAAACTTTTCAAGACAGGAAGCGCGGGATCTTGTTCCTGCATCAAATCCTTTTCTCAGACATTTCTTTGATCATATTGTCGGTCCCGATTTTGATAAACGGCTTGAATATATAGTAAACGAATTGTGCGAAGTTTTTGCTCACGCTGATATTCAGCAGTTGATGAAACAATATTTTGCAGATGATCTTTGGGGAAAAACTCATGAAGGTCCCGATCCGGTAATTCATTTTTATGAAGACTTTCTGAAAGAATATGACGCTGATCTCCGTAAAAAGATGGGCGCTTATTATACACCTTCGCCTGTGGTTAGATTTATTGTTCGCTCTGTTGATTATCTTCTTCAAAAGGAATTTAATCTTCCAAACGGTTTGGCTGATACATCAAAGCTTGATAATGGAACTCATCGAGTTCAGATTCTTGATCCTGCAGTTGGAACCGGAACATTTCTGAGTGCAGTTATACGCGAAATTTATTTAAAGCTAAAAAACAGCGGACAGCTCGGTCGCTGGACAACCTACGTTCACAATGATTTACTTCCGCGGCTTCACGGATTTGAATTGATGATGGCGCCTTACACAATTGCTCATCTTAAATTGAGTATGGCTTTCAAAGCAACAGGGTTTAAATATTTTAACAGACGTCTTGGAATTTATCTTACAAACTCACTTGAAGAAACTGAAACTCAGCAAGGTTTATTTACAGGTTTTGGTTTTGCTGAAAGTATTGCAGAAGAATCTAAAGATGCGGCTAAAATTAAAAATGAAACCCCAATAATGGTTGTGATTGGGAATCCGCCTTACAGCATTAGTTCCTCTAACAAAGGCAAATGGATTACAGATTTGATAAAAGTTTATAAAGATAATCTGAATGAAAAAAAGATAAACATTGATGATGATTACATAAAGTTTATAAGATACGCGGAACATTTTATAGAAAAGAACAAGACCGGCATAGTTGCAATGATTACAAACAATTCATTTATTGATGGAATTACTCATCGTCAAATGAGAAAACATTTACTTGAGACATTTGATGAAATTTATATCCTGGATTTGCACGGAAGTTCTAAAAAGAAAGAAACCGCACCTGACGGAAGTAAAGACGAAAATGTCTTTGATATTCAACAAGGTGTTGCGATTTCGCTACTTATAAGAAAAGATATTGAGAAAAAATCTTTAGGCAATGTTTATCATTTAGATATTTATGGTATTCGTAAAAATAAGTTTATCAAACTTGATGAAAGTAATTTAAAAAGTATAAAGTGGAAGAAACTAGAATATAAAGCACCATATTATTTCTTTGTTCCAAAAGATTTTAGATTAGAAGATGAATATTATAGACTATTTAAGGTAACGGATTTGTTTAATATTTATTCAGCAGGAATAAAAACCAAAGTTGATAATATTTCTGTAGATTTTGATAAAATTTCACTTGGAAAAAGAATTGATGATATATTAACAAATAAATATTCTTTACAAGAGGTCATTCAAAAGTTTAAACTTAATCCTAAAACAACCTGGGAATATGATAATGTTTTGAAAGCTAAATATAACAATGCATGCTTATCTGTTTATGATTATAGACCCTTAGATAAAAGGTTTGTCTATTATGATAAGAATTTTCTCTCTAGGAGTAGATCTCAAGTTATGGATAATTTCTACTACAAAGAAAATGTAGGATTTGAAACTTCACGTGTAGGGGATTATACTTTTATTTCCCAAAATATTTCTGATGAACATTTTGTTTCTGATAACTCATTTAAGTTTCCTTTATATGTTTGGACTTCAGATGGAACAAAAATCCCCAATCTCAAAAAAGAAATTGTAGAAGAGATAGAAAAAACAGTTGGCAAAGTAACACCTGAAGATATTCTAGATTACATTTATGCAGTTTTGCATTCGCCTTCTTATAGAGAAAAGTATAAAGAGTTTTTAAAGATTGATTTTCCAAGAGTTCCATATCCAAAAGACAAAACCACATTCAAAAAGCTTGTTAAGTTCGGAACAGAATTACGCTCGCTTCATTTGCTTGAGTCGCAGAAAGTAAATCAGTTTATTACAACATATCCAATTACCGGCAATAACGAAGTTGAGAAAATAAAATTTGAAAAGGCTGTCACCCTTCGACAAGCTCAGGGTGACAAAAAGACTAATGTCAGCCTGAACCCATTGAAGACTGACACGGGAAAAGTTTACATTAACAAAGAACAATACTTCGGCAATGTTCCTGAAATTGCGTGGAACTTTTACATAGGCGGTTATCAGCCAGCTCAAAAATGGCTGAAGGATCGTAAAGGTCGCACACTAACAAACAGCGATATTGAACATTATCAGAAAATTATCGTTGCACTAACCGAAACTGGCAGAATAATGAAGGAGATTGATGAAGTGATGCAGGAGTTGTTGGGGTAAGTGAACTCATCCTAATCCTTCTCTTAAAAAGAGAAGGACTTGTTGGTATTGATCACTTTTCATTAATCGTGTTGACAGAAAAAAAAGTTAAGTTATCATTGATAAAAAAGTCTCTACCTTTTTAAGGGAGAGATTTAGAGAGGGTTAATTTTTTATTACTAATCAATCAGTTTAGTGAACTCATCCTAATCCTTCTCTTGGCAAGAGAAGGACTTGTTGGTAGTGATGACTTTTTATTTGTAGTGTTGACAAAATAAAAAAATGTTACGTTGCTATTGATAATAAAGTCTCTCCATTCTTAAGGGAGAGATTTAGAGTGGGTTAATTTATTTCATCTGTTCAATCAGTTTAGCAAACTCATCCTAATCCTTCTCTTAGCAAGAGAAGGACTTATTGGTATTGATCACTTTTCATTAATCGTATTGACAGAAGAAAAAAATGTTAAGTTATTATTGATAATAGAGTCTCTCCCTTTTTAAGGGAGAGATTGAGAGAGGGTTAATTTTTTTCATCTGTTCAATCAGTTTAGCAAACTCATCCTAATCCTTCTCTTAGCAAGAGAAGGACTT
>Ga0116185_1004786_pt1 | contig 10892 bp, 8 predicted proteins | sample AD_JPNNA7_MetaG_FD_89754 | JGI IMG/M metagenome (GOLD analysis project Ga0116185, IMG submission 89754) | Active sludge microbial communities of municipal wastewater-treating anaerobic digesters from Japan - AD_JPNNA7_MetaG | ecosystem: Engineered > Bioreactor > Anaerobic > Digestate | place... | reverse complement strand
TGGGTTTTGGGTCCGAAGAGTAAGAAAAACTGGAAAATCCGGTTAGGCAAAAGAGGCGATCAAGAACAGCACTACTTTGCCTTGCACTGCCAGGAAAAGGTAATAGTCAAACACACTGAGGATGGCCAGAAAGCCCAAGAATACGTTTTTGAGCCTGGGACGCACTATTTTGGTTGCTTGGGGCAGTCGCGGTTTTTAAGGAAGAAAACTTATTTTTTGTCGCTTGAGCCAGAAGGAAAAGAATTTAAAGAGCCGGTGGTATTAGAGCGCTTAATACCGGTTGAAAAAGACCGGCTCTTTGAGCACACGCACTTTGACTTTGGAGGGGCCAGGAGTATTTTTATAAATAGCGAAGCGGATATGGCGATCTATCCGACAGATAAATTCATGCTCAAAGAAAAACGAGAAATTTACCCGCTTGAAGCCTGGTGTAACACCGGCATTTCTATTTTTAAACAGGACCTGGTTTTTGTGGCCACGACCGAGCCGAGCTTGGTTGCTGTCCGGTTGGGGCCTAAGCAATTTAAGGTTGACGGGGGAGAGGATTTTTTCAAAACCAGCATCGGCGCAGTTGCTTTTTGGCGTTTTCGGGCCCTGGGCGTCAGTGGCGAAATTTATGTTAGAAGTGATCTGGCTAATTTTGGCTGTATCCATATTTTGCGAGGAGTTCTGGCCGAAAAAGAGGAAGAATGACATGAAAAGAAAGCTCTTTTTTGCAGCGGTGGTGTTGGGCGGTGTTTTGGCAATTTACTTGCTGATTGGGGGCGAACAGATTAGAAACTTTTTTGTGAGCAATAAAAGCCTGGATGAAATGGCAGTCGATGGCGAGCCAAAAGTAAATCAGCCGGCGCGTGATAAGCGGCAGGCTCAGAAAAAAACAATTGAAGCGTCAGACGCAGAGCTGGGTTTAAAATGCGCCTCGGGTCAACTGATTAATACAATTAATACGTTCCCGTTTAAAATGACTGACAACGTGTTTTGTGTTTTTTTAAAGCCGCATACCAGCACTTATTGGTTTGATTTTCACCCAAGGGGCTTTATTAATATTTATATATGGGCGCGCGATGGTTATTTAGAATGTGAGACACAAATAATAGCACTATCAAAAGCCAATCAAATAACATTTGATCTGCCAGCCAGAGCGAGAGTTGTTGCTGGCAATCAGACGGCGCGCGGCATAATTCATGTTTATCGCGGCAAGGCAGTTGCTTGGGGCGATAAAACTGATATTAGAACTAATCGAATTCAAACAGAAGACTGTTGGGGAAGGCAAATATATTTAAAGCCTTCGAGTTTGCAAAAAATAGATAATATGAATCTGAAAAAAGGTCAAGCACTTTTCATAATTTCTGAAAAGTATTCTGAAATGCTTGAACATTTACAATTTAGTCCTGTTTTTCAAGGCCCAGATCCGGCGACAGAGCGCCAATTTTTACTCTATAATTGGAACTCGGAAAAAGGCGAGATTGAGAAAGTAAAACTCAAAGATACTTTCCCGATAGTGTGGCAAATAACCAAGCCAGGCGATATCTATTTGGGCGGCTTGGACGAAGAAATTAGCTTGTATCTCACCCCAATCACTGAGAATTAGACTATGCTGGCCGGCGCAAAAATTGTGTTTTGGCTCTTTTTATTGATAGCGGGCCCATGGGGCGCGTACCTTATATTGACGGATAAAATAAAACCGTGGTATTGGGCCAGACGCGATGCTGATGACTTCAGGAAAAAATTTAATTTTTATGTTCTGGGCTTGGTGGTGATCTGCCTAATTTACTCGGGATTGTATTATTTGTTGGGTGCTGTTCAGCTGCTATTGGCAACTGTTATGTGGGCGTTGGTTTTTTCAGCAGCCCATTTTTCAGTCTGGCTTTTAAAGAAGATTATGATTAAAGCTAGGGTAGAGCTGCGCTTGTTGGGTCTCGGGGCTGTTGGCGTCTTGCTTATTTTGTTGGTGGTTACGATTTTTAAGGATGTGATTTTCGTCGATATGTCGAGGTCAACTATCCGCAAAGAATTGCAGTTGAGTGCGGAAACGCCAAAGCATGAGATATTTTATCGGGAATATAACCGTTTCTATTTTACCGCGCAAGCGTCCTTTGAGTTAAAGCTGATTGGCCCAGATGAACAGGAATTATTTAAATTCCAGATAGCGCCAGGCGATCATTATCCGGCCTACGAATTTGATAAGACCGGCACGCTTATTTTAAGCCTCGACCCCAAAACGAGCGTCGGTGGCCTGGTTGTTTATACTCTTGAACGTGGTTTTAGCTGGAAACGTTTTGCTTTAAGAAATTATCCGTTTTATCGTTATCTGACGTTATACCTGTTTTTCTTGTATCTGCTATTGTATTTTTCACCGCAAAAGACACTTGTGAGAGAGGAAGAAGAAATGAATATTCCAGAGATTGATAAGGTCGCATTGCTGGCTGATTTTAAGATGACCCTAAGCAGGGGGCAAGACAATCAAAACATGTTAGTTGCTTGGTTTAGAAACTTAAATCAAAGATATGGTCATAAAGTAGATATGAATAATTTAATAATGCAGATAGAGGACGTTGAGCTGCGAACCAAGGCGATTCAGGCGTTTCATATATATTATGATGAATTTATAGCTCTTCAGACAGTTATAAAGGCCGAAGGGCATAGAGGTATTAAAGAGCAAATTGCCCAAAAACGCCTAGAGCAAGAATTGATAGCATTAGAGCGCCAAATTGAGCAAGATAAAGCGGCCATCAGAGATTTGCAGGTTTCTAAAGAAAAGGCAGAAAAGAAAGAGCCGGCTAAAAGCGAATTTGAAGAAAAGTTGGAGTTTTATAAGAGGGAAACAACCCTACAAATTCAACAGATGATTAGTGTTAAAGACCGGCAGATGGCCGCCACGGAAATATGCGATCAGATTAAAAGAGAACGGAAAGGGGATGGCGAGGAAATAGCCGAAGGACTGATGCGGACTTGGTATGAAATGGGTTTACTTTCTTAACAAAGTAAAAGGACCTGGCGAAGCCAGATCCTTTGGTGGTGTGTTATGTGGTGTGTGGTGTGGTAAGATGGCTTTTCATGTCAACCAGTTGCCCGTAAAGTTCGATGTTTTGTCTAAAGATTTCGATAAGCTTTTTAACCACAAAATCGTGGTCTTTACGAAAGAGCTTTTTTATGATAATTATTTGCCGATCATCAAATATCGGCAGCTTATTCAGAACGCGACAATAGTCCTCAAAAATGCTGTCAAAGTGAATTCTTAGTTTAAGAATTAAAAATTCATAATATTCTTGTTCGCCTTTTTTAATATCTTCCATGGAAAAACCGTCATCGAGTTGCTGCTGCATCGTTTGCATTAAGAAGTCCCCCTGCTTTTCTTTGGGCAGCTTGCTTAGCTGTTCAAAGATTTGAAGGTTAGTTAGTGATTTTTTCATGACGGATCCTCCTTGGATTAAGGTTTAATAAAGGGCTAGGCTTATAAGGTACTATGTTCTTATAGTTAGTAGCACAAGCAAACAATTTTGTCAAGTCATTGAACATATTGATATTAATGGGAAGGGGCAGACAAAATGATAAAAAATGCCTTTACGTCTTTGGCTGGTAAGGGAAAAAAGAGCTCGTTTTTTATGGGCTTCAACAGCTTGAATGGTCGGCCGATTAATTTAAGCGAAGAGGAGTTTAAGAAGCACTGGCACTTTTTGGGGGCAACGGGGAAGGGCAAGACCAAGTACATTGAGCACTTTACCAGAATGCTAATCGAGCATAAGCAAGGCCTATGCCTGATCGATCCTCACGGTGATCTTTATGAGGAGATGACTAAATATGTTGTCAGGAAGCGACTTGAGGACCGAGTAATTTTACTTGATCCCAATCAAGACAATTGCCTTTTTGGCTTGAACTATCTGGAAAGAGGAGCGCATATTGTTAAAGAGATAGACGCTCATGTCAATCTGGTAATGAGGGCAATCGGCAAGGTGTTCGGCGGCGAGAATCAGGATGCGTTGCCTAGGTTGCAACACTGGGAAAGAAATACACTGCATGCGCTGATGGACCAGGGTTTAACCATGGTTGAAATGCTCGATTTTTTGTCTTTAACTGACCCCAAATTAAGGCAGAGCATTGTCGAAAAATTAAAAGACCCATACATAACCAAAGATTGGCAGGAGTTCGAGGCCTTGCGCCGGCAGGAAAAAGAAATTCGTCTGGAAAGCGTATTGAACCGGGCCACCAAGTTTTTGGGCAACGAACGGATCCGGCGTATTGTGGGGCAGGCGCAATCAACTGTTAATTTCCGCCAGGCCATGGACGAGGGCAAAATAGTCCTAGTTAATTTGTCGCCTAAATTTATCTCGCGCGAAGCACAACGAATGCTCGGTGTGATGATAGTTGACATGGTTATCGAGGCAGCTTTTTCTCGCGCAGACATGCCGGAAAAAGACCGCAAACCATTTTATTTTATTGTTGACGAGTTTGGCGAGTTTGTGTGTGATGATTTTGCATATGCTTTAGAGACACTTAGAAAATATGGCGTCTTCTTAATGCTTTCAAACCAACAAATGGACCAACTGCAACAAGAAAGCAGCCGGGTTTACGCCTCAGTCATGACTAATTGCACCAACAAGGTTGTCTTTGGAATATCCAGAGAAGATGCCGAGATTATGGCCAAAGAGCTTTTTACTGGCATGTTTAGGGCAGACCAGATAAAAAACATTATTGAACAGACCAAGTTCTGGCCGACCGAGACCACCAGAACAATCAGGTCAAGTGGCAGCTCTGAAAGCAGTGGAGCGGGCACTTTTTCTGGACGTTCTTCAAGCCATGGTTCAAGCGCTGGCCAAAGTATCATGCACGGCCCAGACGGCCCGATATTTTTAGGTGATGTTTTAGCACAGAGCACGGCGCACGGCAGTTCCAGCGCGTCTGCGTCCTCGCATGGTGACAGCAATTTTTCAGGTAGCGCTACCAGCTCCGCAGAAAGCGAGGTGCCCTGGTACGAATATGTGCCTTTTAAAGAAATCAGCTCAATAAATTATTTCACGCCCGAGGAATTATTAGAAAAGTTTATTTCTTGGATTAAAAATCAAGGTCCGCGGCAAGCTCAAATTAAAATTGATATAAAAAAACCAGTGCCAATATATACGCCGACCATCGAAGAGGTGCGCGTCAGACCAAAAGACGTTCAACTCTTTGAAAACAAAATGGCTTTATTATATGCTAAACCCATAGAACAAATTGACTTGGAAATATCCCAAAGACGCGATAACTTGCTGAGCGCCGCTGAAGATGAAGAAGAAAAAAAGGAACCAGACGACTTTAGAGAATAATTATTAACGCGAGAATTATGGAAAAAGTAAAACGCCAATCACGCTATAAGCGCCCTAAAGCCGAGGATGTCGCCCGGCTAATGCTCCAACCCAAAGACTTGGAAATTGTACGCTTGGTGTATGATTACCGGTTTATCAGGACCGATCAGATCACGGCCTTGATTGCCGGAGACCGGACGTCCCTCGAAAAGCGCTTAAGAAAGCTCTGGGAACATCGCTTTTTAGAGCGTTTCTTTTTGCCGGTGGTCAATGGCAAAGAGCCGACAACCAGGCGCGCCATTTATTCGCTTGATTACCAGGGTGCTAACCACCTTATTAAAAACGATGGTCTAGATCCGGACCATATCAAGCACGTCTTAAGGCACAACCAGCCAGAATATTCCTACGTTGAGCACCAGCTCATGACCAGCCAGTTCCGGGCGGTTTTGACATTGGCGCTGAAGGCTTCCAAAGAAGCCCACATCGCTCTTTGGCGACAAGATACAGATCTCAGGGACCACGTTGAAATTAGTGATAAAAAGGGCAGGAAGGAGCGGTTGCCGATCGCCCCGGATGGCTATTTTTGCCTTGAGGATGAGAACGCAAAAAAGATGTATTGGTTTTTGGAAGTTGATCGCTATACCATGAGCGGGCCGAGGTGGCTGGAGAAAATGCGCGCCTATTATCATTGGTGGGATCAGCAGAAACACGCGGCAAAGTTCGGAATTAAGAATTTCAGAGTAATTAGCGTTTGCCCCAACGCCTTTCAAAGAGACGCGCGTTTGGAGCTCACCAAGAAAGTCAAAACCAACAGGGTGGGGGACAAGATAGAGCTGATTGGCAGTCGGCTCTTTTGGTTTGTCTCAGAAGAAGAATATAGCCTAAAAAATCAGAAAAACATTTTAGGCCCGATCTTGAAAGTAGCCAAGCAAGGTGATGAGTCCGGGCACAAAATACTGGAATAGCGGATCCTTTTTGACAAAATGCTTTCCTCCTGGTAAGTTCATCTCGTAACCTTAATTCATCATCAGGAGGGCAATAAATGAGCACTCATGAAAATGCTTCTTGGGTTGATTTTGCCGCACTCAAACAGAACGTTTCATTTCTGACAATCTTGGGGCATTACGGCATACTCGACCGCTTCAAACGAAAAGGGGACACGCTCACCGGGCCGTGTCCAATCCACAAGGGCGACAGCAAGACGGCGTTTCATGTCGATCTCGAAAAAGGCGCTTATAAGTGCTTCACCAGGTGCAAGGCCCTGGGCTTTCGCGGCGGCGGCAACATCATAGATTTTGTGGCTGACATGGAGCACTTTGGCTTGAAGGCGGACGGCATTAAAAAAGCGGCCGATCTAATTGTGGTAATTGTCGGCCACAATCCAATGCCATCTAGCCAGGAAAAAACTAAGCCGCAATCCCACAAGCCCGAAGCGCCCGAAGAGAATAAGCCGCTCACATTCACGCTGACGCTCGATCCTGCACACCCCTATCTCGCCGAGAGAAAACTTACCACAGAAACGATTGCCACCTTTGGCCTGGGCTACTGCTTGCGCGGCACGATGAAAAACCGCATCTGTATTCCAATCCACGATCCCCAGGGCAGTCTGGTCGCTTATGCCGGCCGGGCCATTGATAGCGAGACCGCAGAGGCAGAAGGCAAATACCGCTTGCCGGCGAACTTTCACAAACAACAGGTGCTTTTCAATTATCACCGAGTGCGCGCCTATTCAACAATTGTGTTGGTCGAAGGATTTTTTGATTGCTTTTTGGTCCACCAGGCAGGCTTTCCGAATGTCTGCGCGCTGATGGGCACGGCACTGAGCGATCTACACGAACGCTTGATCCTGGAGCGTTTTAAGCAAGTGGTTTTAATGTTTGACTCGGATCTCGCGGGCAAGCAATGCACCAGAGACGCTTTAAATCGATTCTACGACAGAATCTTTGTCAGAGTCGCACGACCAGGCAGCGCCAAGCAGCCAGACCAGCTCACAGAAGGAGAGCTCAAAGACATTTTGAGCTTTCTAAACTAAAAGGCCTTTTCCGTCGAAAAGGCTTTTTTATTATACCCCACCCACCCTCATTAAGGACTGAGATTTTTAAATCACTTCTTTTTTTACCTTTTTCCTTGAGGTCCTTGCCGTCTTCAAATTTTACCATAGAGTCTCAGTCTGTCGCTCAAGAGTAGTACAAGTCTCCACTCTTGACTCCACAGCGCTTAGCGCTTGGTGTGGAAAGCTAAACCTTACCACAACCAAGCCCCAAGCTTGACCGGCAAAAACAAAACGGCTTCTTGCGAGATGCCGTTTTATTTTTTTGGTTACTCCACCCCTCTATGTCCAATTTGAGACGCGAGGCAAGGCGCTCAAATTAAAGGGCGCATTGGAGGCTTGCCTCCAAAAAGGTCGAATAGAAATAACTCTGGCTTAACAGGGACATTCAACCCTAACCAGAGAGAAAGGATAATCCTATGTCTTACATGGATTCCATAAACAGCCAGGTCGAAGAGATTTTTGGCCAGGCTGAAGACAGGCAGGAGCTTTTCACCAAGATTCTGCGCTTTGTCCAAGACAAAGCCAAAGAGTCGTTCCGGAATGGTCTGGACTCGGCTCGCAACCAAAGGTCAAAAATCAAAACAAGGGCTAGCTAATTAGCCCTTGTTCCTTACAAATCTATGGATATTGTAACGACAGACCTGGCCAAGTTTGGTCAGCGAGAGCTGGAGCTCGCGAGCGAGCTCATCAAAGCCTACGCGCAAAAGCGGCCGGAATTCTTGGGCGAAAATGTCATGCTTAATTTCAACACCCACTCCGGCGAGGTTTTCCTCTCTGACGATGATTTTAACACAGGTTTGCTGGACGATCAAGAATTAAAGCGATGGGCGACTTGTTGTATCTGCGGCCGCGAAGGCTTTGCGGACGAAAGAGACGAATCCGGATGGAAAGTCTTTGCTGATCCGAGGATATGCGAAGAGTGCGTGGAACAGGCAGCGGAAGAGGCGCTAGCTTAGCTCTCTTTTTCTGCTCAGGGGCACGAAATCCCTGAGCAGTCTAAAGGGAACTATTTAAGAAGTGATTTAAAAACTTTAATCCTGCCCACTTTGCCGTCTAATTTTAGTCCTGTTTTGACTTTACAGGTAGCCTAAAATATGCTATAATAATATTAGGCCTAAAATAAAAACAAAATTGTGCACAATGAGATAAATTTAAAAAAAGCGTCTCGGAAAAAGATGCGCTTGTTATATCTGTTTGTATTTTTGTTTATAGTCGCGCTGTTCGGCAAATTTTTGCTCAGCGGCGCGACTTTTTTGTTTTCAAAAGACAGTGCCGGCGATTCTCTTATTTTAGCAGACAATGAGATTCAAATGGTCGCCGGCGCCAGCGACAGCCGAATTTCCTTTTTCGGCAAGGCGCATAATTTTATTGCTTCATCCTGGGACGGCCTAACTGACGCGCTGTCCAGACTTTTATCTAATTCAGAGATTTATCAACCGGTTATTATTAATCGCGGCACAGCGGGTTCTTTAATTGATAACACAAACACAGAGCTTGCCGCGCCACCCACAATTCAACCATTAGCCGGAACCCAAAACATCAAGGAAATAATTATTTCACCAGCTCAAGACCGCAGCCAAGAAATAGGGGACTTGCAAACGCAACTTAATTCTTTGTCCGGTAAGTTTAATGATCCGGAATTTTTATTGAGTCTCAAAGGTGAAAAAGGCGACAAGGGTGATAAAGGCGATCAGGGCACACCGGGCAGTTCCGCTGCCGGCACCAGCATCACTAATGTATATAATGTTGGCGCGGCGACCGCTACAGCCAAAGACGGCGCTGGCTCAAGTTTTGATACCAAATATCTCGGCAGCGCTCAACTGGCCGTTGATCATGATGTCACCTTGGGTAGTTCCGCGGCTGATAATTTGACAGTCAATGCTGGTGCTTCATTCACCAGTCCTGTCACTTTTAATGATACTCTGACTATTAATGGTGGGCTATCACAAGCCAGTGGTGCCTTCAGCGGAGCGACTACCACTATCACCGGCTCATTAAATGTTCAGGATTCGGCTTCCACCACCAGATTTTATGTTAATCCTTCGGGGTATGTCGGCATTGGTACTGCTAGCCCTACTTCTGCACTGACAATCAAAGATAGTAATGCTACTTATTTAGATTCCACTAATCTTGTAACCAATAGCACTTTTGATTCAGATCTTTCCAGCTGGACCGATAGCGGTTCTGGTTGGGAATGGGATAATGGTACGGCTTATCACGATAATGTGCCTGATGACATCGATTCTTTGAGCCAGGCATTAATGGTAGAAGCTGGTTCAACCTATATTTTACAGTATGATGTTAGTGCTAATACCAACTGGGGTGGTTTTACCCCTTATATTAACGGTCAAGAACTTTCAGCTGATGACGATTGTTATGATAATGGTGGCATAATTTGGGATTACTGCCCAGAAAGTTACAGTGCTAGCCACACATTTACCGCTACCACTACCGGCACGATTACTCTATCTTTTAAAGTTATTGATTCCAGTGAATCTTGGGGAGCAGAATATCAGTTTAATGGTCGGGTTGATAATGTTACCTTTAAGAAATTAACATCTTGGTCCAGTGGTAATTCTGCCTTAAAAATATTAGATAGTAATAATACAACAATTTTTAATCTTCGAGCCGATCATTTAAATGGAAGTCTTTTTCTGGGGCAAGGCTCTGGCGAGAATAACATATTAGGTCAATATAATTTATCTTTAGGCAATCAAAGTTTATATTCCAACACCACCGGCGGTTACAACACCGCCCTGGGATATCAAGCCCTATATTCCAACACCACCGGTAAACAGAATGTGGCGATAGGTTATCAAAGTTTATATGATAATGCAACTAGTACTAGCAATATTGCTCTTGGTTATCAGACTTTACACAACCACATTGGAATTGGTGGTAACATCGCCATAGGAGACAGCGCTCTTTATTCTAGCAGGGATAGTTATTTTAACATCGCCATAGGCGATCACGCTTTATATAGTGTTACAAACGAAAACGGCCGGGGCAACATTGGTATTGGCACTAATGCTTTATATGGCAACACAACGGGGAACTATAATACAGCAGTTGGAGCTTTTGCCATGAGTTATAATAGTAAGGGTTATTATAATGTTGCGTTTGGCAGATCAGCTTTAGAACAAATTACGACAGGTCCATACAACAGTGTTCTTGGGTCTTATGCCGGCCAGTATCTTACTTCAGCCACCAACACCACTTTAGTTGGTTTTTTTGCTGGACAAGGAGTTCAAACAAGCGGGACTGAGACTTATAGTATTGGCGAAACAACCGCCATCGGTTCCTGGTCTTTGTATCAGATGAAGACCGGCGCTGAAGACAACACTGCTTTGGGTTATAAATCCGGCTATGCCGTGACCACTGGTCATAACAATATCCTGCTTGGTTATCAGGCCGGTGACGCTTTGACTACTGGCTCGGGCAATATTGTCATTGGTTATGATATAGATATGCCGGCCGTCAATTCTGATCGCATGTTAAACATCGGCAACCTTATTTTTGCTAATGGACTTGGAAACAGCAACACAACCATAGCGACC
>Ga0116185_1004782_pt1 | contig 10895 bp, 10 predicted proteins | sample AD_JPNNA7_MetaG_FD_89754 | JGI IMG/M metagenome (GOLD analysis project Ga0116185, IMG submission 89754) | Active sludge microbial communities of municipal wastewater-treating anaerobic digesters from Japan - AD_JPNNA7_MetaG | ecosystem: Engineered > Bioreactor > Anaerobic > Digestate | place... | reverse complement strand
TTCTGTGTGTCACCGGAACGGGCCGAGGAGTTCCGGGCGTTCGGGTGGGACGTCAGGGTCAAGCCCGGAGCAATCCACGACCTGCACATCCAAGACCCCAAGGGCCTCGCCCTGCTGCTCGACGACGTGCTGCGCGCATCGGACGGGGCGCCCGCCTGATCAGGCGTCGGGTCCCCGGCGACGACGGCTCGGGTCCTCGATCTCGTTGCGCAACAGGTGTTCCAGTCGATCGCGAAGCTTGGCTGCGATGGCAGGGATCATCAGCAGGCGCTCGATCTGCGCATGATCGAAGGTCGCGTCGTCCAAGGGATGCAGGAGCCGATTGACGGACGCCACCGTGACATCCGCGAAGGGTCGATCGATCAGCGTCACCTCGTCCCCGGCGGTGACCTCGCCGGGCTCGAGCACGCGGGCATACCAACCGGTGGCACCGGTCCGCTCGACCTCGAGGACGAGATCCTTCACCTGGTGCAGCGCTGCCTGCTTGTAGCAGGGGTTGCGTGGCTGGTTCAGCTCGAAGGTGGCGGTCCCGATGCGGACGATGTCCCCGATGCAGACGCCCTCTTCCGTGGTGCCGGTGATCGTGAGGTTCTCACCGAAGGAGGGCACCGGGATCTCATGTCCGATGTGCCGGGCCAGGCTCGGGTATCGCTCCAGTGAGAAGAGGAGCACCGCCTTGTCCGGACCGCCGTGATTGCGCGTGTCGGCCTGATGGTCGCCCGTGAAGCCGAGCGACCCCAGGGCAACCGGGCCCTCGACCGGGTGCTTGCGAATCGCCGTCTGCACGCTTGTCCGGCCATGCGGGAGCGAGGCGATCTCGCCGACGTTGACGCTCGCGACTCTGGGCTGGGGGGACATGACTGCCATGGTCGCAGAGACCGGAGAGAGCATGCTGCTCCCGAGGCGGCAAGGATGGGCACGGATGAAGGAGGACGTCATGGATGTGTGGGAAGCGGTCGCGGAACGGCGATCGACGAGGGCGTTCCAGGACAGGCCGGTCGAACGCGACCTGCTCGAGCGGGTGCTCGCCGCAGCGAGTCGAGCCCCTTCCGGTGGCAATGTCCAGCCGTGGCACGTCGCCGTCGTGACGGGTGAGGCCAAGGACGGGCTCGTCGCCGCCGTCAAGGAGCGGCTCGAGTCGAGCCAGTCCTTCCCCGACGCCGAATATCCGGTCTATCCGCCCTCCCTCTGGTCGCCCTATCGCGAGCGCCGCTTCGACAACGGCGAGCAGTTGTATGCCGCGCTGGGCATCCCGCGGGAGGACAAACTCTCTCGGCTGGGCCAGTTCGCGAGGAACTGGGAGTTCTTCGGAGCGCCTGTGGGCGCGTTCATCCTCGTTGATCGGGGGATGGGTGCGCCCCAGTGGTCCGACCTGGGTGGCTTCCTCCAGACCCTTCTCCTGCTTCTTCACGCCGAGGGGCTGGCCGCCTGTGCGCAGGAGGCATGGGCTGCACAGCACGACCTGGTGGCGCGGGCCATCGATCTCCCCGATCACCTGATGCTCTTCTGCGGCATCGCGATTGGGTATGCCGACCGGTCGGCTCCCGTGAACGACTGGACGTCCGACAGAGCGCCGTTGGACGAGTGGGTCACCTTCCATTGAGCCCGACCACCGGCGTTGCGAGCGATCAGCCCGGGGCGTATGGTGGGAATACGGCATACCCCTATGGGGTATATAGAAGGAGAGATCATGAGCGAGTTCAACTACGACGTCGTCGGGATGACCTGCGGGCACTGCGAGAAGGCGGTGGCCGAGGAGGTCGGTCAGGTCGCGGGTGTGCAATCCGTTGACGTGAGCGCCTCGGAGGGTCGTCTCGTCGTCCGGGGCGATGACTCCGTCGCCGATGCCGACGTGATCGCAGCCGTCGAGGAAGCCGGCTACGCCGCGACCCGCGCCTGACAATCCGGCTGGGCACCAGCAGCAACGACACAGGAAGGCAGCCAGAGTGATGGACACCCGCACCGAGGCCACGCCCATCGACCTCGTGGTCGGAGGGATGACGTGTGCCTCCTGCGCGATGCGTGTCGAGAAGGCCCTCAACAAACTCGACGGTGTCGAGGCATCGGTCAACTATGCGACCGAGAAGGCCCACGTGACCGGGCCACCGGACCTGTCACCGGACGACCTCATCGCCGTCGTCGAGAGGACCGGCTACACGGCCACGGCCGTGTTGCCTCGGCCGTCGGTTTCCCCGGCCTCCTCGGCCGCAGTTGACCCCGCCAACCCCAGCGCCCCCGCCGCCCCGGCTGATCAGGCGGTGACGGGTGAGCCGCAGTCGGGGGAGAGCCAGGACCGTGAGCTCGACACGCTTCGTCGGCGACTCCTCACCGCGATCGTCCTGTCGGTCCCGGTGATCCTCATGGCCATGGTGCCCGCGCTCCAGTTCCCGTACTGGCAGTGGGTCTCCTTGGTGCTCGCCCTGCCGGTCACGACCTGGGGCGCTTGGCCCTTCCACCGCGCCGCGTGGATGAATCTGCGGCACCGTGCCGCGACGATGGACACCCTCATCTCGGTCGGAGTGCTTGCGGCTCTCGCTTGGTCGCTCTATGCCCTGGTCTTCGGCACCGCCGGTATGCCGGGCATGACTCATGCCTTCGAGTGGACGATCCAGCGCTCCGACGGCGCCGGCAACATCTATCTCGAGGTGGCTGCTGGCGTCACGACCTTCGTCCTCGCCGGACGGTTCGTCGAGAAGCGCGCCAAGCGGCGCGCTGGCGCCGCACTCCGGGCCCTCCTCGAGCTCGGCGCCAAGGACGTCGGCGTCCTCCGCGACGGCACTGAGATCCGTATTCCGATCGAGGACCTTGCCGTCGGCGACAGCTTCGTGGTGCGCCCGGGGGAGCGGATCGCCACCGACGGTGTCGTCATCGAGGGTGCGTCCGCCGTCGACGCCTCGCTGCTCACCGGGGAGTCCCTCCCGATCGAGGTCACCGTGGGCGATGCGGTGACTGGTGCCACGGTCAACTCCGGCGGTGTCCTCGTGGTGCGCGCCACGAGGGTCGGTCCCGACACCCAACTCGCGCAGATGGGGCGTTTGGTCGAGCAGGCACAGTCCGGCAAGGCGGAGGTCCAACGGCTCGCTGACCGCATCTCGGCGGTCTTCGTCCCCATCGTCATCCTCGTGGCCCTGGCCACCCTCGCCGTCTGGGTCATCGCTGGAGGCAGCTGGAGCGCCGGCTTCACCGCTGCCGTGGCCGTCCTCATTGTGGCCTGCCCGTGCGCCCTCGGCCTGGCGACCCCGACGGCTCTGCTCGTCGGGACCGGGAGGGGGGCACAACTCGGCATCCTCATCAAGGGCCCGGAAATCCTCGAATCCACCCGACGCATCGACACTGTCGTCCTCGACAAGACGGGCACCGTCACCTCAGGACGGATGGAAGTCGCCGACGTCGTGGTCGCCGAAGGTGAGGATCGGTATGCCGTGGTGCGCCTCGGCGGAGCCCTCGAGGCACCGTCGGAGCACCCCATCGCGCGGGCCATTGCGACCGCTGCCACGGGCGAGGTCGGCACGCTGCCGAGGGTGACCGACTTCGTCAATCGCCCGGGGCAGGGCGTCGTCGGGACCGTTGAAGGCCAGGAGATTCGCGTCGGCCGCCCGAGCCTTCTCGACCGCGGGGAGGCGAGTCTTCCGACGACGCTTCGGGACGCCATGGCGACCGCGCAACAGCAGGGCCGCACGGTGGTCGTGGTGGCCTGGGCTGGTCGAGCCCGCGGGCTATTCGTGGTGAGCGACCAGGTCAAGCCGAGCAGCCGTGCGGCCATAGAGCAGATGCGACGACTGGGTCTCACACCGGTCCTGCTCACCGGCGACAACGCAGCAGCAGCCCAACACATCGCGGCTGAGGTGGGCATCGACTCCGTTCACGCTGACGTGATGCCCGCTGACAAGGTCGAGGTCGTCGCACAGTTGCAGGCAGCGGGCCACGTGGTCGCGATGGTCGGCGACGGCGTCAACGATGCCGCTGCCCTCGCCACCGCTGACCTCGGCATGGCCATGGGCACGGGGACCGACGTCGCCATCGAGGCCGCAGACATCACCCTCGTCCGGGGAGACCTCGCCAGCGTCCCGGACGCCATTCGGTTGTCCCGTCGGACGTTGTCGACGATCAAGACCAACCTGTTCTGGGCGTTCGCCTACAACGTCGCGGCGATCCCGCTGGCCGCGCTCGGGATGCTCAACCCGATGCTGGCCGGGGCCGCCATGGCCTGCTCGAGTGTCTTCGTCGTCGGCAACAGTCTCCGGCTGCGCACCTTCCGCTGACGCGTTCGGCGAGCGCACGGCATACGACGTCGTATGCCGTGCGCTCGCCTCAGGTGCTGCCGCCCTCGCCCGCTGTGCTCGTTGGCGTTGGGGAGGACGGCGTGGGCGTTGGTGTGGGGGTGGGTGTCGATGTGGCCGACGGGGTCGGGGTGCCTGTGCTCGCTGGCGTCGAAGGGGTCGGCGTGCTGCTGCTCGTCGGTGTGGACGACGAGCTGGCCGAGGCGGTGGGGGACGGTGTTGGTGCGTCCGCGGGCGGGACCACGACGGCCACGGAGGCACGCCCATCGAGATAGGGCATCGGGTCGGTGTATGCGCCATTGACGCGGACCTCGAAGTGCAGATGGCAACCGGTCGACGCGCCGGTCGTGCCGACCCTGCCGATTCCGTCGCCGGCGTTGACCTGCTGGCCGACCCGCACGGCGATGGTGGACAGGTGGTTGTACGTGGTCTCGAAGGCCGAACCACCAATGACGCCGTGCGACACCACGACTCGGTTGCCGTAGCCGCCGTCATTCCAGCCGGCGGAGGTCACCACGCCACTCTTGGTCGCAGCGACCGGGGTGCCGCAGGGGGCACCGAAATCGGTGCCGGAGTGGAGCTTGTAGGCGCCGTCGATCGGGTGCAGTCGGTAGCCGAAGGGAGAGGTGATGGGGGCGGTCAGGGGGAAGAGCATCGAACTGCCCGCCACCGGCGCCGTCGATATGACGAGGCCCTCTTCGAAGCCGAGGTCGTTCGCGTGCTCGGCAAGGACCTCCTCCTCGGTGGGGGGTTCCTCGGAGGCGGCCCGCAGGAGCTTGGCGCGGGAGGCGGCGAACTCGGCACGCAGGGCCTTGGTCTCGGCGGACTGATCCTCGGCCTGATGGTCGTCCGCGAGGATGACCGCGGCGGCTCGCGTCACCGTCGATGGTGTTGTCGAGGGGCTTCGCTCAGAGGAAAAGCCTTGGGCGACAGCGACTCCCGCACCTGTCAGGGCGAGAACGACAAGAGCGCCGACGGCAACAAACCTGGTGGGAATGATGCTGTCGGCGTGACGCCCCCTTCGGAGAAGCCCCCGCATGGGGAGCAATCCTACGAGGTCATGGGCACCAAGCGCACGGGGAGATTTGCCCGGCCGGGCCACTTGCTGGTGGGAGTCCATCGGTCCAAGGTGGTTGGGTGACGACAGATTCGAGCCGCGCCAAGGAAGTGAGCGACAGGTTGTTCTACGACGCCCACCGGGACACCTTGCTCGCCGCGGTTGAGGCCAACAGCAGGCGCGGCGCGTACACGGCATACGCCCCGATCACCCCTCCGAACGCCCGGGATGCCGACGAGTGGGTGGCCGCCCGCTCGGGGACGACCTTCATGCTCAGCGCCCCCACGTCCGGGCGGATCCGTGCGGCCGAGGTCTCGCCCTACACGAGAGAGCCGTTGGGGGTGACCTACTCCGCGCCCTCCGTGGATGAGGCGCTCTCGGCGGCAACAGCGGCCTGGCCGGCGCTGCGGGACGCGAGTGTCCGGACGCGCGTGGGAGTCGGGCTCGAGAGCCTCGCGATGATCCACGCCCGCGGCGCCGAGTTCGCGGCCGCGACGGCGCACACCACCGGCCAGAGCCTCGGGATGGCCTGCACCGGCAGCGGCACCAACGCGCTGGATCGGGGTCTGGAGGCGCTGGCGATGGCCTGGTCTGCCCTGACGCGGATCCCGGAGCAGGTGGAGTGGAGTCAATCCTTCGGCTCCAGCACCGTGACGCTGGCCAAGCGCTATCGGGCCCGCCCGGTGGGCCCGGCCCTGGTCGTCGCGTGCGCTTCCTTCCCGGCGTGGAATGCCTATCCGGCGATCATGGCGAACCTCGCCACCGGCAACCCGGTGCTCGTCAAGCCGCACCCTCACTCGGTCCTCGCGACCGCCATGGCTGTCGAGGTGATCCGGGACGTCCTCGTCGCGGCAGGCCTCCCCGCAGATGCCGTGCAATTGGTCGTGGACACGATGGACGATCCGATCGCCGCACGGATCGCCGAGCATCCGAGCACCCGGATCGTGGACTTCACCGGAAGCCCGGTCTTCGGTGATTGGCTGGAGCGCAACCTCCCCGGGACTCTCGTCTACACCGAGACCGCCGGGGCCAACACCGTGATCCTCGACTCCACCGCTGACCTGCCAGCCACCCTGCGCACCCTTGCAACCGGTCTGTCCCTCTTCAGCGGGCAGATGTGCACCTCACCCCAGAACATCTACCTCCCGGACCGGGGCGTGCTCACTCCGGACGGGCCCGTGTCGCGTGACGAGGTGGTGGCCGCCCTCGTCGCTGCTCTCGATGAGCTTGCGGCCAGTCCCCGGCGGGCAGCGGCGGTCTGTGGTGCCCTTCAGGCCGAGGCGACCCTGACCGCGCTTGGTGACGCGACCGAGCGGGCGGAGGAGAGCGGTCGGCTCGTGCGCAGACCCACCACCTTTGACCACCCTGACCATCCCCGTGCCAGAGTCATCACCCCCCTGGTCGTCAGCCATGACCTCCGCACGGGGCACGACCTGCCGGACGGCGAGCAGTTCGGCCCCGTCGCTCATCTCATCGCCTGTGCGGACACCGCGTCTGCCGTCGAACACGCGACGACCAGCATCCGCGAGCATGGTGCGATCAGCTCCTACTTGTATTGCACGGATGAAGTCACCATCGACAGCATCGTGGATGCCTACGCCGATGCCGGCGCCTCGCTCTCGGTCAACCTCGCTTCGTCGATGCCCATTCAGTTCGCGGCGGCCTACAGCGACTACCACGTGACGGGACTCAATCCGGCGGGCAATGCCACGCTCACGGACGAGTCCTTCATCGCGGGACGGTTCCGGGTGATCCAGGACCGGCGGCAGGTCGCGGTGGGCCCCCCGCCGGTTGCCCCGGCGCAGGGGGCCTGACCCATGGCTGAGGCCCGACCCACGCCACCTGGCGACGACCGGCCGATCGCCGAGGAGCTGACTGCTCTGCTCGCGGGCCGGCTGCCGGGGATTCTCGGCATGCGGGTGCTCGAGGCATCGCCCGATCGCATCGTCGGCGAAATGCCGGTCACGGAGCGGCTCCTCGCGCCCAACGGTTATCTCCATGCGGCGACTGTCGTCGCGCTCGCGGACACGGCATGCGGTCTCGGGACGCGCCTGTCCCTTCCCGAGACGGCGTCGGGCTTCACGACGGTGGAACTCAAGACCAAGTACCTCGGCACGGCCCGGTCCGGTGTCATCTCTGCGGTCGCCGTGCCGGTCCACCGGGGTGGACGCACGCAGGTGTGGGATGCCACGGTTCTGGACGAGTCCGGACGCACGATCGCGCTCTTCCGCTGCACGCAACTGCTCATCAGTTCAGAAAGGACGACCTCATGACAGATGACATGAAGAGCCGCGGCCCGATCGCGGTCGCTCGGCCCGTGGACTCCGTCGAGAACCCCTATCTGCTGGGGGTCTATGCACCGGTCGAGGATGAACTGTCGACGGATGAGCTCCAGGTGATCGGGACGATCCCGACCGACCTCAATGGGGTCTACCTACGCAACGGCCCGAACCGTCAGTTCGCCGCGCCCGGTCGCTATCACATGTTCGATGGGGACGGCATGATCCATGCGGCCCACTTCGAGAACGGAGAGGTGCGCTACCAGAACCGGTGGGTGCGCACGCAGGCCTTCCGTGAGGAGTCCGAAGCGGGTCGGGCCCTGTGGACCGGTCTCATGGAGAACCCCAAGGACAATCCGTGGGGCAATGGTCACGGGTTGGGGATCAAGGACGCCGCCAACACCGACGTGATCTATCACCGGGGTCAGGTGCTGGCGACGTGGTATTTGTGCGGCCAGCCGTATGGGATCGACCCCCTGTCGCTCGAGACGCTCGGTGCTCAGGACTTCCTGGGGACCTTCGCTGGCGACATGATGGCCCACCCCAAGGTCGACGAGCGCACCGGCGAACTCATGTGGTTCGACTATGGCCCGGACATGGATTTCCTGCGTTACGGGATCATCGGCGCTGACGGCACCCAGACCCATCTCACCCAGGTCGACCTGCCGGCGCCCCGGCTGCCGCATGACATGGCGATCACGACGAACTACACCGTGCTCATGGATTTGCCGCTGGTCCAGGACCAGGACGCGCGCCGCAACGGGAAGTATCGGATCTTCTACGACAAGTCGCTGCTGTCGCGATTCGCGGTCATCCCGCGGCACGGCAACGGCGACCAGGTGCAGTGGTTCGAGGCCCGGCCCTGCTACATCTACCACGTCGTGAACGCCTGGGAAGAGGGCGATGAGATCGTCATGGACGTCTGCCGAGTCAAGAGCCCCCAGCACCAGAGCACCTTCGATCACCCGCTGGCGAGCATGCTCGCCTACATGCGCCTCGATGCCCAGCTCTACCGCTACCGCTTCAACCTGCGGACCGGCGCGACCACGGAGTCGGCCCTGGACGAGGACAACATCGAGTTCCCCAGCGTCGACTCACGCATCATGGGTCAACCGCACCGCTACTCCTACAACATGAGCCTGGCCAACGAACCCACGCTGCTGTTCGACGGCATCGTGGGCTTCGACTCCCTGACCGGCGCCAAGGAGCGACACGGCTTCGGCCCCGGACGGTGGGGCTCCGAGGCGCCCTTTGCCGCCCGCGACGGATCCACCCACGAACGCGACGGCTACCTCGTGTGCTTCGTCAACGATGAGGTCGAGGGCCGCGGCGAGATCAACATCTTCTCCGCCGAAGACCTGACGGCCGGACCCATCGCCAGGGTGCTGTTGCCCCGGCGGGTCCCGTCAGGCTTCCACGCCACGTGGGTCAGAGCCGACCAGTTGGCCTGATCGGCCCGGCTGCATTCAGTCCCCGACAGCGTCTCGCTGGGCGAGTGCCCGGCTCGCAATCGTCTCGTTGTGGGCGAGATGCTCGTCCAGGGCCCGAGCTGCGGCCTCCGGATCTCGGGTGCGGAACTCATCGACGAGGAGTTGGTGCGCCTCGGCACGCCGGCGGTGCTCCTCGGGGTCGGTGTCGAGGAGTCCGAAGCCAATCCGCACGTAGCGCTCGCAGGCCTGCCAGAGGACGGTGAGGATCCGTTCGTCCCACGCGGTTGCGGCGGGTGCCAGCAGGTCGAGGTGGAAGGCCCGGTGGTCGTCGTAGATGTCGTCCATGCTGCGCCGCTCGTCTCCGAGGTCGGTCGCGACCTGATAGAGCGCGTCGAGTTGAACATCGGACAGACCGCGCACCGCACGACGCGCGAGATCGGGCTCGAGGCGACGACGGATCCGATAGACCGACTGCAACTCGGCCAGGTCGAGGGGCGCGACGCTCGCGCTCCGTCCCGGTGGGTTCGTGATGAGGCCCTCGGATTCCAGGACCTTGAGGGCGTCGCGCACGGGGATGAAGCTCACCCCGAGTTGGTCGGCCAGCTTGCGGAGGGAGAGGCTCTGGCCGGGTGCGAGGTCGCCGGAGACGATCGAGCGGCGCAACTCCGAGGTGACCTGCGCAGAGAGTGACTGCTGCGCAATGGGCCGGAGGGCACCCATTGCGCTGGACGCACCCTCGGCGCCCAATGGGCCCGCTGTCGTGCTCATGGTCATGCCGCTCTCTCGCCTCTGGGAACCGCCGGGCAAACGTTATCAAATCTGACTACAAGGGTTGTGTTATCACATATCAGAGTCTAGGTTGAAGGCTCCACCGATCTCAACGACGAGGTTCACGATGCGAGTCGCCACCATCGACAACCGCCTGTGTGTCATTCGCCCTGAGGGGGCGGTCGACATCGCCACGGTCACCGGAGGGGAGTTCCCTGCCGATCCGGCTGGTCTCATGGCGCGCTGGGATGACTTCAGGGCTTGGGCTGCTGCCCACGCCGCCGAACTCGAGGCCGCCCCTGCGGCGGAGTACCAGTCCGCCGATCTCGATGCTCCCGTGCCGTGCCCGTCGCAGATCTTCGCCATCGGACTCAACTACCGCGACCACGCTGCTGAGGCCGGCCTCGACCTCCCCGAAGGCAGCCCCGTCGTCTTCGCCAAGTTCTCCTCCTCTGTCGTGGGGCCCCACGCGGAGGTGGTCCTGCCCTCTGACGCTGTCGACTTCGAGGCCGAACTCGTCGTCGTCATCGGGCGGGGCGGACATGGCATCAGTCGTGACGAGGCCTGGGACCACGTGGCCGGCCTGACGCTCGGGCAGGACCTCTCGGAGCGCCTCGTTCAATGGCGCGGCCCGTCCCCTCAGTTCTCGCTCGGCAAGTCCTACCCGGGCTTCTCGCCCGTCGGGCCGGTCATCGTCACCCCGGATGAGTTCCCGGATCGTGAGGCGATCGCGCTCGGCTGCACGCTCAACGGCGAAGGCATGCAGGACGGCACCACCGCGGACATGGTCTTCGCCATCGATGAGCTCATCGAGCAACTCTCCGCCGTCGCCACCCTTCTCCCGGGCGACCTCATCTTCACCGGCACCCCCGCCGGCATCGGCTGGACCCGCGATCCCCGCGTCACCCTCAAGGCGGGGGACCGTCTCGTGACCCACGCGGAGATCATCGGCGAACTCACGACGACCTTCACCACTGCCTGACCCCTCACATCGACCAGATCCCCCTCCGGCCCCACCCGATCAAGGAGACCCTCATGGCCAAGCCGAAGTTCGCCCACATCGTCTTCCAGACCGCGCAGC
>Ga0116185_1004781_pt1 | contig 10897 bp, 11 predicted proteins | sample AD_JPNNA7_MetaG_FD_89754 | JGI IMG/M metagenome (GOLD analysis project Ga0116185, IMG submission 89754) | Active sludge microbial communities of municipal wastewater-treating anaerobic digesters from Japan - AD_JPNNA7_MetaG | ecosystem: Engineered > Bioreactor > Anaerobic > Digestate | place... | reverse complement strand
TATGTTGCTAAAATTACCAAAAGAATTGCTACATTAAATCCTGATAAAACTATTATTAACTTATTTGACCATTCCAGATTATTTAAAAAATCAAAAGAAGCTTCAGAACTTCAAATGTTGACAGAATTATCTCACACCTGTATTGAGCTTCAACAACAGACTAAATGTATTACTATTCTTTTATCACAATTGAATAGAAATATAGAAAGTCCTGAAAGAGCTGCTAATTTATATCAACCAATGTTATCTGATATTTTTGGAGCAGATTCAGTAGCTCAGGATGCCCATGTTGTTGTAATTATAAATAGGCCTGGAGATATGTACAATATTACCATCCCTTATTTAGGGTATAATCCACAAGGATTATTAGCCCTTCATGTTAAAATAAAAATTTATACTTTAAAAATTGAATTTAAAAGGAATATATAAAATAACAAATTTAAAAAACAATAAAGTTTATATAGGAAGTTCAAATAATCTTAAGCAAAGATTAAGACAACATAGATCTTTCCTAAAATTAAATGAACATTGTAATAAACATTTACAATCATCATATAATAAATATGGGATTGAAAATTTTAAATTTGAAATATTAGAAGTAATTGAAGAAAAAAAGCTTGAAGAAAGAGAAGAATATTATATAAAGTTATTTAATTGTATTAATAACCAAAAAGGTTATAATAAAAGAATTAATTGTAATACTAATAGAGGTAGAAAAGTTAATGCTATAGGTAAATTAAACATGTCTATTGGACAAAAAGGTAAAAAATTTAAAAAAGAAGATATAGTTAATAGATCAATAACACAACAGAAAATTGTTATTATGTATGATTTAAACTATAATTATATTAAATATTTTTTATCAATGATTGATGCTGCTTCTTTTATTAATCTTCATTATTCTAATATTTCTAAAGCTATTAAATATAATTATCCTTGTAAAAATTACTATTGGAAAAGTATAAGTAAATTTGACCTTATCAGAGGTAACTGTGATATAGAATTGTGTGAATTGCTGGAAAATCTAAGGGAAGAGTTATTTAATAAATATGATCTTTCTAAGACAATCAGCAGCCAAGCTTCACAGGAATGTGTTGAAGGTTCAACGACTAATGTAAACGATCCAGAACGGATTATGAAACAACAAGAGTGCACAACATCCAATTTGGATGATGATATAGTCTAGACTTTAAAGAAATTTAAAGAATTGAAGAATAAAATGCTTCAAGATAATAAATCGGAGAAAAATAGAGATGGTCAATTAGGTATGTTACCATTTGATGCAGATATGGCTACTTTTACAATTAAAGAACGTTAAAATAAAAAAGTAAATCAACAAGATTGATATTACCAAAAGAAAAAACAAAAGCAGAAATACAAAGTCCTGAAACATTAGTGATATATGGACCACCTAAAATTGGTAAAACTACTTTATTAGCAACATTAGACAACTTCTTAATCTTAGATTTTGAGAAAGGAAGTAAAAAAATTGATGCTTTAAAGTTAGAAGTTAACGATTTAAAGGAATTAAAAGAAGCTGGTACTGAAATTATTAAAGCTGGATCACCTTATACAGGTGTAATAGCTGATACAGTTACTCAATTGGAAGATTGGTGTGAATGGGCAGGTACGGAAGATTATATGAATAGTATAATGGGAAAAGCTTTTAATAGTAAGCAAGGTCAAATATTACCTAAATCAGAATGGAAAAGTGTTTTAACTTTACCTAATGGAGCAGGTTATATTTGGCACAGAAATTCTTTTAAAGAATGGATAACAAAAATTAATAAATTGGCAAAGTATAAAATATATGTTGCACATGTTAAAGATATTTTCTTAGAAAAAGACAATGAAATGACTTCTTCAAAAGATTTAGATTTAGTAGGTAAAGACAAAAATATATTATGTGCAGGAGCTGACGCAATTGGTTATTTGTATAGAAATTCTAAAAATCCTTTAGAACTTAGAGTATCATTTAAAAATAATACTCAAGATTTAGTTGGTTCAAGATGTGCTCATTTAAGAAATCAAGATTTTGTATTAGCTGTTAACAACGAAGACGGTTCTATAGCTGAAAGCTATTGGAACAAAATTTATATTGATTAACTTAATCAAAAACACAATGACCGAAAAAGAACAAATAGAAAATTTAGCAAATGATGTTTACATTTTTTATCGTAATTTAGGAAGTGCGCAACAAAAGCATTTAACTAAATCACAAATTTTTAGAAACTTTAACTTAAACAACTCAAATTCTTCAGGTGTTTTTAAAAGATCTGAAGAATTAGGTGTTGTTTTTGCTATAAATGTTCCTAAAATGAAACAAAATGAAGTTTTTGAAAATCCTCTGTTCAAAGAAGTGATTACCAACAATTTACCACTGATAAGATTTTCAAAAAAAATGGCTTCTGTTAAAAAAGAACCAACAATAATAACAGGTTCATCACTTTCTAATGGAAAACATGGCTATTATATAGATCCTTTTCCAGATGAATTACAAAATTCAGAAAATTTACAGAAAGCATCTCTTAAAGAAATTAAAAAAGATGATGATGAACAAGAAACATTTAAATTTTAAAATTATTATCAATAGTCAGGTTAAAAGACTTTAAAACCAAACTAATATAGTAAAATATATGTCAAATTTAAATTTTAGTATTGACAGTAGTGTAAAAGAAACTACAAACAAAAGTTTATTTCCAGTAAGAATGCATGATAAATGTTTCATTACATCAGCAGGTTACAATGAAGAGTATGATTGTCTTGACATTGCCATCGAAAGTGATGAATACAAATATCGTGAAAGAATGTTTAATCCTTTAAAAAATGTTCCTACATGGACAACTTCTGAGAAAGAGCTTGCAACATTTCAATCAAGAATTAAACATTTCTTAAAAAGATTTATGACAGAAGAACAAGCTTCTATTACTGCAGATAACTTTAGAGAAATGTGTGAAAAAGCTGCTGATTTATTGCAAATTTATGCTATTGATACTAAACAGTTGATTACTGTAAAATTTGTATATGACAAAGCATTTAAATATCCACAATTACCAAAGAATCCTCGATTCTTAGCTGCTGAAGGAGAACCTGCTTTAGAATATACTAATTGGGAAAAATCAAAACAATTATTAGATACAACTTCTGAACCTGCTACTGCAGATACAGAAGATATTTTCTAAAAAAATTTGAATAATAAAGGGAGTGTGTAAAAGCACTCTCTTTTATTTTTTTTTATTAATGGTATTAAACAAAAGACAAATGTTTGATTTAACTAAAGTAAAAGATGTTGAATTAACTAAAGATAATGTACTTAAAGAAGTACATGAAAAAACTATTTTTGAATTCTATTTTGGAGAATCCATTAACTTAAACGATTCTTATAAAAATCCTTTAAGAAGTGATCCTAATCCAGGATGTAAATTCTTTATAGGAAGAAATGGAAAACTATTATTTATAGATTTTTCTAGAAAAAATTCTGTTGTAGATTGTTTTGGGTTTATTTGTAAAAAATATGACTGCGATTTATATACAGCTTTGAAAAGAATAAACACAGATTTTAGATTAACTTTAGGTACTGCTGAAGAACAGAGTTTAAAAGATTCTATTTATGAATATACCAAACCTAATTTAGATTTCTTTGAATTAACAAAAGAAAAAAAATCTGAATTACTTTGTTTAAAAAGAAAGTTTGAAAACTATGATTTAGATTATTGGCAAAATGGTTATGGTGTTACACCTGAAACATTAAAAAAATTTAATGTATTTTGTGTAAGAACTGTATTCAAAAACAATAAACCTATTTGGAGAAATTCAAAAGAAAATCCAATATATGCTTATCATTTTCCTAATGAAAACAAAAAGAAAATTTACAGACCTAAAGAAAAAGATAAACGATTTAAGTTTCTTTCTTCTGCAGGTATAGGTAAATTATATCAAGGATTTGATCAATTGCCTGATAAAGGTGATTTACTTATAATAACTAAATCTATGAAAGATGTTATGGTGTTACATGAATTTGGTTATTATGCTATTGCACCTAATGGAGAAGGTTTTCATATTGAAAATGAATTCTATGACATGTTATGTGATATATTTGATAATATAATTTTTCTATATGATAATGATATTGCAGGTGTTACAGCAGTTGTAAATTTAACAGCTCAGCTTGCAGGATCGGGATATATTCAAATTCCAAGAGATCAATTTGGTACAAAAGATATTTCTGATTATTATTATAATTATGGAGAACTTTTAACTGGTAAATTACTATTTAACTTAATAGGAGCATAATGAAAACAAGCGAAAAATTAAAAAACTATATTGAAGAAGTATGGTTACAGAAATTAACACCTTTTCTTGATTCAAAAAGAATGGATGTTGTATTAGAATACTTAAAAATAAAAAAGAATGCTGGTAAAATTATTTTTCCTGCACAAAAAGATATTTTTAATGCGTTTAAATACACACCTTTTGATAAAGTAAAAGTTGTTATCCTTGCGCAAGACCCGTATCCATCACCTGGATTAGCAGATGGTTTAGCTTTTAGTTCAGGTATTCCAACAACATGTCCTGCATCATTACGAAATATTTTGAAAGAAGTAGAAGATGATGTTTATAGAGGTCTTTCTTTAGAAAGAACTTCTGACTACAGTTTAAAAAACTGGGCTGAACAAGGAGTATTATTAATTAATACTGCATTAACTGTTGAATTATTAACTCCAGGATCACATGTTAACTTATGGAATGAATTCACAATAAATGTAATAAATATTTTAAATAAAGAAAAAGATAATCTTATTTTCTTATTATGGGGAAAAGATGCAGCTTTTTTTGAAGTATACATTGATGTTCATAAACATTACATTTTGCAAAGTGCCCATCCTTCACCTTTAGCAAGAAATGCAGCTAATCCTTTTCATGGGTGTAATCATTTTTCTAAAACCAATTTAATTTTAGAAGAACAATTAAAAACAACACCTATTGAGTGGTAAAATTAAACAATCATTAAATAAAAATTATGGAAAAAACTGTCTTATTATTTGCATATGGTACTCTTATGAGTGGATATGGAAATAATCATTATTTAAGAAATCAAAAATTAATAGGTTCAGGTACAACTGATGAAAAGTATACAATGTATGCTTCAGGAATACCTTTTATTAATGAAGAAAAACAAACTTCACAAATTCATGGTGAATTATGGGAAGTTAATATTAACGCTTTACCTGCTATTGATGCCCTTGAAGGTCATCCTCATTGGTATCAAAGAAAACAAATTCCAGTAACTATTAACGGAGAAAAATATACAGCATGGTTGTATTTTAATAACGAAAATGGTGGAAAAATTGTTGAAAGTGGAAATTATAGAACTTATTACATAAAAGAAAGATCATTACAACATGGCTAAATTACAAAAAAAGTCCGTAAAAAAATCTACAGCAACTGTAGTTAAGAAATCTGTTAAACAGGTAAAAAAAGTATCTTCTGGATATTATGCTCAAATTAGAAGCAGACATCCAAGTCACAGTGTTGTTAGAAATAAAATTAAATTACCTTTTAGAACAGTAATTCGATTTGGTTCAACAACTGAATTAGAAGACACAATTGACAAAGGTGGTGGCAGAATTGAAATCAATACTGTTGAAGCTATCAAAAATTCAGCTTCTAAATTAAGAATGAAAAATTGTTTTACATTGAAAAATGTAAAAACTGCTGATTGGTATTATGTGAGAAAGAATAATTTTTATCATATAAAAAATCACAACAATCAAATTCAAGAAGTTGTTATTGCTGTTGAAAATTTACCATATCCAATAGTAGCCAAACATCATTTTGGCTCAAGAGGTAATGGAAATTATCTTTTGAATTCTCAACAAGAATTACAAGCTTGGATGAAAGGTAAAGATTTATCTAATTATCTTTTTGAAAAATTCTATAACTATGTTAGAGAGTACAGAGTACATGTTTCTGCCAATGGTTGTTTTTATACCTGTAGAAAGATGTTAAAATCTGATATTCCTAAAGAAGATAGATGGTTCAGAAATGATTCTAATTCTGTTTGGATTTTAGAAGAAAATCCTTTGTTTGATAGACCTGCAAACTGGACTAAAATTGTTGAAGAATCTGTAAAAGCATTAAAAGCTACAGGTTTAGATTTTGGAGCATGTGATGTAAGAGTTCAATCGTCAAAAACAGAAAAAGGTAAAAAAAGAGAAGAAATTGATTTCATTATTGTAGAAATTAATTCTGCACCTTCTTTCGGAGATATTACTGCAGAAAAATATTTACAAGAATTACCTAAAATTGCTCACTTAAAAAAGAATAAATAATGGCTTTAAAAGGCTTTGGCGAAAATAGAAAAATTTATGTGGTTGGTGGATCAACTGGCTACGCAAGTTGGATGAGAGGACATTTAGTTTCTACAATAGAAGAAGCTAATTTAGTTGTATTTACTGGAGGACAAGATGTTTGTCCTTTAGTATACAACCAAACCGATATTCATCCTAAAACTTATTATACTCTAGAAAGAGATAATTACGAAATATTAGCTTATAACAAAGCTTTAAAATTAGGTAAAAAGATGATTGGAATTTGTCGTGGTCATCAATTATTGAGTGTTTTAAATGGAACAACCTTAATTCAAGACCAACCAAATCCAGGAAATCATTTTATGATTACTTATAAAGGCGAGAGTATTTTGATTAATTCTTTACATCATCAAGCTGTATATCCCTTTGATTTACCTAAAGAAGAGTATTTAATTTTAGGATATACGAATAATATTTTGAAACATCATCATAATGGTAAATCAGAAGAAATGCATCCTAAAGTAGAAGTAGAAGCAATTTATTTTCCAAAAACAAATTGTTTAGGTATTCAATGTCATCCAGAAATGATGGCATATCAACCTTCATTATTTACTGATGCTTTAAACTTCTTTAATTTAACTTTAAATAGATTTATGATGGATCTTTTATTTTTTAAAGAAGAAAAAAAAGTAGAACAAGTAGAAACCGTCTAAAAAACAATTATTAAAATAAAACAAAAAACATTATGAATGATATTACTTTTTTATTTAGCAACAATGTTAAATCTATATTACTTATTTATTTTTTAACATATTGCTTATTATCATTATTTTTTAAACCTGATAAATCTCGTATTTATTGTGGTGTTTTTGCTTTTTGTGGACCTACTACTTTAACTAAAGGCACTTATGCAATGATTTTATCTAACATAAAACTTTTAGGTGTTTTAAATGATAGTAGAGGCGGCGATAATGCAGGAATATTGATTAACAATGAAGTCCTTCATACAAAAGGAACAGATTGGAAATTTTCTGAATTAATACAACGAGAAACTTTAGAAAATCCAGATCCACAATATTCTACTGTAATAATAGGTCATTGTAGAAAAGCTTCTGTTGGAGGAAGAGATCATAAATATGCACATCCTTTTGAAATTTATCAAAATGATAACGACAACGATTTCTTTATGGCAGGTGTTCATAATGGCACTATCTCTAATTGGGAAAAATTAGCAGAAAATTATGCTATTGATGCTAAGCAAATAGGTAATGACAGTAAAACTCTTTTAACTATTTTGTCAAGACAAAGAAACTTAAAGAGAAAACAACCTATTTTTAGAGTTTTAGAACAGTATGAAGGATATGGTGTTTTTATCTGGTATTTTCCAGACGAACCAAGCACTATGTATGTTTTCAAAGGAGGTTCTTATAAATCTGAATATGATAAAACATTAAATGAAGAAAGACCTTTGTATTATTATGAATGCCCTATAACAAAAGGTATTTATTTTAGTAGTATTACAGATCCTTTAAAAATGATTTCAACTGATAAATCTAAAGTTGAACAATTACCTGTAAATGTAGTTTATAAAATTACAGATGGTAAATTTGTTAAAAAAGATGAAGTAATAATAAACAGAGAAGATTTAGTAAATTATACATCTTATTCTAAGAAACACAAAGTAACAGGTTTTGGTCATCAAAAAGCTTTATATGAAGAATGTGGAGAAGATGATTATACTTATGGTTACAACAATCCTTCACCTGTAAACAGAATGATTGATGTAGCTGCCGAAAAGATTTTCAACTCCTCTTCGGAAAGTAAAAAAGAAGAAAAAAAGGAAGAGAAACCGTTTCAAAAAGTATTAAATTCTGCTTCTAATTATTCATCGTCTAAGTTTGACCATCCTTCAAAATCTCTTAGTACTTTAGCTAAAGAAGGTTTGATTTATCGTTCTGATGGACTTTATTATTATAAAGGAAGATTAATGAATGGCTCTTTTGTAATTGACAAAATTGCTTATAAATGTTTTCCAATTAATGATCCAGTAGTACAAAAAGAATTGCGAGACAAACCTTTCAATTATGAAACTAAACATTTCTTTAATGGTTATATGTTAAAAAATAGTGCAGCTTTGGATAAATTGTCAACAATGTTAATGACTTGTGAAAAATTAAATTTAGATTGGAAAACAGATAAAACAGATGATTATTTGTCACATTATTGTAGCCAACCTGTTCCAGGAATCAATGATAAAACAACATATTATATTAATGGTTTAAAAGCTGGTTTTAGAGTAGAAAAACCACCTTATAGTGATAATAAAAATTATGTTTTTGAAAAAGGTGCTTTAACTGAAGTATTGTCTGTGAAAACAAAAGAATATCCAGAAAAAACTCCGACTGTTAATTTTATTATTAAAGATCCAAAAGAGATTGGAGCTGCTGCAAAAGAATTGAATATTCCTTTCAAAAAAGAAAATTCTGCTTTTGAAGATAAATCAAGACCTTTTGCTCTTGTTGATGCTGAAATAATACAAGAATTTGACTCTAGAAATTCTGAATACAAAGAACCTATTATAGGTGCTGAAGATGCTTATATTATAGATGCAGGAGAAGAAGAAATTCTGGAAATGTATAATGCATTATTAGAAAAATGTAAAGAACAACAAGAATATATAAAATCTTTTGTTGAAAAAAAGTTAATATCTGAAAATGGTTTATTATCTGGAATATTTATGAACTTCTTTCATGATGGAATTGAAAGTTGTTTAATTAATCCTGCAGGTGGTAAAGATATTAAAGAATATTATAAAAAAGAAGGCAAAGACTTAGTTTATACAGGTCTTAAAGAAAAAGAAGAAACTTTTGAACTTTTTTAAAATGAGTAAAGAAAAAAAAGAAAAATTGAAAACTGTTACCACTGTAAGTGGTAAAACAGTTGATATTAAAAACGCATGTCTTATAGACAAAGAATATTACGAAAAACATGTAGATTGTGTACCTATTTTGGAAAACAGTATTGAAAAATGGTATGCTACTTTTAATCCAAAAATAGCATATGATTTTATTTCTAAAAAATGGGTATTGTCTTCTGAATTTGAAAAAAATCTTTCACCAAATTTAAGAAAATTTTTAATTGGTTTTCATCAAGATAATTTAAAGAAAAGAATATATGGTTGGGATAACAAAAATAATTTATTAAATGTTTCTGTTAAATCTCATTATAACGATGATTCTAAGAATTTAAAATCATATGAAAAAGAACTTGAAAAGTATAAAAAAGCTCTTTTAGAAAAACAAGGTCGCTTAGAAGAAGAAAGTATTTTTCGTAATTTTTATGGAAGATTTATATCTTTTTTATCTAAATTAAGATATTATGTTCAAGTTATGGAAAAATCTTATGATATTGATGCTTGTCAACAAAAAGAGTTTGTAAAAATTATTAATGAAGTTGATAATTTCATAAATTCTTCTTCAGAAGTTCATGACACATTTGCTGATTTTGATTATTGTTACAAACTTTATGTTGATACTAATCAACCAAAAGTAGAAAATTCTACTTTAGAAAAATTATCATATGAAGTTTTACAAAAAAATGAACATTTGAAAAAAGTATTTAAATTGTTTATTGATAGTATAGGTGTAATAAAAAGCATTGAAAAAGAAATTCAACAATGTGAGTTATATATCCGAGATTATCAAGCAGCAATAGATGATATTGCCAAAAAAGGATGTTTTTCGGCTAAATGTAGAACTAAAGAAGAGGCAGTAGAATTAGGTTTCACAGATTCTAACAAATCTGATGATATGTACTTTAAAAATAACTTAACAAAAGATCAATTAAAAGATTTAAAAGAATCTTTTCCTGTCTTTTCTGAAGGTGTTTATAGAAATATAAAAATAAACTACAATGCGTCTGCTGAAGCAAGTACATTTGGTAAAATTCTTAATGAATATCATCTTTTAGAACCTATTCGTAAAATAAATAAAGAGAGTTACAAATTAGCAAAACTTTTAAAAGGTTTATCCTTTGGAATTGAGTTTGAAACTTCTTGTGGAAGATTACGTGAACAGGACCTAAGTATTTTAGGAATTATTCCTTTGAGAGATGGTTCAATTAAAGGTTTTGAATATACTACTATTCCTTATGGAATGAAGGATTCATCTTTAAAAGAAACTGATTTTAGAGCTTTAGGTAAAGATTTAAATACTTTAAAGAAAGTTTGTGAGGAATTGCAGAACAAAACAAAAATAAATAATTCTTGTAGTACGCATTTACATATTGGAGGAGCCAGAAAAGATAAACTCTATCTGATTGCTTTATATATGTTAGCATATCAATTACAAGATGAAATGTTTTTAATGCAACCTAAATTCAAAGAAGATGCTATTAAATATTTAGGACTTCATAAAAACTACTGTCAGAAATTAAATCATTTAGATTTATTTAAAAATTGTATTTTTGATAAAAGTTCTATTTTGAAAAGTAACTATTGTGATAATGTTGATTTACATTTCAACAACATTTTTAAATTTTTATCAGGTGGATATGATATAGGTTCTAAATTTAATAGAAAAAATCAT
>Ga0116185_1004767_pt1 | contig 10924 bp, 12 predicted proteins | sample AD_JPNNA7_MetaG_FD_89754 | JGI IMG/M metagenome (GOLD analysis project Ga0116185, IMG submission 89754) | Active sludge microbial communities of municipal wastewater-treating anaerobic digesters from Japan - AD_JPNNA7_MetaG | ecosystem: Engineered > Bioreactor > Anaerobic > Digestate | place... | reverse complement strand
GGCATGCCGTCGATCAAGAAGGAGTACAAGGTGATTCGTGCCGAGTGGGAAGCGGCGCGGGTTGGCGAGGGTTTTCTGGCGACTCCGCGTGGTTTGAATTACATATTGCGCGGGCTGGGGGTGAAGTATCGGTGGCGGCGCGACGACATAGCGAAGGGGCGGTTCGACTGGTACAAGCGGAACATATGGGTTTGGCGGACGGTTGGGTTGTATGGCGGGCGGGTTTACGTGGTGTTGAAGATGGGGGACGAGGCCTTGATGCCGTTGCCGCACAAGTTGAAGCGGATGACGGTTGACGATCCTCGGAAGACTGCGGTGCGGTCGGCGGCTCTTGCGGCGATAAAGAAGGGGAAATACCGTGCAAAGATTGAAGGCTTCGGAGCTGAGAGAAGAGCATTTCGCAGCTTTTTTGAACGACTTGACGGACGGCACGATATTCAAGAGCGGAGCCGGATGGAGGCGGTTTTGCCGTTATGGGGAGCGGCGGCGGATCGCCATCTGCAACAAATTGATCGAGAACGGGCATCGCGGCGACGCGGAGTATCTGCTTGATAAGTGGCATGCGTATGACATTCGCGGGAAGGAGAACCGGTCATATCCGCAGCCACGTTTGACGAAGTCGGAGTCGATGCGGCGGTTGAAGTTGCGCGAGAATTTTCCGGATATAATGGATCAAATCGAACGGCAAGGGGGTCAGGTCATGGCGGCTGCGGAAGACGTGAAGACATTTGACGGGCATGTCATGCGGCTGATGGTGATTCGGCCCGGCTCGATGCCTGAGGGCGCGGTTAAGAAGTCGGCGACGATCATGCTGGCGGCAGGGTATTCGATTGAGGAGTGTTCGGATCGGCTTGGCGTGACGGTGAACTGGTTGCGTGGCGCGGTTGACATTGAGGCGGTGGAGCAGGAGCGGCGCGGGTTGAACGAGCGGATCTGCGAGTTGTCGGATGCGAAGGTGCTGCGGGACTTGCTTGAGGAAAAGGTGGACGACACGACGGAGCGGGTTGACAAGATTGCCGAGCGGCGGCGCAAGTTGAAGGTTGGCGCGGCGGCGGTGGCGAGCGGCATGATGAGCGCGGAAGAGAAGAAGCGTGTTGTTGACGATATGACGGCGCGGTTTGCGGTTCAGCAGAGCGTTGATCTTGCCGATCCTCTGAAGTAGCGCACGGTGGCGACGCGGGATCACCCCCCCCTTGTGAGTTCGACTCTCCCCTCTTGCACTTGGCGAACGGCCCGCGTTTCTATGGATAGAAGCGGTGTTTTTTGTGGTTGCATTGCGGCGGGCGGCGGGTGCATATTGGTGGCGAATCTGCGATGAATAGAAAGGGGCCTGCGATGGACGGGAACCGCAAGAACAAGCTTTATCGTGCTTTCCGCGACAATGTGTTTTCAAATACCCAAGCTTCGTATCCAATACGCTACGCGCTTGAACAAGCGATAAAAAGGTGTGTCTGTTGTTTTCGTATATGATTGATTTAATACAGAAAAGGGAAAAACCATGCGCAAGAAAAGCGTCTACAAGTTGCTCAGGAAAGTCACGGTCGATTCGCGAGACTACTTCGAAATTGCCACGTACGAAATCAAAGACAAGAAGGACGCGAAGAAAAAGCTGATTGAGAGCGGCGAGAGCGGCGAGTTTTTGGTTGTGGCGGTTTCCGGTTATCTGGGCGTTGAAACGGTCGAAGTGCCGAAATACACGGTTAAGGAGCTTGAATTATGAGCGTAGACAAACTGGTATTACCGGCTGAAGCGGCGGCTAAGTTGCGCAAGGTGAAGTTCGACAATTGCGTGCGGTTTGCCGAGCAGGAGCTGGACGCCGATTTGCGCGAGTTCATGGCGGCGAATCCTGAGTTCAAGGGCGACTTCTTTATGAACGTGCAGATACTTCGGCTTCTCCGGCGCGTGGCGGAATCGTTGGAGAAGAAGGGATGAAGATTGTCTGGTCACGCGATCCGGTGATTGTTGACGGCGAACTGTTCAGGCCGATGTGCCGGTATGTGGTGAGCGAGTGGACGTGTGAGGACTTGGTGCGGCGTTCGAGCCCGGGCTGCTGGAGCTGGTCTAGCTTCAACGCATATGAGCGGCGTTACGCGGGGCAGACTTTGAAGGCGGGCCAATCGGTTTGCGTGTACCGGCATAATGCGTTCGGCGACCAGTTGATGATCAGTGCTGTGCCCTTCGAGATCAAGCGGCGCAATCCGGATGCGGTTGTTCACATGTACTGTCACAAGGATGTGGCGAACTTGTGGTTAGCTAATCCGTATATCGGTGGGACGGCGTTGGAGTTGCCGATACCGTTTGACGCGGCGCAGCGGTACGACTACCACTTGTTTTACGAGGGTATGCTTGAGAACAATAGCGAGCGCGACCAGAATTGCTGCTATGATGACTTCTTCTCATATGCCGGTTTGACCGATGTGCCGGACGATTCCAAGCGGCCACAGATCAATGTGCGGCCTGAAGACTATCGGTTTTTCAATGAGGCGGCATTGCCTGCCGGATATATTCTGTATCACTTGAACCCGAACAATCCGAATCGCTGCTACCCATTCGAACTTTCAAAGGTGACTATCACCAAGCTGCTGGGACTTCGACCTGTCGTTGTGGTCGGCGTGACGAAGGAGAACTACAAGCCATTCATACCGGCAAGTGCGATTGATCTTGTGAACAAGACGCCTAAGTTTCGCGACTTGCTTCCGATAGTCGAGCGGGCCGCAGTGGTGGTTGCCCCTGACAGTTCGGTGATGCACATTGCCGGTGGATTTTCGAAGGCGTGTGTGAGTCTCTGGGGTCTCTTCGATCCCAACGACCGCGTGAAGTATTACAAGAACCATGTGGCACTGACGGCGTTCGATGCGTGTCCGCATGCGCCTTGTCGCGATCATAACTTCGTGTTGCCGGAAGACAAGTGCCGCGATGCGGATATGGCGTTCAGGGAAGGATGTGCCGCCTTGAGTTCGATTTCTCCCGATAGAATTGTTGAAGCAGTTAGGCAAATGCTGTAGGATTCCGTTCGATGATACGGATAGATAGAACAAGTGGACAAAGGCTGGTTTTCAAGACTACTGCGGAGTGGGAGCAGTATGTCGAGTCGAAGCCGAAACGTGAAATAAGACGAAGTGCTGCTGGGGTCTCTCTGTGTGCGCGGGATAAATCAACAAGGCAGGATACAGAACAAAACTTTGTCCGCACGCCTTTTATTCTGCCCGAAGGTCACACCCGGCAGCACTTCGTCTTAATTCACCCGACGCGTGGCCGCCCTGAGAAGTTCGCCCGTATCTTGCGCATGTGGCACGAACTCGCAAGCGAACATAACCGCATTCAGTCTCTGGTGTCGATTGATCTTGGGTGTTCGGAAGATTACATGAAGGTGTTCGCTCTTTTTGCCGGGCGGTACGATTTCCGGGTGTTCACACATGATAATGGCAAGTTCGTTGACGCGACGAACCGGCCCGTGGTGATGGCGGGCTTCGGCGATATCGTGATACAGATTGCCGACGATATGGAGCCGCCGCCTAACTGGGACTTGGAAATCCAACAGCGCGTCAAGTACGACGTGGCACACCCGTGGATTCTCGAAGTGTGCGATGGCAATCAGCGCGACTACAAGGGATCGACACAGACTTTGCCGATTATGTCGGCGGCCTACCTGCGCGAATGCGGATATATCTACTGGCCGGAGTATTCAACAGTCTACGCGGACAACGATTTTACTGACCGTGCGCGGGAACTTGGCGTCAACATAGAGGCTTGGGACTTGGTTTTTCAGCATAAGCACTACCTTTACGGACGGGCGGAAGCAGATGACACCTACCTTCGACAGAATGCGCCTGAAGCATACGATCTTGGCAAGCGTGTCTACGAAAAACGCAAGGCTGCCCGCTTCGGCCTCCCGACAAAGAAAACTGCGAGCAAGAAATGCCGATCCTATCAATCCTGATTCCGACTCTTTTGGCGCGTAAAGAGCTTTTCTTCAGTCTTTACGACCATATCTACCTGCAATCGCGCAGGTATGGCGACAAAATCGAAGCGATTGTCGAGAAGGACGACGGGCAGATGAGTGTTGGCGAGAAACGCAATAAGCTGCTGGCGCAGGCGACCGGAGAATATGTGGTTTTTGTGGATGATGACGACTTGCTGGCGAATGACTACGTTCGGAAGATCATAGCGGCCATCGACAAAGGACATCCTGATTGCATCGGACTGAGTGCTTTGGTCAAGTTCAAGTGCGGTTCGACCGGACTCATGGTGTGTTCGAGGATGTGCCTTGATTGGGACGAAGAGGAAGGGCTGTACACGCGGCCTCCATGTCACTTGAACCCGATCAAACGGTCAATTGCCGCCCGTGTTCGGTTCCGCCATATCAACAAAAGCGAAGATCACTTCTGGGCTTTGGAGCTTAAGCGTCTTGAACTCGTCAAAACAGAGGTTTTTGCGTCCATTGACCCCATATATAACTACATTTGCGGAGAGCCGAAGAAGGGATTATGAAGAAAATACTGAGCATTTTGATGCCTACACTGGTCGAACGGCGCGAAATCAGGTCCGATTTGGTGGCCAAACTGCGTGATCAGATAGCGAAAACTGGGCCTAAATTGGCCGATTTGCTCATTTTGGAAGACGACCGGCAGAACACCACGGGCTTGAAGCGGAACCGGCTCCTAGACGATTCCACGGGGCTTTTCGTGGCATTTGTTGACGATGACGACAATGTTTCTGACAACTATGTGCGCGAAATTGTTGAGACAATCGACCAATCCGGAGGTGAATTAGACTGCGTTGGCATTGTCGGGGAGATGATCAAGGACGGTGACATTTCGCGGTTCATCCATTCGATCAATGTGAGTGGTTGGTACGACAAAGAGCGCAAGATTTACTTCCGGTTCCCGAACCATTTGAACCCGGTTCGGCGCGAAATCGCGGTTTCAGAGCGGTTCCCCGAGACTTCGTATGCCGAAGATCGCATCTTTTCGGACAAGCTTCGCGCAAGCGGCAGGTTGAAGCGCGAGATCCTCATTGGCAAAGAGATCCTCTATTACTACAGGTGTCGTGGATGAAGAGTTGCATCGTCAGCTTCGCAAGAGATGGGCGCGAAAAGTACGCCAAGGCGCAGGCACGCCAGATCGAATCGCTTAAGGCGACAGGTAGTTCGATCCCTCTTCTTGCGTTCAGCGAATATCCTGACGGCTGCCCTTCGCATCTCGACGTGTCGCACGCCTTCAAGACGTTTTGCGTGCGCGAGGCTATTTCAGCCGGATACGACAACGTCATGTGGTGCGATTCGACCATCGTGTTCAGGAAAAATCCGTCGTTTTTGATGGATGTGATCGAAGTGCGCGGGCATTTGTTCTTCGACAACTATCCGGGATGCACGCAGTCTCACTGGACTTCGAAGGATTGCGCCGAGATTCTGGAAATGACTGACGAAGACTTCGGCGTGAATCAGTTCGCGGCGTGCGTCTATGGTCTGAACCTGACTAAGCCTGATTCGAAGAAGCTGTATGACATGATGCTTCACCATGCGACCGATGGGCGGGCGATGCGCCATACCAGTATCGGTGCCCGCCCTGATTTCAAGGATCAACGCCACGACCAGACTATTTTGACATGTCTTGCGACAAGGCTCGGAATGGAGCCGCTTCCGATGCGGCCATACCTGGCTTACTCGAAAGACGAATGGGTGAACGAAGCATATCTTGAAAACAGGGGAATTACTTGATGTATTCGCAGCAGGACGAAGAGAAGACAATTCTTGAATACTTTGGATCTCAGCGCGGTGCTTTCTTGGATATAGGTGCCTATGACGGGGTCACGTTCAGCAATACGCTTGCCCTTGCCGAGCGTGGGTGGAACGGCATCCTGTACGAAGCGAGCCCGCGCTGCTTTTGCAAGCTGGTTGACAATTATGTAAACAGGAACCTGAATGCGTTTATTTTCGCGTGCATGTGCGTTGGCGTTGAGAACAAGACATCGGTTCAGTTCTGGGATTCGATTGAAGCAGTAGGCACATCGAACAAGGATAATTACGAAAAGTGGAAGGATTTGTGCCGCTTCAAACTGATTATGATGCCGCAAGTTGCCATCCAAGATATTCTGGCCGAAGGGCATTGCTTCAATTTCGCTAATGTTGATATTGAAGGAAGTAGCGTTCCGGTGGCAAAATACATCGTTGAAGATGCTGCTCGCAGCGGATTGCAACTTATCTGTATCGAAGTCGATGACAAGTATGAGGAGTTCGACTCTTGGATGTCAGAGCATGGGTTTGCACTTCTTAACACGTTCTCGCTTGGCGCGAACAGAATCTATCGGAGGAAGTGATGAGTGAAATGGTTTTGGCAACGGCTATCCGCGATTCTTGGTTCGGCAAAGAAAACGACAACGGGCCGCGCTTCTGCGCCATCTCAACCGGAGATGATGTCGGGACAGCACTCAAAAACCACGCCGGTAAAAACGATATCGAAATGCTCTGGTTCCGTTCGGATCAAAACGCGCATTCGCATATTGTATGGAAGCTACACTTCGAGAAGTGTTTAGCGAAGACGTGTCTGATACTGGCGACTTGCGACAGCGATATCGACAAGGATTTGCGCGAGTTCTACGATTCGATTGCGTTGCGCACCTCGAAAATCATCATGTACAGCGACGCCGTGAAACTGAAGCCTGTTCCGTCGATGCGCGGGATGTACAAGGATTACTTGAACAAGGAGAAGAAATAGTGCCATTCAAGAGCCAAGCGCAGCGCAAGTTCATGTATGCCAAGCACCCGAAGATGGCAAAGGAGTTCGAAAGCGCGACTCCGAAAGGTAAGAAACTACCGCAGCATGTTAAGCAGAAGGGAAAAAAGAAGTGAGACTTACGAATGCAAAGAAAGTTAAGCAGCCTAGCCCAAAAAAAGAAGTTGTTCCTGTACAAAGTCCAGAGCCTGTTGTCGTTATCACAAGCCAAATCGAGCCTCCAGTGCAACAAGCCCCCATTGGAGTATGTCGCGCAAACCGGGGCAGAAGGCGAAAGTAATGAAGAAGTCGTTCGGCCCGTCTAAGTCGGGCAAGTTTGACAAGGCTTCGGGTTCCGATCGTCCGCTCCCCAAGGGCGCGATGATGAAGGCGAGCAAGCCTGCCAAGAAGAAGTAATGGCACATGATCCGGTAAAATACCCGAACTTGAGCGTCCTCGACCAGAAGGTGTTCACGTTCCTGACATCGCCGGAAGCGAAGCTAATGTGTGAAGACGACAAGCTGGAAACGGTTTGTCGTCTTCATCCCATTTATTGGATGGAGCAGTTCGGCTACATCAAAGTGGCGAATGTGTCCAGCGGTGAAGTGAAGATTGAGAAGTTCAAACTGTCCGAAGTGCAGTTGAAGATTGCCGATCGTTTGTGCGCGGCGTTCAAGACCGAACCGTGGGGACGCACGCAAGCCATTATCCTGAAGTTCCGGAAGGCCGGTATCTCCACTCTCTGTGCAGCCTTCGACTATTGGCTTATGCGGACAGTTGCGAACATTGGCGTGTTCGTGATTGCCGACTTGTCGGGGCACACTTCGAACATTCTAAGCATGATCGAGCTATTCCACGAGAAGGATGTTGCGCCTGGCAAGTTTCGGAAGATGACGCTACCACACGGGAAGCGCGGATTGAAGCTGGCGAACGGCTCTCTGTGCGAGTGCGATTCCGGCGAAAACACGCAGCCAGGCACCAGCGGTACATATCAAGTTTGGCACAGCTGTGTTGATCCTGATACGCCTGTGGTTGTCAAGAATGGGTTCTTGAAGAAAGCGAGTGAGTGCGTTGGCCAAAAGATCGTCACACATAATCTTAGGCCAGCTAAGATTATTGGGATACACAAGTCCAGCGAGACAGATGGGTACGAGATAAAGATAAGAGGCAATCCAGTCCCAATACGTGTTACCAAGAGCCATCGGTTATTCGCAATGGAAGGTCGTGGAGGTAGTTGGGTGGAAGCGGAACGAATAGCTACTGGCAGCCCTACAAAGTTCAAGCATTGGTTTCTTGGATATCCTATCAGGTCGTTCTGGAAGAAATGTCTTACGCGCCGAATAGAAAAAGGCGTTATGACAAGATATAGACCGCAAGGTGGCGGGAGAACACACGAAGAGTACAGTAAATATTTTCCGCTTACCTATGGAATGGGCCGAGTGGTTGGGCTATATCTTGCTGAAGGATCAATCGGTAAAGCGTTGAAGAAATATCCATCCACGATCAATTTTGCCTGCCATAAAAAAGAAGTAACTTTATTCGAGTCTTGGGTCAAGCAGGCCGGATTGCCTTGCAAGATACAGATGCTTAGCGGCCAAAGAGCGAATGTCGTTGTCAGAAGTTCTTATTGGGCGCGTATATTCCGTAGATGGTTCGCTCCGAGAAAACAGAAGCAAATACCAGATTGGACTTGGACTACAAACGAAGAATACATGAAAGGTATTATTCACGGGTATGTGGCCGGAGATGGTCATTGTTCAGCTGATGGAAGAACAGTAACTATCAGTTCTATCAGGCCACAACTTCTCACGCAACTTAGAGAAATGATGCTCACTCTTGGCTGGGGGTATTCAAATCTTACAAGGCGAGATGCTGGTTATTGGTACGGTCGAAACTGCAAAGAAATATGGACATTGAGTGTTTGCGGGAAAACTGCGAAACCGCTCCGCGAATTGCTGAATGTTAATTATATTGATAGCGGAAGCAATAGGCGTTTTTGGAAGATAAGGACTGCTAGTAAAAATAGACGTATATGGCTAAGGATAGAGTCGATAAAGCCATGCAAGATAGATGGTGCTATTGATCTCGAAGTTGATCATCCTTTGCATTCATTCCAGCTTATGGGTTGCGCTTCCCACAATTCCGAATCTTCGAAATGGAGAGATCCGGAGAACGCTGAGACCTCGATTATCAACTCGATTCCTAGGCAGGGTTTCGCGTTCATGGTCAAGGAATCAACTGCCTTCGGAATGAACAAGTTCGCGCAGGATTGTGAGAACGCGCAGAAGCCGAACAGCGCGTGGGACTTTATATTCATCGACTGGAAAACGCTCCGCGATTGCGAGGATCTACCGACAAAAGATGTTGTCTACACAGACGAAGAGAAAGAGCTGGCGACTACTTATGATTTGCGGCCCGGCCATATTCTGTTCAGGCGACGGCAGATCGACCTCCTTGGTTCGGTAGAGAAGTTCAAGCAGGACTTCCCGCTCAATCCGCAGGAACCATTCCTTGTCAGCGGTTCGCTTTACTTCGACGTTGAGAAGATCAAGCGGCGCATCAATGTAATCAGGCTCTATTCGGCATGGCGTCAGCAAGGATCTGAAGTCGCGAAGCGGATGTATCCTGAAGTCTACCAAGGGCTCAGGCTGCGATTTACTGACGATACAAAGATCAATAACCATCTGGCCGATACGTGTCTTGTTCCGCAAGTGTGCGGGTTCGCGCTATCCGGCGAAAATCCGTCTCTTGTCGTTTCGCAGGACAAGGAAGGGAGCGGGCGCGGCTTGCTTTACAGGCGTCCGATGAAGACGCACAAGTACATCGTATCTGTAGATTGCGCCGAGGGGATTGAAACGGACGAATACACTTCGGACAATAGCGTTGTTCAGGTGATCGACGCATTCAATCGCGAGCAGGTGTTCGAGTGGGCTGGCTGCTACGACGAAGAGATGACGGCCAAGCATGCGGTATGGCTTGCCAAGATATACAACAACGCGATAATCGTGCCTGAAATTAACAACAAATGCGGCGGTCTAATGATCGCGCTTCTCGACAAGTCTGGTTACTCGAAGGTGTATTCGCGCCAGCGCGTGAACAACAACACTCTTACAAGGGAAGTTGGGTTCAAGACCACTTCAGGCAACAAGAGCGAAGTGTGCGGTCTGCTTCGGTATCTCTTCAAGAATGACGAGTGTACCATCCACAGTTTGAGTTTGCTCGAAGAAATGCTATACTTTACCGACATCAAGGGGAAACTGACAGCCCCGCGAGGGAAAACCGACGACAGGATTATGTCGTTTGCAATCGGAATGAAGGTTATTGAAGACACTCCTTCGTATCGTTCGAGGGATGTTTCAAGTAGCCAGCGGGCAGTATCAGACAGTCAGTATCAGATAGCGAAAGAATATCAGACTGAAATGTCCAACGTATCTTCAAGAAGCAATTTGAATCAGAGGTACTTATGATCGATAACGTCACCAAGCTGCCAGCCCCTTCGGATGATCCCGGAATAGTCCCGCAGACTGACGCGCCAGAATCAAGCGATGTTCTCGTGAAAAGCGAGCCATCAACCACGCGGTTCCCGAAGTTCTCGGACTTTTTCCCGCCGCTTGATTTGACCGAAAACGACCGGACACGGCTGGCCGGTAGCTTCGATAAGAACCTGCTCGCTTGCGTCAAGGGGCTGAAAGACCAGCAAAAGAAGTGGGCTATGTACCGGCAGATTTTCATGCTTGAGTATGTGGACAAGTTCTATCCGCAGGTCGGCGTGTCGGCCACGTTCTCTTCGGGCATTCTTTGCGAGAAGATGCTAAACGCGATGGACAGGCTATCCCGTGCGATCACCGTTCCGCGTCCGTTGGCGGCTATTGACCCGCAGCGCAGCGAAGAGATGCCCATCGAAGACATGTCGCGAATGGAGTGGTTCTTCAACAACTATCTGCTCGACGATGTTGGGTTGCTGAAGGTGCTCAAGCCGAACGTCCTCTTCGACTTCCTGCTCGACGGTTCAGCGATTGTCGAGGCGACACATCTCCATGAATCGGTGCCAGAACGCGTTCTGAAGACGTATTACTCATTCAACGAGCTCCAGATGGACGAAGACAATATCGTGGATAAACAGGCGTTTGACGATGCTATGGCTTCGATTCTTCGGAATCCTTCCAAGCCGGTTCGTTGCCTGATTGAGAAAGATGTCGAGATCCGCAACG
>Ga0116185_1004756_pt1 | contig 10944 bp, 8 predicted proteins | sample AD_JPNNA7_MetaG_FD_89754 | JGI IMG/M metagenome (GOLD analysis project Ga0116185, IMG submission 89754) | Active sludge microbial communities of municipal wastewater-treating anaerobic digesters from Japan - AD_JPNNA7_MetaG | ecosystem: Engineered > Bioreactor > Anaerobic > Digestate | place... | reverse complement strand
GACCCCTCGGTGGACTTACGCCCCGTGGAGGCAAACCAGTGCTGGGAGCTCAGCTTGTCCACCATGGGCTCCATGACGATGTAGGGGATGCAGAGGTTGATGATCCCCTCGGTCTCCGCCACCTGCACCTTCATGGTCACCAGGAGCACCATGTCCGTCCCCGGACAGATCTGCACGAAAAACGGATTGCTCTCCATGCCGTCGAAGCGAAAGCGCACGTCCACCACCGTGCTCCAGCTCTCTTCCAGCAGCTCCAGGAGCCTCATGAGCACCCGCTCGATGACCGTTTTTTCGATATCCGTGAGCTCCCGGGCCTTCCTCAGGGGCTCCCCCTTGCCGCCGAGCATGCGGTCGATGATGGAAAACACCAGGTGGGGGTTCACTTCCATCACCGCGTTTCCCGTCAAGGGGTACATCTCCAGCACCGCGATGGTGGTGGGCTGCACCAGGGATCGGATGAACTCGTCGTAGGCCAGCTGGTCCACCGACACCACCTCGGAGGATACCATGGAACGCACCATGGTGGAAAGGGCCGTGGTCATCTGCCGGGCGAAGGCCTCGTGGATCATCTGAATGGCCCGGAGCTGGTCCTTGCTGAACTTGTCCGGGCGCCGGAAGTCGTAGCGCTTTATCGATTCTTCCTTGGCGCTCTCCGTCATGGCAGCGATGTCCACGCTGCCGCTGCTCAGAGCAGATAATAGGGCGTCTATCTCGCTTTGGGAGAGGACCTCCGGAACCATGGGCACACCACCTCTCTATCGGGGAAGGACTTCCGTCACTGGCTGATGAAATCTTGGAACAAGACCCGCACCACCGGCGGCTGGCCCTCCACCAGGGGAAGGAGGGCGTTCACCCGGCGCTTGATGTCCTGGGCCAGATCCAAGACCCCTTCCGCGCTCCGCAGGTCGTCCAGGCGACGATCCTTGATCACCAGCACGATCTCATTTCTTATGCGCACCTGCCACCCCGCGTCGGCCATCACCAGAGCTCCCTTTTCGGAAAGGAGCTCCAGGGAGATGGTGGTCTTGACGATGTGGGGCTCCTTGTCCGAAAGGTTGACGGTGAAATCTCCCACGGGCACCACGGGTCCCATCGCCGTCACGGCGGCGGATCCCCCCACGGGCTCCGGCTGGCCGAAAAATGACATCCCCACGTAGATGCCCCCGCCCACCCCCAGCAGAAGGGCCACCACGCCCACCACGATAAAGACCATGAACCTTTTCACCGCTGGTCCCCCTCTCGACCTACTGGGACATATGGGACAAAAGGACCAAATCCACCCGGCGGTTTAGGGCCCTGTGGGGCTCCGAGTCGTTGGGCACCAGGGGGCGATATTGGCTAAAGCCCACCGCCTCGAGCCGCAGAGGATCCACCCCCCCCACATCCGCCAGGTAGGCCGCCACGGTGGCCGCCCGCATGGAGGAGAGCCCCCAATTCGTCTCGTACACCCCTCCCATCACGGGAAGGCTGTCCGTATGCCCCTCCACCGCCAGGGGCACCGACACCGCGTTGAGAAAGGGGGCCATCCGGGCCAAAAGGCGCTTTCCTGCGGGCACCACCCGGGCCGATCCCCTTTCGAAGAGGGCGTGCTCCGCCATGGAGATGGTGACTCCCCTCTGGTTCACCGTCACCGACACCTGCCCCTGGAGCCCCTCTTCGCTGATCATGGTCTGGATCTTGCGCACCACGTCGAGGATGCCCTGGGTCTGCTTCCGCACATCCCCTGCGTCCTCGCCGCTGCGCCCCCCGAAGCTGTTATCTCCCTCCTGGACCGTCTGTCCCCCGGGGAGGACCCCCAGGGCCCCTTGAAAGGAGATGACCATTTTCTTGAACTTATTGACATCCAAGCTGGAAAAGGAGTACAGCAACACGAAAAACGTCAGGAGCAACGTCACCGTGTCTCCATAGGTGGTGAGCCACCCCTGGCCGATGCCTTCTTCTTCCCGTTTCTTTCGCGCCATGGCCGCTCCTCGGCTTCGCTACTCGCCGCCCTTGGAGGCGCTTTTCTCCTCCTCCAGCCTCTTGCGCTGGAAGGGGGGCAGGAACACCTTGAGTTTTTCCTCCACGATGCGGGGGTTCTCCCCGGCCTGGATCGACAGGACCCCTTCCACCATGAGCTCTCGACACAGAACCTCCTGGCCGGTGCGGGCCGCCAGCTTCTTTCCCATGGGGAGGGCGATGACGTTGGCAATGAAAGAACCATAAAAAGACGTGATGATGGCCACCGCCATGCCCGGGCCCAGGGAGCTCGGGTCGTTCAAGTTCTGAAGCATCTGCACCAGCCCCACCAGCGTCCCCAGCATGCCGAAGGCGGGGGCCATCTCCGCCATGGTGTCGAGGAGCTTCTTGTTCTGGCCGTGACGGTCCTCCAGGAGGCCGATCTCCGTGTCCAAAATGGCCTTGACCAGCTCCGGATCGGTGCCATCCACCACGAGCTGGATGGACTTCCTCAGGAACTCGTCATCCAGCTGACCCGCGTCCTCTTCCAGGGCCAAAAGCCCCTCCCGCCGGGCCTTCTCCGCGAAACTGACCATGGTCTGGACCAGCCCCACCATGTCGGGGCTCGACCCGAAGAACACCTTCCGAAACACCGTGGGGAACTTGAGAAAGCGCTCCAAAGGCACCCCCAACAGGAGCACCCCCAGCGTCCCTCCTCCGGTGATCAGCACGGAGGGGACGTCCCAAAAGGACAGGGCCCCCGCCACGCCATTCGGCCCGGAGCTCATGCCCCCCAGCACCAGGATAAGACACACCGAAAACCCTATGAAGGATGCGAGGTCCACTCGAACACCTCCCGGCCCACCGCCTCAAGCACCGCCCGCCAGGGCCATTATAATACATCCCGCGATTTTTCGCCGCCCTCCGGGGGCGATTCGACTCCCTTTCTAAAGAGCACCACCCGCCGCACCACCTCTTCCGGGGACTCCCGCACCACGTACCGATGGCCGTTGGTGAGCAAAATCACCGTGTCGGGGGTGGCCTCCATGATCTCCAGAAGGTCGGGGTTCATAAAAAAAACCGTGCCGTTGAGCCGCGTCAGCTCGATCATCCCGCCCCTCCTCTTTCGCCGTCACAAAAGCGGGGGCCCCGGGGAGCCCCCGCAAAAACATCGCCCGAGCCCAGGCCGCCTCCGCCAAAAGCCCCTCGGCCTACCGCTTCAGATTGATGGTCTCCTCCAGCACTTGGTCACTGGTGGTGACGATGCGGGCGTTGGCCTGATATCCCCGCTGCCCCCGGATGAGATTCACGAACTCCTCCACGATGTCCACGTTGGAGCCCTCCACGCTGCTGCCACGGATTTTCCCCGCGCCCCCCTCCTGGGCCATGGTCAGGACGGGCTCCCCGGAGTTGAGGCTCACCCCCAGGATATTTTCCCCCAGGCGCTCCAGCCCTTCGGGGTTTTTGAAGAGCGCCAGGGGCACCCGATAGAGCGGGAGATTACTGCCGTTGTCATAAGTTCCCATGACTGTGCCGTCGGGCTGATAGGCGAAACCCGTGAGCACCCCCATGGCCCGGCCGTCCTGGTACTGGGCCCGGGTGGTAAACGCCGACCCGAACTGGGTGACGCCGTTCATGCGCTCGCCGCCGAAGGACTTGCCCAGGAAGTCGAGGGTCACTTCCCCCTCTTGGGCCCCCACAGCGCCGAAGGAGATCTTGAGCGTGGGGCTCACGTCGCCCTTCACCCTGCCAGCGCTGTCAAAGGACAAGATCCCCGTGGCGGGCTTCCCATCTGCGTCCGTCACCGTGATGTCGCTCACCGAGCCGTCGTCATTTTCCAGCCAGGCCCGCCAGCGCCAGCTGTTGTTGTCCACCTTCTCCCAGCTCGTCCGCAGGGTATGGGCATTCCCCAGAGAGTCGTAGATCAACTCCGGGGCGCTATGGCCGTTATTCAGCCGCTGGGCGATGGACACCCCCACCGTTTCCGTTCCGTTTTGTTTCAACACCAGGGACCGCCCATCGGCGGAGGCGAAAAACGTCGGAGCTCCAAGACTCCCCACAATCGCCGCTCCGCTGCTGTCCGTCAGGGACCAGCCGGTGTCGGGGGTACCGTGGGCTGCAAAGGAACCGTCGGGGTTCATCGTCACCGTCACCTCGGCGGCCCCGAAGGCCGTTCCCGCCGCGTCGGCCCCCCACAGGCGGATCGTCCGACTTCCGTCCGCCGCCACGTCGTCAAACTCCGCCAAGAACTTGCGCTCCTGGGTCACCGGAGGAGGTCCCGCGCTCACCGTCACCGGTAGGGACATCACCTGAAAATCGGCAACGCTCTTGGTGTTGAACTCCCAGGTTCCCTCGGAGCCCACCGTGGTGTTGTTCACGACGATCCTTCCCGTGGTGGCGTCGTAGGCCACCGTGGCGGGAGCGGCGAAGATCCCCGTGGGGGGCGTGGTGCCAGAAATCGTCATGACGGGCTGCCCCGCGTCGTTGACTCCCCCAAAGGAGAGGGTCAGGGTGCCCACCACCGCCCCGCTGGCGTCCCGGGCTTCCATGGAGAGAAAATTATCCACCGTGCGCCCCTCGGCAAAGGACACCGTGTACTCCGTGGGAATTCCTCCCGCGTTGAACGTGGCCTTAGACGTCACGTCCTGGGTGCGAAATCCCGCAGGGAGATAGCTCCCCACCCGGCTATCCAGGTTGCACCGGAAGCCCACCGTGGTGGTGGTCTGCCCCGGGATCTTCTGCCCCAGGGGGATGTGGACATCGGAGAGGGCGGCGCTGGTGATGAAATGCCCGGGGTTAGCCGGGTCCTCCGTCATGGCGTACCCCTGGAGGAAGTACCCCGTCCCCGACTGGACCACGTTCCGGTCCGCGTCGAAGACGAAATTTCCCGCCCGGGTGTAGATCTGCCGGGAGCCGCTCCGCAGGGCGAAGTACCCCGCCCCCTCGATGGCGGCGTTGGTGGCCATCCCCGTGTCCTGCACGTCTCCCTGGGTGAGGCAGGCGTCGATGGAGCCGATGATGGAGCCGTGCCCCACCTGCATGGGGTTGATCCCGCCGAGGGGTGAGCTGGGAGAGCTCCCCCCTCGGCGGGTCTCGTAGAGCAGATCCTGAAAATTCGCCACAGATTTCTTGTAGCCCAAGGTATTGACGTTGGCCACGTTGTGCCCCACGTTGTCAAGATAGACCTGATGTCCCCGGAGCCCGGAGAGCCCCGACCACAACGAACGCAACATGTTCTATCGCTCCCTTCCGGTACCGGGTCCGGCGGTCAACTGCTCACCGCCACGATGTTTTCCAGCAAGGTCTCGTCCTCGCCCACGGCCACGAAAATCTTGCCCGCGTCGAAGCGCACCCCCACCACTTTCCCCGAGGTCAGCCGACCGTCGGAGCCGCCGTAGATCACCTCGTGCCCCATGAGGCCGATGGCGGCGGTGCGGTTCATGGTGGAAAGCCTCTCCAGGGTGGTGTTCATATTCGTCATCTGCTCCAGCGAGGTGAACTGGGCCATCTGGGCGATGAAATCCTTGTCTTCCAAGGGATTGAGCGGATCTTGGTTGGCAAGCTGGGTGATGAGAAGATTGAGAAAGGCGTCCTTTCCCAGCTCGTTGTTGCCGGAGGTCTTCGAAGGGCCCGAGTCCCCCGAAAGGGATGGGGCGCCGTAAACTCCCGCGATGCGATCTTCGATCATGGCGTGTCGCCTCCTTGCTTGTTTCCGCTGGGGGTAGTTTCGGCTATTCCGGAGGAAAACACAAGGGATCCTTGGCTTCCGTCGGAGAAAAAAATTTTCTCCCGGAAAATCTGCGGGGTTCGGTCTGAAGAGGGTGCCCAAAGGGGGCGATGGGATCAATGCGACGGGATCAAAAAGGTCCGGAGGAAAGATGCGGGCTCTCGGCCATGTGCTCTCCGGCTGATTTCTTCGGTGGAGTACGAGGGGGGGCCGGCATGGCCACGCAACCTTGAATAAAGTAGGGGCGAAAAATACGATCGCCCCTACAGATGCTTCTCTGTGTTGCCAGTGTAAGCCACGGATGTTTTCCTGCGTTGCCGGCGTGGGCCACGATACGAAACGAATGAAAGCCGGCTGGAAGGTGCGCGCTCCCAGCTATGCGATCTCCGGCTGGTTTCTTTGATGAAGTGCGGGGGGGCCGGGGATGACCATGGATATTGATGCGGAGGGGAAAATGAAGTAGGGGCGAAAAATACTATCGCCCCTACGGATGTTTCTTTGCTTTGCCATGAAGCGATGCGATTCGAGCGTTACCGCTTCAGGTTGATGAGCTCTTCCAGCACCTGGTCCCCCGTGGAGACCACCCGGGCGCTGGCCTGGAAGCCCCGCTGCCCCTTGATGAGGGTGACGAACTCGTCGGTGAGGTCCACGTTGGACATCTCCAGGGTACTGCCGATGATCTTCCCCGCGCCCCCCTCGGTGGCGAACTGCACCTGGGCGGAGCCGGAGTTGGCCCCCTCCCGGAAGCATGAATCCCCGGTCTTGTCAAGCCCCTGGGGGTTGGCGAAGATCGCCAGGGGAAGGCGGTACATGGGGATGTTCTTGCCGTTGGTGAAAGAACCATTCACCAGGCCGTCCGGAGTCACGGAGAAGTCATTGAGGATCCCCATGGCGTAGCCATTTTGGATGTACTCCTTGGTGGTGAAGGGGGAATCGTACTGGGTTATGCCCTCGATCTTCGCCTTGCCGAAGGACTCCCCGGAGAAGTCCAGCTTCACCGCCACGTTCTGGGCGCCGATTTCCCCGAAGCCGACGCGCACCTCGGGGTGGGGGTTGTAGACGGTGATGTTGGAGCTGTCGATCTTGCCGTCAGCGGTGAAGCGGATCAGCCCCGTGTTGTCCTCCAGGGAAACCTGAGGGTCGTCGGGGAGCCAGGCCCGCCAGCGCCAGACGTTGCTGTCCACCTTTTCCCAGGAGACCTCCAAGGCGTGGTTCATGCCCAAAGAGTCGTAGACATCGAATTTGGTGTTGTGGACGTTGGCGGTGCGCTGGTTCAGGGGCTTCAGGGACTGATCATTTCCCCGCTCCACGGGAACGGAGACTGTGGAAAGGGGATAGGTCGCCGCCGCACTTAGGTAGTCCACCGTCACAGCAGATCCCGCTGCGCCTGCAGGCCAAGTGATAGTCCCCGTAGCCGCCACATACGTCGCGTAGGTAGTTCCATCGCTTGCCACCAGGTTTCCCGCCCCGTCATCACGGTAGACGTTCGCTCCGATGGTGGCCACCAGACTCCCCGGCACCACAGCACCATTTGCCACGGTGGTGGTGTAAGGTCCTGGGGCGGGAGGCACCGACAGTGCCTCTCCATCCACCACACTCCAGAGATTCAGGTTAAACGCCGTGGTGCCCGCTTCGTCGAACTCGGTGATGAACGTTCGGGGAGTCCCCGGCGCAGCCACAGTGGACGTCACGGTCTCGCCAAATCGCAACGAGCTTCCCAAATCAAAGGTCTTGGAAACGGTGCCGTCGCCCAGGGTGAGCACCCCTGTGGCGGGATCGTAGGAACCCCTATCAAACGTCACGCCCCCCAGGACCAGCGTGTCGGCGGCGGAAATGTTGGGGTTCAGCTGCACCCGGCCCTCGCTGTCCACCCCCGCCATGCTCAGGTACAGCGTCTCAGGGGTTCCACCCCCTTCGGGGGTAAATGTCATGGTAACAAACCGTTGGGCCCGGGTGGTCGCAGTGACGTTGGCGTCTTCGCCGAGGGCCACCGCATACGTCGTGGTGCCGATGGTCTCGGTGGACGTGGTGGGGATGACCCCCGTCTTCTGGCGGAAGTTCGAGGCATTGACCGAGAAATACTCCTCCGCTGGCGTCGTTCCCCCCAGGAACGTAATCCGATAGTCCCCGCCTCCCAGGGCGTCGTATTCCGTGCGGAAATTTGTTCCGGCGGCATTGATCGTGGCGCTGCCGAAGTTGAGCTGGTCGGTGGTGTCCGTGGCATTAGTGTCGAAGGTATAGGTCCACGTTTCCGCAGACACGGTGTCCGTGATGGTCATGGACGCAGGCACAGGCCCCGCCGCCGAAGGGGTGTAGGTCGCCGTGTAGGTCCGGCCGTTCAGCGTGAATCCCGTAGAAGTCAGAGCCACGTTTCCATTGCCCCCCACCAGACCGTTAAAGCTGAAATTCAGGGTGCCCGTGTTGTTCGCGTTGGCCCGGTCCACAAATTGAAAATTGAGGAAGTTCCCCGTGGCGGGATCCCCTTCGCGCACGGTGACATCGTAAGTGCGGCCGTTGAGCGCGGCGGTGCTCTTATCCGGCCGGATGCCGAAGGGGGCCTGGGCGCTGTCCACGATGTCTTCCTGGGAGGTGAGGAGCAGGCCCCGCCCCCCCGCCGCGGTGGCCAGGGAAATGAAGGCCCCCCCGGCAAACCCCCCCACGGTGAGGTTCTGGGGCTCGATGCTGGAAAGGTCGAAGGTGCCGTCCTTGCCCATGGGGATATCGAGGGCCCGGCCGTCGGTAGCCCGGGGGAGCTCGAAGACCGATTGCTCGCCCCGGTAGTCCGTGCCCCAGAGGCGTAGTCTTTTGAAGCCGTCGGTGGTGCTCCCCGACACGTCGTTGAACTCCGCCAGGTAGTTGTAGCTCCGCGTGCCGTCCTGGAGTGTGACGACTTCGTAGTCCATGACGGGCTTGAGGTTCAGCTCCCAGGCGTCCGAGGGTTCCCCCAGGTTCTCGAAGCGCAGGATCCCCGTGGCGTTGCTGAAGGCCACCTTGTACATCTGCCCCCCCAAAAGGACAGGGTCGCTGGCGAGCTCAGGGAGCTTGGTGACGGCGTTCACGCCCTTCATGGCCAGGTTCACGGGGATGGGGTTCCCCAGCGCGTCATTTCCCAGAAGGCCGTTGATCTGGAAGAAGGTCTCCGCCGTGGATCCCTCGGCCACGGTGATGTCGTAGCGCCTCCCCCCCAGGGTGGCGGTGGAAGAAAAGCCCTGGGCCAGGACTCCCACGGGGAGGTTCCCTTGGGCGCCGCTGTCCAGGTTGCAGCGGAACCCCGCCAGGGTGGTCTGCCGGGCCTCCATCTTCCTCCCCACAGGGATGTTCACGTCGGAAAACTGGGTGCCGGGGACGTAGGTGCCGGGGTTCGCCGCATCTTCCACCATGGTATACCCTTGGAGGCGGTACCCCGTGCCCGCGTGGACCATGTCGCTTTTCGCGTCGAGGATGAAGTTCCCCGCCCGGGTGTACATCTGCTCCACGCCGTCGGTGACCACGTAGTACCCGTCCCCTTGGATGGCCAGGTCGGTGCGGTTGCCGGTGTATTCCGTGTTTCCCTGGGTGTGGAGGGTTTCGATGGCTCCTACCTTGACTCCGAGCCCCACCTGCTGGGAGTCGATGCCCCCGAGCTCCCCGTCGCTCGGGGCCGACCCCTGGCGGTTGGTCTGGTAGAGCAGGTCCTGGAAGGTGACTTTCGATTTTTTGAACCCTGCGGTATTGACGTTGGCGATGTTATTTCCCGTGACGTCGAGCAGGGTCTGGTGCGCTTTGACGCCGGTGACGCCGGACATGAGGGATCGCAACATGGTGGTCCGCCTCCTCTGGTATTTTTTCTCGTGGTTTGCCGAGGGCGCACTCCCTTGCGCGTCCCACCTCCGCCGTTCCGTGGCGAAGGGTCGTGGGTCTTCTCCCGTTTCCTCGAGAACTCCCCTCGAACCGATCACTCCCTTTTTCGGCGGCGCGGAGGGTAAACTGAAGAAAAATCGGAAGATCATCCCACCCAGTGGAGCACCCCCGCCTCCGCATCCAGGCGCCCCAGGGGTTCTCCCCTCTCCTCGCCTTCTTCGTCGTTCCGGCCGTTCCGAGCCCGACGGCGCCCCTCCGGGGAGGCTTCGGGGGGACGCCGATCCCCCGTACCCACGTCCACAGACAGGGAGAAGCCCCCCACCGGAAGGCCCGCCCGGGCCAGGCTCTCCCGCAGGGCGTCGGCGTGCTGCAAGAGGAGCTGGCGCACCGCCTCGCTCTCCACCCGGAAGGAGGCGGAAAGGCCATCGGCCGCCAGGGTGACGGAGACCTCCACGGGCCCCAGGGCGGGGGGGTCGATGATCATGCGGGCGGAATGGCTTTCGGCCCGCACCGCCGTCCGCAGGAGGAGCTCCGCCCCTTCGAGGATGGCGGCGCTCCCTCGACTTCCCAGGGTCTGGGAGGCCAGGGCGACGTCAAAGCCCCCTCGGACCGGAGATGCCCCCCCCGCCGCCAAGGAGGAGGGGTCTCCCGAGAAGGAAAAAGATTGTTTCCTCGGTTCGCCCCCCGATCCCTCCCGCCGCTCCCGGGGGGAGCGTTCCCGCAGGGGGAAAAGGGCCTCTTCCAGGAAGGTCTCCGGGGCGGACGGGGATCCCGGCCTCGGGCTTTCTCCGGTCAGCCTCCAGAATCCAGGGGCCTCCACAGGGCCTTCTGTACCGGCAGGGAGGACGCTCGGGAGCGGGGGCGCCTCGTCAATAGAGGGCGGACCAGAATCATAGAGGGTTCCGAAGAGCGGTCCGGTCCCGGGAGCGAAGGGCCCTCCCCGAAGGGGGCCGGCGGCGGGGGTGGAAGGCCCTCCGGAAGGAGTCTCGGAAATCCCCCGCCCCCCCCTTTCCCCCGGATCCTCGGGGGCTTCTCGCCCCAGGGGGGCGCTTTGTCCGGGAGCTTCTAAGGTTTTGTCGAAAACGAAACGGTCCTTTGTTATCCCCAGGTCAAAGGGGCGAAGTCCCTGCGGCGATGGGGCTTCGGTCAAGGTCCCCCTTAAAGAGGGTGGGATCAAGGGGCCATCCCCCTCACCGCCGGAGAGCTTCTGATCGGCCGGGGAAAGGGGCGCGGAGGGCACGCCGACGGATCCCGGCTCTCTCCGATCGGGGAGGGGTGCCACCGAAGGCGCCGACGTTGCGGCAACCGGCACTTTTACCCCTGGAACCCCGGGCTCCGGGGGAGTTTCTCCTTGGGGAGCCCTCGGGGCAAAGAGCCCCGGGCGGGTAGCCCGGTCCCCCGGGGGGGAGTGGAGCTCCACGCCCCGGAGGGGCGCTTCG
>Ga0116185_1004754_pt1 | contig 10946 bp, 8 predicted proteins | sample AD_JPNNA7_MetaG_FD_89754 | JGI IMG/M metagenome (GOLD analysis project Ga0116185, IMG submission 89754) | Active sludge microbial communities of municipal wastewater-treating anaerobic digesters from Japan - AD_JPNNA7_MetaG | ecosystem: Engineered > Bioreactor > Anaerobic > Digestate | place... | reverse complement strand
GACCTCCACCGTTGCGCGCGGCCGACTCTGCACCTGCCGGGCATACCCGAGACCCCGCGGGGCGGCAGCGAGCACGTCAGGGGCTGCCCCGAATCCCACCGCCGCAGCCGCCAGTCGGTTCACCAACTCCGCCAGCAGCGCGTCATCAGCGTTGTAGACGACAGTTCCGGTCGCCCGCTCGGCGATCCGCTCGAGGAGCTCAGCCACCTGCTCGGACTCGAAGAAGCGATCGATCTGATCGGTCATGACATTGGTCAGGATCACCGTGTGCGGGTCGAGGTCGCGGGCGACCAGCGCGCCGTGTCCCTCGTCCATCTCCAGCACGGCCATGCGGTCGCTCAGGCGGCCCGTGACCGAGGCCTTCTCCAGCAGAGCCGATGTGAGGCCCTGGCTGATGTTCGCGGTCGAGGGGTTCGTGAAGACAGTCCGCCCGTGCGCGCGCAGAATCGCCACGATCATCTTCGTCGTCGTCGACTTACCGCTCGAGCCACTGACGATCACCAGTCCGTCGGGGAACGAGTTCAGCGCGTGCGGGAGAAAACCGGGCGCGATCCTGTTGACCACCAGGCCGGGAATTGCCGAGCCACCATCTCGCTTACGCAGACGTGCAATGAAGCGTACGGCGCGTCCGACCAGAATCGCCGGCACGTAGCGCGTCGACGCCATTACTCGAGGTAGTCGCGCAGGGACTGCGAGCGTGACGGATGACGCAACTTGGCCATCGTCTTCGACTCGATCTGGCGGATGCGCTCCCGCGTCACGCCGAACGTGTCACCGATCTGGTCGAGAGTCTTGGGCATCCCGTCGCCGAGTCCGAAGCGCATCCGGATGACGCCCGCCTCGCGTTCCGACAGGGAGTCGAGGAGGCTCTCCAGCTGCTTCTGCAGCATGGTGAAACCGACGGCATCCGCCGGAACCACGGCCTCGGTGTCCTCGATGAGGTCGCCGAACTCGCTGTCGCCGTCCTCGCCGAGCGGTGTGTGCAGGGAGATCGGCTCGCGGCCGTACTTCTGCACCTCGATGACCTTCTCCGGAGTCATGTCGAGCTCGCGGCTCAACTCCTCGGGCGTGGGTTCGCGGCCGAGGTCCTGAAGCATCTGGCGCTGCACGCGCGCAAGCTTGTTGATGACCTCGACCATGTGCACGGGGATGCGGATGGTGCGGGCCTGGTCGGCCATGGCGCGGGTGATGGCCTGACGGATCCACCACGTTGCGTAGGTGGAGAACTTGAAGCCCTTGGTGTAGTCGAACTTCTCGACGGCACGGATGAGACCCAGGTTGCCCTCCTGGATCAGGTCGAGGAACTGCATGCCGCGGCCGGTGTAGCGCTTCGCAAGCGAGACGACGAGGCGCAGGTTGGCGCCGAGCAGGTGGCTCTTCGCCCGCTGCCCGTCCTTGGCGACCCAGAGCAGTTCGCGTCCGAGTTGCGACTTCTGCTCGGCCGCTGACATGTGCGAGAGCTTGTCCTCGGCAAAGAGGCCCGCCTCGATGCGCATGGCGAGCTCGACCTCCTCGGCAGCATTGAGCAGTGCGACCTTGCCGATCTGCTTCAGGTAGTCCTTGACGGGGTCTGCCGTAGCGCCGGTGATCGCCGACGAATAGACAGGCACCTCGTCCTCGTCGTCGACCAGCGACAGCACCAGGGCGCCGGTCGGCAGTTCCTCGTCCTTGCCCGTCGACTTCTCGTCATCGTCATCGTCGTCGTCCTTGGCGTCATCCGAGTCCGCGTCGACATCTACCTCGACTTCGACCACGGCGACAACGACATCGATCTCCTCGGGGTCGATCGCGTCGTCGTCAACATCGATCTCCACGACCTCATCGACGTCGTCATTGCCGTCTTCGGGGTCTGCGGGGGCCGTTGCCTTCGAGCCGCGCTTGGTCGCCGGAGCCTTCACTGGGGCGGCCGATGCCGCCGCGGCCTTCGCCGCCTTCGTGGCAGCGGCCTTCTCAGCGCGGGTGAGCTCGGGTGCGTCGACGGCGGTGGACGCCTTCGCGGCGGAAGCCTTCGTGGGTGCGGCCTTCGCCGCAGGGGCCTTGACGCTCGCAGCTGCGGCGGGGGCCTTGGTTCGGGTTGCCATGTTTCGAATGCCTTTCGATCGGGCAGCACTGTTTTTGGGCAGTACTAAGACCCATGTCAAGTCGTGATTCGTTGCGCTCGACGAGCTTGAACATCCAGGGATGCCACGAATCCCGAAACTAGACCGGGTCTCGAATCAATTATTGCACGGTTTGATTGGACCAACCGCCAGAGTCCGGGAGGGCCTTCAGCGGAACCGGTGCCGCCACGCCCTCATGAGTGAAACCCAGATCGGTGCCACTTCTATTCCCTCCTCGGCGTGCAGCCGACGTCGGGTGCGTCGGCGGGCGACAAGCATGAAGCCGACTCCGGCGCCGATGACCGCGTACTGGGCGAGGAAGGCGAGCCGGAAGGATTCCAGCGAATAGAGCTCGGCCGGGATCCCTGATCCGCCGCGGGTCCGATCCATCGCGTCGAGCAGGATTCCGACGATGAGCATCAGAACGAAACCGGAGGTGAATCCGCCCACGTTGACCACTCCACTGGCAGAGCCGTGAGCCCGTTGAGGATTGAACGTGCGTGCGAAGTCGAAGCCGATCAGTGATCCGGGGCCGCTCGCCGCGATGAACACCAGCAGGAGCACGATCAGCCAGAGCGGAGGGGTTGCCGGCCAGGCGAGAGTCGCTCCCCACAGCACTGCGAGCATGGTCACGATCCCCAGGACGATGTTGCTTCGCCGCAGGGGGAATCGTGCCGAGAGCAGCCCGAGTATCGGCCCCGATACAGCCGCGCTCGCGATCATGATCGTCAGAAGCCCCGCCGCTCCGGTCGGCCCGTAGCCCAGCGCGATCGAGAGGAACGGAAACCCCCAGAGCAGCGAGAACATGGTCACGGATCCGCCGGCGACGAAGTGCGTCCAGAACCCCAGCTGCGTGCCCGGTCTGCGCAGACTCTCCCGCAGTTGATGACCGGATGCCGCCCAACTCTGCTGCGCGAGTGGCAGCTCATTCGGACCTCGGCCGCGGGCCAGGACCCCGAGCACGATGACCACGATCACTGACAGAGCGGCGGCGCTCAGGTAGGTCGGGGTCCATCCCCACGCGTGCAGTGCCAATGCCAGGGGAAGTGCCGACAGCACCTGGCCGAGCTGTCCAGCGGTGCCCAGCAACTGGGTCACGATCGGAATGGTCTTGCCGTCGAACCAGTTGGTGAGAAACCGCACGGCGGAGATGAAGGTCATGGCGTCCCCGGCACCCACCAGGATGCGGCCGATGAGCGCAACGCCGAGAGTGGGCGCCACCGCGAGAGTGCTCTGCCCCAGCGCCATCAACGCGGCCCCGAGCGTGAGCAGCACGCGCGGCCCGACCCTGTCGAGCATGACTCCCACCGGAATCTGAAGAGCCGCGTAGACCACGATCTGCACCACAGCGAGCGTCGAGAGCGCGGCGGCGTTCACGCTGAAGCGATCGGTTGCCTCGACTGCGGCCACACCCAGCGATGATCGCTGCAGAACGGCCACCATGTATGCGGCGATGGCGATGGAGAACATCAGCCACGCGCGACGGGAGTTCATCGCTCCCATGCTACGGGCCTACTGGAGCGGGGTGTCGTCGTCTCCGTTGCGCCGCGCAGCGAGGAAGTTCTGCAGCTCGGCGGCGATCTCATCCGCGGTAGGCAGCTCGCCGTCGACGTCGGTCAGCGGGGATCGCAGCGGGTTGTCCTGCATGTAGCTGTCGTGACGCTCCTCGAGCGTGCCGACGAGCTTCGCGAGCTCCTGGTTGTTCTCCACCTGGGCGTCGATCTTCGCGAGGAAGTCGCGCCCCTCTTCGCGCAGGCGATCCGTCGGGAAGATCAGTCCGGTTGCCGCACTGACGCTCTCCAACGCGGCCACCGCGGCGAGGGGGAACTCGGTGTCGGCGAGGTAGTGCGGAATGAGGAGCACGAAGCCGGTCGTCGGGTGGGCCAACTCCCGGAGTCGGAACTCGATCAGGTGCAACGCGGTCGCCGGCACTTGCGTGCGCGGCTTCCACACCGACATCGCATCGGTGAGCTCGGAACGGTTGCCGCTCACCGTGACACCGATGGAGCGCGTGTGCGGAACAGGCATGGGAATCGAGTTGATCCACGTGGTCGTGCTGACCCCGTAGCGCTGCACGATATCCAGCACGGCAGCAGTGAATCGCTCCCACTGGAAGTCGGGCTCGTAGCCGGTCAGCAGCAGGAACTGCTGCCCGAGCTCGTCGCGCGCCAAGTAGAGCTTCAGAGCCGCGGGCTGGTAGTCGCTCAGATGATCCTGATCGAAGTACATCGTGGGGCGCCGCGCCCGGTAGTCGAGCAGTTCGTCGTTGTCGAAGGTCAGCACAGTGCTGTGCTCGAGGGTGTCGAGCAGGTACTCGCTGACCTGGCTCACAGCGCTTCCCGCATCCGCAAAACCGGTGAGACCCGCGACGAGATGCAACCCCGATGGCACCTCGATGACATCTGTCGAGATGTCGTACAGGCCGCCCGGATCGCGCATGCAACAACTCTAATCTCGGCGACGCACGGCATGCTCCGCGCGCGTGATGCCCTGAGCGAACAGCACAGGCGGCCTCGCTACGATGGGGCCATGACCGTGCCCGCTCTGTCTGTGAGCCCAGAACCGCCCCTGACCATTGCCGCCGACGTGCTCGTGCTCGGAGTGAGCAAGACCGACGACGGACCCCGACTCCTGAGCGATGCCGCCGAGCTCGCCGAGCTCCAGCTGGTGCTCGCGTCGATCGGCGTGACCGGCGCGCAGGACGAGCTCAGGCGCATCCCCGGCAGCTACGGAGCCACCGAGAGCATCGCGCTCATCGGCGTCGGCAGCGGCGAGGTCACCGTCGACGACCTGCGGTATGCCGCAGGATCAGCAGCCCGGCAGCTGCGCGGAGTCGAGTCGATCGTGTTCGCGCTGCCTGTGAAGGATGACGCCGACACCCTCGCCGTGCTCGAGGGGGCTGCGATCGGCGCCTACGCGTACACCGAGTACCGCTCCAGCTCGCTCGAGTCGACCAAGCTGCCGGCGACCACGGTGATCGTCGCGGCCGCCGGCTCCGACGCTCTGGTTTCGAAGGCATCGATCATCGCCGAGGCGGTGCACACCGTGCGCGACCTCGTCAACATGCCTCCGTCCGACCTCTACCCCGAGTCGTTCGCGGCCGCGGCCCGGGCGTTGGCCGAGCCCACGCCCGTCACTGTCGACGTCCTGGACGAGAAGCAACTCGCTGCGGGTGGATTCGGCGGGATTCTCGGCGTCGGCCAAGGCTCAACTCGCCCGCCACGACTCGTGAAGGTGGTCTACGCACCGAAGGGCGCGACCCGCCACCTGGCTCTCGTGGGCAAGGGAATCACGTTCGACTCGGGCGGGCTCTCGCTGAAGCCCCCGGCATCCATGATCGGGATGAAGTACGACATGACCGGAGCGGCAACTGTGCTCGCGGTCGTTCTTGCCGCGGCCAAGCTGGAGCTCGAAGTCAAGGTCACGGCGTGGCTCTGCATCGCGGAGAACATGCCGTCGGGTTCGGCGCTGCGCCCCAATGACGTCATCCGCATCCGTGGGGGCAAGACCGTCGAGGTGCTCAACACTGACGCGGAAGGCCGGCTCGTGCTCGCTGACGGCCTTGTCGCCGCGAGCGAGGAGGAGCCCGACGCGATCATCGACGTCGCGACTCTCACCGGTGCGGCACTCATCGCTCTGGGCAACCGCTACGTCGGAACCATGGGCGACTCGCAGCTCGTCGCCGATGTGGTCGCGGCCGGCAATCGGGTCGGCGAGACCCTGTGGCCGATGCCGATCCCCAGCGATGTGAGACCCATGCTCGCGTCGGACATCGCCGACATCGCCAACATTAAGCCCGGCAACACCGCAGCCGGAATGCTGATCGCCGCCGCCTTCCTCCGCGACTTCGTCGGCAGCGTCGACGAGGGCGAGGCCAAGACCGTGATCCCGTGGGCGCACCTCGACATCGCCGGTCCGGCGAACAACGGCGCCGGCGGTTGGGGCTTCACGGGCAAGGGCCCGACCGGCGTCTCCGTACGGGCTCTGATCGAGTTCGCGACCGGCCTCGGTGCCAAGTAGGAAGTAGTAGGGTTTTCGAGGCGGGATCTCACCGCCCCAGCCGGTCGTCCACCACACCATCAGGCGCCGGTGCTTGAAGATCCTTACAGAGGAGTTGCTGGTTTTGGCTGAGCACAATTTTGACCTCGTAGTTCTCGGTGGCGGAAGTGGTGGCTACGCCGCCGCCCTGCGCGCAAGCCAGCTCGGAATGAGCGTTGGTCTCATCGAGAAGAACAAGGTGGGGGGCACCTGCCTGCACGTCGGATGCATTCCGACCAAGGCGCTGCTGCACTCCGCCGAGGTCGCCGACGTCACGCGCGAGTCCGCGAAGTACGGTGTCTCATCCACCTTCAACGGCGTCGACATCGCCGCGGTGACCGGCTACCGCCAGGAGGTTGTCGCCAGCAAGTACAAGGGACTGCAGGGCCTCATCAAGGCTCGCGGCATCATCACGATCGAGGGCGAGGGACGTCTGATCTCCCCCACCACCGTGCAGGTCGGGGATGACACGGTCACCGGCAAGAACGTCGTGCTCGCGACCGGCAGCTACTCCCGCTCGCTCCCCGGTCTCGAGATCGGCGGACGGGTCATCACCTCCGAGCAGGCACTCGAGCTCGACTTCATCCCGAAGAAGGTCGCCGTTCTCGGCGGCGGTGTCATCGGCGTCGAGTTCTCATCCGTCTGGCGCAGCTGGGGATCCGAGGTCACGATCATCGAGGCGCTCCCCCACCTCGTGCCCAACGAGGACGAGGCGATCTCGAAGCAGTTCGAGCGTGCGTTCCGCAAGCGCGGAATCGATTTCAAGCTGGGAGTTCGCTTCCAAGGCGTGACCCAGAACGACCAGGGCGTCGTCGTCACCCTGGAGAACGGCGAGACCATCGAGGCCGAGCTCCTGCTGGTGGCCGTCGGCCGCGGCCCGCTCACCGCCGGACTCGGCTACGAAGAGGTCGGCATCACCATCGACCGCGGCTTCGTCATCACCAACGAACGCCTCGCCACCAACATCCCCGGTGTCTACGCCGTGGGCGACATCGTGCCCGGCCTGCAGCTGGCCCACCGCGGATTCCAGCACGGGATCTTCGTGGCTGAGGAGATCGCCGGACTCAACCCGATCGTCATCGACGACCTCAACATTCCGAAGGTCACCTACAGCGACCCGGAGGTCGCATCCGTCGGTCTCTCCGAGGCCAAGGCTGCAGAGAAGTACGGCGCCGACAAGATCACGAGCTACGACTACAACCTCGCGGGCAACGGCAAGAGCCACATCATCGGAACCTCCGGATCCGTCAAGGTCGTGCGGGTCAACGAGGGACCGGTCGTCGGAGTTCACATGATCGGCGCTCGAGTGGGCGAACTGATCGGCGAGGCTCAGCTCGCGGTCAACTGGGAGGCCTACCCGGAGGACATCGCGCCACTTCTTCACGCGCACCCGACCCAGAACGAGGCGCTCGGCGAGGCGTTCCTTGCTCTGGCGGGCAAGCCGCTCCACGGCATCTGACCCCGGCGCGAAACCCCTTTACTAAACTAAGTACGTACGCGGCACTAAGGAGCATCACTGATGAGCGAATCCGTCAACCTTCCGGCACTCGGAGAGAGTGTCACCGAGGGCACGGTGACACGCTGGCTCAAGAAGGTCGGCGACCGGGTCGAGGTCGACGAGCCGCTGCTCGAAGTCTCGACCGACAAGGTCGACACGGAGATCCCGTCCCCTGTCGCCGGAGTGATCGAAGCCGTCCTCGTCGCCGAGGACGAGACGGTCGAGGTCGGTACCACCCTCGTCACCATCGGTGACGGATCGGGCGCGACGGAGGCACCCGCCGCTCCGGCACCCGTCGCCGAGGCACCGGCCCCCGCACCGGAGCCCGTGGCTGAGGCACCCGCACCAGTCGTCGAGGCGCCCGCACCCGCACCCGTCGTTGAGGCCCAGGCACCCGCACCAGTCGTCGAGGCACCTGCGCCGGCACCCGTTGTCGAAGCGCCGGCACCCGTCGCAGAGGCTCCCGCACCCGCACCCGCACCCGCTCCCGCCCCCGCTGCGCCCGCCGCCGCCCCGAGCGCTCCCTCGGCTGACGCAGCAGGCTACGTCACACCGCTCGTACGCAAGCTCGCACACGAGAGCGGCGTCGACCTGTCCGCCGTGACCGGAACCGGAGTGGGCGGACGCATCCGCAAGCAGGACGTCCTGGCCGCGACATCGGCGTCCGTCTCGACCGCAGCGCCCGTCGCCGCACCCGCGAAGGCTCTCGAGGTCTCGCCGCTGCGCGGCACGACCGTCGCGATGTCGCGCCTGCGCAAGGTCATCGCCGAGCGCGCCGTCATCTCGATGCAGAGCTCAGCGCAGCTGACCTCCGTCGTCGAGGTGGATGTCACGCTCGTGGCGCACTACCGCGATCAGGTCAAGGCTGCGTTCCAGCAGAAGACCGGCGTCAAGCTGAGCTTCCTGCCGTTCTTCGCTCTCGCAGCGGCCGAAGCACTGACGGCGTACCCCATCATCAACGCGACGATCGAGGGTGACTCGATCGTCTACCCGGCGCAGGAGAACATCTCCATCGCCGTCGATACCGAGCGCGGTCTTCTGACTCCCGTGATCCGTGATGCTGCGAAGCTCGACCTCGCTGGATTCGCTGCGCAGATCGCCGACCTCGCCGAGCGCACGCGCGACAACAAGCTGAAGCCCGACGAGCTGGCCGGGGGCACGTTCACCCTGACCAACACCGGATCGCGCGGCGCCCTCTTCGACACGCCCATCGTGTTCCTGCCGCAGTCGGCGATTCTCGGCACCGGAATCGTCACGAAGAAGCCGGTCGTGGTGAGCGATGCGGGTGGCGACGCGATCGCCATCCGCTCCATGGTGTACCTGGCACTGTCCTACGATCACCGCATCGTCGACGGCGCCGACGCCGCCCGGTTCCTGGTGGCTGTCAAGGATCGCCTCGAGGGCGGCGACTTCGCCGCCAAGCTGGGCATCTGAGCACGCGTTCTAACGCTCCAGGTAGTCCCTGATCCGCCAACCGGCCTCGCTCTTCATCATGAGGAGCGAGGCCGGTTCGCTGTCCGTTACGTCACCCAGCGACACCAGCGCTGAGTCGCCGAGTCGCTCCTCCAGGGTCAGATCCGATGCCGAGACACGCAGGGTGTCGGGCTGCTCCGACCCCTGCTGCAGTGACCTGACGAGCAGCTGGTCCTCAGCCAGCGCCGCGGAACCCGGCTGGTCGACATCATCCAGGCACAGCACCGACAGATCACGGATGCACCGCTCCCGCAGCGCGAGAAGCTCGGGCAGTGCGGCCAGCGGGTCGTCCCCCGCCACGACGTCGTCGCCCCCAGCGTTGCTCGCCGTCGGGGTCGGGCTGAGGCTCGGGTGCGGAGCGGGTCCTGCAGTCGCATCGGGCGACGATGAGGGAATCAGCACCGCAGCCAGCACCAAGGCCCCTGCCACCGCCCCAAGTGCGATCCAGGCGCGTGCGCGAACCGCGAGCACCGCGCGGCCAGCCCGGCTCGCCCACCGATGCACCGACACCGCCAGGCCGGCACCGTCGAGCCAGTCGGGTAGCACCAGGCTCAACAGGCCACCCCTCCCTCCGACCTCCGGCTCAGGCGGCACCGGGGGCGCGGTCAGGATTCGGGCGGGCGGCGCGAGTTCCGCCGGGCCATCGGACCGAAGCTGCACCGCCTCGGGCGCCCCGAGATCGAAGAGCACCTGCTCGACCCGCTCCAGCCAGTCCTGGCCGGGATCCGGCAGACTGACCGGCAGTGGAAGCCGGTCGAGCACCGCCCTCGCGACGCGAGCGAAGTCATCCAGATCGCGGATGACGCCCTGCTCCTGCTCCAGTCGGGCCGGCGGCATCCGTGGCTCGATCAGGCTGGCAGACCCGAAGCACGAGAGCACCGGTGCGCCGGTTCCATCGAAGGCGACTGCCTCCAGCCTGAGACCTCCATGCACAACGCCGTTGTCGTGGAGGCGTCTCAGGGTTCTCGCGAGGGGAACGAGGATCGTGATCGCCTCTCCCTGACGCAGGGACGCCCGGTCCCGCAGGAGCCTGCCGAGGCTGCCGCCGGCCACACGCTCAAGTATCAGCGCGGGGGCGCCATCAGGTCCGCCGGCCAGGTCGATCAGCGTGACCACATGATCGCCCGCAGCCCTGGACAGCGCCTCGATCTCGGTGATGGCGGCCGTATCGCCCACAGTCGGCCGGAACACCTTGATGGCGACGGCTCGAGCATCATCGCTGTCGCTGCGCGGGTAGGCGAGGTGAACTTCGGCACGCGGCCCCTCGCCGAGTTTGCGAACGAGTCGATAGCCGCCGAGGGTGTCGCCAGTCATGCCACCACCGTGCCTCGGATTGCGGTCGACCCTGACGCACCCGCGACTTCCGTCGCGAAACAGTGCCTGGAGGGGATGGGGAGGACCGGAACGCGCATAGACTCGGATGCGTGATCGACTTTGTCGTCGCGGGGCTAAGCGCCAACTCCGTGCCGTACATCGAAGCTCTTGAGCTTCAACGCGCAACCCATCGTGCCGTCGTGAGCGGAACCCGCCCCGACACCGTCATCCTCCTCGAGCATCCGTCGGTCTACACCGCCGGTAAGCGCACGGAGGACTTCGAACGCCCCACCGACGGCACGCCCGTCATCGATGTCGACCGGGGTGGCAAGATCACCTGGCACGGCCCGGGGCAGCTCGTCGGCTACCCGATCGTGCGTCTCGCCGAACCCATCGACGTGGTGGGCTATGTGCGCCGCATCGAGGGCGTGCTCATCGAGGTACTCGCCGAGCTCGGGCTCGATGCCGGCCGCGTTGCCGGCCGCTCGGGCGTCTGGATGCGCTAGGACGAACCGGTGGGCGCG
>Ga0116185_1004753_pt1 | contig 10947 bp, 8 predicted proteins | sample AD_JPNNA7_MetaG_FD_89754 | JGI IMG/M metagenome (GOLD analysis project Ga0116185, IMG submission 89754) | Active sludge microbial communities of municipal wastewater-treating anaerobic digesters from Japan - AD_JPNNA7_MetaG | ecosystem: Engineered > Bioreactor > Anaerobic > Digestate | place... | reverse complement strand
CCCGCTCAGTTGATTTTGGTTAATCATAGAAAGTAATTAAAAATTTTGGTTTAGCATTCTTTGCTGACGTAGCTCAGTTGGTAGAGCACATCCTTGGTAAGGATGAGGTCACCGGTTCAATCCCGGTCGTCAGCTCTAGAGTACACTGAAAGCATTATATATAGCTGATATCAGCTAATTTTTAGTTTGAATAGTTTAGAGGAATAAAATGGCTAAAAGTAACATAAGACAAATTATCATTTTAGAAAGCACTGCAGGAACTGGCTACAGATATTCTACTACAAAAAACAAACGTACACATCCGGCACGGGTTGAATATAAAAAGTACGATCCGGTAGCCAGGAAACATGTTATTTTTAAAGAAACAAAATAATGAATACGTCAGTAGCTCAATTGGCTAGAGCAGCGGTCTCCAAAACCGCAGGTTGGGGGTTCGAGTCCCTCCTGACGTGCAGATTTTGAAAGGTTTTTTATGAAAGAGAAAATTATAAACTTTTTCCAGGATGTTATTAAGGAGATGAGAAAAGTTACCTGGCCTACAAAAGCCGAACTTTTGGAATCTACCAAAATCGTGATTGTTGTTTGTATTGTACTGGCTCTTTTTACTTATGTGATCGATATAATAATTAACCAAGTATTTAAAGGTATATTTTAGGTTTAGATTCAATGGAAACTAGATGGTATGTAGTCAGAACTTTTTCTGGTCACGAAAACAAAGTGAAAACTCTCTTAGATAATGGTATAAGTGAGAATGAACAGTTGAAAGAAAAAATTCTTGAAGTTTTAGTACCAATGGAAAAAGTTTTTGAGGTAAAAGACGGGAAAAAGAGAAGTAAGACAAAAAATTTTTTTCCTGGCTATATCTTGATTAATGCTGTGCTTGATAATCAGGTTAAAGATTTTATTCTGTCAACACAATCTGTAATGGGATTTTTAGGTTCCGGAAGCAATCCAAATCCTTTGCAACCTGAAGAGGTAAGACGAATTGTAGGAAGAATTACTCAGGATAGTTCAACTGAAAGAATGGAAACAATTTTTAGAAATGGTGATATTGTAAAGATAATTGATGGACCGTTTAATAATTTTTCAGGTACTATTGAAGAAGTAAACGAAGAAAAAATGAAAATTAAAGTAATGGTTTCAATCTTTGGAAGAAAAACTCCGCTTGAAATCGATTTTGTACAAGCTGAATTAGAGAAATAACGATTATTTATTATACCAGGTAAAAATAATGGCAAAAAAAATAGATTCTTATATAAAATTACAAATTCCTGCTAGAAAAGCTAATCCATCACCACCTGTTGGTCCGGCACTTGGCCAAAAGGGTGTTAATATTATGGAGTTCTGTAAACAATTTAATGCCAGAACGCAGGATAAAGACGGGCTTATAATACCAGTTATTATTACAGTTTATACTGATAAATCTTTTACATTTATAACAAAAACTCCACCAGCTTCTGTTTTACTCAAGAGAGCAGCTAAACTTGAAAAAGGTTCACCTGAATCTCACAGAACAAAAGTTGGAAAAGTTTCGAAAAAACAAGTTAAAGAAATAGCTGAAGTAAAGATGCCTGATCTGAATGCTTTCGATATTGATCATGCTATGAGTATGATTGCAGGAACAGCAAGAAGTATGGGTATTACTGTTGACGAATAAATTTATTTATCCCATTGAATTAAATTTTTTGGTGAATTAAGATGCAAAAAACTAAAAGAAATAAAGAAATTAAAAAATCTGTAAATACAGAAAAAGAATACACATTAGCTGAAGCTATTTCAATTTTGAAAGATCAATCAAAGGTTAAATTTGTTGAATCGCTTGACTGTGCAATAAGACTTGGCGTTGACCCCCGACACGCTGATCAGATGGTGCGAGGAACAGTATCTTTACCACACGGAACCGGTAAAACAGTAAGAGTGTTGGTTATAGCAAAAGGTACTAAAATCCAGGAGGCTTTGGATGCAGGTGCTGATCATGCTGGATTTGAAGATTATCTTGAAAAAATTAAAGGCGGATGGGCTGATGTTGATGTTGTTATTGCAACTCCGGATTCCATGGCTGAATTAGGAAAACTTGGTAAGGTTTTAGGACCGAAAGGCTTAATGCCTAATCCTAAAAGCGGAACAGTTACTATGGATGTTGCCAAAGCAGTTAAAGAAGTTAAAGGTGGCAAAATAGAGTTCCGTGTTGAAAAAGCAGGTATAGTACATACTTCTTTAGGCAAATTGAATTTTGATACAGATAAATTAGTGGATAACACAAGAGCTTTTCTTAATACAATTATTAAGATGAAACCATCAACTGCTAAAGGGCAGTATGTGAAAAGTTTATTTTTATCCAGCACAATGGGTCCTGGATTAAAAATTTCTAAAGATGAATTAAGTATTGTTTAATAAGATTTTACGCACTCATAAAAATATAGCTTCTAACCGACCCGAAATATTAAAATATGATACGGGAGAAAAATGAATAAGAACGAAAAAGCAGAAATAATTGCTGAAGCGAAAGAACTAATCCAAAACTCAACAGCAGTTTTTCTAACTGATTACTCAAACATTAGTGTTGCTGATATTACTGAATTGAGAAATCAGTTTAGGAAAGACGGAGTTAAGTATAAAGTATTTAAGAATACTTTATTTAAACGCGCACTGGCTGAGTCAGGAAAGTTTGAAAAGCTGGCAGAACATCTCGAAGGTATGACAGGATTTGCTTTTGCTTCTACAAATCCGGTTGCACCCGCAAAGATAATAAAGAAATTTAACGACACTTCTCAGAAGTTTGCGTTAAAAGCATGTTACATTGAAACTCAATACTATGACGGCAGTAAATTAAATCAGTTAGCATCACTGCCATCAAAGGATGAATTGATTGCTGGCATTATTGGCAGTTTGAATTCGCCTGCATCAGGTATTGTAGGATCTATTTCAGCCGTCATCAGAGATCTCGTCAGTGTTATTGATGAAGTATCAAAGAAAAAGGCTGCATAATTAATTTAGAAAAAATAATTAGGAGAAATAAAAATGTCTGAAAAAGTTGCTCAAGCACTTGAACTTATTAAAGGTATGTCACTATTGGAAGCTTCAGAATTAAAAAAAGCTCTTGAAGAAGAATTTGGAGTTACTGCTGCTGCACCGGTTGTTATGGCTGGTCCTGCTGCTGGTGGTGCCAATGCAGCTCCTGTAGAAGAACAAACAGAGTTTGATGTTATTCTGCAATCTGCTGGTGACAAAAAGATTAATGTAATTAAGGTTGTGAGGGTTCACACCGGTTTAGGCTTAAAGGAAGCTAAAGATCTTGTTGATGGTGCTCCGAAAACGGTAAAAGAACAAGTATCTAAAGAAGAAGCTGAAAAGGTTAAGAAAGAGCTTGAAGAAGCCGGCGCAACCGTTACATTAAAATAAAATTATATTTTTTTAATGCAATTTTTTTAGTGATAAGGCGGATAAATCCGTCTTATCGCTTTGTTTTATATAGAGAACGTTGTTTAGATGCTCATTAATAAGCATTTGATTATATTTAGGAGGTTTTCAATTGGATAATAACCGTATTTCATTTGGTCACATTACATCAGTAATTGATATTCCGGATCTTTTAGGTATTCAGACTGAAACATTTGAAGAATTTGTTCAGCTTAATATACCTCCATCAAAAAGAGAAAATCAGGGGTTGCAAGCTGTTTTTACATCCAACTTCCCAATATTTGATAACAAGGAAAATTATAGATTGGACTTCCTTGAATATTATGTTGAGAAACCAAGATTTTCAGTGGAAGAATGTCTGGAAAGAGGACTCACTTTTGCAGCTCCACTAAAAGCTAAATTAAGGCTATCTACAAAAGATCCTGAAACCGAAGAATTTATTAATACAGTTGAGCAAGAAGCATACCTTGGTAATCTTCCATTTATGACTGAGAAAGGTACCTTTGTAATTAATGGTGCTGAAAGAGTTGTTGTATCTCAGTTGCATCGTTCACCTGGTGTTGCATTTGCACAAACCATTCATCCAAACGGCACCCCTATTTACTCTGCAAGAATAATACCTTTAAGAGGTTCCTGGGTAGAATTTGCAACAGATATTAATTATGTAATGTACGTTTATATTGATAGAAGAAAGAAATTTCCTGCAACTACATTATTAAGAGCTTTAAATTTTCAATCAGATGAAGAGATATTAAAACTTTTTGATTTAATAGAAAATGTTTCAGTTAAAAAAGGGAAACTCGAAAATTATCTTGGACGTATGATTGCAAGTGATATTTTTGATATGTCAACTGGTGAAATTTTCCTTACCCGTGATTCAATCTTAACCGAGGAAGATCTTGAAAGAATAAATGATGCTGAAGTTGATGTTCTTAAGTTTATTAAATCCGAATCTGCCAATGAACAAAATTTAATTGTTAACACTTTGCGTAAAGATACTTCTCACACCCGTGAAGAAGCTTTGTATGCAATTTATCGTCAATTAAGATCAGGTGAAGCTCCGGACCTTTTAACTGCCGAATCATTAATTGAAAAACTTTTCTTTAATGATAAGCGTTACGATCTTGGAGATGTTGGTCGCCACAGAATGAATCAGAAATTAGAGCTTGACATTCCTGAAACAACAACCGTTCTTACTATTGAAGATATAATTGCAATAATGAAATATATCATCGATCTTAAAAATGGTGAAGTGGATGTTGACGATATTGACCACCTTGGTAATAGAAGAGTTAGAACTGTTGGTGAACAATTAGGTCAGCAGTTTAATGTAGGCATGGCTCGTATGGCCAGAACTATAAAAGAGCGAATGAACATGCGTGACACAGAAAACTTTACACCACAGGATTTAGTAAACGCAAGAACGATAACCAGTGTTATTAATGCATTCTTCGGTACTAATCAATTATCGCAGTTTATGGATCAAACCAATCCGCTGGCTGAAATGACACACAAAAGAAGAATGTCTGCTTTAGGCCCTGGTGGATTAACCAGAGAGCGAGCCGGTTTTGAAGTTCGTGACGTACATTATACACACTACGGCAGACTTTGTCCTATTGAGACTCCTGAGGGTCCTAATATCGGTTTGATTTCATCTCTTACAATATATGCAAGGGTTAATAAATATGGATTCTTGGAAACCCCTTACAGAAAAGTTGTTAAAGGAAAAGCTACAGATGAAGTTGAATATTTAACTGCTGAACATGAAGATATCTATACTGTAGCTCAGGCTAATGAGTTGATCACAGAATCCGGAAAATTTGTTGAAGAAAGAGTAAAATCAAGATTAAAAAGTGAATTCCCGATAGTGCGGCCTGAAGAAGTGCAATATCTGGATGTTGCTCCGGCACAGATAGTTAGTGCTGCGGCAGCATTAATTCCATTCCTGGAACATGATGATGCTAACAGAGCATTGATGGGTTCAAATATGCAGCGTCAATCTGTGCCTCTGTTAAAACCGGAAGCACCAATTGTTGGAACCGGAATGGAAAAGAAAATTGCTTTTGACTCAAGAGCAATTATCATTGCTGAAGATAATGGTGTAGTAGAATATGTTGATGCTGATAAAATAATAGTTAAATATGATATCAATCCAAATAGTTTTGAAGCATTAACAAGCTTTAATGAAGTCAGAGAAGTTGTTTATAATCTTACAAAATTCCATGGTACCAACCAGGAAACCTGTATTAACCAGATACCTATTGTTAAAGAAGGTCAGAAACTTAAGAAGGGTGATGTCCTTGCTGACGGAGCTGCAACAGATGGCGGTGAATTAGCTTTAGGACGTAACGTATTAGTTGCTTTTATGCCCTGGAGAGGTTATAACTTTGAAGATGCTATTATTATTAGCGAAAGAGTTGTAAGTGAAGATGTATATACTTCAATTCATATTGAAGAATTTGAATTACAGGTTAGAGAAACAAAACGCGGTGAAGAAGAATTAACCAGAGAAATTCCGAACGTTAGTGAAGAAGCAGTAAAAAATCTTGATGAAGATGGAATAATCAGAGAAGGTGCTGAAGTTAAAGAAGGTGATATTTTAATCGGAAAGATTACACCTAAGGGAGAAACTGATCCAACACCTGAAGAAAAATTATTACGCGCGATATTTGGAGATAAAGCTGGTGATGTAAAAGATGCATCATTAAAAGCGCCTCCGGGATTAAAAGGTACTGTAATAAAAACACGGCTTTTCAGCAGAAAGAAAAGAGATAATGAAGCCAAAAAGCAGGAAAAAGCAGCACTAGATAATTTAGATTCTGAGTTTAAAAAGAAACTGCAGGATCATTATAGTAAACTAGTTGAAAAATTAACTAGGATAACTAAGGATCAGGTTACTACAGGTATTCGTGATCTTGATGGCAGTGTTGTTTTAAGAAGTGGATCAAGCATCAGAGAAGAAACTTTTTCAGGAATGGAAGATGTAACAAAACTTGATTATTCTCTTGATTGGTTTGATACTAAAAAAACAAACAATCTGATTAACACTCTTTTCAAGAATTATTTTATAATCAAAACTGATATTGAAGAAGAGTTTAAAAGAGAAAGAATAAAAATTCAAAGTGGTGATGAGCTTCCTCCAGGAATTGTTCAGTTGGCGAAAGTATATGTTGCTAAAAAACGTAAGCTTTCTGTAGGAGATAAAATGGCAGGAAGACATGGAAATAAAGGTGTTGTTGCTAAGATAGTACCTGTTGCAGATATGCCTTATTTGCCGGATGGAACTCCGATTGATATTATATTAAATCCTCTTGGCGTACCTTCTCGTATGAACCTTGGACAGTTATATGAAACTGCTTTAGGCTGGGTTGGTAAAAAATTAGGAGTAAGATTCTCAACACCAATTTTTGATGGTGCTAAAGTAGGTAATGTTGAAGAATGGTTAGCTAAAGCAGGATTAGAATCTGGAAGCAAAACTGATCTTTATGATGGAAGAACCGGAGAAAAATTTCATCAGAAAGTTACCTGTGGATATATCTATATGCTTAAACTAAGTCATCTTGTTGATGATAAGATTCATGCACGGTCTATTGGACCCTACTCGCTTATTACTCAGCAGCCGCTTGGTGGTAAAGCACAGTTTGGTGGTCAGAGATTTGGAGAAATGGAAGTTTGGGCTCTAGAAGGCTACGGTGCTTCAAATATTTTACAGGAAATTCTGACTGTAAAAAGTGATGACGTTGCAGGCAGAGCGAAAGTTTATGAAGCAATTGTTAAAGGTGAAAATTTACAGGAACCAAATATTCCCGAAGCGTTTAACGTTCTTATAAAAGAACTCCAGGGCTTAGGTCTGGATATTAAAATAAATTAGCGTTAAACAGTTTTTTCACTTTGTAATTAGGAGATAAAAAATGGCTTATAGAAATCAAGAAAATGCAATGAAAGATATAAATAGTATTACAATAGGTTTAGCTAGCCCCGATGATATATTGTCTAGATCTTATGGTGAGGTTACTAAACCGGAAACAATTAATTACAGATCATTCAGACCTGAAAAAGATGGATTGTTCTGTGAAAAGATTTTTGGTCCTACCAGAGATTGGGAATGTTTTTGCGGTAAGTATAAAAGAATTCGTTATAAAGGAATCATTTGCGATAGATGCGGTGTAGAAGTAACACAAAAAAGTGTAAGACGCGAAAGAATGGGACACATTGGCTTGGCTGTACCTGTTGTTCATATTTGGTTTTTCAGAGCTCAACCATCAAAAATAGGAAACATTATTGGAATCAGCCTTAAAGAACTTGAAAAGATCATTTATTATGAATCTTATGTAGTTCTTAATCCGGGGATAACAGGCTTAAGCCGTTTAGATTTGATTTCAGAAGATCAATACTTTGAAGTATTAAACTCTTTACCGGATGGAAATGAAAAACTTGAAGATGATGATCCCAAAAAATTTGTTGCAAGAATCGGTGGTGATGCTGTAAAAGAAATTTTGAAGAAAACAAATATTGAAGAGTTATCAAAAGAGTTAAGAGAAGCTGTTAAAGTTGAAACTTCTCAACAAAAGAAAGCTGATTATTTAAAAAGATTAAGAGTGCTTGAAGCATTTAAAGAGGAAGAGGGGAAAGTTCCTAATAAACCGGAATGGATGGTGTTAAGTTACATACCTGTTATTCCTCCGGAACTAAGACCTCTTGTTCCGCTTGAAGGAGGAAGATTTGCAACAAGTGATCTTAATGATTTATATCGTCGTGTTATTATCCGTAACAACAGATTAAAAAGATTAATAGATATAAAAGCTCCTGAAGTAATTTTAAGAAATGAAAAAAGAATGCTTCAGGAAGCAGTTGATGCTCTTTTTGATAACTCAAGAAGAGGCAGTGCTGTAAGGAGTGATAACAATCGTCCGTTAAAATCTTTAAGCGATATGCTTAAAGGTAAACAAGGCAGATTCCGTCAGAATCTTTTAGGTAAAAGAGTTGATTATTCAGGTCGTTCTGTTATTGTAGTTGGTCCTGAACTTAAATTACATCAATGCGGTCTTCCTAAAGATATGGCAGTCGAATTGTTCAAACCCTTTATAATCAGAAAGTTAATTGAAAGAGGACATAATAAAACTGTTAAAAGTGCCAGAAAAGTAGTTGATAGAAAAGATCCAATAATTTGGGAAATACTTTCTAAAATAATTGAAGCTCATCCGGTATTATTAAACAGAGCTCCTACTCTTCATCGCTTGGGAATTCAGGCATTTCAGCCAATCTTAATAGATGAAAGAGCAATACAGTTGCATCCAATGGTTTGTACTGCATTTAATGCTGACTTTGACGGCGACCAGATGGCAGTACACGTTCCACTTTCTTACGAAGCCCAGTTAGAAGCATCTTTATTAATGCTTAGCAGCCATAATATTTTGTCTCCACAAAATGGAAGTCCGATTGTTGTACCTACACAGGATTTGGTTCTTGGATGTTATTACCTTACAAAATTTAAAGAAGATGATAAAGGCGAAGGTATGGTCTTTTCATCACCTGATGAAGTAATCATTGCTTATGATAATCGCGTTGTAGGTCTGCATGCAAAAATTAAAGTCAGGCTTAATGGTGAATTAATTGAAACTACTACAGGCAGAGTAATCTTTAATCAAATAGTGCCCAAAGAGATGGGTTATATAAATCAGGTTCTTATCAAGAAAGCTTTTGGCGGTATCATCGGAAAGATGTTTATGAAACTTGGAAACAAAGTAACCGCAAAATTTCTTGATGATCTTAAAGATCTCGGATTTAGATATGCAACTGCCGGAGGCTTATCAGTTAGCTTTAGTGATATGATTATCCCTGAGGAAAAAGAAGCTCTGATTAATAAAGCAAATAAAAAAGTTGAAGGTATCCTTAAAGAACACGAAATAGGTCTAATTTCTGAGAACGAAAGATATAATAAAATAATAGACGTCTGGACTCATACAACAAACGATGTTGCAAGAGTTTTAATGGACAGAATAAAACAACAAGATAAAGGATTTAACTCTTTGCATATGATGGTTGATTCAGGTGCAAGAGGGTCACAGGAACAGGTAAAACAGTTAGCCGGAATGAGAGGATTAATGATGAAACCTCAAAAAACTCTTTCCGGACAAGCTGGCGAAATTATTGAGAATCCTATTGTAGCAAATTTTAAAGAAGGTCTTTCAGTTCTTGAGTATTTTATTTCTACTCACGGTGCCAGAAAAGGACTTGCTGATACAGCACTTAAAACTGCTGATGCCGGATATTTAACGAGAAGATTAGTGGATGTTGCACAGGATGTAATTATTTCTGAAGAGGATTGTGGAACTATCTTAGGTATTGAAATAAAAGCTTTAAAGGATGTTGAAGAAGAAAGAGAACCTTTGGCTGAACGTATTACGGGAAGATTTGCGCAGGGTGATGTTTATAATCCAAGAACAGATGAACTGATCGTTGAAGCCGGTCAAATGATAACCGAATCACTAGCCGAAAAAATTGAAGATGCAAATATTGATTCAGTGTACATTAGAACTGTTCTAACTTGTGAGTCCAAAAGAGGTGTTTGTCTTAAATGCTACGGCAGGAATCTAACAACAGGTAAGCCTGTTGAGATTGGTGAGGCTGTTGGAATTATTGCTGCACAATCGATTGGCGAACCGGGAACTCAATTAACACTTCGTACTTTCCATCTAGGAGGTACATCTTCAAGAATCGCATCTCAATCACAGGTTGAGTCTAATATTGATGGTATAGTTAAATTTGAAAAAGTTAATGCTGTTAAGAGCGCTGTAAAAGATCCTTTTGGTGGAGATGATATTGAAATTAATGTAGTAACAGGCAGACGTGGTGTTATAGAAATCTATGATGAAAACAATAGACTTCTAAAGAAATTTGATGTGCCTTATGGAGCTGAGTTGTTAGTAAAAGACGGACAAAAAATTAAGAAACGTCAACCATTGTACAATCATGATCCTTATAATTCTGTTATCTTAACTGATATATCAGGAAAAATAAAATTTGTTGATCTTATAGAGGGGGCTACATTACGACAAGAAACTGATGATCAAACCGGACACGTTCAGAAAGTAGTGATCGAATCAAAAGATAAAAATCGGACACCAAGTATTTTAGTTGAAAATTCAGACGGAGAAAGAAAGTCATTTAACCTTCCGGTAAGAGCATATTTGGCTGTAGAAGAAGGTGAAAGTATTACTGCTGGTACCATCCTTGCCAAAATATCGAAACAAACTACTAAAAGTAGAGATATTACGGGTGGTCTTCCAAGAGTAACAGAGTTATTTGAAGCCAGAAGTCCTCATGAACCAGCCGTTGTTTCTGAAATAGAAGGATTTGTAAAATTTGGTGCACGTAAGAAAGGCTCCAGAGAAATTATAGTAGTTGCTCCAGATGGATCTGATGAGAAAAAATATAATATAGCTTTTCAGAAACATATTTTGGTGCAGGAAGGAGATGAAATATCTGCTGGGGAAGTAATAGCTGATGGACCGATAAATCCACATG
>Ga0116185_1004749_pt1 | contig 10954 bp, 8 predicted proteins | sample AD_JPNNA7_MetaG_FD_89754 | JGI IMG/M metagenome (GOLD analysis project Ga0116185, IMG submission 89754) | Active sludge microbial communities of municipal wastewater-treating anaerobic digesters from Japan - AD_JPNNA7_MetaG | ecosystem: Engineered > Bioreactor > Anaerobic > Digestate | place... | reverse complement strand
GGAATCGCCAGACACAATTAAGTTGCCGTTTAACCGCTAATTGGCGGTTAATATATCGTCCGCTTGGTAACTGGGAAGATTATCTGGAAAATGGAAGTTTGTCTTGGACGAAAGTAGATAGAATAGAGATCATTGAAGCAGAAGATTATCATGGCAATATAATATATCACTGAATCTTAAATATATGACTAATATCAAAAACAATGCCCCAATCCTGATTTTACCCGGAGAGACACTTATTGACTTATTGGCAGAAAGAGGGATGACTCAGGCTGAATTAGCCGAAAGAATGGGGCGACCGTTAAAAACAATCAATGAAATAGTTAAGGGGAAAACCAGTATTACGCCGGAAACGGCCATTCAGCTGGAAAGAGTTTTTTCTGTGCCCGCTAGTTTTTGGATGAATTTAGAGAGCAATTACCAAGTTGCCCTAGCTCGTTATAATTTTGAGAAAAAACTAAAAGAAGAATATAGAATTGCTGAAAAATATCCTTATAAAGAAATGATGAAACTAGGCTGGATACCTTATGCTCAAGACGCTAAGCAGATCGTTCAATCTTTGTTTAATTTTTTTGGTGTTACTTCTTTAAAAAATATAATTGAGAAGAATATCTTTGACGGCGCTCAATACAGAATTTCTGCTAAAAAAGATTATTCCAGCGAAGCTATCACTGCTTGGCTTAGAAAAGGTACTCTAGAGGCTCAAAAAATAAATACCAGCGATTTTGATGAAAAGAAATTACGAGATTCTATTCCAGCCATAAAAAAATTAATGTTTAGTCATCCTAATGAGTTTATGCCACAGCTAACGGAAATACTAGCTGATTGTGGAGTGGCTTTGATTATTTTGAAGAGTTTAAAAAATGTGCCTGTTAACGGAGTTACCAGGTGGCTATCACCTAAAAAAGCCTTAATCCAGATGAGCAGTCGCGGTAAATACGCAGATATTTTTTGGTTTTCTTTGTTCCATGAGTTGGGCCACTTAATTCTTCATAGAAAAAAGGATGTTTATATTGATCCTGGAGCTGGAAAGGTTGACAAAGAGCTAGAAGATCAGGCTAATAAATTTGCTGCTGAATGTCTGATTCCAGAGTCAGAATATAATTCTTTTGCCAGTCAATTCAAAATATCTGCAGACATTACATCATTAAAAGCGTTGGCTAAAAAATATGGTGTAACTAGCGGTATTGTAGTGGGTAGATTGCAGAATGATCAGATTATTGGACATGATCAACTTAATAGTTTAAGGGATAAATATGAGTGGACCAACTAATTTTGTTGGATAGCTTAGAGTGTTTATTTGCCCTATTTTGGCTCGCCCCGCGTACTATTAGAACTATTCAAAAGACTTTAAAATTCCTGGGAAAATAGTGTTTAAGGGCTTTTTGGCTTTGCTGCTGGCCTATCGGGCACAACATAAATCTGGTATAATAAAAAAACGCAAAAGTTAGTGGTTATTTTATAATTATTTTGTCGGGTTAATATTATTCTATAAAAATTTATGAAAAAAACTAATTTAGTTATCTCTGGCCTATTCAATGCCTTTTTGGCTGTGGCCTATATCGCGCTAGTTTCTTTAGTTATGTCTAACGGGGACAAGATTTTTGGCAGTGGTCCTGATACTTTTGTTGCTCCGATTATTTTTTTGCTAGTATTTGTCATTTCGGCCGCAGTAACCGGTTATTTAATTATTGGACGGCCGGCGTTGCTATATTTAGATAACCACAAACCAGAGGCCAGGAAATTATTTAAATTTACTTTGCTGTTTTTGGTCTTCTTTGCCTTGGTGGCTTTGGGCTTGAATTTTCTTGTCAGCTAGGCTGTTGGGAGAATAAGTTCACTCTCATTTTGGACTTTGAGGGAAACAAATGAGCTAGGTTGGTTAACCTATTGTTATGAACAATATCGTGCTATAATATATTTATTATTTATTTAACTCTATTATTATGGATAATAAAGCTAAGAAGGCCATTATTTTAATAATCGCCATGTTAGCGATTGCGGGTTTTAGGACTCCGGTTTTAGCCGCCAGTCCAACTTTTCGGCTGATGACTCAGAGTGATTCGGCTGATTTTATTGGGCGGGGAGAGTCTTGGGATTGCAGCAATGGCCCTACTTACCAGGTGAGCGTTGCAGAGGCTAGTAGCAGTTTAGTTAGATTTCATATAACTGGTCCAGGCACCTTTTCTCTTGATCTTGGTTTTGCCAGTCCTAGTGATCAGAATCTTATTCCTGGGCTTTATTCTCGGGCGATGCGGTTGCCATTTCGCGGTACGGCTAGCGGTTTAGACATTAATGGTAATGGCCGAGGCTGTAATTCTCTTACTGGAGCGTTTTACGTGCATGAATATGTGTTTGCTAATGGAACAGTACAAAAAGCAGCTATTGATTTTGTCCAGATTTGTGATACCGCCAGTGATGATATTAATCAGGACAGCCCTAGATTAGTCGGCTCCTGGCGTTATAATTCCACTGTCCCCAATTCTTGCACTACCGCTAATTGTACAGCCGCCTTAGCTAATTTACATGCAACTTCTGGAGGCAGTAATACTACCAATAGTTCCGGTGTAGTTACCAGCACCATCACTGTCAGCGAATTACCCAAAGCTGATGCCTATAAAGCTATTGTCAAAATTAAGACTTTTGCTCTAAATGAGGATTATTATCTGGAGGACGTTAGCGAAGGATCGGGTGTAATAATTAGTAGCCAGGGATTAGTGCTTACTAATTACCATGTAGTTTTGCCTAAAGATGACAATGACAATCCTTTTCCTGATACTGCTTATAATATCTGTCTAGTTAGTGACCCAAACCAGCCGCCAGATTGTTCTTATGTTGCTAAATTAGTGGCTGCCAACGAAGATACTGATGTGGCCTTATTGCAAATAGAAAATGTTGCTGGCTTAAATACTACTAATAATTTTTCTTTTTTAACTATTAATACACAAAATAATTGGCCAATTGGCAGTGAAGTTATTGCTTTAGGTTTTCCAGAAACCGGGAGAGATACAATCACCATGACTAAGGGTATCCTGAGTGGCCAATTGGAGGAAGCTGGCATTAAATGGCTAAAAACCGACGCGGCTATGGCCTTTGGCAGTTCAGGCGGTGCTGCTATTGATGAGAATGGCCAATTAATTGGTCTTACTAGCGAGGCTAGCGTAGATGCCGTTGGCACTTTAGGTTATATTATTGACATAAGGTCGGTTGCTCCATGGATTTATGCTAATAAAAATAATTCTCCTAAGGCTAGCGCCCTTACTGACCGGATGATCAGCCTGATACAAAAAGATAAGGCCCTGGCTAAGACTAATAAATTTGAAAGCAATAATCCGCCCTTTTCCATAACCAAGCCCAACAATTGGCAGTTTACCTATGGTGGCGAGAATTCTCTAGTTATTGATGAAAAGACCAATAAGGTAGGGGGCATGGTGACCATCGAGTTTTCTCCTGTGCCTTATGCTATGGATATTAATAATGCTGATACTTTATTTAGGCATTTTTACTATGGTGAGATTCTACAATCAATGCTTGTTTCCTCTAAAAGTGAAGATGCAGTAATTGGCGGTCGGCCGGCTAAAAAATTTACCTTGACCGTAGAGGATGCATCCATATCTTTTTATTTGATCCCGGTTGGCTCTTATGTCTTTCGGGTAGGTTATGATTATGGCCAAAATAATCAAGATAAAGCTACGGTAGACAATATCATTAAGAGTCTGGTTATTGATACTCCGGCTCCAAGACCTGAAGTAACCGAATATGCGAACGATGATCTTAAGATCTATCTTAGAGGTGGCGATGGTTGGGTATTTGAAAAGAAAAATAGCTCAAAGGAGCCTTTATTTATTGGCTATAAGCTTAATAAAAAGACCCTGGCCGGTCTGCAAATTGAAACAAGTGATGGGACTGATAAAAATCTGAGCAATGAAGAATACGCCCAATATTTAAAGAATGTAACTACTCAAGGCAATATTATATTGCAGCTAGTTAACTTAAAAGTTGAATTTCTTAAATCAGACCCTCAGTTTGTCCTTAATAGCGAGTTGAAGAACGTGATTATGATAGAAACTGTTAACAAATCAGCGGCTGATGATCAGGCTTCGTCCTATGAACGTACATATTATATCAGGCGAGGCGATAAAGTCATTGTTGTCAGCTTAGTTTATTATGGCAGTGATAAAAATGAATATAATGCAGTAGCCAGTAAGTTTAATAAAATGTTATCTTCTTTAAGTTTTCAGGGTCTAGCCGCTAGCTCTACCTCGGTTGCTCCTTCTCCTTCAGGAGATAATTCTGTGGCAGTCGGCAATAATTCCGCCCTTCTTAAGAAACTTAAGGGTCAGATTATTCTTAAAGTTGAGGATGCCGGTCAGGCATATTATATCAATCCGCGGACGCTAACTATGCATTATTTGGGCCGGCCTGACGACGCTTTTAAGGTTATGGTTAGCCAGGGGGTAGGTATTAAGAATGCTGATTTAGCTAAAATACCAGTTGCTTTACAATATTTGTCTGGTCCAGACACTGATCAAGACGGCCTGCCTGATGATTTTGAGGCGGCTATTGGTACTGATAAAACCAAGAAAGATACTGATGGTGACGGCCATGATGATAAATCAGAATTGGCCAACAATTATGATCCTTTAGGTCCAGGCAAAATAGCTATTGACACTAAGTTTGCCAATAGCCATAAAGGTCAGATTTTTATTGAGGTAGAGCATAAGGGAGAATCTTGGTATGTTAATCCTAGCGATGGTCGGCGATATTTTCTTGGTCGGCCAGCCGATGCCTTCAATATTATGCGCCGCCTAGGATTAGGTATTGCTAATAAAGATTTTGCTAGTTTACAATAATTTAATAACAAGGAATTATGAAGAAATTCTTTTTTATTCCACTTTTGGCCGTAGTATTACTAGGGGCCGGTTGTGCTTCTAAAAAGGCGGTCAGTCCGGCTAATGAGGCCAATGGTAATATTAATATCCAGAGTGATGTCCAGGAAGATAATGGGCCGATTATTCAGCTAGAAGAACCGGCAGGGGATAGTGAATCAGGAGAGTGGGGCACTGTCAGTGTTTGCACCACTGAAACTAAAACTTGTCCTGACGGCTCAGTAGTTGGCCGGGAGCTTCCAGATTGCCAATTTGCGCCTTGTCCGGGGGAATAGACTTAAGATAAAATATTATTTTGTAGGGCTGAAATATAGTCAGCAGCCTATTTTTGTGTTATTATAATGGCATTATGACGCTAGATAATAATTTATTAGCCCGACAAAAATTAGCCGCGGCTTTATTTCCTCAAATTGAGGAGTCTCCTCAAATAATTGAAGCGCGTTATCCGTGGCGTCAGCTTAAGCCTGGGGCAATGGTTACCAGGATTGCTCCTAGTCCTACTGGCTTTATGCATTTGGGAGGGCTATATACAGCTCTTATTTCTGAGCGGCTAGCTCATCAATCAGGGGGTATTTTTTTCTTGCGGATTGAAGATACAGACAGTAAGCGGGCAGTACCGGGCGCTCTTGAGCTTATTATTAACTCTCTTAGTCATTTTGGCCTGGCGCTAGATGAAGGTGAGAAAGAACTGGGCCGGGAAAGCGGGGACTATGGACCGTATAAACAAAGTCAGCGAGCCTCTATTTACCAGGCATGGGTTAAACAATTAATCGTGGCCGGTCAAGCTTATCCAGCTTTTGAAACCGTAGAAGAGTTAGAAGAGCTTACTCAAAAGCAGGAGGCTTCTAAGGTGGCTCCTGGTTATTATGGCCCCTGGGCTTATTGGCGGGATAAAACGCCAGCTGAGGCGCTAGCTATGTTAGATCAGGGTCTTAAGCCGGTTATTAGATGGCGGTCTAATGGCGATCCAGAGCATCGGCTCATAGTGAGTGATATGTTTAAGGGCCGCCTAGCCTTACGTGAGAGTGATCAGGATATTGTCCTTTTGAAGTCTAACGGTCTGCCAACCTATCATTTAGCGCATGTTATTGACGACCATTTAATGGGGACAACTCATGTTATCCGCGGTGATGAATGGTTATCTTCTTTACCATTGCATCTTCAATTATTTGCCACTTTAGGCTGGCAGCCTCCAATCTATGGTCATTTAGCGCCTATCCAAAAATTAGTTGGCCAGTCGCGGCGTAAATTAAGCAAACGTCATGACCCGGAAGCCAGTGTGACTTTTTATGATGAGGCAGGTTATCCCCCTGAGGCGGTAATAGCTTATCTCCTTAATTTAGCCAATCCCAGTTTTGAAGCTTGGTTTATGAGCCATCCAGACAATACTTGGCGGGATTATCTACTAGTTATTGATGAACTAAAGAAAGGCGCCGGAGCTTTATTAGATTTTCAAAAATTAGATAGTTATAGTAAAGAAATTATTAGCCGTCTTTCTTTAACTGAGCTTGTAGAACAATCTTTGGCCTGGGCTAAAAAATATGATCCACCCTTAGCGCAGGCTATGAGCCGCGATTTAACTTATACTACTGAAATTTTAAATATAGATCGCGAGGGGGAGCGACGGCGGAAAGATATAGCTAAATGGTCTGAACTCCGTCCAATGATTGGTTATTTTTATGACGATATCTGGGACGCCACCCCCTTAGATTTAGCTGGTCAGTTAGGGGATTATCCATCTTCCGAGATTAAAGCTATAGCTAAGGCAGTAGTTGCCCAGTATGATTCTCAAGATAGCCAGGCTGAGTGGCTGGCTAAACTGCGTAAGCTTAGTCAATCTTTGGGTTATGCCCCGGATACCGCTAGTTACCGTCAAGATCCTCAGCGCTACCGCGGGAGTTTTAGTGATATAGCTAAAATTATTCGGGTTCTTTTAGTGGGTCGTAATCAGTCGCCGGATCTTTATGAAGTGATGCGAGTTATGGGTCGGGAACGAGTAGAGAAACGTTTAGCTCACTATCCTGATTCACGATGAGCTGGTATTGACAAAATTATTTAAATGATGTATTTTCTTTTTCAGACGTTAAACGTCTATAATACCTCGTTTGTTCCCTCCAAGGTCTAATGACTTTGGAGGGGTTTTTCTTTTTGTCTCCATTTTGTTTTTTCTTATCTTTTTTGCTATGATAAATACACTGTTATTTAATGATTGGGGACAATATGCGTCTGCCTATTCGTAAGGGTGGAAAATATACTTTCATTAAGCCTGATCCCTATTTAACATCAGCTAAGGCCGAGGAATTAAAAAAGAGGTTAGAGCGGTTGGAAAAAGTGGCTCAGCCTCAAGCCATTCAGGAAGTCAGCCGTTTAGCAGAAATGGGAGATTTTTCCGAAAATGCGGCCTACCAAATGGCCAAGGGTAAGTTGCGGGGGATTAACCAGGAGATTATTGAATTGCGCGAATATTTAAATCAGGCAATAATTATTAAGCCGTCTCAGGGCGGCCGGGTGGAGCTTGGCAGCCGGGTAGAGGTAGATATGGACGGACAAACTAAAAGTTTTCTTATTTTAGGTTCGGAAGAAACTAACCCCAGTGAAGGCATTATTTCTCATCACTCTCCCTTAGGCGCCGCTCTGCTGGGCCGGCAAGTTGGCGATAAGATTAACCTTAAATTGGCCAATCGTTGGCTAAAAATTTGCATTATTAAAATTAATTAGTTTTTATGGCCCTCCCTACTAGTCTTTTGGTGATTATTATTATATTATCGTTTGTTGTTTTATCTTATGGCGCCGACATGCTGGTGACCAATATTAAAATTCTGGCCAGCCAATATCGGTTAAACATTTTTTTACTGGGTATTATTTTAGGCTTTTTTACTAGCACCCCAGAGCTTATTTTAGGTTTAACAGCGGTACATCGCGGAGTAGCCAGTCTATCTTTGGGTAATCTGCTGGGCGGTATTATTGTATTATTTGGCTTAATCTTGGGACTTGCTATTATAGTCCATCGCACCATTAAAACTGACGGCCGGCTTATTACTATTGCCCCGAGCATCTTGATTCTGCTTTTGCCTTTAATATTAGGGCTTAAAGGTTGGCTTAATCGCTGGGACGGCCTGGTGATGATTATAGCCTATATTGTTGTGGTGTTATACAGTCTAAGGACTGAACCGTCAGTGAAACAGAAGCGATTCTCTAAGCCGTTTCGTCTTGCCAGTCGCTATCCGCTTTTTTCATTATTGGGTCTTGGTCTCATCATTGGCTCTAGTCAGGTAATTGTTGGCACACTAACTGAACTTCTAGAACGTTGGCAATGGCCGCCATTAGTGGCTGGAGTATTGTTATTGGCCATTGGCACTAATTTGCCGGAAATTATCGTGACCATTAAAAGTTTAGTAAAGCGGGCGAGTGATTTATCCATTAGTAATCTAATTGGTTCGGCGATGAGCAATGTAGTCATTGCTGGTATATTGTTGCAATTTGGATCATTTTCCACCCGGCCGTTTATGGCTTTTGCTGTTACCGCCAGCGCTATTTGTCTTCTCAGTTTCTGTTTGCTGTTGTTTTATAAAACTGAGAAGCAGTTTAGCCGTTGGGAGGGGATTATCTTGCTTTTTATCTATCTCCTATTTTTAATAGCTGAGCTGAAGTGGGCAATTTACTAATTTTTTGCTATAATAAAGCTAATCTATTTATTTAGCTTATTTTTATGAACAAACATTTATGGTGGCTGAGCGGTTTATTTGTCCTTAGTCTGCTGCTAGCTGGTGGAGGTTTAGCCCAAGCCTCTACCGATATCTCTGGTAATATTATTAATACTAATTGGACAGCCGCTAATAGCCCGTACATTATTAAAAGCCAGGTGGAAGTAGCCCCGGGGGCTACTTTAACTATTGGACCTGGAACAGTGGTTAAATTTCAAAAAGGCGCTGGCCTTACAGTGCGCGGCACCTTAAAGATTAGAGGGGATAGCCGCAATTTAGTAGTGCTAACTTCAGCAGAAGCTACTACTAGCCGGGGAGATTGGGCTGGCATTACTTTTACCGATGAATCAGCTGATGCTCAATTTACTAGCGCTGGCAATTACAACGCGGGGAGTATCATTGAATATGCCGTTATAACCCATAGTGCGGGCCTGAAATTAGATAACTCCTCACCCTATATTGCCAATAATAATTTTTTAGATAATACCGTGGCTATTACTATTAGCGGCGAAGTAACCGAAACTTCTAATACCGGAGCTACTACACCTCGTTTGTGGATAACTCGCAACAATATCACCAATAACACAAAAGGCATAGTTGTCAATAGGGGATATATTGCTGGCGAGATAGTATTTGACCCCAGTGGTCTGACAGCTTTATCCTCTAAATCTAATATCGTTATTGATGGCAATGCCATTAATTATAATCAGGAAGGTTTGTGGCTGGAGCGGGGCGAGCGGGTAGCGGTTATTAATAATCAGCTTAATTTTAATAATGGCTATGGTTTAAAAATCGCTGCCGCCTCTCCTCAGGCTATCGTCCAGCACAATACCATTAACTATAATAATATTGGATTAGAAGTGGCAGCGCGGGGCGCAACTATTAGCAAGAACGCCCTAGCATATAATAATCAGGCTGGTTTCATTTTGCTTAACGCTAGCAATGTCGTGAGCGATAATAATATCTATGGCAATTTAGGCGTAGATTTATCTAGTACTCTGCCGGGAGGCATTGTTACCAATAATTATTGGGGGCTGGGAGCAACCATCAACAGCAGTTTGCCCGCTAGTTCTACTTTTAATTTTGAGCCGCGATTAAATGAACCAACAGATATTGCTAGTCTCTCACGGCCGACAGTGAACGAGACGGTTAAATCTACTATTTTAGATAAGATTTTAGTCAGTGGCACTAAAGATGCTAACGGCAATTTAATAATTAATGGCGAGACCGTTATTCCTTGGGATAATGAGGTCACTTGGACATATAATGTGCCTCTTACTTTGGGAGATAATAAGTTTACTGTGGTTTCCCGCGACCGGGCCGGCAATAGCAGTCAAGAGATTGAGTTTACTATTACCCGCATAGAAAATAAATTTGTGCCTGCACCAACGATTAACAGCTTTAAGCTCACCACTAGCGAGGCCACCCAGGTATTAAAGGGAGGCAAGGATATAAATACCGCCATTATTATCAATGGACAAGAAGTTGCGCCGCTTAATAGCGAGACTACCTGGCAGGCGACTGTGGCCCTTCGTTATGGCCGCAATACTTTTTCCATTGTAGCTCGCAGCGCCATGGGTTATGAAAGCGATCCGCTCTCTATTACTATTGAGCGGCCAGACACCAGTGGGGCGGAGACTATAGCGGCGGAAAAAGCGGCAGCGGCAGGGGTGCCAGTGGATGAAGCCCTAACTAAAAGATTAGCCGGTTATATTCTCCTTCAGGTTGAATCTAAAGGTGAAGCCTGGTATGTTAATCCGTTAGACGGCCAGCGCTATTTTCTAGCTGGTCCTACTAATGCTTTTAACTTGATGCGTCAATTTGGCTTAGGGGTAAAGCATAGCGTTATTACAGCCAAGACTATTGACCCCAAACTTAAGGGCCGGATTTTAATTGATACCGAAGACAGCGGCAAAGCCTACTATGTGCATCCGCAGACCAGCAAATTATATTATCTAGGCCGTCCCGCTGATGCTTTAGCCGTGATGCGCCAGGTAGGCTTAGGAATTAGCAATAAAGATTTACGTAAAATTAAATTAGCCCAATAATACTGGTTATTTCTCATTTTTTCTTGTTGGACCCTTGTCTTTATTAGCAAACTCTTGTCATCTTTTTCATAAAGGTATATAATTACAAGGTAAATGGCAGGTTACTGCCAGGTAATAAACAAATTGTCTATGTCTATGACAAAGGCTCAATTAGTTGAGGGCTTGGCTAAGAATTGCAAGCTTAGCAAGAAAGCCGTCAACGATGTCTTCAACGAGATGGCAGCCTTGGCTTACAAAGAAGTCAAGAGAAATGGCGAATTCATCGTTCCAGGCATTGGCAAACTCGTCAGAGTGCAGCGCAAAGCCCGCACGG
>Ga0116185_1004745_pt1 | contig 10958 bp, 12 predicted proteins | sample AD_JPNNA7_MetaG_FD_89754 | JGI IMG/M metagenome (GOLD analysis project Ga0116185, IMG submission 89754) | Active sludge microbial communities of municipal wastewater-treating anaerobic digesters from Japan - AD_JPNNA7_MetaG | ecosystem: Engineered > Bioreactor > Anaerobic > Digestate | place... | reverse complement strand
GATGCCGTAAGGGAGGTCGCAGATGTCTGCGAAGACAGCACCGGGGCAGGACCTGTTGCCTCGAAATCGCCAAACACCGTCTGGAGCGGCTGGAATGTTCCCCGGGAGCTGAGAGAACGGAGGAACGGTCACAAGGCAGCCGTCCTCTGGCTTACGGGTTATTCCGGGTCCGGAAAATCGACGATTGCAAGACTTGTCGAGAAAAGGCTGTTCGATGCCGGATGCCGGACGATGCTCCTCGACGGGGATAACATCAGGCATGGATAGTGCGGTGATCTCGGTTTTTCCAGGAATGACCGGAGAGAAAATATCCGTAGAGCAGGGGAGGTTGCGCGTCTGTTTTTTGAAGCAGGCCATATTGTCATCTGCACGTTCATATCCCCCTTCATCAGCGACAGGCAATTCGTCCGGTCTCTGTTCCCTGAAGCCCGCTTTTTCGAGGTCCATGTCAAGTGCGGATTGGAGATCTGCAAAAGGCGCGATCCTCATGGTCTCTACAAAAAGGCCCTGGCGGGAGAGATTGAAGAGTTTACCGGTGTGGACTCGCCATACGAAGAGCCGCTTGCACCCGAGATCGTCGTGGAAACGGATCTGCATGATGTGGAATACGGCGTCAGTCGTATTTTGCAGCGGCTTGTACAGGAACATATTATTCGAGAAGACGTGAATGATTCCCCGGGATTTGCGCAGGGATAAATTGCATTATTAGGAATATAAATATATTGCATGCAATATAACAAGTGCATAAGGGGGGCCGTGAAAATGGGTGAGCCTGAAGTTTATCGTCCACTGGGGGGGTGGACAGGCTCCGGTGGTAGCTCGTCACCATGGCAGGCTCCCTGGGCCCCCAGTTCATCACACGCTACATCTTCAAGAAGATAGGTGAGTTCTGATGTTTTGCAAGGACGGTAATGCGGATGACATCCTCGCATGTCAGCGGGCATGGAAAATACCATTGAAGGAGGGAATCTATGGCGATTAATGCATACTTGGGAAAGCCACTTGCGGAGTACAGGTACGAGGATCTCATGAAGCTCTCGCGGAAGCAGCTCATGGACCTCTTCCGCCAGCTCGATGCCCCGGCCATGTCAGAGATGCACGGCGAATACCGGGCTGCCCTGCTGGATGTCGGCCCTGCCATCAACAGCTTCCTGGCCTGGCTCTACCTTTACTTCACCTGGGGAACCTGGCAGCACAAGGCCTTCGAGCCCATGGGAGAGCAGAACGGACACGGATACAACACCTTCATCACGACCCAGAAGAAGCTCTATGAGAACTACTTTTTTGCGAGCCTCATGAAGCTCGTGAGCATAGTGCGGTCGCTCTTCCGGCTGAGCTCTCCCCAGCGGCTCGCCCGCATCATGCTCAACAAGACATCGATGGTCTCCTCGGTCTTTGACGGCAAACCCGCCTTCGAGCTCAGCTATCGGCCCTACAATACCTTCCTGACGAACACCATGACCGACGAGGTACGCAAGGTGAACGACCGCATGTATCTCGGCATCGGGAGGCTCACCGTCACTCTCGGCAAGTTCAACCCCATGCCGTTCGTGCTCATGGGCCCGCCCGATCCCTGGGTAGGACCCGAGATACCCTATATCGAGAAGTAGCGGTCAGGAGGAGAGTTCCTCATCGGATACATTGAACCTGCCGACCACGCCGGCGAGATCTCTGGCCTCGTTCTTGAGGTTCTCGGACGTGCCGGTGAGCTCTTCTATCATCGAGGCATTCTCCTGGGTGGAGGCATCGATCCGGTTGTAATATAAGAATTAAACTTCTTGATCAGAGGGTGATTCTGCTCATGGGGATGGAGGGTGAATCGTTCGCGAGGGAAATGGTGTCCTCATTGCCGAGGCCCTGAGTACCGTACCCAAATTGCCCTTGTCATTTCATTTATGTAACCGATCTTTCCTGTGCCTGAACCGGACGCCCAGGAAACAAGCCGCTGCGCCGGAATGTTTCCCCGTGGTATCGTTTCTGCAAGGGGAGAATTCAATATCATCGTTGACGAGGTGCAGCATGAAACCCTGTATACTTCTCGCAATGACTTGTATTCTTTTCCTTCCCATGGGATGCCGCAACGGGTTTATCGGCTGTCCGTTTCAGGACCAGGCGTGGACCGTATCCAACGCATCCATCGTGGCGGTCTACGACTGCCGGATGCTGCCGTCGGACAGCTCCTGGAACGATGATATCCCGCCGTCTCCATACCCGGACTCGAAAGGGTATATTGCTGCCATATTCAATGGACAGGCCGGGCATCCGTCTCTCCACATCGGCGGAATCTGACCGCGGGATTCCCTACCAGTCAGCGGGCTGCGGTCATGACAGGTCTCCGATCAAGATGGTCATGCGGGACGAGATCAATCCGGAGTCCTGATGATCCGCATCCCGAGGCCATCGCCACACACAGAAATGCATCTGTCTCCTCTCATGTCATGCCGTCGAAAGCGAATCCAGGAGGGATGAGATCTTCCTGGATTCCCGATTTCACGGAAATGTAAAAATGGCGTTCCGTTCACCCTACCAGAAGGGATAGATCCACGGGAGTATCCATATTCCGGTGTTCGCGATTGCATGGACGGTGTAGGGGGCCCATATGTTCTTTCTCCACTCGAAGATCACGGCAAAAAGGAGGCCTCCCGTGATCTGAACGGGTGAGAGAAATCCGTGAATGCTCGCGAACGCGAGTGCGGAAAAGAAGACGGAGATCGCTACAGGCAGCCGCTCCCTCAGCCACGAATAGAAGAGTCCCCGGAAGAAGAGCTCCTCCACAAAAGGCGCAAACACGCATCCCGTCACGAAGAAGAGCAGGGGATCGGGAACCTGCTGCCTGGCTATCAGGATCTTCAGGATACCTCCCTCGATCATCAGCATCGAGAGCAGGTCGGCCGAGACGACGGCAGCCCCGAAGGCGGCGGATATCCCGATGCCGATGAGGAGCTCGGTTCTGATCGATCCCGCCTTTATCCCACAGACGGGAAACGCCAGGGAGAGGATGACGGCCGTCTCCGCGAACCGCACTCCCAGGGTATAGAGCAGGGGATCGACGGAAAGGGGAAGGCTGTGATAGGCGAGGCGGAAGACAACCTCGCAGCATACCACGGCAATGATGACACCGATGCGCCTGTCCATACCAGTATGCCCTTTATACGTTCGCCAGCCCCGAACTACAATACCAATTTCTAAAGTCGATGATGAATTGACGATCTTTCCGGAATCTGATTTAACGATACCATGAAGAGAATCATCATCGGCACGGCCGGCCACGTCGACCACGGAAAGACCTCGCTGATCCAGGCGATGACCGGCGTCAACTGCGACCGCCTGAAAGAGGAAAAGCAGCGCGGCCTCACCATCGAGCTCGGCTTCACCTCTCTCGATCTGCCCTCGGGCGAAAAGGTGGGTGTCGTGGATGTCCCGGGCCACGTCAAGTTCATCAGGCACATGCTCTCCGGAGCGTCGGGGATCGACCTCGTTCTGCTGGTCATCGCCGCCGACGAGGGCGTCATGCCCCAGACCATCGAGCATATCCAGATCTGCAGCCTCCTCGGCATCGAGAGAGGCATCATCGTGCTCACCAAGATCGACATGGTGGATGACGATCTCCTCGAGCTCGCCGGGTCGGACATCGAGGATTTCGTCTCGAAGACCTTTCTCAGAGACGCGCCTGTCGTCCACGTGAGCTCGGCCACGGGCGAAGGAATAGAGAAGCTGAAAACCGTCATCGACGAGCAGATACGCACCCTCAAGGAACGCCGGATAACGGGCATTCCCATCCTTCCCGTCGACCGGGTGTTCACGATCAAGGGATTCGGCACCGTGGTGACCGGCACGATGAAGCAGGGCTTCTTCGAGGAAGATCAGGAGGTGGAGGTCGAGCCGGGCGGACAGAAGGCGCGTGTCAGGAACATCCAGGTGCATGGGCAGGAGGTCGACAAGGCCCTTGCCGGCATGCGCACCGCCATAAATCTCCAGGGCCTGGCCACCGAAGACATAACGAGGGGGCAGTGGGTGGTGCCTGCGGGAATCTTCACACCCACCCGGCTCATCGATGCGAGGCTGGATCTCCTGGACGATCCTCCGAAGTCGGAGCTCAAGGTCCACATCGGCACCGTGGAAGTCATGGCTGAAATGAACGTGAGGTCCGTAGACGGCACCGACGTGGCGAGGATACGGCTGAAGCATCCTGTCATCGCCTCGTTCCACGACCGCTTCATTGTCAGGAACATATCCCCCTCGAAGACCATCGGCGGAGGCGAGGTCATCAATCCTGCTCCGGCGCGGAGGTTCTCCGAGGAGATCACCCTCGATCTGATCAGCCCGGAGCGCACGAGGCAGGTCCTGGGGATCGTGAAGGATGCGGGCCTCCGGGGGATATCGAAGAAGGATCTCACCGCTGTCTTCGCCGAGAGCGCGTCGTCCATGGACAAGGTCATCGCCGAGCTCCTCTCCAGCGGGCAGATCATCCGGTTCGATCCCGTAGGCGACCTCTATGTTTACGGCGAGTACCTGAAATCGCTCAAGGAGCTCGTGGTGGAGAAGACGAAAGAGCACCATGTGATGCATCCTTCCTCCCCGGGGATTTCCCGCGAGCACCTCCGGTCATCGCTCAAGGGAAACCTCGAACCCAAGCTCTTCCACAAGGCGCTCACCGATCTCATAAAAAAGGGCGAGATCGAGGAGATCGGTCCCGACATCAGGATTCAGGGGTTTCAGCCCTCGCTCGGCGACGCCCTCGGGGATATCGGTGAAAAGGTTTACAAGAAGATCTCCGGGAGCGGATTCGAGCCGCCGCGGGTCCCTGAGCTCATCGAGAGCCTCAGGATCAGCGCCAGGCAGATGGAGGAGGTGCTCGGCTTTCTCGCCAGGCAGGGAAGGCTCGTCAAGATCAAGGACGACATCTACCTGACCCGGGAGCGGGAGTCAGAGCTCAGGGAAAAGGTCAGGCGGTTCATCGGCGAGCACCAGTCAATGGCGCCCGGCGACATGAAGGAGATCATCGACGTCTCCAGGAAGTTCGCGATCCCCTACCTCGAATACCTCGACCGCATTCACTTCACGGTCAGGGTCGAGAATGTGAGGAAGCTGGGCTCGGGGAGGTGATGCCATGGCTGCACGACTGGTATATCAGTGAGTCGAGATCGTCGTCGAGCTTGGCATTGGGATACTCTTTCCTGACATACTGGAATCGGTTGCAGGCAGCCCGGTAGTCTTTCTTTTTCAGGTAGAACTTCCCCACGTACACATAGTGCTTTGCAAGCACGCTCCGTGCAGCAGCCAGGTTTTCCTTCGCCTCCTTGGCAAAGGGGGATTTCGGATATGCGGTGAGGAAGTTCTCGAAGGTCTGGATCGCCTTCACCGTCTGGGACTGGTCCCTCTCAAAGGTGCTCATCTGCTTGAAGTGGCACATGCCTATCCTGAAGAGGCTGTGATCCGCTTCCGGGTCGGTCGGGTAGAGGAGGCGGAATTCTTCATAGCTCTGGAGGGCGGATTCATAGAGCTCGTTGTCGTAGTACATATCCGCCGTCCCGAGCAGGGACTTCTTTGCGAGCTCGTTGCCCGGATAATAGGTCCTGACCTCCATGAACAGCTCGGCAGCCTTTTCGACCTTGCCCTTCTTGGCGAGATCGGCCGCTTCATCGTATATCTCCTGGGCCGGCCGGGTTTTGGGCTGCTCATGGGCGCATCCCGCGACGAACACGAGAGCGAACAATAAGAGGGTACAAATCCTGACGGTCTTCATGGGCACAGATACATATGACAAAAAAGCGAGAACATCAAGGGATGATCTCTTCGACTGCCTGATTCCTGACGGTGAGGACGTAGATGGTCTTCTTCACCCTGCCGTCTCTGGAAAAGGACGTTGTGCCGGTTAGCCCCGGGTAATCCTTGATCAATCCGATCTGTTCCCGCAGGCCTTTCCGGGAAGAAGGCATGATGTCGGTCATGTTCTGAATGATGGACGCCGAGTCATAGGCGCTCGCTTCCCAGATGGATGGCTTGTACCCGAACGTGGCATTGAAACGGCTGTTGAATTCCTGGACCGCCTTGCGCTCCGAATCGGTGAAGAATCCGCTTACGAAGATTGCATTTTCGACGTTCCTTCCCCCCATCCGGACAAAGTCGGGGCTGTCCCAGAGGTTCGGCCCGAAGAGGCGGATCCCCCGGATATTAAAATAGGGCAGATACGATGCGATCATGCTGGCGTTTGAAGCGGTATCGGGTATGAGGAGAGCCTCGAAGCCCGGTCCCGGCAGCTTGGGTTTCCCGGGTCCGGAAGAGACGGGGCTCTTGATGAGCCGCTGGATGATTCCCTTGAAGTTCCCTTGACCCTGCGGATACTCCATCTGCTTCACGACCTCGATTCCGAAGCTCTTGGACTTCTGGGCAAAGGTGCTCGCAAAGATCCTCCCGAAATTGTCGGTCGGATAGAGGATGGCGAAGCGGGTGATGCCTCTGTCTGCGGCCGCCTTGAGCAGGTTCTCGACCTGGATATCCACCGAGACGAAGTTGGAGAAGCAGTACGATTCCTTATCCGACGGAGCCTGTGCACGGGTGAACATGATGGAAGGGATGCCTCTCTTCTGCACCTCTTTACAGGCCAGGCCGCCTGCCGACTCTCCGATGGGGCCGATGACGGCATCGACCTTGTCTTTCGTATCGAGTTGCTCGATGAGGCCGGGGATGGCCTGCTCGTTTTCTCCATAATCCCGGATGAGGTATTCCACCTGCGGTGCCGGGTCGGTGCTGAAGATATTGGAGGCGAACTCTATGCCCCTGAGCACCCTCTGACCCACGGACTCCAGCTTTCCGCTCAGGGGGAGAAGAACGCCGACCCTCGTCTTCCGTGCCGGGGCGTATTGGCCGTCCATCGATGTAAGGCTCACCCCGGGTCCGATCCGTGAGACGATGCTCGCTGCGACGTCCTTTTCACCCTTGTCCGCATACATCCTGGCCTCGTGGGCAAGGAGGATTCCCAGGAGCCTGTCGTCGAGGACCTTATCCTCGATGCCCTCGAGAGCATCGACCCGGTCCGTCCCCGCGACAGCGGTTTTCCACAAGCCGAGAAGGGCTTCCTGCGAAGGCTTGTCGGCATGGGGAAAGATCATGCATATGAGAGAGAGAACCCTGGGATAATCCTTCTGGGCATGAAGACCCCTGATGAGCTTCATGCCCGTCTGGATCAGCCTTGGGTCCTTGTCGTGGGAAAAGGCGTAGGTGAAGAGGTCATATGCCTCGGAATAAGCACCCAGCTTTATCTCCCCTTCAAGGAGCCCCTGCCTTGCCTGCGGCATTAAGGGCGATTTCGGATAGGACGCCAGAAAGGTCCGGTACAGCTCTACCGCACGTCCGGGACTGCGTGCGGAAGAGATCTCGGCTGCGCGATAGAGGGCCTTGGGTGCGAGCTCGTTGTCCGGATAGGCTTCTCTGAGAAGAATATACGTGCGGTAGGCGCCGTCCAGGTCCCCGTAAGCCTCCTGGTTGACGGCCCGGCTGTAGAGGACCTTGGGGCTCTCCGAGGAGATGAATTTGCCCTGTGATGCGCATGCACAGAGAAGAGAAAGGATGGAGATCAGGAACAGCCGCTTCAGTTGAGGGATATAATTCATGATATGTTTCATATTATAGAAACCCGCTTGGATAAGTCAACAACCAGAAGAATCACCCGATGAAGCGGCGAGCATGGGCATTGACTTTTCACCTCGACAAACCTAATATACGGCGGATTGCACAACGGCAATACACGAGAATGATAAAGGAGAATCTTGGTGGCAGATCTTGGAAAGAGATTCAAATGTTACAAGTGCGGCACGAAATTCTATGATCTCAACAAGCCGCATCCGGTATGTCCTTCCTGCGGAGAAGATCAGAACATCGAAGAAACCAAGAAGATGCTGAAGCGCAAGAGAAAGCGCGTGCTCTCAAAGGTCAAGTCCGATATGCGGCCGGTTCCCGACGAGACCGACGAAATCTACGAGTCCGACGAGGAAGTCGAGGAATACGTGCTCGATGTGGAAGATATTGTCCTTGAGGAAGGATCGGAATATCTGGAGAGAGAAGAGTAGAATTTAAGCAATAAAATGATGTCGTGAAGTCTTAAGGGGTTCGTACAACATCCGGCTCTCGGTAAAAAAATTTCAATAGACAAACAGGAACGGGACATACTGCAGGCAGAGTCTGCAGGCGGAAGACCTGTCCTGCTTACTTGTCGGAGGATTTTGTCTTTTTATCCCGGTGAAAGAGCGCCGAGGCGGGATTCGAGAGGCCTTTCCGCTCTCCCTGCCCGGGCGTCTCCCTGAGGTTCTGCGCTCTGTCCGAGCCGGCGCTCCGGTGCACAGCGGCAGGGATGAGCACATGGGCGTTCGATACTATCTTGCGGGTATACGGCAGGAGCTTCGAGTGCGTGAGGATGGCCGAATCCTTCGGGAGGAAAACCTGCATGACCGTGCAGATGAGCACCACGGCGATGATGCCCTTGACGAGCCCCAGGAGGCCTCCGAAGGCCCTGTCGATCGGAGAGAGCCCGGATGCCTTCGTCACCTTCCGCAAGAGAAGCAGGGCGATCTTGACGGCGATATAAATGCAGAAGAACACGAAGAGGTAGCCGAGCAATCCCTTGGGATTGTGGAGGTGGACTGCCGAGAGAATCGTGGAAATGAACGGCTCGAGCTTCTTTGCACCGAACAGCCCCACGATGATCGCGACGAGAGAAGAGACGCTCTTTATCAGGCCGTGGGAGATGCCCAGGCCCAAAAATGCAAGGCATATCAGGATGGAGATCGAATCAAGAGCGTTCACTGCCTCGCCTTGATGAAATCGATCGAGACTACCTCGTTGAGCGGTATCTGGTAGTGGCCGAAGGACGTGTTCCCGCTCACCTTGGAGGATTCCCTGATGACGAGGTTGCATACCTGTTTGGAGTCCTTCAGGGTGACGCAGGCATTCTTTCCCTTGATCTGAATGCGGGATATCTCCTCGAACGGAATGGTTACCTTGCCTTTGCCCATGAGTGCCTGAAACGAGGTTTTCCCGTCGATGGCCACAGAGCTGAGCTGGATTGCATTGTTGCCGGTGTCTATAAGCTTCGCGTCGAAAGATAAGAAAGCGTTGTTCTGTGCCCCCGAAGGCCCGGTTCCCATACCGGACATCCCCATGAACACGAAGGGAGCTAACACGGCCAAGAAAAAATATACCAGGATATTCATCCGATGCTTCATCGATCTATGCCTCCCTTACCACTCCTTCACTGTGAAGCGCTTGTATCAACCTTGTCAGCAAAGCCTTTCTCGAAAGGGGATAGGTTATCACGATCCGAGCTGAAACCGGATCCTTGGTACTTACAATACCCAGACCGTCATAGCCCTCAAGGATGAATCTCACATATGATATGTCGCCCGGTTTCACCAGGAGCGTCCATTCTCCCAATCCCCACACACCAATCGGATACCATACAAGCAAACCCTATGCAAGCAGGCGATATTTCCCCCGGGCGATCAGGTGCATGCTTCCGGCGATATTTTGACTTCACGGCTGTGCCATCTTGTTCTCTTCTTGTATAATATCGGAATAAAAATCTTGACATCAGATGGTTTGAAATGATAGTTAGAAGTTCCAAATGAATGAGTGAGGCGCCATTCATTAAAAAGCCAAAGAGAAAGATTTAAGGTCGTAGGAAAAATCACGAGCCTTGAAAGATCCTGCAGGAGTTTTTGTTATATTTCGAGGAGGCAGGATCCTCTGATCGCAGCATGTTTGGCTTTGGAGCTTGAAGAGTTGCTGTATGCCCACGGTTTGCAGTCGTTGCTTTTTGCCCCGTGGATGTTCCTGGGCGGTGAAGAGACATACGGCTCAATGCAGGAACTCTAGGAGTCGGACATCAGGAAGAGGAAGTAAGATGAATATTTCCCCGATGCACAAAGATGCCTTGACCTTTGCCGCCCCGGCGACGGCAACGAAGGCTCATTCGGTCGTTCCGGGAGGGCTTGCTGTCCGGGTTCCGATTGAATCTGCATTCATCAACACCTTGGTCATAGCCATTGCCCCTATTTTCGTTGTATAATGGTAAAAGGGGCAGGGAGGAAACACATGGAAGCTAAAAGCAGTTCGCATCTTACGAGATCGGCTGCTTTTCGTGATGCGGCAGTTGCCGAGGGGTTTCATGCCGGGAAGTTCCGCGGCACGGTTTTAAGGGCAATCGGGAGAAATCAGGAGGAAGCTGGTTCGATGACCGGGGCGACAAAGGCGGCCATGGCCGTTTCCGGGTCCAAGAGCAAGATATCGCCCGCGGTTTCTCTGCTCCTCATATTCGTCGCGTAAGGAGGTACATTTTGATAGAACTCAATTTTACCTTATTAATCCAGGCAGCCAACTTCCTTGTTCTCATCTACGTTCTGAACAAGATCCTCTACAAGCCGATCCTCAAAATACTCGACGAGAGGGACGAGAGGATTTCCGGAGGGCAGGAGAAGGCCAAGAAGCTCATAGAGGAAGGCGAGGCTATTTTCAGCAGCTACAATCAGAAGCTCCACGATGCCAAGATCGAGGCGGTTGCCGTTAAGAATGCCACCCGGAAAGAGGCTGTCGACCAGGCCAATGCGATCATCGACGAGGCTCGTAAGAAGGCTGAAGACATCGTCCTCGGCGTGCAGAAGGAAATGGCTGAAGAGATTGCGAGGGTAAAGAAGGAGCTCGAGCCCGAGCTCGGCATCATGGCTTCTACCATTGCCCAGCAGATCCTCGGGAGGAAGGTTGCGTGATGAAGAGATTCGAAAAGATTGTCCCCATCCTGGTTTTCCTGATGCTGGCAGTCGTGGCTGTCTGCATTGCAGCCGAAGGCGGTGAAGGCGGCGGCGAAGAAAACCCGGTATTCACCATGATCTGGAGGATCGTCAACTTCGTGATCCTCATGGCGCTGCTCTGGAAGCTCCTGGCCGACAAGATCAAGACCTATTTCG
>Ga0116185_1004739_pt1 | contig 10964 bp, 10 predicted proteins | sample AD_JPNNA7_MetaG_FD_89754 | JGI IMG/M metagenome (GOLD analysis project Ga0116185, IMG submission 89754) | Active sludge microbial communities of municipal wastewater-treating anaerobic digesters from Japan - AD_JPNNA7_MetaG | ecosystem: Engineered > Bioreactor > Anaerobic > Digestate | place... | reverse complement strand
GTCGGTTCTTCTTCTGCCAGCTAGAGGCCGCCGAGACACTCATCTGGCTTGCCGAATCTCCAGCTGCCGACCGAGTAGGTATCGACATACCCGGGGACGGCGGCTCCTTCGCGCGACAGTGCTGCAAGATGGCGACGGGATCGGGCAAGACCATTGTGATGGCAATGGTGATTGCTTGGCATGTTCTGAACAAGGTGACGTATCCACAAGACCCTCGCTTCTCCAAGAGTGTGCTGGTAGTGGCACCGGGTCTGACGGTGAGGAAGCGCTTGGAAGTGCTGCTGCCGTCGTCCGAAGATAACTACTACAAGGCTTTTCGGATCGTACCGGATGCGCTATGTGACAAGCTGAGCGGTGGCAGAGTCGCGGTTGTGAACTGGCAGAAGCTGTCCTGGGAAAGCGAAGAGCAGGTCAAGAAGCGTCGAAGCGTGGATAAGCGAGGCATGAAGAGCGACGAAGCCTATACTCGCGATGTTCTGGGGCCGATGGCGAGCGCCCGAAATCTGCTGGTGATCAACGACGAGGCGCATCACGCCTGGCGCGTGAATCCAGAGGCGGAAGGGAAGTACCTTCGAAGTCGCGACCTGAGGGACAGCGCCGAGGAGGCTACGGTATGGGTAGGAGGACTGGATCGCCTACATCGTACCAGAGGTATCCAAACAGCATATGATTTCTCTGCAACACCTTTCATGCCATCAGGCAAGAGAACCAGAGAAGAGGCGCTATTCGGGTGGATAGTCAGTGACTTCGGCCTGAACGATGCCATTGAATCGGGCCTCGTTAAGACCCCTCGTGTTGTCGTACGCGATGACGCGATTCCGGACGCCAAGACATACAAGTCTAGGCTCTACCACATATATAACGACCCCGATGTCAAAGACGATCTGAACCGCCGCGCCAAACCCGAAGAACCTCTGCCTGACCTAGTCCTTAATGCTTACTACCTACTGGGGTATGATTGGCAGCAGGCTCGAAGGCACTGGACTGAGGCCGGTCATGCGACTCCACCCGTGATGATCACTGTCGCTAACCGAACGGAGACGGCGGCTCGAGTGAAGCATGCGTTCGACTCCAACAGGATCTACATCAAGGAGCTCTGCGATCCGGACCGAATCCTTCACATAGACTCCAAGGTCCTGGCCGAGGCAGAGGCACGAGAGGAATTAGCTGTCATCGAGAGCCCGACGGACAGCGATGTGGAGGCAGGCAGAGAAGATGAGTTGCCGCAGGATCGGAAGCTGACCAAGGCTGAGCAGGCAGAATTGCTGCGTCGCACAGTAGATACTGTAGGCAAACCTGGCCAGCTGGGAGAGAGGATACAGAACGTGATTTCCGTCGGCATGCTGAGTGAGGGCTGGGATGCGAAGACAGTAACACACATCATGGGTCTGCGTGCTTTCACGAGTCAGTTGCTCTGCGAGCAGGTTGTGGGGCGGGGTCTCCGGCGTACGTCGTATGATTCTCGCGAGATGGATCCGGTCACCGGGTTCTTCAAACCCGAGCATGTGAACATCTTTGGAGTGCCGTTCACCTTTCTGCCCCACGAGGGGGGTGGCGATGGCCCGCCGCCTCCGCCCACGCCCAAGACCGCGGTCGAGGTTGACCCAGGCAAGGCAGAGTACGAGATAAGCTGGCCCGACATAGTTCGCATTGAGCATGTGTTCCAGCCTAGCCTCGTGGTCGACTGGTCAAAGGTAGCCCCGGTAGAGCTGGATGCATCAAAGACACCCCAGATCGCAGAGATGGCGCCCATTCTGGATGGTACTCCAGATGTAAGCAGGATTGATCGAATCGAACTGGAGAGACTGGCACACGAATTCCGAACTCAGAAGATCGCGTTTGAGGCTGCTAGAGACGTATTCGACCAGATGAAGCATGATTGGACGGGAAACCGCGGAGTGCTACTAGCCCAGCTCGTGCAGATAGTTGAGCGGTTTGTCCGGACCGATAGGATTGTGATATCGCCACCTCTGTTCTACCAGGACGAACTCCGCCGGAGACTCATTGTGACGCTAAATATGTCTCGGGTAGTGCAGCACATATGGGAGGCGGTGCGACAGGAGAACTCGGAGCAGATTGTCCCGATCTTCAATCGAGACCATCCGATTCGTTCCACCGGGGAGATGCGCACCTGGTATACTGGCAGGCCCTGTGAGCGAACGCGGAAGTCACACATCAACGTATGCGTGTACGACAGCACCTGGGAATCGTCTGACGCTTTCGTCTTGGACGATAGTGAGCATGTGGCTGCCTGGGCCAAGAATGACCACCTTGGCTTTGAGGTGCTCTATATGCTGAAAGGAGTGGTTCGCAAATACCGACCGGACTTTCTGGTCAGGCTGGCCAACGGGCAGATGCTGGTTCTCGAGACGAAGGGAAAGAACGATGAAGAGGCGAAAGCGAAGGCTCGCTACCTTGACGAATGGATCGAGGCTGTGAACGCACATGGCGGATTTGGGACGTGGCATGCGGCTGTGACTCGTCATCCGGGAGAGATCAGGGATGTCCTGATGCTGTTGAGTGGAGAAGTCATACACTAACACGTAGGACGCTTCATGTACCTACCTACCGTTCTACTAGCAGACATGAGGTGCACTACGGTGCTAGATCTCCTTAGGAGTGTATGTCCGGTGGCGCATTGACTGAACTGGTGAAAACTCGACTGCCGGACCTACTCGTTCCTTCCGTCGACGTGATAATGATCAAGGGTCTCAGACTCGGGATGTGCGCCTGGGGCACGATTGGTGAAGCGTTTCGCCGAGATTCACGTGATCCCGGCATTAGGGGATGGGCAGGCAGATGGAGGATCAACTCCATATCTATCGCCATTCGGCGATTGGGAAAGGATAAGGCAGCACCATGCAGTCATATGACTCTAGGGGATCCTGGTTTCTTCCTGGTACTCCCGATAGGGTGGTTCGCGGTATCCTCAAGTACTCACCTGCGACTGGCGCAGAGCTTGTAATCGATGGACTTCTCGAAGACCTCGATTCACCGTTGGAACTTCGACGATACGATACCATACTTGGGACTATGGATGACGGCACAGAAGTCACGCTATACGATACTTTCATGGCCTCCGTGGACACGATTGTGGCCAACCAGGTGTTTCTCGGACACCACTTCCGCGGGCGTGACGAGATACGCTGCTTGAAGATACGAGCCGAGTACACTCATCTCAATGAATGGGCACTGTTGGTAGGTCACGACATTTGGACAGGCGAACAGACAAGGCTATCAGGGATCGAGGTTGACTACCATCAAGCTCCTACAGAGTACCGGGTGTTACTCACAGTCCCACACCATGAGGTTCTATACCAATCGAACAGGTTCACCGCCTATCTCGAGATTGTATGTACCCCGCCGAGCCTTCGAGCTGTTCAAACGGATGCAACAGTGAAGCAGCGAGCCGTCATCCGGTTGGTGTTCACCGACCCTACTGCTCTTGACGAGTGTGACCGGCTAGTGGTTCAAATTCGAGATTTCGTGGCTCTTGCATCGATTAGGCCTGTCCACGTTTCCAGCCTGCAAATCATGGTGCCATCAGAAAAGCCCGCGTCACGTCCGTGGATTGACGTGCTGCGCGCGGCGGCATCGCCTGTGGAAGATAATAAGGCGCGCCACCGGATGCTGTTTTATTACTCACAGGTGCGATCAAGAATCTCCGATCTGCTAGACCAATGGTTCGGAAAGGCGGAATTATTGGAGCCCGTCAGAGCTCTCCACTCAGTGATGACATATGATAGGGCTGGGTATCTGGAGCTCGAGTTCATCAGCATTGTCCAGGCATTAGAGTCATACCACAGAAGGTTCCGACAAGGCAGGTACGTGGATGACGTTGTGTACAGCAACCATGTGCTGCCCGCTCTTGTAGGTGCGATACCCATCGGCAATGGTATCAGTTCGGAATTTCGGGATACCCTGAAAGGCAGAATGAGGCATCTGAACGAGTACTCGCTCAAGAAGCGCATCAAGCACATCCTGGATGAGCTCGGCGCGGATTTGTGCGAAGGGTTCATCGATAGCCCGAAGGCCTTTGCTCAGAAGGTGGCCGATACGCGCAACTACTTGACTCACTACTCACCTGGCCTAAAGGATAGCTCCGCAACCAGATCGCGATTGTTGGTGCTAGCTCTCAAGCTCAAGATCATTCTGGAGCTTTGTCTGCTTGGCGAACTTGGTCTCACCCATGACAAGATCGTGGGGCTATTCAGAGAATGTAGCAAGTATCAGATGTCACTGAAGTGGTTTCGAGAGTTGGATGCGGACTCCAGAGCGCAGCAGTGAGGACTGGGTCAAGCACAAATTGGCGCTCGCGTACCCTGGGCATCCATTCCGCGCGTTCACCATCGATGAGGTACCATACGCCGCTATTACCGGAGGACGGATTCTCAACTAGGCGTCTAGTGCTAGGCCTAGTAGCATCCTTGAGCTGAACAGGGGAACTGCCCGGACGTATCAGCCTTATCGGGGGAGACCGGGTGCTCCATGCCCAGCGTGCCTAGTGTATCCGGGGAATAATCATAGTTGCAATGCCCGCCGGGGGATTTTCGCAACATGAATCACCGTACAAAGGGACAAATTCGTAGACCGCAGCCAAACCCCCAGCTTGTCTTGCCGATGCACTAGGATTCCTAGCCGATTGCGAATCTACCCCCTATGAACCTGCATCATCCCAGCTTATCTAGCGAGTCCGGCTCAGGTCTGGCGCGGTGGGGGATATTGTAAAGTGCGAACAGAACGGCAGCGCTAGACTAGAAAGCCGGTATCGATGGGGGCATATTCGATGACAGTAGTTACGGACGTGTTCGTAGCACTCCCCCCAACGAGCGTTTCCCTGACAAGCGGCTAGCGAAGATAGGGGAACGCTCTCGAAAAACGGCTATGCTATCCTCAGGCTCTGCCTCGAATACCCCTTGCATGGCTGCTGGTTCTGGCCGCTGAATGCGTGTGGGACCATATCTGCAACCATAATCACACCTCGTCCCTCTGGCCTCCGTCGATATCATTCGTGAGTCGCGGCACATGCCATCCGAGCATCGCTGCTCGCCGAACGGCTACGTGCGGTACCTTGCGACCGCGCGATCTGGGCATGATCGAGCCTATCCCTATTGCCATCGGGAGCGAGCCCCAGAGACATCTCAATCCTGGGTCACCCCGGGTACGGAAGCTCCAACCTCATGCGCGGGAGACCCCAAAGCAAGTGACTCCAGGTGCCACTCGGGCATTTTGTCTCACGCCCGCAGATGGCCATCGAGGTTTGGGTATGCCTAACACATGATAGAACGCCCGGGTGAAGGCCAAGGCGATCCCATACCCAATCATAGGTCAGCCCACCGGTTACCAGGCAGCAGCATCGAGCAGAGCCTCCACCATCCTCACGTTTAGTCTATGTAGATAACAGCGGCCGGTGGAATCCCCTCCAGTCCCCATTCTCACGGTTAGTCTATGTGACTGCGATGGAACCTCACGCTTGATCCATGTCTCTCCTCACGGTTAGTCTATATGGTACTTCTAATAGACTAACCGTGAGGTTGGCCAGCCCTACATAGACTAACTGTGAGAACAGGTCTGCGCCATGTTGAGATGCAAATCCCGACCAACAACAGCCTCGATCCGTTTCGCTGACAGTCTGGGAGCCATCAAATGGAGTCTTGCCGGGATCCATGAGCCAGCGGCCTTAAGGAGCATCCTGTTCAACTCAGCTCTACCGGCCCACAAGGGCTGTCCTGCACGCTAACCGCATTCGGGATTCCCGACGCCAGATCAGCACCATGCCGCAAAAGCGAGACCGTTGCCCGCGCCGGGAACCCCTGAAGATGGCGGGCGGCCAAATGACACGCCAGCCGGATTGCCAAATTGCGCCAGCACGTCACTGAACCAAGTGAAGCCAGTCTCAACCGTGCACCTAGATCGTATGGACTAGTAGGCGCGGCGCGATCTTGGCTCATGCTGCTGACCACACCTTATCAATAGGCTATTCGTCCTCCTCGTCTACTTCTACGATGCGAGATGCATGATACTGCCCATATCCTTCTCGTATGTGAGACTCTCGGTACTCCGCGTCATCCTTCTCATTAACTTGCTTCCCGAACTCCTCAACGAACTCCTCAACCGATCTTCCATCGTCTGGCCGGATCTTGGTCCCTAGCTCATAGCCCATTTCCCAGGCAACATCATGGGGTATGCGGGCACAACTTGCTGTAGCTACTGCCTGCCAATCGCTGCTCTTGCTGAACTTGGGGAGTCTCCAATCGGCGCTTTCGGTGAAAGGCCGGTACCTGAATTCAACGTCCCACGGCGAGACCTCCGGGCGCTCCAGTGGCATGGAAAGGAGTCCCACCAGCTTGCTTATCGCCTCTGGCAGGCTTAGGCGAGTCATCGAGGCTGGTTCTTTCCTGCCGCTAATGTTCGCGGTGGCCAGTATTGAAAGCATCGAGCCTCTATAGGCAGTGAAGTATGATGCCCGTTTGCCATGCGCGTTCGTCCTAACTCGACATCTGAGCTTGTCCAGCTCGGACTTGTCTTGCACAATCACTTCCGCGAATGATAGGCTCCCGCCATCCGAGTACAGCTCCGTGATAATGCCGAGGAAATGCTCTAGCCGCCGCGAAGCTTTGTTCGATCCGCAATCGCGGCAGTCCCACATTTTGCATGGCCGGGCACCGAGGTGTATCTCCCTCATTGATCGGCTATAATACACTATTACACCGCTATGACAGAGCTTCACGCGACCTCCTGAAGCAATGCGTTGCCATGCTTGATTCTGTCGGGACGCTTTCCTAAACCTCTTCACAAGATCCTGTATCCAGCCAGTCCGCTCTCGGCCCAGGTTTATACTATGGGTCTGCCCATCCGGAAGCGTGATTTCGATCCTGTTGGAGTCGCTACGCTGGCACGGAACCTCAGAAGGATTCCGGCTGTCTTCTGTCGAATTATCATCATTACAGATCATCAACTACCTTTATGAGAACCGCTTCAGGTGGCAGCCGCGGCGGTTCTCATCGTCTTCTCCTTTCTCTCACTACTGAAGCGCGTGCTATTGCGGCAGGTGCGTTGCCGCCGCCACTGCTTCCTTGGGAATCCTGATCTTCCGTCCAAACCTCTTGTGGGGAATCTCGCCCGCCCGGATCAGCTCGTAGGTGGCGGTACGTCCAAGACCTAGGTAGGCACCGACATGCTCCACTTCTAGCCAATCAGGCAGATCGTCGAACCGGGATGATCGGTTCACTTCAGTCATCTTCTGTGCTCCTTTCGCTCTCTGAATTGGAAGGACTTTATCCGGACTTGGCGAAACTTAGCGAATGATCGCAGCATGACTGCCGTGGCGCTCAAAGCAATGGGGTCCGGTGATCAATGCTATAGTGCTGCCATAGGCCGATTCGGCATATTGTCATCGCTGGCCAGCAGGTGATTACTACTGTGTTCGCTGGGGGAGGAATTCGACAGGACGCGGCTAAAAGCTTTGGCAGGTTATTGCGCGCATATTGCGCAACTACTGCGGGCGGGTATGTCTGCTGGACGCAGAGATATTGGGGGTTTGGCAGATGACAAAGGCGAAGCGCCCTCGTTTCGGCACCATAGAAGGCGAAAGGGAAGAACTGTGGCGCCTCTGCGAAGACGGCTGGGAGGAACACCAGGTGCCGCGGAGGGTCAACGATTGGCTGAAAGCCAGGGGGTTCCCGCCCAGAGACCCTCGGACAATCAAGCTGCATTTCTGTGCTTGGCAGGGCGCCATGAGGGATATCAACAAGGATGAGATCGATACGAGCAAGAAAGCCAATGCAAGGTACTATGAACACACCACGAAGGAAGACATACTGAAGGAGACCCATAGAGCGCTGAAACAGCACAAGCGAGGGCAGAACGCCATCCCGCCCGACGTCAAGCCACCTAAAGATGATTCCCAGTCTGATGAGCGAGGGCGGCGAAACCGCACCGATGACCCTGCTGAGGCGATCCTGAAAGAAAGGCACGTGAGTCGACTCTTCGAACTCGCAGGCAGGATCCGTGACATGATCCATGCTTACCACCCGGAGACTCTGCCCTACATCCAAGACGCCCCCGACAATAATCTCATGATCGGTTCAGATGATTGGTCGCTTGAGCCCTGGACTTGGGTCAGCCTGGTGGTGCCAGACCTTGATGACGAGAAGCTATGGGGCGACGATTTTGCGTCATTCAGAGCGCATACGCAGTCGAGCCCCTTCTGGAGCAGCTACGAGAAGCTGTCGGAAGAGGCCAAATCGCTCGAAACCGACCTTGACCAGGCAGCTGCAAGACTGATCGAGAGAACCCCCTGGATCGCGGACCAATGGAGAAAGCTTCGCAGGGCAGGAGATCCTTGGAGTGTAGCGATTTCGCGGACTCCGGCCTTCCCTGACGATACGGAAGACGAGAGGCCCAGTGTCTCTAATAGCGACACTAAGCGGATACTACATCAGCTTGCGCGCGATGGGTATGACTTCTCCAGCCGGTTCTATGCCCTGAAGCGAATCCTGCAGCAGTTGAGAGATGATCTGAAGCCGGATTCCATCGAGCGGCACATCTGCGAAGGCGAGTGCGATGCGTGCCGGCAGGGTTGGTAGATGGGTACGCTTATGGGTGATTGCCTTAGGCTGCCCGGTTTGCGCACGCATGCTTGGTGAACGATGCTCTGATGGGCACTCATTTTGGCATGCTGGCTGCCCCGTGCCGTCGCATCTTGGCGAGGCATGCAGCGAACAAGCTGATGTCGGGCCTTAGCGGCGATCGCGAGCGTCCCCTTAGGGCGAAGGAGCGCGGCGACTGAATCACCCTGGATACCGGCTGGGCATGGAGACCGAGGAAGAGTGGCAGGGGTGCAGCCAGAGTCGCTGCAGTCAGCGTTCAGATACCCGGATCGAGGTCATGCTGTGGTCCTCCAGAGGCCTAGCAAGCCCAGTGACGGGCTAGACCCGGCGGAAAGGCGATCATGCGAGCACTTGAGGATACCGGGGAGTCTACTCCGTGGCCCTGGCGAGTTGAACGACTCCGTAGAGCAGTAAGATTGCGCCAAGCATTGGAGGGCGACCGGGCGGGGGCCATTGCAGTCTTTCCAGTTCGGGACGCCATTTGGGAGCGACTCCCTCGGCCAGAGGAGTTGTACGACAATTCGCGCATCACTTAATGCAGGTGCGATTGCCATGGCTAGGGGTACGCACACACGGATTCCGAAATGCGCCTTGGCCCCAGGGTCGCATCTTCACTGGAGCCCTAGCCAACGGTGCTATTATGCAAATGTCTTGGGGGCGTGTATATGAAGAAGGCCATTGTGATCCTGGCAATCATGGCTTGCGTGTGGGTCGGTTATCAGGTATATGGACATCTCGAGAGTGAACTTGCGATGGCGAGCGCCGCACCATCGGCACGATGGTGTACTGTTCTTGATGAGGTCAGTAACCGGCTTACGCTTGCCAAGACTGCGCTTGGCATGTTCCGCAAGTGGTTGCCAGAGCGAACGTCCACCATATATGCCGTTGAGACGTCCATAGCAAAGACGATGTCATCACAAACGCCTGACCGAACATCTGCAGCTCTAGTCGAGCTAGAGGCCTCGCTTTCTCGCCTCATATCCGAAGGTATGAACTCGGTCTGGCTAATGTTCAGTCAGCGCTTCACGAATGTGGCCCGCGATCTCGATGCCAACAAAGGTCGAGTCCTGATCGAGATCACCAGGTATAATGAGGCGGCCTACCGCTTCCATATGAAAGCGAGCCAGTTCCCCTTCTCTCTTGTGGCCAGCCTCTCTGGTACCCGGGATAGCTGGCCTAGTATTCAACTGCCATATTAGGTCCGCAGGTTCGGTGGGCCGATATCGAAACGGCCCGCTCGACGTAGCAGCGTGATCCCCAGTGCTGTGATCTTCATTCGGATCATGCACGAGGTGGCGAGCTGGTCGTCCTTTGTTGCGTCCTTACATGGCAGACGGCATTCACTTGCCTAGAGTTGGTGGTATCCTCGGTGCGGCTTGTGTTTCGTAGGTAGCATATTGTTAACAGTCGGTGGGGAGAATGTCAGCCAACGACTTGCGCGTCTTTGCGGGTAATGGGGACCACAGTGGTATCCGACATCGCAAGTTGGGACTTTGCCTAAGACATCTGTAATGATCGAAGATGTGGCTCTTCTGATCGATGCCATGGGCGCACGCTTTCCTCCGGACTAGGTAGACGAATTCATCGGAATACACAGATGGACGAGATCAGACTCGCTCACATCATTGGGCGATACTGCAGAAGCCATGTTCATGGACGGACTAGATGCCTGGAATCTGCGTGGGCCTGCGATACGTCTTCAATGCCCTCCGCAGCGTAGGCGCCGTAGAGAGCGCGTGACCTCCCATAGCGGGTGTTCGAAATATGATGGTAGGACCTTTTGAGATGCCTAGACAGGCCACGGTACCCTGATGGTATCTCGACATACATATCGGATCTCTACCACCGCCAAAAGGGTGTGACCTTGCTAACATAGATAACAAAATGATAACGAACTACCTATCACTGGCCATATCAGAACGGTACGTACCTGACCATGCGACCTGCCATACATCCAGCTAAACAATCAAATGCTTCACTACTTGATACCAAACGATAATGCGTCTTTCGAATCCCGCCTTCGGCACCATTTTCTGTACTGACGCTGCGGTGTTCCGCGGCGATCTTTTTGTGTCATGCCCTCCAGGTAACGCCTCATCAGTTCTCCCACTCGGCACTGATCGGCATATCGCAACAGCTTATCCATGGGGGCCTCAGGCGAACGGAGGTAATCCTTTGTTCGTGCTATTCCTGCGTTATAGTCGAGCACTCTTTCGGCGACTGTCATTATTGACTCCAGATCATGGGCCATCCTGATCCCCCCTGTCAGCATCGTGACATGCCTACGGCAGTATCGCAGGACTGCCGTAGAACTGTATGTGCAGAAGACCTGTGATGAATTTCGGCCAAACG
>Ga0116185_1004731_pt1 | contig 10977 bp, 5 predicted proteins | sample AD_JPNNA7_MetaG_FD_89754 | JGI IMG/M metagenome (GOLD analysis project Ga0116185, IMG submission 89754) | Active sludge microbial communities of municipal wastewater-treating anaerobic digesters from Japan - AD_JPNNA7_MetaG | ecosystem: Engineered > Bioreactor > Anaerobic > Digestate | place... | reverse complement strand
TAAAGGAGCTAAAATAGATACCAAAGGTTGTCCGCTCGATACAGATCAAGATGGTGTAATTGATTTTAATGATAAATGTGAAAATACACCTAAAGGAACTCCGGTTGACGCAACAGGATGTCCTCTAGATGCAGATAGCGATGGTGTTTTAGATAATGTTGATAAATGTGCGAATACCCCTGCAAACGTCAAAGTTGACGCTACCGGTTGCCCGTTAGATACTGATGGCGATGGTATTGCCGATTATTTGGATAAATGTCCAAATGAAAAAGGAGTTGAAGCGAATAAAGGTTGTCCGGAAATTAAAAAAGAAGATAAAGCATTATTCGAAAAAGCATTACAAGGAATTTATTTCGACACCGGCAAAGACGTAATAAAACCGGCATCATATAAAATTCTCGACAATATTGCAAAATTACTTAATACGAATACGCAATTCAATGTTCTTATTAAAGGACATGCAGATAGTGATGGCGACGATAAGTTTAATGATGAACTTTCACAAAAACGTGCTGATGCTGTTAAAAATTATTTAATAAGCAAAGAAGTTAAAGGAAATCGTTTAACAGCAAAAGGATATGGTGAAACCCAACCTATATCAGATAACAAGACAGCTGCTGGAAAAGCTAAAAACAGACGCGTAGAATTTGCAATAGAATTCTAAATAGTAGAATTAGAAAATTTAAAAAGGGACTGTCATTCGATAGTCCTTTTTTTATATGCTTATTATAACAAATTCAACCACTCATTCTTGCTCCACAAAAAAAGACCGCTACAATATATTATTTTGCAGCGGTCTTTTTTATAATGGTGACCCCACCAAGAATCGAACTTGGATTTAAAGTTTAGGAAACTTCCGTTCTATCCATTGAACTACAGGGCCAATTATTATACAAATTTACATAAATTTTAGGTTACGAATGCCTTAGATAATTTATTTTACAACGCTTCCATCTTCAAAATCTTTGGTAGAAGAAACAAAACAAAGTTCTCCTTTATTGTTTTCGGCCATTAAAATCATTCCTTGCGATGGAATGCCTTTTAACATTTTAGCTTGAAGATTAATTAGAATAACCACTTTTTGTCCAATAATTTTTTCAGGGTTATAATTAGCTGCAATACCAGAAACTACTGTTCTTTTATCAATACCGGTATCTATGGTAAGTTTTAAAAGTTTATCGGTTTTAGGAACTCGTTCGGCTGTTAAAATGGTTCCGGTTCTTATATCTAATTTTGCAAAATCTTCGTACGTAATATCCGGTTTTGACGGTATTATTGGCTTATTCATTTCTTGGTTCGTTGCTTTGGTATTCATTAATTTTTCCATTTGAAATTGAATAGGCTCATCTTCCATTTTTTCAAATAACAGTTCTGCTTTCCCTAGTGGGTGTTCGGGTTTAAGGATATCTGTTTTTCCTGCATATTCCCAAGTAAGCGGTTGTATATTCAGCATAGCAAGAAGTTTTTTTGCTGAAAAAGGAAGAAATGGTTCCATTACTATGGTTAAATTAGCACAAATTTGTAATGAAATATTAAGAATCGTCTTAACGCTTTCAGGGTCGGTAGCATATCGTTTCCATGGTTCGCAATCGGCTAGGTATTTGTTTCCAAATCGAGCGAGGTTCATCATTTCAGATAATGCTTCACGAAAGCGATAATTTTCTATACAGCTGGCTATCTTATCCGGAAATTCAGAAATGGTTTGTAATGCTTCTTTATCGTAGGTTGTAGTTGTAGCTATTTTAGGGACTAATCCGTTAAAATATTTAGTTGTTAATACCAGCGAACGATTAATAAAATTCCCTAAAATTGCGACGAGTTCGCTGTTGTTTTTTTGTTGAAAATCTTTCCATGTAAAATCGTTGTCTTTTGTTTCCGGTGCATTTGCGCAAAGCACATAACGTAAAACGTCCTGTTTACCGGAGAATTCTTTAAGATATTCATGTAGCCATACGGCCCAATTTCGGGATGTAGATATTTTATCGTTTTCCAGATTTAAAAATTCATTGGCAGGAACGTTTTCAGGTAAAATATAGGTTCCTTCTGCATGAAGCATGGAAGGGAAAACAATACAATGAAAAACAATATTATCTTTTCCGATAAAATGAACCAATTTAGTTTCTTTGTCCTTCCAATAAATTTCCCAATTTTTTTTGTTTTCATTACCCCATTCTTTGGTTGCGCTAATATAACCGATAGGTGCGTCGAACCAAACATACAACACTTTTCCGTTGGCTTCAGTTAAAGGAATTTTTACACCCCAGTCGAGGTCGCGGGTAACAGCACGTGGCTGTAAACCTTGATCAATCCACGATTTACATTGACCATAGACATTTGTTTTCCATTCTTTATGATCTTCTAAAATCCATTTTCGCAGCCATGGTTCATATTTGTCGAGAGGAAGATACCAATGTTTGGTTTCTTTCAATATGGGTACATTCCCGCTAAGAACAGATTTTGGATTTATTAAATCGGTTGCATTTAAGGAAGAACCACACTTTTCGCATTGATCTCCATAAGCTTTATCATTATTGCAATGCGGACAAGTTCCAGTTATATATCGATCGGCTAAAAACTGCTTGTTTGCTTCATCATAAAGTTGTTCGGATGTTTTAACCACAAATTCGTTTTTATCGAAAAGCGTTTTAAAAAACTCGGAAGCTGTTTTATGATGAGTTTCATTGGATGTACGAGAATAAATATCAAAAGAAATACCAAATTCTTCGAACGATTTTTTAATAATAGCATGATATTTATCAACTATTTGCTGTGGCGTAACATTTTCCTGTTTGGCTTTTATGGTAATAGGAACTCCGTGTTCATCGGAGCCTCCAATAAATAATACATCTTCTTTTTTTGAACGGAGATAGCGAACATAAATATCAGCCGGAATATATACACCTGCCAAGTGTCCTATATGAACCGGTCCATTTGCGTAAGGCAATGCCGATGTTACCGTATATCTTTTAAATTTTTTATTTGGTTTCATCCGAAAATATATATTAACTTTAAACAATTTTAAAGAAAGCAAAGGTAAGAATTAATTTATTTTGCATTATTTTGAAAATATAAATTGAATAATATTAAAAAAGAGATACAAAATGGCAGCTTCAAAAACAACCATCGTTCCAAAAGATAACACAAAAAGTTTGGATTATCATGTAAAGAATGTAATGCTTGGCAACAGACGTTTTGAAAACGTTTACCAATCGCTTACGCGAATGATATTGGGAGATCGTCAAAAAATGGAAAAAGTAACGGTAAATGGAAGGTATACATACGATTTTAAAGTATTTCGGCAAGGGGGAAAGCATATTATCGGAATGTATGATGAAATTAACAGTTTTGTTTCTTTTATTAAAGATGCCGCAGAGGGTGGTTCTTCCAAAGAAATGGCTTTTATCTTAATAGGAGAACCGGGTAACGGAAAAACTTTTTTTGTAGATCATTTAAGTTTTTTATATCGGAATTATATCTCACAACAGGAAAATAAAAGATATACGTTTCGTTTTACTAACCTTGATAAAATAGGAGGATACGGTAAAATAAATCAAATAGAATCACAAACCTATGAAGACCCTATGATCCTTGCCATGAACCTGCAAGAATCAAAAGAAGAAAATATAAAATTTTTATCAGCAACCGGATTTAAAGATAAACAAATAGAAGAATTATACAAGAACTATCGTCCTTTGGGTTCTTGTTCTTATTATATTTTAAGTCAAATAAAAAATTATTGTAATGGAGATATCGAAAAAATAAAAGATTTTATTGAAGTAAACGCTGTTCCTGTTAGTGAATCCAGAGGAACGATAACCGGAAAATATGCAGCCAAAGATAAAATTACATCTTCTGCAGCCGATCTTATTGGAGAAGAATCCATAACACGACTGCTTCATATTACAGAAACAGATCATCCTTACCGTTTCGATTTACGCAGAGGGGCTTTAGCAAGAGTTGCAGGAGGGGGAATTCATTTTGCCGATGAAATATTTAAAAATAAAAGAGACTTGGTACAAGTTTATTTAGGCGTTATTCAAAACAGAACGGTAGAAATAGAAGGATATAAATGGCCGCTGGATACATTAATTGTTGCTACCAGTAACAATTCCGAATTCGCTCGGTTTCTCGATGAAAAAGAACAGGCTCCAATTGTCGATCGTTGTCGTTTAACATATATGTCGCATAATACCAATTACAAATTACAACAGGAACTTACTTTTTATGCCATCGGAAATCGCGATAAAACAACTTTTACCAACGAAAAACTTCATATTGATCCAAATTTGAATTATGCCATTTCTGTTGCTGTTGTGCTTACCCGAATGCCCGCTTCCGATAAACTTACTCCTGTTGAAATGATGAAACTATCGGCAGGAGAAGTTGCAGGTGAAAAAAGTATTAAAACATTGAGCGAAGTTATTAGTGATTTAAACAACGATCCGGATATAACGAAACGATTCGGACAAAAAGGTCTCGGACACAGAAATCTTGGACGTGCACTACAAATGCTTCTTGAACGTTCCGAAACACAAGAAGGAAAATGCATGTATGCCGGTGATGTTTTTAAAGCCATGGAAACAGTACTCCTAGATTATGTTCAGGATCCAAACGACAGGATTAAATATTTCAACGATATTAAAGTGGCAAAAGAGTTGTACCGTAAAAATGTAATGACTACTATTTTCAATGCATATATGGACGAACCCAATGCGGTTGAAAAAGATGTGATGAATTATGTAAATATGATTATCGGTGTAGATGCAAAAAACCTGGGAGCAGATAAAATATGGACATATCAGGATCCGCAAACAGGAAAATTAGTTCCTATTAAAATAGATGAAACATTTATCAATAGTGTAGAAGAAAGACTCGGCTTGAATAATGATGAACAGAAACAAAGTTTCAGGACTACAATAACTAAAATTTACGGACAAAAAATGATTAAAGATCCGTCCTATAATTTTATGGATAATAATGAACTAGTAAAAGCGGTAACAGATGTTCGCCTTAAATCAGATATTGCAGGCGCCGGAAGCTTGGTAGGTGCTTTATCGAACAGAACCAACGAAGAAAACCAGAAATTATATGGCAGAATGATTGATACGATGGTCAAAAAACTTGGATATTGCAGTACCTGTGCAGAAAAAACAATCGAGTATTTCTGTACACACGATGATTCAAATTAATTCGAAAAATAAAGACAAGATTAAAGCTCCTGATAAAATTAGTGTAATCGCTCTAGTCTTTGGTTCGGAAATACGAATAGAATTGAAAAAGAACATACGTTCTTAGATTAGGTTTAACAAGATTAATCATGCCTGAAAATATTTATAAACTATATAAAAAACTAAAAAACCGCGGACTCTCGCCCGACAGGCTACAAATTATTGAACGAGAACTGGAATATTACAACCGGAAAAATGCGAGAAACCGACTTGCCGAAATAGAAATGGAAGCTATTTCAGGTCTGTATGATGCAAATGATTTTGAACTTTTTATTGGGATTATTAAAAACAACAATTTTGCTGTTTCTATTCAAACGCTCGACGATTTACTTGAAAGAGATAAAAAAAGAGAAGAGGATGGGTTTCCGAGAAAAATACGAATAGGGAAATTTATTAAACCCGACAAATATAAAAAAGAACAAATAGTTGTTGTTCCTACTACAACTGAACCCAAATTTTATCACGATAATGCTACTACGCAAAAAGAAGATGAAACCGGCGGTTCCGGGGAAGGAGAAGAAGGAGAAGTTTTAGGAGAACAACAAATTGAGCCTACCGAAGGGGAAGGGGAAGGAACGGGTGCCGGACAAGGAGAAGGAGCAGAGCATGATATTTCATCGGATGCATTTGATTTGGGAAAGATGCTGACAGAAAAATTTGAACTGCCTAACCTTAAAACAAAAGGGAAAAAAGTTTCCTTAACAAAGTTTCAATACGATTTAACAGATAAAAACAGAGGCTTTGGGCAACTACTCGATAAAAAAGAAACCATAAAAAAAATTATAGAAACCAATATACTTCTTGGGAATATTGATGAAAATAATGAATTTAATGCAGAAGACTTAATCGTAAATCCAAAAGATGAGATTTACAGGATCATGTCGAAAGAAAAAGATTTTGAGGCTCAATGTGTCGTATTTTTTATTCGCGATTATTCCGGTTCTATGCAAGGAAAACCAACAGAAGTGGTCGTTACACAACATCTTTTAATATATAGTTGGTTAATGTATCAATATCAGAATAATGTTCAGGTGCGTTTTGTTTTACATGATACCGAAGCAAAAGAAGTACGTGATTTTTATACCTATTATAAATCGGCAGTAGCAGGGGGTACCAGTGTTTATGCAGCTTATGAATTTGTTGCCGATATTATTGAAAAAGAACAACTGGCGAAAGAAAATAATATTTATATTTTTCATGGAACAGATGGGGATGATTGGGAAGAAAACGGAGAAAGATCAATTGCTGCTATAAAAAAAATGATTCCCGATTTAAGTAGAATGGGTATTACTGTGGCCAAAAATGCATGGACTTCAATAGATAAAACCACAACAGTGGAAAATTATATGAATGAATCAGGATTGTTAAAAGATAAAGCAGAACTCATTAAAATGGATACTTTTTCGGCTGAAGAAGCAACAGAAAGTAGAATAATTAACGGAATTAAGAAATTAATAAGTTAGACCGAAATGTATCTCATAGATCAACATACCAAAAAAATAATGGAAGAATGTAAGGAATATGCACGTGCTGCAGGACTTACATTTAACGATGAAACATTAGAATATATCGTTACCAATAGAGACATGATAAGTTTGTCACCCAAAAATATGATTCCAACACTTTATGATTATTGGGTGCATGATGTAGAAGTGCTTAAAGAACAAGGAAAATATAAATTATATCCGCATAATCCTTACGAAACAGTTATTAATGCAAGACCTGCTATTTCTTTTTACAACGATAATAATCCCGATTGGCTTAATATTATGATATTCTATCATGTATTAGCACATATCGATTTTTTCCAGAATAATATTTTATTTGAAAATACATGGAATGATGATTTTGTAGGCTTGGCATTAGCCGATAAAAGACTGATTGAAAACTTACGGAGCGAAAAAGGTCGATGGGTTGATTATGTTATTGAATTTAGTCGCAGTATTGATAATATAACGGGTTATTTCAGGACATTGCCGAAACATCTGTCGAAAGAAAAATCAACTTCCTTATCAAAACTTCATTTTTATTTCGATATTTTTCTACAAGAAATATTAAAAGTATCTCCCAGGCTTATTTTTAAAGAAATAGAACGATATAATAGTATTGGTCATACAAATCAAGAGTTGGCAGAATCGGTATTTTTTTCAGAAGTAAAAACAAAATATCCTGAATTTAATGCCAAATTTGAGAATTATGTTTCAGAAGAACCTGCTCCAATCGATATTATGGACTTTATTTGCAAGCATTCCCCATTTTTAAAAAAGCAAGAAAATAGGTGGATGCAGTCGGTTATGACTATTGTTAGAAATACGTCTATGTATTTCTCTCCGCAAATTCGTACTAAAATAATGAATGAAGGATGGGCCAGCTATTGGCATGATGAATTATTTCGTAACGATAAACGAATAAAAGGACACGAAGTAGACTATGCCCGGGTGAATGCAGGCGTAACTTCAATTTCGAGGGTTGGACTAAACCCGTATGCGATAGGGTTAAGACTAATTCAGCATATAGAGGAGTTAGCAGATAAAGGAAAAATAAATGTTGATTTTCAAAAAATAAATGAAATTTCACAACGCGATAAGTATAATAAAAAAACAAAAAAAGGCAAAGAGACAATCTTTGAATTAAGGAAAAATTTCAGCGACTTTATGCTGATTAATACATTTGTTGATCAAGATTTTATAGATAAAAATGATTTATTTGTTGTTGGAAAAAGAGTAAATGTTGAAAAAGGAGTTTATGAATATTATATAAAAAGTAAAAAAGCCGAAGATTATAAAAATATGCTGTTGGATTCATTGTATCATCCCCCATATATTAAAGTAGATTTAAATAAAACAACCGATAAAAATTTGTATTTAACACATCAGTTTGAAGGTAAACAAATTTATAAACCGTATATTCCTGATGTTTTGATAGGATTGGAATTTTTATGGGGAGGATCTGTTCAATTGGAAACAACAGAAATAATAAGTGCTGAAAAAGAAACAGACAATGAAAGCGAAGGATACACCTTTCGAAAAGTGCTTTATACCATGAAAGACAGAAAAATTGAAAAAACAAACCTCTGATAGAAATGGCAAAAAAGAAAATTAGAAAAACAGTAGATCTTTCAGAACTGGAAAGCAGAGGAAAAAAGCTTGAGGCATTAATAACCCTTAGCAATAGTATGCGCGATACGGAAAAGAGGGAATATGTGCATTTCAATGATTTCTTACATATGGCATCGGAAGAGCCTAATCTTATTTTTAGAGATATTTTTCAGTATTTTCATGATATGTTGCATTATTATGTACCCGACGGAACCGACGAATATGGAAACACAGAAAATACAATAGGTTTTGTGAATTATGATTTTTCTAAATTATTTATTGATGGGTGTGATGATCCTTTTTTCGCCGACCGTTTATTTGGAAATCGATTAATGAATTTGGTTGAAGGGTTTAAAAAAGGGATACAAAATAATCATATTTACTTATTTGAAGGTCCTCCGGGAAGCGGTAAAAGTACCTTTTTAAATAATTTATTACAGAAATTGGAAGTGTATAATCGTACCAAAGAAGGGATTTTTTATAAAACAATATGGAGGTTAGAAATAAAAAAATTTAACGAATTACAGTTTAACGAAAAATTAAATCTTCATATAGATAAAAACGAAAACGATGCTAAAAAATTTATTGATATCGCTTGCCCTTCTAACGATCATCCTATTCTTCAAATACCAAAAGAATACCGAAAAGATTTTCTGGAAGAATTAATACCTGATAAAGCATTTAGGAAAAAATTGTTTACATCGAAAGAATATAGATGGGTATTAAAAGATAAACCTTGTAGTATTTGCAGTTCTATTTACAATATTCTATTGGAAAAATTGGGCGAACCCCTTGAGGTTTTTAATATGCTACATGCCCGAAATATTAATTATGAAAGGCAGTTTGGAAGAGGAATTAGCGTTTTTAACCCCGGCGACGAACATTTTGTTACTCCCATTAAAGAGCCAACCCTGCAAAATTTATTAAACAATCTGTTAAAAAGTGATGAGGTTCGATATGTTTATTCTAATCTTGCGAATACAAATAATGGAGTGTTTGCATTAATGGATATTAAAGAGAATAATATAAAAAGGTTAGTGAGTTTACATGGAATTATTAGCGATGGGGTACACAAAGTGGAAATGGTAGAAGAAAGAATAAAATCCATGTTCGTGGGATTAGTAAATCCGGAAGATAAAGTCCATTATGAAAAAGTAAAATCATTTCAAGATAGAATTTTTCATATTAATATTCCATATGTGCTTGATTATGAAACGGAAGTATCTATTTATTTAAATAAATTCGGCGATTCAATAAAAAAGAAATTTTTACCCCGCGTATTAGAAAATTTTGGAAAAATTATTGTGTCTTCGCGTATGGAACCCGATTCACCGGCTATTAATAATTGGATAAAAGATATTGATACGTATCGTAAATATTTAGACGAAAACCGACTGCTTTTAAAAATGGAATTATACAAAGGGATAATTCCGGAATGGCTTTCTGAAGAAGATGTAAAAGGGTTTTCAAAAGAAGTACGAAAAGATTTAATTGAAGAATCGGAAAAAGAAGGTAAAAAAGGTGTTTCCGGCAGACAATCAATTTCCATTTTTAATATGTTCTTTACCAAATATGCGGATGATGATGATAAACTGATAACGATGGATATGCTGAAAAGTTTTTTCGAAGAAAACGAAAAACTAAATGAATTAGTTCCCGATCAATTTATAGATTCTCTCGTAGATATGTATGATTACAATGTTTTACAGGAATTAAAAGAATCGATTTATTATTACAGTGAAAAACAAATAAAACGAGATATTTTAAATTATTTATTTGCCATTAATTTTGAACCGGGGGCTACCGAAAATTCAGCATATACAGGCGATAAAATTGAAATAACAGAAGAATATTTTAAAAATTTTGAAGCCTTGTTATTAGGTACTTTAAGCACTTCAGAAGAAAGAAAAGAGTTTAGAAAAGAAATTCATAACGAATATATTACATATACTGTTTCGTACGAAATTAAACTACTAAAAAAAGAAATTCACGAAACAAAATTATTTGCCTCTTTATTTGAAAAATATACACGAAATTTGAAAGAAAATGCACTTACTTCCTATTCGCAAAACGATAATTTCCGTCGAGCTTTAATCGATTTCAGCACTTCCGTTTATAATTCGTACGATAGTCAGGTAAAAACAACTATATCGAGGATGTTAACAAATTTAAAATGCAAATTTAATTATACCACCGAAGGTGCCAGACAAATGGCTCTTTATGTTATTGATAAAAAATTAGATAAAAAGTACTAAAGATAAATTTTTAATTTTTTTGAATGAACCTGCTATACACAAATTCATATTTGGCATTTAACTTATTTTTTGTAAATTTGCATCAAATATTAGGTCTCTTGGCCGAGCGGCTAGGCACCGGTCTGCAAAACCGTCTACTCCAGTTCGAATCTGGAAGAGACCTCACGTAAACGTTGTAAAAACTTAAATAACAAGTTGATACAACGTTTTTCTTTTTTATTGTACTCAGTCCCCACTTTTACTATTTTCTATTCTATACTTGAACTTTGCAAAAAGGATGCTATACATTCAATAAATAGCGAACAGATTTAATGAACTTTTCTGCCGCAGGCGGATGGTGGAGAGGCTCTCCCCGTAAGCTATTCCGATAACTATCGGAAGGCGGAGCAGTACCTC